>Ga0172370_10010579_pt1 | contig 10557 bp, 9 predicted proteins | sample LakKiv5m_FD_114538 | JGI IMG/M metagenome (GOLD analysis project Ga0172370, IMG submission 114538) | Freshwater microbial communities from Kabuno Bay, South-Kivu, Congo - kab_022012_11.5m | ecosystem: Environmental > Aquatic > Freshwater > Lake | place: Democratic Republic of the Congo...
CATGGGATTGAAAGAATCGAGGCAAATTGGAAAAATAATCGTTCATCCCACCAATTCAAACATTGTTTATGTTGCAGCCGAAGGTTCGGTTTGGGGCCCGGGTGGCGATCGTGGCCTTTACAAAACCTGTGATGGAGGAAAAACATGGGAAAAATCTCTCGAAATAAGCGTAAATACAGGTGTTAACGACATCGTGATGGATCCAAGAAATCCGGATGTTTTGTACGCAACTTCAGAACAAAGACGCAGAGCGGTTTATGGAAAAATTGGAGGAGGTCCGGAATCAGCAGTTTACAAAACCACTGATGGCGGCAAAACCTGGAACAAAATAATGAAAGGACTTCCCGGATCACACATTGGTGGGATGGGATTGGCCATTTCACCAGCCAATCCTGAATATCTTTACCTGATCATGGAAGCTGCAGAGGACAATGGTGGCTTTTTCAGAACAACCAACAGAGGCGCTTCCTGGGAAAAAATGAGCAGTTACAATGCAAGCGGCCAGTACTACAACGAAATTTACTGCGATCCAAAAAATCCCGACAAGGTTTATTCCATGGAAACGGTTTCGCAAGTCACAATTGATGGTGGCAAAACATGGAGGCCTATTGGAAACAACGACCGTCATGTTGACGATCATGCTATGTGGATCGATCCTGAAGATACTGATCATTTTATGATTGGTGGTGATGGCGGGGTTTATGAAACTTTTGATGCAGGAAAAAACTGGATTTTTAAAAGTAATCTTCCGGTTACACAGTTTTACCGGGTAAATGTCGATGATACGTACCCATTTTATTGGGTTTATGGTGGCACACAGGATAATAACAGTTTTGGCGGACCATCACGAAACATAAAGAGGAATGGCGTTTTCAGTGAAGAATGGGTAGTTACATTGGGTGGAGATGGGTTCTGGCAAGCCATCGAGCCCGGTAATCCAGATATTGTTTATTCGGCTTACCAATACGGAAATATCTACAGATACGACAAAAAATCAGGTGAACGTCTCGATATTAAACCCGAACCCAGTAAAGATGAACTTACTTATCGCTGGAACTGGGATGCTCCATTTATTTTAAGTCCGCACTCAAAAACCAGACTTTACATGGGTGCCAATAAGTTATTCCGCAGCGATGATCGTGGAAATTCCTGGCAGGTTATCAGTGAGGATCTTACGCGCAACGAAGACAGAAATCAGTTTCAACTCATGGACAAATATTGGCCATCGAACGCTGTTGCCAAAGATGTTTCAACCTCACCGTGGGGAACAATTGTTTCGTTGGCAGAATCAACTGTCAAAGAGGGTCTTCTTTATGTAGGTACCGACGATGGTATAATTCAGATCACTGAAGATGATGGTAAGAGGTGGAGAAGAATTGAAGAATTTCCCGGTGTACCACAATACTCATTTGTCAGCGATATTTTCCCGTCAAGGTTTGACGAGAACGTTGTTTTTGTTTCATTTAACCGGATTAAAAGTGATGATTTTAAGCCCTATTTATTAAAAAGTATCGACAAAGGTAAATCCTGGACATCCATTACCGGCAATCTTCCGGGTAATGAAACTGTTCATACAATTATGCAGGATACTAAAAATGCTGATTTACTGTTTGTTGGAACAGAATTCAGTTTTTATTTTACGATTGATGGTGGAAGTACCTGGATTAAATTCAATTCAGGAATGCCGGATATTTCTATAAAAGATATAGTAATTCAGGAGCGTGAAAACGATCTCGTAATCGCAACATTCGGGCGTGGTTTTTACATTCTGGATGATTTTACTCCTTTGCGAGAGGTTTCTACATTAAAACTTGACACTTCCGAAGCCTTAATTTTCCCGGTTAAAGATGCCTTGATGTATGTTCAGGATGGCAATAAATATGGGCAAGGTTCAACTGTTTTTTCTGCCGATAATCCGGAATTTGGAGCCATCTTTACCTACTATTTAAAAGATGTTCCTAAAACCAGGAAGCAGGAAAGAATAAAGAAAGAAGAAGAACTTTTCAAAAAAGGGGAATCCATACCTCAACCAACCAAAGAGCAACTAGTTGATGAAGAAAATGAAATTTCACCCTTTCTGGTGTTCACAATTACCGATGCTAGTGGAAATCTTGTCAGGAAAATCTATAAAAATCCTTCAAAAGGCATCAATCGCATTGCCTGGAATTTGAGATATCAGGGAAAAAATCCTGCAAGGCTTAACAAAGATGAATTCGATCCGAAAGAAAACGGATCTGATGGAATGTACGCATTACCCGGTGTTTATAATGTTTCATTGGCACTCGACCACAATGGTGAGATAAAGCAATTGGCCAGACCAGTTTCTTTTGTTGCCAAAACACTCAATAACACCACACTTCCGGCCTCCGATCGGGAAAACCTGGTGACATACCAAAACAAAGTTTCAGAATTTTCACGGGTGATGCAAGGTACAGAAAGAATGGTTGAGGGTTTAATCAGGAAAAATGAATTAATCAGGCAGGCTCTGCATAACACTCCAAAAGCCCCTGTGGAATTGGAGCAAAAGACCAAAATAATTGCAGAGCAGTTAAAAGAGGTAATGTTCACCTTTAATGGAACCGAGGCAAAGGCAAGTTCAGAAGAAATTCCACCTGAAAAAGTTTCACTCAACCAACGATTAGGCAATATTGCATATTCGCATTGGTCATCTTCAGCAGACCCAACTCAAACTCAGTTAAACAGCTTTGAAATTCTTAAAGAAGAATTTCCACCAATCCTCGAAACGATAAAACGAATTGACGCAGAACTAAAACAAATAGAATCAGAAATGGAAAAATACGAATCGCCCTGGACACCAGGACGAATACCCGATTTGAAAAAACTCTGATGAATTATTTTCAGAAAAGGTTAAATAAATTTTCAGAATCTTTTTTGGAAATTAAAATGATATTTCTACCTTTGCGCCCCGTTTGAGTAGATATAAATAATTTAACTTAATTAATTTAAAATAAGAAAAATATGATTATTGTTCCGATTAAAGAAGGCGAAAGTATTGACAGAGCATTAAAAAAATACAAAAGAAAATTTGAAAAAACTGGTGTTGTGAAAGAATTGAGAGAAAGGCAAAAATACACAAAACCATCAGTGAAAAATCGTGAACAAAAGCTAAAAGCCATTTACATCCAGCAATTGAGGAACGAACAGGAGATTTGATCCGGGGAGTAAAAAAATAGTTTATAAAATATTTTGAAGAACTTTTGTTTCAAAGAATTTAATTTCATACCTTTGAAACAAAAGTTTTTCTATTTTAATCAGGCGTGAAGGAAAAATTTCTGAAATACCTAAAGTTTGAGAAAAGGTACTCTGACAATACCTTACGAGCATATCAGAGCGATTTACACCAATTTTCGCAATTTCTTGAAACAAATTTCAACCAAAAAATTGAAGACACTGATCATTTCATGATCAGAACATGGTTAGCTCATCTCATCGACGCTGGTTTTACTAACAGAAGCATCAACAGAAAACTTACCGCCCTAAAAACTTTTTACAAATTTCTCCTTCGTGAGAACCATATTTCAGCAAACCCTCTTCTGAAAGTAATAGCTCCAAAGCTTTCCAAAAAATTACCCAGTTTTATCAAAGAGCATGAAATGGATTATTTTGATAAAATTTTTGATAATCCGGATGGTTTTTTACCTTTACGCAATAAATTAATAATTGATACATTCTACTTCACAGGAATTCGGCTTTCAGAGTTGATTAATCTGAAACTAAGTGACATTAACCTAACCGGCTTTGAAATGAAAGTTGTTGGTAAAAGGAAAAAAGAAAGGATCGTACCCATTTCGAGGAACCTTTGCGAATCCATTAAAGCCTATCTCCCACTGCGTAAGCAATTGCTGGAAAATCAAAATGAAACAATTTCTTTTTTATTAATTACCGAAAAGGGTAAACAAACCTACCCGAAACTTGTTTATCGGGTAGTAACCAAAAATCTATCGTATGTATCAACAAATTCAAAGAAAAATCCCCATACGTTGAGGCACAGTTTTGCGACCTCATTGCTTAACCACGGTGCCGACCTCAACATAATAAAAGAGATACTGGGGCATTCAAATTTATCGGCAACCCAGATTTATACTCATAACACAATCGAGAAATTAAAAAATAATTACAAACAAGCTCATCCCAGAGCCTAATTTAATAGGAGGACATGCTATGCAAATAGAGATTCGTGCAATTCATTTTAAAGCAGACAAGAAATTGGAGGATTTTATTAAGGACAAGCTGGAAAAGCTAGCTCAGTTTTATGATGGCGTAATCCAGAGTGAAGTATCACTGAAACTCGCCAACACAGAGAGCATTGATAATAAGATTGCTGAAATAAGGTTAAGCGTTCGGGGGAATGACCTTTACGCAAAGAAGCAGAGCAAATCTTTCGAGGAATCGACTGATAGTGCCGTTGAGGCATTACGGAGGCAACTACTTAAGCATAAGGAGAAAATAAGAAATACTTAAACTTTTTGGGTAAATTTTAAAAAAAGTTTTGTTAGATTAAATAACTATTCTACTTTTGCAGTCCTTTTTGAAAAAAGGACTGTTTCTTTTTTCTGGGGTACAAGTTCTTAAAATTCATGATTACAGGCCGATGTAGCTCAGTCGGTAGAGCAGCTGATTTGTAATCAGCTGGTCGGCGGTTCGAGTCCGTCCATCGGCTCGATTCGATTGAAAATCAAATTATAAATTGTTTGGGGAGATACCAGAGCGGTCAAATGGGGCAGACTGTAAATCTGTTGGCGAAGCCTTCGGAGGTTCGAATCCTCCTCTCCCCACAATTTTTTGATTTGATTGAATCGGGATAATTTTTTGGTTTTCTCAAACATAGGCGAGAAAATACAATTGCGGAAGTAGCTCATTTGGCAGAGCGATAGCCTTCCAAGCTATAGGTAGCGGGTTCGAGACCCGTCTTCCGCTCCGTGTAAAAGCCAATGTAGCTCAGGGGTAGAGCACTTCCTTGGTAAGGAAGGGGTCATGAGTTCAATTCTCATCATTGGCTCAAATATTTTTTTATTATTAATAACCTTTTTTGTAAGCACCTAATTAAATAACAATTTAACAATGGCAAAAGCAAAATTTGAACGTTCCAAACCACACGTTAACATTGGAACAATTGGGCACGTAGATCACGGCAAAACAACACTGACCGCTGCAATAACCCTTAATCTCCAGGAAAAGGGTCTGGCAGATTTCAGGTCATTTGATTCAATTGATAATGCCCCCGAAGAAAAAGAAAGGGGTATTACGATTAATACAGCGCATATTGAATATCAAACCGCAAACAGGCATTATGCACACGTTGACTGCCCGGGTCACGCTGACTATGTAAAGAACATGGTTACAGGTGCTGCCCAGATGGACGGTGCAATTATTGTGGTTGCAGCAACTGATGGTCCTATGCCTCAAACACGCGAACACATACTTCTTGCACGTCAGGTAGGTGTACCGAAGCTTGTTGTTTTTATGAACAAGGTTGACCTTGTTGATGATGAAGAACTTCTCGAGTTAGTTGAAATGGAAATTCGTGATCTGTTAAGTTTCTACGAATTTGATGGCGACAACACTCCTGTTATCCAAGGTTCAGCCCTCGGAGCTTTGAACAAGGAACCGAAATGGGTTGATAAGATTTGGGAACTCATGGAAGCATGCGATACATGGATTCCATTACCAGAGCGTGATCAGGATAAACCATTCCTAATGCCGGTTGAAGATGTCTTCTCAATTACCGGACGTGGAACCGTTGCCACCGGTCGTATCGAAACTGGTATCATTCATACCGGTGACCCGGTGGATATCGTTGGTATGGGCGCTGAAAAGCTAAAATCAGTTGTTACAGGTGTTGAAATGTTCCGTAAAATTCTTGACCAGGGACAAGCTGGTGACAACGCAGGGCTTCTGCTCAGAGGCATTGACAAGGACGAAATTCGCAGAGGTATGGTAATTGCCTGGCCGGGTTCAATCACACCTCATAAGAAATTCAAAGCTGAAGTTTACATTTTGAAAAAAGAAGAAGGTGGACGTCATACTCCTTTCCACAATAAATATCGTCCACAGTTCTATTTCAGAACTACTGATGTCACTGGTGAAATCATGCTTCCTGAAGGAGTTGAAATGGTAATGCCAGGTGATAACCTCACGATAGAAGTTCATCTTATTTCTGAAATCGCAATGCAGAAAAACCTCCGCTTCGCAATCCGTGAAGGTGGTCGTACTGTAGGTGCCGGACAGGTAACTGAAATTCTTGACTAAATTTAAATAGGTGTTTGGTTATAAATTTAAAGGTGTCCCGTGGTTATCATTTACTAACGGGATTCCTTTATTCTAATTAATAACAAAGGAATACGGGTGTAGCTCAGTTGGTAGAGCTCTGGTCTCCAAAACCAGGAGTCGTGGGTTCGAGTCCTACCACCCGTGCAAAATACATAGACATAGACCAATGGCAAAATTGAAAATTATTGATTACGCCAAGGAAAGTTATGACGAGCTGTTACATAAGGTTTCCTGGCCAACATGGAGTGAACTTCAGGGTAGCGCGATCGTTGTATCCATTGCTTCCTTGATAATCGCTTTAGTCGTTTATCTGATGGATATTTCGTTCAGCAGTTTACTAAAAGGTTTTTATACCTGGTTCTGATCGGAATTATGTCTGGTATCAGTTTATTTTGTTTTTAACTACTGTATTCAGGAGCCGGTATGAGTGATCAGGAGAAAAAATGGTACGTAGTCCGCGCAATAAGCGGTAAAGAAAAGAAGGTTAAGGAGTATATCGAAAGTGAGATAAAACGCCTTAACCTTCAGGACTATATTTCTCAAATCTTAATACCGACCGAAAAGGTTTATCAGGTAAGAAAAGGAAAAAAAATCAGTAAGGAAAGGAATTATTTTCCCGGTTATGTTTTAATGGAAGCCACACTTGTTGGGGAAATTCCACATATCGTCAAAAACGTTCCGGATGTTCTTGGCTTTTTAGGAACACGTGGAGAACCCGATCCAATTCGCCCTTCAGAAGTGAAACGTATTCTGGGTAAAGTTGATGAACTATCAGAACAAGGGGAAGAGATAAATGTTCCTTTTATTATTGGTGAAACTGTCACAGTAACCGATGGGCCTTTTAACAGTTTTAGCGGTGTTATCGAAGAAATTAACGAAGAGAAGAAGAAATTGAAAGTGATGGTTAAGATTTTCGGGAGAAAAACACCTTTGGAACTCGGATTTATGCAAGTTGAAAAAGAATAAACTTTTTTTCACTCATTTTTAAACGTGTTGGCAATTTTTTGAATTAAAATTTAAGTAAAACTTAAAATGGCAAAAGAAGTTAGCGGATTAATTAAACTGCAAATCAAAGGAGGAGCCGCGAACCCTTCACCACCAGTTGGACCCGCATTGGGTGCAAAAGGTGTGAACATCATGGAATTTTGTAAGCAGTTCAATGGTCGTACCCAGGATCAGGCAGGTAAATTGCTTCCTGTGATCATTACTGTTTATAAGGATAAGTCCTTTGAATTTATTATCAAATCTCCGCCAGTCGCAGTTCAACTGTTAGAAGCCACAAAACAGAAGAAAGGTTCCGCAGAACCAAACCGTAAAAAGGTAGCCGCCGTAACCGTTGACCAGGTTAAGGAAATTGCTGAAGCAAAGATGAAAGATCTGAACTGCTTTACGATTGAATCAGCCATAAAAATGGTATCCGGAACTGCCCGCAGTATGGGAATCACGGTTAATTAGTAACAATCTGTTTAGGTAAACTAACCGAATTTTGACTAGCAAAATAATTAGAAAAACAGGATTCGCAAAATGGGAAAACTGACAAAAAAACGCAAAGAAGCTTTAGCGAAGTTCGATAAAAATGCTATTTATGCTTTAGCGGATGCAGTAACAACAGTAAAAGATATTACTTACACAAAATTTGATTCTTCAGTGGATTTAGACATCCGTTTGGGTGTTGACCCACGAAAAGCAAACCAGATGGTCAGGGGTTCTGTAACCCTTCCACATGGAACAGGTAAAGTTGTAAGGGTTCTTGTATTGTGCACCCCGGATAAAGAAGAAGAAGCTAAAGCCGCCGGTGCTGATCATGTTGGTCTTGACGATTACATCGACAAGATTAAAGGTGGTTGGACCGATGTTGACGTAGTGATCACAACTCCAAACGTAATGCCCAAAGTTGGTCCTCTTGGTAGAATTTTAGGCCCCAGAGGATTGATGCCTAACCCAAAGACTGGTACCGTAACAATGGATATCGCCAAGGCGATTAATGACGTTAAAGCTGGTAAGATTGATTTCAAGGTAGATAAAACTGGTATTATCCATGCTTCTGTTGCAAAAACATCTTTTGAGAACAAGAAAATTGTGGACAATGCCAAAGAACTTATCCAAACAGTTATCAAACTCAAGCCATCGTCAGCCAAAGGAACTTACGTAAAGAGTATCTTCATGTCGAGTACAATGAGCTATGGTATTCAGGTTGATCCTAAATCAGTAAGCTTATAAACTTCCGGTAATACGAAGGAGATAAAACAATGACAAAAGAGGAAAAAGACCAAATCATTGATTCATTGTCGCATCAGCTCAATGTTTCACCCAATTTCTACATCACAGATATTGGAGATATGCCAGTAAGTACAACCTCAGAATTACGCAGGATTTGCTTTAGGAAAGAGGTTAAACTGAAGGTAGTTAAAAATACATTGCTTCGCAAGGCAATGGAAAAATCAGATAAAGAACTCGAAGACCTGTATGGCACTTTAAAGGGTTCTACATCAATTATGTTTACTGAGACAGGTAATGTTCCGGCTGTTTTAATTAAAGAATTCAAAACTAAGTTCAAATCAGAGAAGCCAATTCTCAAAGGTGCTTATGTTCAGGAATCAGTTTACACCGGTGACAACCTGATTGATGTACTCATCAGTGTTAAATCGAAAAATGAGGTTATCGCAGATGTTATCGCTATGTTACAGTCACCGGCCAAAAATGTTATATCGGCACTGCAATCAGGTGGACATAAACTGTCTGGTATTCTCAAAACTCTATCAGAGAAGGAATCATAATTTAACGTTAATCAACTTTTTAATTTTCGAAATAATTCAATAAAACAATTAATAAAATGGCAGATTTAAAAGCATTTGCAGAACAGTTAGTTAGTCTGACAGTTAAGGAAGTAAATGAGCTTGCTCAAATTCTTAAATCAGAGTATGGCATTGAGCCAGCAGCAGCAGCAACCATTGTTGCAGGTCCTGCACAGGCCGCCGAAGCAGTTGAAGAAGAACAAACCGCATTTGATGTAATTATCAAAAGCGCCGGACTTTCAAAACTGGCAGTTGTAAAACTCGTAAAAGAATTAACCAGCCTTGGCCTGAAAGAAGCTAAAGAATTGGTAGATTCAGCACCCAAAGCTATCAAACAGGGTGTTTCGAAAGACGAAGCCGAAGCTCTCAAGAAACAACTTGAAGAAGCCGGTGCTGAGGTTGAGGTGAAATAGGCTTGAAAAAGCCAGACTTTATGAAATATAGACTGCTATCGGCCTGGCTTGATAGAGTCTATATTTCTTGTATTATAGACTTGTGTTTTTTATCTTTTGTATTTATTTCACAATCAAAACTTTACAACATTGGCTCAGGAAAATACTGAAAGAATTAGTTTCTCAAAAACGAAAATCAAATCGCGTTATCCGGATTTTCTTGACATTCAACTAAAATCCTTCCAGGATTTTTTTCAACTTGAAACGAACCCTGAAGACCGCGTTAATGAAGGACTATACAAAGTGTTTAGTGAAAATTTTCCAATTACTGATGCACGAAACAACTTTGTATTGGAATTTCTGGATTACTTCATCGATCCTCCAAGATATTCAATTGATGAATGTATCGAAAGGGGATTAACCTACAGTGTTCCTCTAAAAGCAAAGTTGAAATTATATTGCACCGACCCCGAGCACGAAGATTTCGAAACCATTATTCAGGATGTGTACCTTGGGCAGATTCCTTACATGACTCCCAGAGGTACTTTTGTTGTTAATGGCGCTGAACGCGTAGTGGTTTCACAGTTGCACAGGTCCCCAGGGGTATTTTTTGGAACGAGTTTCCATGCAAATGGTCAACAACTTTTCTCGGCGAGGATCATACCCTTTAAAGGTTCATGGATGGAATTCACCACGGATATCAATAACGTGATGTATGCCTACATCGACCGCAAGAAAAAATTACCAGTTACCACCTTGTTACGGGCAATTGGTTTTGAAAGTGATAAAGACATCCTCGAAATCTTTGACCTTGCACAGGAAATCAAAGCTACTAAACCTAACCTTAAGAAACTTATTGGCAGGAAGTTAGCTGCACGTGTGGTGAGAGCCTGGATCGAAGATTTTGTTGACGAAGATACTGGTGAAGTTGTTTCAATTGAACGTACGGAGGTGATTATTGACCGTGAAACAGTTCTCGATAATGATCATATCGAAGAAATCCTTGAATCCGGCGTCGATACAATCCTCGTTCACAGGGAAGAAGGAATTAACATCGATTATTCGATCATTTTCAATAC
>Ga0172370_10010581_pt1 | contig 10556 bp, 8 predicted proteins | sample LakKiv5m_FD_114538 | JGI IMG/M metagenome (GOLD analysis project Ga0172370, IMG submission 114538) | Freshwater microbial communities from Kabuno Bay, South-Kivu, Congo - kab_022012_11.5m | ecosystem: Environmental > Aquatic > Freshwater > Lake | place: Democratic Republic of the Congo...
CCCGATTCTTACAGATCATTACCGGAGTTGCTCAATGTTTCCTCCACCAAAGGAGAAGCTATTAATGTGGAATTGAGCACTGAAGAAACCTATGCCGGTATTTGCCCCACCCGCCTTGAAAGCAATGGGATATCGGGGTTTGTATCGATCACAAGGGGTTGCAACAATTTCTGCACCTACTGTATTGTCCCTTACACCCGAGGCAGGGAAAGGAGCCGCGATCCTCAGGATATCCTGAATGAGGTAAGAGATCTTGAATCCCGGGGATACAAGGAACTGACATTGCTGGGCCAGAATGTGAACAGTTATTCCTGGGAAAATCAATGGAATTTTCCAAGGTTGCTTGATGCGGTTGCCCAGGAAGTACCGGAAATCAGGATTCGGTTTACCACCTCCCATCCCAAGGACATGTCGGATGAAACACTGAGGGTGATATCAAAAAACGATAATATTTGCAGGCATATCCACTTGCCTGTGCAGAGCGGCAGCAACCGGATCCTGAAACTGATGAACCGGAAATACACCCGGGAGCAATACCTGGACCGCATCAAAGCCATCCGGGAAATTGTACCCGGCTGCAGCATTACCACAGACATATTCTGCGGATTTCCTACCGAGACTGATGCCGACCATTCCGACAGTCTGTCGCTGATGAAGGAGGTTAAATTCGATTTTGCCTTCATGTTCAAGTATTCTGAACGACCCGGCACCTATGCCGCCGAACATCTGCCGGATGAGGTTCCCGAGGAGGTTAAGTCAAAAAGACTCCAGGAGATCATTGATCTACAAGCTGGTATCGGACTGGAGAGCAACAAGCGGGATATCGGCAGGGAGTTCGATGTTCTGGCTGAAGGGTTCTCAAAGAAATCCAGGACTCAGCTCTTTGGCCGCACCAGTCAGAATAAAGTGGTGGTTTTCCCCCAGGAAAACAAAAAACCCGGAGACAGGGTCCGGGTTCTTGTCAGGGATTGCACCGCGGCAACCCTGAAAGGGATCCAGGTTTAATGCCGGTAGATCAAACCCTGATCACGGTAATCCGATTTATCTTTAAACCAATCGGGATATGATTTTCCTGCGGTTTCTGCCCAGGGGCCGAATTTCAGGTGAGTCTTAACAATATCTCCCTTTTCAACCGGATAGGCAAAATTGGTCGTCACATTGATTGCCCATGGCAGATCATTAACCGATCTGTATGTATGGTTCCGGCCCACATCTGAGCCATCCTTGCCGGTCCCGAAAAGAGTGCGGTCAGCCAGGTCGGTGGGCGCAAAATCGGGCAAGTGAATTTCTCTTCCCCTCCCCTGATCAGCCTTGACAACAATGAAAAAATTCAGATTGTTATCAGACCAGCTGCTCACAGGCACCGGATTTCCATTTGCCTCACCGTTTTCCTTCAGAATTATATTGACATCCACCTGCTTTGGCTCCACATAAGGCGCACCAGGAGTGGTATTGACCCCTGAACCGGTTCCTGGATGCGGCAGCACTTTAAAGGCATCATCATAAACCAGTATGGTCGCGTAGGTCTGGCCGTTTTCAACTCCCTGTTCAGTGAGATTGAAATAGTTGCCTGACAATCCGCCAGGAAAACTATTTGTCACCTTTCTGACGGAAGCAGAAGGGACCTGTGCCAGGCTCAGTCCGAGCGCATTGTGAAAACTCGCACCGATTGCCCGTGTGATAAAGCTGCCACGGATCTCAACTATCTCGTTTCTGGCATCGGTAATGGTAATAATCTTGAAATCAACGACAAGATCATTAAAGTCATAATCCCCAGTTTCGGGCCAGAGATCCTCAAAGGCAAGGGAAGCCCAGCCTGCGGCCGGAAAGCTTACCTCATAGGCTTTATAGGGATCGTCAGGAAACTGGTCATCCGTATCGGCAACCCCGTCCTGGTCACTGTCCTGAACCGTAATGATGGCAGCACAGTCACCCTTCCCGTCATTCGAGGTTGGGTCAGAATTGTACACACCGTCAATGCTGATTTCATCAAGATTTCCCCGTGAGGAACCGCCGGTTCCGGTAAACTCCCATTGAATCCTGAACACACCGGCAACCGGAAGATCCACAGAGGTGGAAATAACAGTTCGCTTGTCACCGGGATAATTGTAAGTGTACAGGGTCTGCACTACCTGATTTGCGTCATTCAGCAGAAACACCCTTAGCAACCGGGAGATCCCGTTGTTAAGATCCATTTTATGTTTGAAGGACAGTTTGCCAGAGCCGGTGGTCTGAATCCATGGTGAAGTCAGTTTATGGACACCGCTGGAAAGAGACCCAGTCTGACAAGAGTATTTTCCCTGAATGGGTTTGGAAGCATTGATATTGGTATTGTCGAAAATCCAGCAATTATTGACATTCGTCGCCCGGTTACCGGATTCAAAGTTATTGGTCACCTGCGGATAACCAGTTGTAGCGCCAAGGATGATCAGCAGCAATAGAATGTTCTTTTTCATCAGTTCAGCATAAATGAAAATCCGGCTGACCCGTTGACAATGGATGCCTTCAGGGTTCTTTTGCCATAGGTCAGTTGAAGCTCTTTTACAGAACCCGGAACCGTAAGGTTGAAATTCAGGTTCTCTCGCAGATTATAGTTGCAGGTATATAATACATTCCCTTCCGGATCAATAATTCTGAGTGTGGAGAAAAAATCTGCCGGCAAGGATAATCCTGCAACGGTTACTTTGATAACCTGGGTTGTTTTCCAGTTAAAATCAGATGGGACCAGAAGGTCTGTACTTTTTTCCTTCTGGGTGGGAACCGGAATTTCCGGAGTGCAGGATGCCAATAACACTAAAATGACAAATGCACTATGGAAAATCAATCGCTTCATTGTTGTTCTGGTTAAATAAAAACAGGCAACTAAAGATATGCCATTTTGGTGACAAATCCTTAGTTGCCTGTTTAACAAGTCTTTATCTCAAACGGATCAGGAACACATTTTTCCCGATTCCGGAAAGTAATCCAGATTTGCTATTTATGGTAGAGCTTTTCGTTATTACGGTAACCGGGAAGATCTTTAAACCAGTCGGGATATTTCTGACCGCTGCTCTGTGCCCATTCTGCGTAATGAACATATCCGTCCATGATTGGATTCTTTTCAGCCGGGTAGGCAAAGCTTTCAAGGGTCATCAATCCCCAGGGCAGGTTGGTGCTGGTTTTATAGTAGCGGTTGATCACCGGGATTGAGTTGTCGTCATACGTTCCGAACATGCTCATATCCTGAAGACTGGTGGGAGCATAATCGGGCAGATGAACCTCACGGCTCCTGACCATATTGACGATGATGAACGGGTTGAAATGCTCGATATCAAGAAGTTCAGCATCGTAGGTATTGGGAGTATAAACAATGTGCAGTGTAATGGTGGCCGGCTCTACGTTGGGTGCACCGATCGTCACGTTGATACCGCTTCCGGTTCCCGGATTGGCCAGCAGGTCAAATGCATTGTCGAACACGATAAAGGTCGGTTTTGCCTGACCGTTTTCGAGGCCGTTATTTCCCAGGGAAATATAATCCTTGGTCATTTGCATTCCTGTAACAGTGATGGCCGAACCCGGTATTGCGTTGGAAGCGAACTGGAACCCGAAACCATTTCTGAGTGCGGCACCTGTGGCACGCAAGACGAAAGTTGCATAGGTCTCGACAAGTTTATTGGAAGCGTTGGTTATGGTTTTGAATGAGAAGTCAACAACCACGTCGTTCAGGTCAAAGTCACCCTGCGAAGGCCAAAGGTCTTCAAAGGCAACCGTACCACTTCCGGTTGATGGGAAGAAATTATTCAAAGCCCTCGTTGCATCCTGCGGATAATCATCTTCCACATCGATCACACCGTCGCCGTCTCCATCCTCGCTGCCGAGGGTATAGGTTCCGGAAACAACATCACTCGAAGTGAAATTGGTTTTGTAGGCAATTGCCTTGATCGTCATGCTAACATTGACCGGAATGGCTGAACTGTAGACAGTACCGGTGCTTATAGTAGGTTCGGTGCCATTTGTGGTGTAGCGGATCGTGGCACCGGGAGTGGTGGTAGAAATTGTGACCGAAGTCGGACGGTCAAAACCACCGGCGGCCGGGGTTAAAATCGGATTGGCGACCTTCAGAACATACACCGAGGAAGAAACGCTGCTGTCGAGCAGACCGCTCTTGTAAGCAATAGCTTTAATAGTCATTCCTGTATTAACAGCAATCGGGGCTGAGTATACCGTACCATTGGAGGCAGTGGGGGTCGACCCATCGGTTGTGTAACGGATGGTGGCACCTGAAGTGGCGCTGCTGATCGCTACGGTTTGAACATCATTATAGGTCCCGGCAGCCGGACTGAATACCGGTGCAGAAACGGGAATTGTCTGAATGGTAAAGGTACCGGTGGTCACATTGCTGTCGTTCATCCCATCCTTGTAGGCAATTGCCTTGATGGTGGCGGTTGCGCTTATGGTAATGGCACCAGAATACAAAGTTCCGGTGTCATAATCCGGTGTGGAACCATCCGTGGTATACCTGATTGTTGCACCACTGGTGGCTGACGTAATCGTAACACTCTGAGTGGAGTTATAAGTCCCTGCAGCAGGTGAAAAAGCAGGAGCGGCAACCGTTGTCGTTGCAGCATTGATCCTGTAATTGTAATTTGCAGTGGAACTGGTGGAGTAACCATTTCCATAAGCTACTGCAAGAATATGAGTATCGCCGGTAATTCTTATCGGACCTGAATAAATGGTTCCGCGGGTTGAGGTCGGATTCACACCGTCGGTGGTGTAACGAATTGTCACACCAGGAGTGCTACAGCTAATGGTTACAGTTAACGGACCGGTGTAGGTACCTCCTGCCGGACTCATTGTCGGCTTGGCAGCTTTTGCTGCGAAAACACCTGACGACATCAGAAAAAAGGAAACCAATGCCAGTCCCAGGACTTTAATATATGCTGAAGTATTTTTCATCGCCTTAAAGTATTATTTGAATGAGTATACAATCTTCTTGGAGTCAAGCGCCAGGTCAACGGCAACCCCGTTGTACTGCAGGCGGATGGTGCTGGCATAAGCCGGCAGCGTAACATCCATTTTGTAGGGCTTGTTGGCAACAACCAGGCACTTTTTGATCAGAGTACCATCCTGTTCCATTACACTCACAACCCGGTTGGCGGGTCCCTGTAAGGTCAATTCATAATCAGCGGTGGTTTTCCAGCTGAAATCAGCCTTGACGATCAGGTCATCCATGGTCTGCGGATTCGGGTTCGGCAGAATCTCTTTTTTACAGGAGGTGAAGGCGACTGCGGCGATCAAGGCAACGAGTACTACGCGAATGGTCTTCATTTTATTTCGATTATTATTTGAACCGGACCTTGCCAAACTTGTGCCAGAAAAGCCATGAAAGTGTTAATTATTTAATAATCAAACGATTAATCAAATATTAGTTATTTCCCACTGTCCCTATTTTGGAATTTTTCCAGTTAATAGCAAACTATTGGCTTATTTACCAGGCCCAAAAACAGCATAACATGTAAAAATAAGGTCTAAAACCGGATCAATGCAAATGAAATCCTGACAAACCCGTAAGAAAAGCTAACAAACCTTCCAAAAATGGTTAGAATCACGGGGCCAGACGACCAGTGATCCAGTTCATTCCTTTCTTCCGGTAAAAAATCCGGTCGTGCAGACGGTCCTCCCTGCCCTGCCAAAACTCAAAATATTCCGGGTCAAAAAGATACCCACCCCAATTCTCAGGGCGCGCGACAGATACTCCATCCGCCTCCACCAGTCTCTTCCTTTCCTCCAGGAACTCCCTCGAGGGGATCTCCTGACTCTGCGGGGAAACAATGGCGCTGATCCTGCTTTGAACAGGTCTTGAATCAAAATAGGTATCTGATTCCTTATCAGGAATTCGGCTTACCCTTCCTTCGATCCGGACCTGTCGTTCCACTTCAGGCCAGAAAAACAAAAGTGATGCATGGGGATTGAGCCCGAGCTGCATCCCCTTCCGGCTTAAGTAATTGGAATAAAAAAGAATACCCCTTTCATCAATCCCTTTCATTAATACCACCCGGGAGCTTGGTTTCAGATCCGTTCCTGCCGTGGACAATATCATCGCCGTGGGTTCAGGGCAACCGGCATCGGTGGCATCCCTGATCCAGATCTCCAGCTGATCCGCCGGTATTTCCGAAACATTTGAAACATCAAGTTTCCCTTTGGTGTATTGCTTACGGATATGGTGGTATTCACTTTTCATGATCGGTTAACAATTCAGCCAGTATTTAGTTCTGATGGCGGCTGGCCCAGGCCAGCCCAACCGGCCTCACTTCCTTGACCAGTAAATTATTATAACGCTCCACCTCCTCATAGTTCGGGTGATGGGTTGATCCCTCAAACAGGTAAAACTTTTTGTAAGGGGCTTCAACAAAATCAACATATTCTCTGGTTTTGACTGGATCCGTGAAAAGGTCCTGCTCCCCGGAAACTACAAAATAGGGAACCTCCAGCTTCCTCACCTGCTTAAACATATCGACCGTCCTTAAATCGTTCTGCTTCAAAAAATCCCTGGCCCCCGAAATCCCGGCAACGGCCCTGATCACATCCAGAAAATTATATTCAGGCGACCAGATGGATTTCCAAACCAGAACAGGGTAAATATTACTCTTTTGAGGTCCCTGTAAATGGCGGTTGATATACTTTCTGATAAAAATAATGTCCCTGAGCGGCACCTTTGAAAAATTTCCAAGGTCGTACTCCATTGCCCTGAGCTTTCTCAAAACACTTTTCTTACCATCCTCTGTGGCCAGCATTAGTGCTTTCTGATATGCCTCACCAATATTTTGCTGCAATCCTGTAACCTGACCAATTCCTACAAATGCATAAAGGTCACCAGGATGTTCTGCTGCAGTCAATATCCCTAAAAGCGCCCCCCAGGAGTGCCCCACCAAGAATATTCGCTGACGGCCGAATCTCTGTTTTAAATATTGAATAACCTCGTAAGTGTCATCCAAATAAGCCTGTAAGGAAAAATCCCTGACATCGCCAAAAATCCGGTTTGTTTTACCGGCACCCCGCTGGTCCCAGGTCACAACCGTGAAATACTCTTCCAATCCTGAATTGTAGATCCTCTGGAGCGGCATCTCGCATTTTCCGGGCCCGCCATGAATATAAAGGAGAACCGGGTTATCTGCATTTTTTCCCCGTATCAGCAAATATTGTCTGATTCCACCGATTTGCACCGCACGCTCCTCAGCGATACTTCCTGGTACGATTTGTCCTGATGAGCCCCTGATTTTGGGGGTATAGGCACAGGAGGAAAGGATCAGGGCCAGACAGGGCAAAGTAACAGCTAATGCCTTGAATCTCATCCAATAAATATACAAATTATCCGCCGTGTCTATCGCTTTTTTTCGAAAAATCTGACCAGCAGATCAGAGCATTCCGGCTCAAGAATTCCCCCTGCAACTTCCGTTTTAGGGTGGAGTATCCGGCTTTTCAACAGACGGTACCCCCTTTTGGGATCAGAGGCACCAAACACAATTCTGCCGATCTGTGTCCAGAAAGCTGCCCCGGCGCACATGACGCACGGCTCCAGTGTTACATATAACACACAATCTTGCAGGTACTTACTATTCAAACTATTCTCGGCGGAAGTAAACGCCTGCATCTCCGCATGTGCGGTCACATCATTCAGTGTTTCAGTGAGATTATGGGAACGGGCTATGATCTTTCCGTTGGAAACAATCACCGCACCCACCGGAACCTCGTCGCGGTCAAAGGCTTTTACAGCCTCCTGCAATGCCTGCCTCATAAAATACTCATCCGTCATACCGCAAAGGTAATGTTGTTGACGGGAATCTCACGGAGAGCCGAATGTGTTAGCCAAAGCCGCAGGTTTCGCGATTTTTTTACCTTTGCTGCGACAAATCAGAGAGGGTAATATGTACAGGACAAATACTTGCGGAGAACTCAGGATGGCCGATTGCGGCAAAAAAGTGACCATGGCCGGATGGGTCCAGAAAACAAGGGACTTCGGCGGGATGACCTTCATCGACCTGCGCGACAGATACGGCCTCACCCAGTTGGTTTTCAACATGGAAACACAGCCTGAACTTTGCCGTCAGGCCAGAACCCTGGGCCGTGAGTTTGTGATCAGGGCTTCAGGTACAGTGGCTGAACGGAGCAATAAAAATCCCAACCTGCCAACAGGAGATATCGAGATTCTGGTTGAAAAACTGGAAATCCTGAGTCCGGCCGAAGTACCCCCATTTACAATTGAGGAAAACAGCGACGGCGGAGATGAAATCCGGATGAAATTCCGGTACCTCGATCTTCGGAGGTCACCCCTTCAGAAAAATCTCGCACTGAGACACAGGATGGCGCAGGAGGTGAGACGATATCTCGACTCACAGGGCTTTCTCGAAATAGAAACACCGGTAATGATCAAGTCAACGCCGGAGGGTGCGCGCGATTTCGTGGTTCCAAGCCGGATGAACCCCGGACAGTTTTACGCACTTCCCCAGTCGCCCCAGATGTTCAAGCAGCTTCTCATGGTATCCGGCTACGACCGCTACATGCAGATCGTCAAATGTTTCAGGGATGAGGACCTGCGTGCCGACAGGCAGCCTGAGTTCACGCAGATCGACTGTGAAATGGCATTCGTTGAGCAGGATGACATCCTGACCACCTTCGAGGGAATGGCCAAACACCTTTTCAATCAGGTTCTCGGGGTTGAATTCACCGATCCATTTCCACGTATGCCCTTTGAGCAGGCTATGAGTGAATATGGCAGCGACAAGCCTGACCTGCGTTTTGGAATGAAGATCCATGCCCTGAAAACATCGCAAAATCAAAAAAAATTCACGGCTACAGGATTCCCGGTGTTTGACGAGGCAGCCTATATCGGCGGAATTGTAGCTGAAGGTTGCGCCAATTATACCAGAAAACAGCTGGATGAACTCACTGAGTTTGTTAAAAAACCACAGATTGGCGCCAAGGGGCTGATCTATGTAAAATATAATGAAGACGGAACCGCCAAATCTTCCGTCGACAAATTCTTCGATGCAACCGCACTGCAGGAGTGGGCTGAGGTCACCGAAGCCAAAACCGGGGACCTTCTGCTCATCCTGGCAGGTAAAAAGGACAAAACGCTGAAGGCACTGGGAGAGCTTAGGCTTGAAATGGGCCGACAACTTAACCTCCTCGACAAGAACCGGTTCGTTCCGCTCTGGGTGGTTGATTTTCCGCTGGTGGAATGGGATGAGGAAACCCGCAGATTCTATGCCATGCACCACCCCTTTACCTCTCCAAAACCAGAAGACATCCCGCTTCTCGACCAGGATCCGGGACTCGTTCATGCCAATGCCTACGACCTGGTTATTAACGGAGTGGAAATCGGAGGCGGCTCCATCAGAATCCATGATTCCAAACTCCAGGCAAAAATGTTTGAGGTACTCGGCTTTACTCCGGAACAAGCAGAATACCGGTTTGGCTTCCTGATGAACGCTTTTAAATATGGTGCCCCCCCGCACGGAGGAATCGCATTCGGTTTCGACCGGTGGGTTTCACTCTTTGCCGGCCTGAATTCCATCCGGGATGTCATTGCCTTCCCGAAAAACAATATGGGACGTGATGTTATGCAGGACAGTCCTTCGGAGATCGACCAGGAGCAGCTGAATGAACTGTTCATCAGGACTGTAACGCCGGATGGGAAAGCGTAGAGAGGAAAGCGTAGAGAGTAGAGAGGAGAGCGTAGAGAGAGAGAGAATTAGAATGTAAGGAGTGTGTGGGTGATCTCTTCTTCGGTGGCGGTGCAGTTGACCCTGCATTTGCCGGTTTTTTCCAGTAGGGTGAAATTGATCTGGTTATCCGAGTTTTTCTTATCAAACCTCATCCAGGGGATCAGGACCTCCGGTTTTCTGAATCCATCAGGAAGATTGCCATAGAGCCGGATTACCGTTTCCCTGATCTCTTTCAGGTCTTCAGCCGGCAATCCCAGCCGGCTTACCGACAGGCAGGCCTCGGCTATCATCCCCCACGCAACTGCAAATCCATGGTGACAAGGCGTTCCTGCGTGAAGCGACTCACTTTCAAAAGCATGACCGATGGTGTGCCCGAAATTGAGAGCCTTGCGGATACCGGTTTCGGCAGGATCTTCTTCAACTACCCTCTTTTTTATCAGTACTGACCTCCAGATGAGCTCCGCGAGTTCTGTCTCAACATAATTTTCCAGATCGAACTGTTTTAAATGGCGCCACAAGCCCTCATCCGCAATCAATCCTGCCTTGAGCATCTCGGCGAACCCCGAAAGCATGTTTTCCCTGTCAAGTGTCTTTAGAAAAGGAAGATACAGAATCACATGGAGAGGTTGTCGGATTACTCCAACCTCATTCTTAAGCCCCCTGAAATTGATCCCGGATTTTCCGCCCACGCTGGCATCCACCATGGCCAGCAAGGTTGTGGGCACATTGATGAACTCAACACCCCTCTTGAGGGTGCTTGCAGCAAACCCGCCCAGGTCGGTCAGCATTCCTCCGCCGATATTGATTACAAGCGAACGCCTGTCGAGCCCCTGCTCTCCAAACCGGCTCCAG
>Ga0172370_10010583_pt1 | contig 10553 bp, 8 predicted proteins | sample LakKiv5m_FD_114538 | JGI IMG/M metagenome (GOLD analysis project Ga0172370, IMG submission 114538) | Freshwater microbial communities from Kabuno Bay, South-Kivu, Congo - kab_022012_11.5m | ecosystem: Environmental > Aquatic > Freshwater > Lake | place: Democratic Republic of the Congo...
AACTGTTTTTTTAAAATCATTTAAAGTTGGCTTTGTGTCAATCGGAGCTGTTTGGTTCCAATCAGCTCCATTTTTTGGATCAATAGTATTTTCATAATACTCTTTTTCAGTGAAAATATTTAATTTACTTTTTCCAAATCTTACCAAATTTACTAATTCTTCATATCTTTCTTTTGCTCTGTCTGTATCTTTTAAATTTTTACCTGCTTTTGCCTTTTTTCTTGCTGTTCTTGTGTATCAATCAGTTGAAAAATCTATAAATCGAACCATTTCATCAGAGTGATGTTTTTCTCATATTTTGAAAACATAAATATTTGTTTGTACTGAAGATTTTCACACAAAAATATCATTTGGCATTTTTATACTAGCAATGAGTGTATTTTTTTCTAGAATTTTTTTATTATAATCACGAGCTTTTCAGCTTCCAGCCGAGTTTTGAATAATAATTGAAGCATATCATTTATTCATCATATTTAAAGCTTTTTCTACAAAAATCATACCATTTCAAGGAGCTGAATATGGAGGATTTAAAACAAAAGCATCCGCAGGAAAATTCTCATTTGTTTTTCAAAATCAATATTTTCAATCAAATTTTAATGAATCTTGATTTAATATGTTTGAGCTTCCATCTCACATCATAATCATATTGAGAATTGCAAGCATATAAACATTTGAAAGAATCTCTAATCAAAGCAATTGTTCAGCCTTTATTTTTATTTCTTTTTGAATTAGTTCATTTGGAGAAGTTATAGTATTTTTGGCATCATTTAGCATTTCATTCATTGCAGAAACGAGAAGTCCAGCCGACCCAGTGGCAAAATCCCAAACAAAACTATCTTTATTTACTCTTGTCAATTTTACAAGTAAATTTGCAATATATGAAGGAGTTAAAACTACATCATTGTTAGAATCTTCCGTAAATCCTAACCAACGATACATTTCATTAAAAAGTTTTCCTGTAAAATCAGTTGTAAGCCCTATTTTATAATAAAAACCTAAATCATCCACAATTTTACTAAATATTCTTTTTAGCTGACTTTCATTATTTTCAACTTTATTAATATTTTCAGTTAAAAGTGTATTTGATAAAGAATTTATAATTAAATTTTTTTTATCAATTGGAATTTTCTTTTCATTTAAAAAAGCTTTTATTTTTCTAATCATTATATCTCCATCTCTATTTCATTCTTCAATAGAAGATTTTAGATCAGACTTTTCAAGTGTTGAGACTTTTCAAGGCACTCAAAGAGTTGCAATGATTGAAGATGCAACAAGATAAACACGATCATTTGAACCTAATCATGGCTCATTATCATATATATCTTGATGTAATTTTTTTAGACAATCATCAATTTCTTTTTCCTTTTGTTCTTTTAGTTTTTCTAGTTCTTCGCTTGATAAACTTAACTTTTTAATTTTTTCTATAAACAAATCAAAGTTTTTAGAAGATAAAAAAGAAAAATCTGAATATTTTCACACTTCTTGACCTGCTCATAAATTGCTTTTTGAAACAAAATAAACTCAAATTTCATGATTAATATTTCAAAAATTATCTTTATATCCCGTCATTCAAATAGCTATAATATCAGTATAAGCCGTATGATGAAGCAAAGCATTTGCATAATGCACTGCTCAATTTACTGCAAAATTATTTATATTTGTTAAATTTGATTCAGTTGTAAATTCTCAATCTTTTATTTTTTTATTTTCTATTTGTCAATTGTGAAGTTTTATAAGTTTATCTTTATAACCTTTATATTCAATCAAAATAGGATAAAAGGTTAAATTTTTATCTTGAAGTAATAATTTTGTATCAGGACGATTTCATCAAACTCATCAATTTTTAGAGTAATAATCATCAAGTGCCTTATCAATTTCATTAGGATTTTCTTTAGTTCAAAAATATTCTTGCTCTAATTTGTAAGGTAAGTTATAAGATTTAAGCCAAGAATTAGCTAAAAGTGCTATATTTGGTTCTATTGATTGAGCCATATTAATTTTTTTAAAAATAAAATTATACCTCCTTACCCCACATTCCCAAAAATTTCTATATATTTCTTAAGCTCATCAAACCTGATTTTTGTTTCTTCATTTTTTATTCTGATACTTATTATCCTTTCTGTCATATCTTGCTCACCGATGATAAAAATCATAGGGATTTTTGCGAGCTCTGCATTTCTAATCTTTTTTCCAAGAGAATCTTGCTTGTCATCTATACTATAACGAATCTCATTAAATTTGTAAGGCTTCATTAAGTAAGTTTCATCCAAAACTGATTGTATTTCTGCTACATAGGGAGCAACATTATCTACAACCGTAAGGATTCTTATTTGTTCAGGAGCAACCCAAAAAGGAAATCTTCCACCGTTCATTTCTATCAAAAATGCCATAAATCTATCAATAGAGCCCATCAAAGCCATATGGATAATTGCAGGAATTTCATCTTCTCCTTCACTATTTTTGTAAGTAATTCCAAATTTTGGAGCGATAGAATAATCCACTTGGATAGTAGAAAGAGAATCTTCTTTTCCGTTTACATTTCTTACTTGTATATCTATTTTTGGTCCATAAAAAGCTGCTTCATTTGGAGCTTCATAATATTCCACTCCGATTTTATCAAGTACTTCTTTCATTGCTTTGATTGCATCTCTCCATTCTACGGTTTCTTCTCCATATTTTTCTTTGTTATTTTCAAAGTCAGGAAGAGAAAATCTGATCTTATAATCTTTTATCCCAAGCACTTCATAGGCTCTGATAAATCTTGATAGTGCTTCACTAATGACTTCAAAAAGCTGGCTTCTCATACAATAGACATGAGCATCATTTTGAGTAAATCCTCTGACTCTTATGAGTCCAGAAAGTACTCCACTTTCTTCATATCTGTAGACGGTTCCATATTCCATAAGTTTATAAGGCAATTCTTTGTATGATTTTGGTTTATGGAGATAGATTTTGTGATGCATAGGACAATTCATTGGTTTGAGATAAAACTCATCTACTTGTCCGTCAACAACTCCTTCTCCATTGAGATTCATCATTTTCATTGGAGCATACATTCCATCTCTATAATGCTCTAGATGTCACGAATGAGAAAAAAGAGAAGATTTTGCAATATGAGGAGTATAAACATATTTATATCCAGCTTTTTCTGCTTCTTGTATCATATATTGTTCAAGAATTTGTCTGAGTTTTGCTCAGTATGGAAGATAGAGAGGAAGTCCAGCACCAACTTCTTCATCAATCATAAAAATTTCCATAGAAGCTCCAAGCACTCTATGATCTCTTTTTTTTGCTTCTTCCATTTGTTTTACATGAGCATCAAGTTCTTCTTTTGTATCAAAAGCCAGTCCATAAATACGAGTCAGCATAGGATTTTTTTCAGTTCCGAGCCAATAAGCTCCTGCAACTTTTGTCAGACAAAAAGCATTTTTATCCAGCTCAGACATTTTTTCTACATGCGGTCAAGTACAAAGATTATCAAATTTTTCATCTCCTTTTTGGTCAATATTTTTGTAAAAAGAAACGAGAGTTTCTCCACGATTTTTAAGTTTTTCAAGATTTTCTAGACGATATTCATCACTTCCTTTATATTTTTTCATCGCTTCATCAATAGGAAGCTCATATCTCTCAAATTTTTGGTTTTGAGCAATGATATTTTTCATCTTTTTTTCTATATTTTTTAGGTCTTCTTCTGAGATTTTTATTTCTCCCAGATCAAAATCATGATAAAATCCATTTTCTATATCAGGTCAAAATCCAAGTTTTACATTTTCTTTCCCATAGATTTCTTCAATGGCTTGTGCAAGGATGTGACTAATAGAGTGTCTTTTTATTTCGATGTTCATAGTTATTAAGTTAGTGTATAAAATTTACTGTCTTTGTTCTCAAAAAGCTATTTTATTTTTTCCAAAACCTCCAGATTAAATTCTACGATTTCTTTTGTATTGCCATTTTCAATGTCTCTATATTGTAATTCACTACATTTATGAGGTTCTTGATTTTGTATTTCTCATTTGTAATTTTTTACTTCAAAATATATATCAAAATATATTCTATCAGATCTTACACGGTGAGAAATATGGAGGAGTTTCAAATCTTCCTCTCATAAATCAATCCCTATCTCTTCCTTTAGCTCTCTTATACAAGCATCCTTCATCGTCTCGGTATTTTCTATATGCCCGCTTGGGAGTTGGAATTTTCCATTCATAAAGCCACTATTTTGTCTTTTTTGAAAAAGGATTTCTCACTTTCCATTTTTTATTATTCAAAATACAGCAGAATAAAAATTTGCTTCTTGCATAGTTTATATCTCAAAAAATAAAAAAACTCTTCTTTTTTAAAAGGAGAGTTTTTATCATTGCAAAGCACAAAAAATAACTCTAGCCTTTCGGGAGAATATTTTTTCCAGTGGTTTCAAGTCATGTGAGCTCCATCGTGTGCTTAATTAAAAAATATTATAGGTCAGTTTATATAAAAATCTAATCTTGTCAAAGGGAAAAATGGATTTTTTTGTTTCAAGGAAAATATTGAGAAGATTTTTATATTTTATTATGTGATCTTTGAAAATTTATCAAAAAGGAAAAATGGGGAATTATCACAGAAACATTTTCTTAATTGTTTTATTTTAAAAATGAAAAATATTTATTTAAATATCTTATTTTTTGAGAAAAATTTTCACCAAGGCTTTCTATCATTTTCTCATAAAAAAATCCTCTTTTGAAGGGGGAATTTCTTTTATTTTTTAAATAAAAAAGTTTTTAACAATCTTATTTTTTGTTTTTCTGTAAGCCTTACTCGAAGAATATTTTTTTAGTAAAGGAAAGAAAAAAATAATTTTTATAGAAAAAAATATTTGATTTTTATAGAAAAAGGATTATATTTTTTATAGAATAATTTTATTTATATAAAGACAATAAATACTATGTTAGATTTTAACAAAATTGTGAATAAAATGTTGAAAAAATGATGAAATATAATTTTTAAGGAAGATATCTTTGATATAATTGATCCTGAACAAAAAGAAAAATATCAGTCTTATCTTGATAAAACTATTTATAGATTGAAGGCAGAAAAAATAATTATTTCGATAAAATCCTGAGTTTATATTATTCCAGAATCTTGAGATTTTGAACTCAATGAAATAGATCTTATAGAAAAATATTATCTCAAACTTCTTAAAAAATATATAAGTTATTATGTTGGAAGTTCATATTTTATCAGTGGAAAAAAATCTCTAGAACTTCAGCTCAAAGATTATTCTGTTCCTGAAAAAATTTCTATTATCAATAGAAGTCTCAATAAAAAAATAAAAGTGGGAAATTATGAAATAATTTTTAAGACGATTTCTTGAAATCTCGAAAGAAAAAAAATTAATCTTTATGCGAAGCTTTCCTTTTTTACTGATACGATTCTTATTGATGGGCTAGAATTTAAAGTTGCTTCTCTTGAGCTTGCCTTATTAGAAGCTTCTGTTGTCTCTATAGGAGAAGTTGGTGTTGATATTTCTCTCTTAAACAAAGCTATCAAAAAGTATGCAAAAGTATTTAAAAAAGAGACATTTAGTGAATTAGGAAAATATAAATTTATTATGTCTTTTAATAGATTGAAAGAATTGAGTAAAAATATAGATAAGGATCTTTATGAGCTTTTTCTTGATATAATCAAACAAAATGGAGGGCTTTTTATCGGAGAAGGATTGAGAGGATTTTAAAAAAAATAAGAGTGTATTTTATAGGATTATCGGTAAAATTTGTTATTTATAATAAAAAAAGTTTCGCTAAGAGCGAAACTTTTTTTGAAAAAAATCTTTTAACTATACTTTCTTTTGTACATAATAAATCCCATTCCTCAAACAAGTGCAAATAAAACAAGCAGAAATATTTCTGGTCAAGTTTGTAGTTTTGTTGCTTCTGAGAGATCTCCTTCATAAGTTGTTCCAGAAGAAGTTTTTGAAACACCTTTTATTGCAAAATAATCATAGGTAATCTTATTTCATCCTATAGCAACTTCGAAATATGGCTTTGTAACATTTTGGATAAATTCAAGAGTTCCATCCGCACTTTTTTTATAAACATTGTAAGTTTCAGCTTTAGTATTTGCATCCCAAGTAAGAATAGATTTTGTTTTAAGAACAGTGAGTTTTATTCCTGTTATTCTGAGAGGATCTCTTAATTCAGCAACTTGTAATGCTGTAGTACTACCACTTTCACTTGCAGAATTAAGTGTATCTATAACATTTACAGAAATAGCTGCTTTTTCATTTGTTTCATGTCAAAATTCATCTTTTATTGCAATATCAATATCATATTTTCCAGCTGTTTTTGGAGCAGTTATTGTTCATTTATAAATACCACTTCTTGTTTCTTTTAAGCTAGTAATAACATCATTAATAATAGCATTTACGGATGAAAGTCATTGGTTACTTATTAACTCTACTGCTATCGGAGATTCAGCTTCAACTTCATTTTGTGGAGAAACTTTTATTGATTGAAGAATTGGTTTTCCTGCACTTATTTTTACATTTATATTTTCAGATTCACCTATTATTTTATTATCAGCATCAAGTACTTGAGCCTTTATAAAATTTTCTCCTTCTTGAAGAATTACTTCTTTTTCAAAAGCTCAATTTCAATCACTTGTTGTATTTACTTGATCTTTATTATTTGTAGTAATAATAACTCTATAATTTTTCTTTGTTGTTCAAGATATGGTAATATTTGTTTTTCCCAGAGTAGAACCGTTTTCAGGAGATAAAATACTTATAGATTCTCATTGTGTAGAAGAAATAGTTCCTTGAACAATATCTATTTCAGCAATTCCCATAACTGTATCATCATCGAGATCATAGACATGAATACTTTGTTTTCCTGTATTTTTGAACTTTACTGCATTTTCAAACTTTACTTTTCCTTGGTCAGTAGAATTAAAAGTATAAGTATTTTCTTTGAGAACAGTTGGAAATTCAGCATCTTTGTCTGTTTCAGAAAAAACTATAACCGTTCCTCAATAGTTAGTTATAGTTTCACTATTTTTATCAATTGCTTCTATAGTAAGATCAACAGCTTCTCACACATTTGCTGATGTTGGGCTAATAGTTACTTGAAAATGATCAATGCTTGTGGCAAAAACACTCGTTGTATTGAAAAATATTCAGGCAAGAATACTAAGAAATATAAATTTTTTTGTTGTTTTCATTTTTTATATATTGTAATTAAGTTATATAGTAGTATTTTACTATTAATGATTTTTATTTTCAATTTATTTAGTAATAAATAGCTTTACAATAAGCTGTTTTTATATTTTTATAATGTTTCAAATTTCTCACTTTCAGAGCGAACTTATAATGATTTGGTATCATTTTAAATTGTTAAGAATAATATTTTTATGATTTTCATCTATTTCACTCAAAAGGTCATCAATCAGTATAATTGGCTTTTTCTTAGTTTTTTCTTCAATAAATTGAGACTCTAAAAGCTTCAATCAAATAACAATACTTTTAGCTTCGCCACGAGAAGCAAAATAACTGATAGGAATAGTATCAAGCATAATATCAAAATCATCTACATGTGGTCATATATGAGTATTTCAAAGGATAATATCTCTTTCAAAATTTTTTAATAAGTAATTTTTTATACTTTCTCTCTCTTTTTTTTCTTCTACTTTTGTAATATACTGAAAAGAAATATTTTTTACTTTTCCATTGAGATAAATAAGAAGGGAATCGATATTATTACAGAAATAATTTTTTAACTCATATCTATAAGCATAAATTTGAGTCGCTATTTCTACAAATTTTTCATTCCAAAAATCAATTTCTTGTTTTTCACTTTTTCCTTCTCTAATATTTTTGAGTACTTTATTTCTATTTTTGAGTATATCTTTGTAATTTTTTAAAAGTTTTGCATATTCTTTATAAGAATGAGAAAGAATAGTATCAAGAAAATCTCTTCTCAGACTTGGAGAAAGATACATCATATTCATTACCATCGGATGAAATATGATACTTTTTGTAGCAAAATCCCTTTGTTTTGCTATATTTGTTTTTTTCCCATTGATGGTAATTTTTTTGAGATTATTTATTTTATCATACGAGACAGTAATTTTATTATTTTCATAATCTTCATTTTCAAGAAAAAAAACATCTTCATCTTTGTTCACAAGATTGAAAAAATCAAGTCAAAAAATCTCATTTCCGCAAAGTATACTGATGGCTTCAAAAATATTTGATTTTCCTGATCCATTGTCTCAAAGAATAAAGTTTATATCTTTTTCAAAATAAAAACTTTTATTTTTGAAGTTTCTAAAATTTTTTAAACACAATGATTTAATCACTTTATTTTTTCATTTTTAATTATAAAAACTACTTCATAATATTTCCAATTGCGATTTGTTCAGCAATTACTTTCTGAGGTGAACAAGCAAGAAGTTCTTCCGAAGATATTTCTTTGTTTTTTAATATATCTTTTCTCAAAGTATTTTCTTTTTTAACAACAGAAATAGTTGGTTCTACTCAAGTGGTATCTACTTCATTTAACATTTCAACATAACTAAGGATTCATTTTATATCATTTATAAGTTTTGTTTCTTCAGCAGGAAGCTTGCAAAGATTTTTTGCAATTTTTTTAATTTGGTCTTGTGTTATGGTCATTTTTAAATATATTTATTTTTAATATGATTTTAAATATATTTTTAAATAGAAAAAAATCAAGTATGTTGCTAAAAAATACAATAAATAAATTTTTTCAATCAACAAATGAGAAGATTCTTGAAAAAAGATTCAAAGCATCAAAAGTAACTTTTATCATTTTTGTTTTCCTTTTTTTCCTTCACTATTTTTTTATCTGAGTTGGCTTTTATTCAGAAATTTTGCTTCCTTTTCTAAGTATTAGTTATAGTCTTTTGCTCATTTCTTTTTTTTTCTATCTTTTCTTTTTTGGAAAAAATTTTATTACAAATAAGATTTGAATTGGAGTTTTTTATGTTTTTTTTCTTTTTCTTATTGTTGTGTTTCTCCTTCTTTTTCTGCCAGTTTTTGTGCAAGGAGGCATTTTTAGTTTATTAAAATAAAGCCAGTGAAAAAAATACTATTTGTTTTTATATTTTTGTTTCTTCTTAGTGGATGTGGAAAAGTTTCTATATCGACAACAAATACATCGCTAACAAAATATCAATGAGATGGTTTTTCTCTCAGTGTTCCGACAAACTGGATAAATCTGAGTGAAGATAAAACCGTTCTTCCTCACCCAAGTTCTGGAACTATTGTTTTAGCTCTTGCTTCTTCCGAGTTTCAAAATGGTTTTTCAAATAATTTACTTATTTTAAAAGATGATCTCACTGATACAACTACTTCAAAAGAATTTTCTGCTCTCAATAATATATGAGCAACAGCACAATATAGCGAATACGAAAAAATAGAAGAAAAGGAAATTACTTTTTCCGACAAGGATACATCAATTCTTTACACTTTCAATGCAAGGTACAATGATAGAACTCCAAAATTAAGATTTTTGCAGACGGCTCATATCTGCGATGGAAAAAAATCTTTTTTCTTGACAATAGCCCTCCCTGTGAATATAACTGATGACGCACGATACGAGGAGATAATGAAATCTTTTCAGTGTGGGTAAAATATAATTTTGGCGCCGTGGCAGAGTGGTCATGCAGAGGTCTGCAACACCTTGTACAGCGGTTCAATTCCGCTCGGTGCCTCCAATTTAAAGTATCTGAAAACAATAGAATAGCTTCTTAAAAGTTGTTTTGTTGTTTTTTTATTAATAACATTATATTTTTTATGGACGAAGACTTCTCTTCTAATTCTTCCATTATAAAGAAGGAAGACTATATAACTAATAATGATTGGAATTTTTTACAAGATTTTATAAAAGATAAAGAAACCCCTTATCTTATTTTATCAAAGAAGAAGGCGGAAGATAATTACAATAGATTGAAATCATGAGCAAAAAATGCAAAAATATACTATGCGGTAAAGGCTTGTCCAAATAAAGAAATAATAAAATCTTTTATAAAGCTTTGATCTTATTTTGATATAGCATCTATTTATGAACTAGACCTTGTTTTATCTTTGTGAGCGAGTTCTGATAAACTAAGTTATTGAAATACTATAAAAAAAGAAAAAGATATTGCCTATGCTTATAGTAAATGAATAAGAATGTTTGCAACTGATAGTTATGAAGATGTATTAAAAATTTCTCGAGTAGCTCCTTGATCAAAAGTTTATTTTAGACTTCTTACTCCAGCATTTTGAGCAGATTGGCCTCTCTCAAGAAAGTTTTGATGTGAAATTCCTTTTGCTTATCAACTTGCAATCAAGGTAAAAGAATTATGATTGATTCCTTATTGAGTATCATTCCATGTTTGATCACAACAAAATGATTTATATGCTTGGGATGTAGCATTGTCAAAAGCAAAAGAATAGACCTCTTGCATAACCTATAATTCAGATAATTTTCTTTCAAAATTATAAATTCAAGCTATCAAATTCCATCTTAACCCAAAGTTTTTTCTTCTATTCCTATATTTTTCGTACAGTATTC
>Ga0172370_10010592_pt1 | contig 10548 bp, 5 predicted proteins | sample LakKiv5m_FD_114538 | JGI IMG/M metagenome (GOLD analysis project Ga0172370, IMG submission 114538) | Freshwater microbial communities from Kabuno Bay, South-Kivu, Congo - kab_022012_11.5m | ecosystem: Environmental > Aquatic > Freshwater > Lake | place: Democratic Republic of the Congo...
CGTCTGCCTTGCCGCTGGCATCAGTCCGGCGTAGAACTCCACCGCCAGGCAACGTCCCGACCACATCGGGCAGCAAAATGCGCCACGCGCTCGGTGTCCCGGCGTCCCCGGTGCCGCCAACATCAGCGCGCTTCACTCGACGCCCCAGTTTGCCCGCTTCGGCTCTTCCTCGCCTCGCATTACCCTCACCAGCAGCGCGTAGTCGCTTTCGGAGATCTCCATGATCCCGCCTTTGCAGTAGATGTAGTTGGAAGGCGTTGTCTTCATCTCCGACGGAAAGCACGACAGGAACCAAAGTGTATCGCCAAGAGGTCGAGCATGGCCGGACTCATCGAAGGCGACCCTGCAGCGGTGCTCGTAGCCCTTGGCGCCGGAGAAGATCGGCGTATCGTCAACGAACTCCCGGCCCGCGACCGTTCCAATGCCGTCGAGCTGCTGGACCTGCGAGATGTAGGCGATGAATCGGTCGCCCACGGTCAGCGCGCCCAAGACCTTCCGCGCAGGTGTCCGCACGCCGATGGTAGCGTGGGCCTTCACGCTCTCGTAGGTCTCAGGGCGGAACATCATCAGCCAGTGCCTCATGTGGCACCCCATCGTTGTGGCCGCGGCGGAACTTGCCTCACTCCCAGTCCTTCGCCTTGAACCCCAGCTGCGTCGCGTTCTCCGACACGCCACGGCGGATGTGGTCAGGCGCACCCTTCGGGAATTCCGCCGAAATCTCGACAGACACCTTGACCACCGCGTTCGGATCCGAGGCGAGCAGCGTGATGACCTCGTCGGCCAATGTGATCAGATTCATCTTGGCTGTGCTGGCTTTGACCTCGACCGACCCAAAGAAGGCCATTGGCTTTGCCGGTGCCGGTCCTGGTCCCGGTCCTGGTCCGGGTCCTGGTCCGGGTCCTGGCCCTGGTCCGGGTCCTGGTCCTGGTCCTGGCCCTGGTCCTGGTCCTGGCCCTGGTCCTGGCCCTGGTCCGGGTCCTGGCCCTGGTCCCGGTATCTGCTTCAGCTTCTCGCGGTAAGCCAGCGCCGCCTCAGGCTCAATCAACAACAGCGTGTCGTCCACCTGCACGCCGGCATCGCCGAGCTTGAAGCCCTCATACTTCTCGCCAGTCTGGCCATAGGCCGTCCCGAAGAAGTCCTCTCCGGCTGCACCCTTCAACACCGCCTGCTCGAACACGGAGCGGCTCTTGAGGCGTGGCAAGTACAGGTACTTCTGGATGTCCTCCCACACCGCCAGCGCCTTGACCGCTACCTTGCCGTCCTTCCAGTACAGTTCCTTGAGGCGACTGCGCAGGTGGATGGGCGACCAGATCGGAATGACGCTCTCGTTTTCCTCGCATACGCGCCCCAGTTCGCCCATGTACGACGCGCCGGCCGTGTTCATGGGGAAGCCCTCGACCTGGATGTCGCGCTCGGTCGCAGACAGCAAGGTCGGACAGAGCACCCAGCGGTAGCACTCGCGGGTCGCGCGAACGACGACGGCCTCGGCGGTGTCGCTTTCCTTCTTGGCCTGGTTTTCCTGTAGCCGGTCGATGTTGAGGCGCCCGGTGCTGATGTCACTGACAATGGAAGCCCAGGCCAGTGCCGTCCGCGCCGCGTCGCGCAGGCGTCCAAGTGACGCCGCATCCGGTGCGATGAACAGCAGCCGGTTGCCCTTGAAGCGCGGCTTGGTCCCGTTGTTCTTGAGGCAGTCGAGGACGCCTTCAGTCGCCGGCCGGATCTCTTGCTTGCTGTACGGCCGGCCCGGGTCGAGAACGACCAAGCGGAGCACGCCATCGTCGGGCACATCGCTGTGCGGCGTGAAGATGTGAATGGCGTCAAACAGTTCACGGCCGGTCACGGTCTTGCCCAGCACGTCGGCGATCTTGCCGCGCACTTCGCTGTTCTCGCTGAAGCGCCCCTTGCGGTCCTCCATCTCGCGCCGCAGGTTGGTCCGCACGTCGAGCCAGAAGCGCGTGCCATCCTGGGTCTTGTCGCCGGAACTGTTCAGGTAATGCAGTCGGTCAGCCAGGCGGTTCAGCGCGTCATTGAAGATCGCCGACGACTGGCCTGGCTGGATGGTGCCGAGCAGAATGCGGCCTCGTTCGATGCCCTTGGTGCCGCCCCCGTTCGCCACCGCCGACGGCGCGCTGCCCAAGAACAAGGTGCGGGCAACGCGGCGAGCGGCCTGGTGGGCGCCGAAGCGCGGATCCTTGGTGTCGATTTCGGCCGCCTCGGAGCGGTCGCCGTCGATGTCCTTGTCGATGACCGGATCCCAGCCGGCGCCCAGGTAGTAGGTCAGCTCGTTTCGCGCGCCGCCGTCATAGAGCGGCAGGCTGCTCGGCAGCAACATCAGATCCCGGTTCTGGTCCTTCCACAGCCGGAAAATCACCTTGGCCATCAGCTTCAGGACGCCGCGCGTGCGCTGGAAACCATCGAGCGTGGTCCAGTCTTCGTAGAGCCGGTCGAAGACTTCAGGGTGGATCGGATACGCGCGCTTGAGACGTTCCTGGTAGCGGACTTCACGGCTCTCGGTGGGCAGCCGCACACCTTCCTCGCGGTACAAGGCTGCAAAGGCAGCGCACACTTCGTCGCGCCCGACTTCGTCGCGGATAGGCTCGAACAGCCGGCGGCGCACGATCTCGAAGGACTCCTCGATGCCCACCGGCTTCCACAGGGCCTGCACGCGGCCGAACAGCTTCTCCAGGGCTCGCAGTGCCGCCACACCCAGCGAACTGCCTACTTCGACTTCGGATTCCGGCAGCGACCCGAGCAGGATGGCGTTGGGCACCAGCTTGGCGGCCTCGGTCAGTGCCTGCACGAACGACAAGTTGCTGTCGTAGCTGCCGCCAGACAGCGCACGGCCATCTGGGAACTGCCGGACATACGTGACCAATTCATCGACGAGCACCACGCACGGCGCGGCGTTTGCGAGGATCTGCCTCAAGGTCTCCTTGCCTGGCGACGTGCCGGTTTCGTCGGCCTGACGCACCAGATCGAAGGCTTCAACACCGCCGAGCTGCATCGCCAGTTCGCCCCACAGGGTGTGGACCTCGACCTTGCCCGTCTTCCACGGCTGACCGGGCGAATGCGCCGTGCCGTCGATGATGGCGACCCGCGCTTTCGGCACGTCCATCAGGCCCGATGCCGTCAGCAACGACGACACGCCCGGCAGGTCTGCGAGCGAGCAGGTGCGCGTCGCGAGGTGGTACACGGCCAGCATCGTGTGCGTCTTGCCGCCGCCGAACGAGGTCTGGAGCTGCACGACCGGCTCGCCGCCCTTGCCGTTCAGCCGCTCCGCCACCTGGGTCAGAAGCAGGCGCATGCCTTCGGTGATGAAGGTGCGGTCGAAGAAGGTGCGGGCATCCTGGTAGACCGGCGGAGCCTTGCCGGCGCGGACGGCGCTGATGTCGGCGGCGAACTCGGACTGCTGGAATGTGCCCGCGAGGACATCGGGGTGCGGGATCGCGATTTCGCGCCATGGCTTCATGACTTGTCTCCAAACAGGCGTTGCTGCTTCGGTGACACTGGGACGTACGTGGCCTCCGTCTCGACCGATGCCCACGAACTGACGAGTTCGTTGTAGGCGCGGGCGTCGTCGGCCCAGCCCCGGCGCTCGCACAGGGTGTAGAGCCGGTACGCAAGTTGCCGAATGGCCTCGGTCTTGTGCTGCACGGCGTTCAGGATCTTGGCGGCGCCGCTCTCGCCCTCGGCGCGGAAGGCGCGCACCAGGTGGTGCAGGGCTTCCCAGACAGGCAAGCGCTTGTCACCGCTCGGGTCCCATTTGTCCGGGTAGTCCGCCGGCCGGCGCAGACGAACCTTGCCGCTGCCGCTCTCCACGACGTGTGCTTCGACGAGACCGCCAACGCTGGTCGCCTTTGCGCGCGCGAGCACGTCTGCTTCGCCGTAGGCGCCGTCATTCCAGCCGTACTGGTCGAACCAGTGCAGGCAGAACTGAGTGTCGCGGTCGAAGTCGTCTTCGGCGAGGAAGCGGTTGATCAGTTGCAGCGCCGTACGCACCGACATCGGCGTGCCGTCGGCTTCGAGGACGGCTGCGTACTTGGAGAAAACGGCCATGCCGGGGCCGATGATGGCCTGGGAGAGATCGACTGGGGCGACTGGGGAGCGGTCTTCGCCTGCGCCTTTGGTCATCTGGTCGAGGGCGAGCGGGAGGCTGGCGTTGAGTTCACGGAGGAATTCGCGGCGCGAGATGGTCGCGGCGGTGTCGGGGCGGCGGTGGCAAACCAACACGATGCTCGATGCCAGGGCGTTCGCAGACTGCCCACGAAGGCGGCTCTCGTTCTCAGTTCGCATTGGCCAAGTGCCGGAGATACTGAAACCTGCGCTGAGAACAGCACCGAGAAAGGTCTCCCAGCCGGATGACGATGTGCCTGTGGCAGCGCTCGTCTCTGATTGCTTGAATGCATAGAAGATGGTCACCGGAAATACCGGGTTGGCCTCCATTGCGATGGTCCTCATCGCCTTCGTCATTCCAGCAAGGAAGAACGCCTCAGCCTTTTCCCGACCGCCATGTCTGGCGGGCGTCGCGACCAGTTCCTCGGCCTTTGGCACCGCCATCGATGCGAAAAGTGCAGGGAACGTCGCTCTTTGTGAACGTCGTTGCCATACGTAGAAGAAGTCTGACAGATCTGCGTAGCCAATATTGTCGTAGTAGGGTGGATCGGTCGAGACGACCTTGCCTATGGAAATCTGCTGTTCCATTGCATTCGCCTGTTCCGCAACTCCTAATGCGGTCGGCGAAGTCGAGGCGAAGCCTCCCGCAAACGCCTTGGCGATCCCGTCTACGAACACCTTCCAGGCACCAGAGCTGTTTCCGAGGGGGTTCCCCTCTGCGAAGTCCCAGATCATCGACACGGCCTGTCTGCCGAAGAGTTGGCGAGGACACTGGGCGATCGGTTCCCAACGGCACAGGCTGTTGCCCAGGTCTGCTTGCTTGTCGAGGGCGAAACTCAGATAGACTGCGACGGCTTCTCCGTAGGCGAGAGCGCTCCGGCCTCCGGACTCTAAGCCTACAGGGTCGTCAGAGAGTCCTGCGATCACGGCGTCACCGCGCACCTTCTCTCTCGCTTCGATGATCAGATCGGAAAGCGTCGCCATTGCAACAAGTTGCCGAGGCGTAAAAAGGTCGCTCCAGCGGCTCATTCCGTAGTTCCCGACTCGAAACCCCAGCGCCTCCTGGAAGAACTCGACATCTGGTTGCCAGGATGGTTTCGCATCCGCAGCGTTCGCTTCAACTGCCGGCGTTGCCGAGACGTACACGCGGCCACGGGGTCCTTCGGCCACCACTGCTAGTAATCGCTGCCCCATCCTGCCGGCTTGCGCCTCGCGCTTGATAAACTTCCCGTCGATCGGCGTCCCGGAAAGTATGCACCGGAAGTCCGCACCCCGCCCTGACGCCTTTGTCCCGTCGGACGCACCCGGCGGTGGCGGCCCTGTCCGAACCACAAACCTATAGGTGCCATCAGAAATCACTGGCTCAACCCAAATCTGCTTACCCTCGTTGCTCGACACCACGTAACTCGACACGAGCGGAACCGCAACGTGCGAAAATGCAGGGTTCGGGCTCATCACGGTTCGAGCCCACAGCCAGGAAATAACCGTCAATTCCTGCCCAATCAAGAGCTTCAAGTCCGGACGGCTCGACGCGATCTCTGCGGTAATCTTGATCTTCGGGTAAAGGTGCCCAATTCGCTTCTCGGCTTCATCGCGGATCCAGTAGCCGTAGCGCCTGACATCTTCTGCCAGCCCCTGGACGCCTTTCCAGGTCTTGAGCGCTGCCTCTTGGCGAGCGTCCGGGTGCACCGGCGGCCGGCCAGCGAACTTTGGCGGGATCTCGATCATCGCCTTGTTGATGAGCACTGCGACCGGATTCAAGTCCGACGCGAACGCGTCCAACCCAAGCCGCTGTGCCTCCAGCGGAATCGCGCCACCGCCAGCAAACGGGTCATGCAAGCCCGGCATCTTCTCCGGGTCAAACAGCGTCGCCGCCTCCGGATGGTCCTTGTTCAAAGCGCAGACCTCGCGCCACGAGTCGCGGATCTCCTTGCGCGCCCGCTTCAGCAGGTCCTCGTTGGTCGTGTTGTCCCACTTCACGAACTCGGAGATGAGGTCAAACAGGTACTTGCGACGCTGCGTGAACCCACCTCGCTGCTGAACGCTGGGCTTCTGCCCCGGATTCTGGCACTCCCAGAGCGATGCCGGGTCGTTCACGAGCTGCCCGAAGATGACCGCGCGCGCCGCCGCCAACGGCCGCCGCGCCCACCACAGGTGCAAGGTGCTCGGGTGGCCATGCCGGATCGACTTCTCGCGGGCCGCCTCGGCGTTGATGGCGTCGAGGGGGAGCGCGACTTCGATGAGTTTTTTGGGGAGGATCAGGTCGGCGGTCATGGGGCCTCAGTCTGTCAAGGTGCGGCAAAATCTGGGAATTGTTGGACGATGAAGCGAAATGACTCAGTCTGCAGAAACTGGAGGCGCTTGTCTGGCGGCACCTGCTTGATTGCGTCCAGCACACCCTTGCGCTCCGCCTTCAAGGCACTCAGGTTCAACCGAAGGGTCTCATCGACTTGCTTCGCCAGGTCGTCCGGGTCGAGGCCCGGAGTTGGGTTGGCGCGGTTTGGAACGATCAGCCCGTCGTCATGCAGCACGAACGGTTCGTTGCATCCGGGACCTGGCGGAACGGTCAAGAGAAGGTGGCCCTTCGCATCGCCACAATGCCGCTTCTTCTCGTCGATGTGGAAGCCTTGGCAGCTCTGGGCAAGGTTGCTGTAGACGAACGTGCGCGTGGCGGCGGCGTGCGGTCCGCGCTTCGGATGCACGTGCTCGACATGGCCGTCGATTGGCCGGAGTGGCTTCTCGCAGTAGACGCAAAGTCCGGATTGTTCAGCATTGCGACGGGCCTTGATGGCGTCTTTGGCGGGCGTGAAGTCAGGGTCGTTTTCGAACTCATCCGGGCCTGCAAGGGGATGCCCCGCGAGGTATGCCGCAAGTTCATGTGGTTCGACGCCAAGCGGGAGGGGCACCATCATCCCTCCTTGTTGCGCCCGGCCATGAAGCGCCAGAGCTTGAGATCGACTTCTGGAATCTGGACGCCGAATGCCTTCAGTTCGCCGAGGAGGTCCTGGGCAGTCTGCTCATTCTCCCTTCCGGCACGGATGTACTGCTCAACCCGGTGGACAGCATCGACGACCCCGATTTCGCTCGGAAGCTGAAGGCCCATCGGCTTCGAGTCGGTCTCGAATACGTAGGCCAGCGCGTCGCCGGCTTCGCGGCCCAGCGTGCTGACCTGTGGTTTGGCTGCGCAGCCAACTCCGTCGTTGTCCACAGACAGGATGCGAACTGACTCGGCCCGCACTGTCGTGAGCACCTGCGGGCTGTGCGTCGTTACGATGAGCTGGATGAGGGGGAAAGCGTTTCGCAGCGCGCCGAGCACCTGTTGCTGCCACGCCGGGTGTAGGTGCATGTCAACTTCGTCGATCAGCACGATGCCGGGCGTTTTTGCGGCCGCAGTCTTCCCAAGATGAGGGTTTAGGCTGACGCAGCGATGCGCCAGGTCACCCGCCATGCCGATCATGCTGCGGATGCCGTCGCTCAAGAAGCTGACCGGGAGGCGCCCGTGGTCCGCGTGTGTCGCGGCAAGTTCGTTGCGGACGTTGTCCCATTCGAGTTGCTGCCACCCAGTCGGCGCGAGCATCTTATGTACGGCAATTCGCACGGCAGACATGCGCTCGCGCGGCGCGTGCTGGGACGCCCTCTTCCAAACGAGTTCGTCTTGCGCCTCACGTGCGAAGCGTCCAAACCACGACTCGAATGTGCGGTACTTGGTGCTCGGTGAAAGGCAGTTCAGGTAGCCGCTTGACCGGCTCGTGTCTGGGGCACGCCGTTTCGGCGCAGTCTCTTCAGGGACGACAGAGTTGATGTGCCGCGAATTGATCGGCCAGAAGCGTCCCGCGCCATAGTAAGCGATCGCTGGCAGCAAGGGCGGGTTCGACAGCTTGCCCTCGGCATGATCCATGACCTTCTGACGAAGCACGATGGACTGTTGCCGAAGATGCTCAGCTTCAGGCCAGGTCGTGGCCTCGCTTTTCCCGACTGATCCAAGGAAGCGGGTCCACGTACCCGGTCTGCCCGCGACCGTCGCGGTGGTTTCAATATTGGGGAAGAAGGGCTCCATCGTCTTCTCGGGGCTCAACACCAACCGGACGTCATTCGACGAGAACCCGCTGGATGCCGGCTTGCGCCGCATCTCGTCAACAAGTGGCCGCCACGCTATCGCCACGGCATCCAAGAGCGCGGTCTTCCCCAACCCGTTTGGCGCAACGACAACGGTCAGGTTCGGGTGAAATTCCACATCCAAGCTCGAAAAACCACGAAAATTCGTTAGCTTGATGCTGTCAACTCGCGTCACGTTTGTGTCCATGTCACACCACCTCCGCGCGCGCCGGACACATCCGACACGTGTCCGCAGCGACCGGCCGGCAGCCGCGGCAAACGCTTAAATGGGCAACACCCCGCCCATCCTTCACTTTCGCCCCGATAGCGCGACGGTGCGGCCTGCAGGAAAGATGAAGCTCCACGGCTGCGCCGCCCGGTTGCAGAGCACTCACAAGACCACCTCCGCCCGCGCCAAAAGTGCCTTCACCTCAATGTTCCACGACGAAACGCCCCATCCTGGCTCAGCGTCAAACGGATTCCGCAAGTAAAACGGCCCCTCGACCTCGTCGTCGTCTTCGTTCACCAGCACGATGGCCAGCACGAACTTGTCCGCCTGATTGAGCGCGTAGAGGATCTCGTTGCGCGTAACCGTAATTGTCTCCGCGCCTTTGAGCCGGCCCTTGACCTCGATGTGCCTGGCCTCGACCAGCCTGCCGTCTTCCGGCGGCGGATAGGACGTGAGGTCCCAGCCGCACTTCTCGGCCGACACGTCCACCACGCGGCAACCGCGCGATTCCTCGACGCGGCGCACGGCGTCCATGGCCAACATCTCGCTTCGCTTGCGAACTGCAGCATCCGCCTGGGGACTCAGACCGCTCGCCGGCGTTTCGCCCCCCAGGCGCCGCAGCAGCCCGGCTGGGATGACCAGCGCGCCGCCGAGCGCCACGGGCGTAGACGACGCTACGTGCCGCATGGCCTGCAGTTCCTTCTTGCGGTGCTCCAGGCGACCTTCGAGGTCGAGCACCGTGCGACGGACGTTCTCGATGTTCAGCCGCACGTCCTTGCCCGCCTCCTGGTCTTCGCGCAGCCGCATCCAACGGTCTGACCAGAAAGTGATTTCTTTGGAGAGACGCTCGTGTACCGCTGTCAGCGTCTTGTCCACATGGGCGATCCGGCGCGACGCCACTTCCTCGAAGTGCTGCGGCACCAGGCTGGCTGCTGCCAGCGCCAAGGCCTTCTGCTCCTGGTCTGCAGAGATCCACGACTCGCCCAGAAGGCCAGCCAGCAACGGCAGTTGGCCAGGGTCCAGCGGCTCCAGGTCCAGGTGCGGCGCGTAGCCTGCAAAGGTCGCCGCGCCCGTCCGCGTCACCCGCACGAACTGCAGGCGCTTGGACAACACCTGGCCGTCGCCCGACTTGATCTCGTGGGTCAGCAAGAACAGCAGGTTGGGCTCGTCGCCCACATCGGCCGGGTCCACCAGGATGGCGCCCTGCCGCAGCAGGTTGCTGTTCTGCTCCAGGACGAGGTCGGTGACCGCCATCATCAGCGGATGACCCGGATGCAGCAGGCTGGCCGCAGCCAGGCCGGGACGGTCCAACGGCCGGATGGCTTCCTTGGTGAAGCACACGCGTTCGTAGCGCTTGAGCACCGGGGCGTTGTCGCGGCGGTTGCGTCCGGTGATCTGGCGGTCGCGCTCGCGGATCGACGAAGGCACGTGCGTGACCTCCAAGCGACCTGCTTCGCGCGGGTGCAGCGAACCGCCCAAGGTCTGGAAAGCGCGCAGGAAGAACGACCGGATGAAGAACGGCTGAAGCCGGCGCGCCTCGGCCTTGTCCATCTCCTCTTTGACCGCGAACAGCCTGTCCGCGCTCATCGTCTCCTGGGCCAGCGCGTTGCGGTCCAGGATGCTCTTCAAGTGGGCATGGTCCAACGCGCTATCGACCTTGGTGTGCAGCTTGGCGCGCGTCTCGGGCAGATCGCCGTACTTGATGGCTTCGATGAGCAGGTCGCGCAGGCTAATCCCGTCGAACACCTCGCCCAGGATGTCGAACACGCGGCCCTTGAGGGCGTCGCTCTCGATGCGCAACTTCTCCAACAACCGGAAGTACACGTCGCCTTCGCGGGTCTCCTTGGCGACCAGGTTCCACAGGTGGCAGACCTCCGTCTGGCCGATGCGGTGGATGCGCCCGAAGCGCTGCTCCAGCCGATTCGGGTTCCAGGGCAAGTCGTAGTTCACCATCAGGTTGGCGGTCTGGAGGTTCACGCCTTCACCGGCTGCATCCGTGGCGACAAGCACGCGCACGCCCGGATCCGAGCGGAACAGAGCCTGGACGCGGCGCCGCTCATCGCGGTGCGTGCCGCCATGAATGGTGACGATGGCATTCGGGTCGCCCAGCA
>Ga0172370_10010595_pt1 | contig 10547 bp, 12 predicted proteins | sample LakKiv5m_FD_114538 | JGI IMG/M metagenome (GOLD analysis project Ga0172370, IMG submission 114538) | Freshwater microbial communities from Kabuno Bay, South-Kivu, Congo - kab_022012_11.5m | ecosystem: Environmental > Aquatic > Freshwater > Lake | place: Democratic Republic of the Congo...
AGATCATATAACGGTAAGATTAGGGTAATATATGAATCAATAATCATATGCAAAGAGGATTGGTAACCCCCGCATTTGAAAAAGTGTCCCATATTAAAATATAACGGGAAAGGAGAATAAAAATACTCCGTACGCTCGCATAGGGGGGTACCCCTAAAAAATGTATAGCGTATGGGCGATATAGGGGCGATAGAAATTATACCCATATTACACCCATAAATTAGGGGGAGATTAGGGGGAGGTATTTATTAAAATTCTATCTGTGATTATTGGAATCCTAAAAAAATTAATCGCTTATGGGAGATTGATACCCTTAAGCTTTTCATGGGTTTATTTTATCGGTAATTATCGAAGAATTTTTACTCAAATTTGATTTTAGCCGTTCCGCTCTTGCTTTTTTTTCCTGTTCGCCAATTATCCTGCCGGGACGGATTTTTACCCATGTTTTTGGTAGCTCAAAGGTAAGGCCGCCCCATTTATTATCCTTTGTTTGTTTTATTTCGGCTGACCGTTTTGCGGATAAATCGGAGAGCTGCCGTTTCAGTTTGGAATTATGCGTATATACGGTTGCTGTTTTAATTTCTTCATCAAATAGTATAATCGTTTCCTGTTCCGCTTTGGTTAATTTGTAATTCATGCATTACTCCTTTTTGGCTTCCTTTTTTGCAGGAAAGAAAAACGTTTATCTTTCCTTTCCTGTAGACAAGGTTTCAAGTGTTTAGAATGGCCGCTTTCCTTTTTTGTAGACAACCAGTACCAAATACATGACCATTTGCTTTCCTTTCCAGTAGACAGATATACTATATATAGCCAGGCATAGGGGCTTGTTTTATAGCTTGCCAGCGGGAAGAAAAGCGGTAAATGTTTGGTTTTCTAAGATTTCCATTTTTTTCAACTATCTCAATGAATCCAGTTTCAACTAAAACATTTAAAGCATTCTGAAAGCCTTGCTTTGAGACGATTTTTTTGTATTTGGAATAGGGATATTCAAAAGTTTGTTTGCCACCGCTCTCAAGTTTCATATAGATATAAACAGAACGCGCAAGATGAGGCAGCCTTTGAAAAGATGGATGAACCATTTGCGTATCACCCATGCGAATGTACCTGCGTTCAATTCCATCTTTTTTTGTAGTTTCCCATTCTTTAAAGGGTGTTTTTTTGCCTCTTGTCATGCGCGTCTTACCTTTCGCTTATTCTTCTGATTGCTCCGGGCTTGAAATTATTGGGAGGCTGTATTTCCTTATTGAAAAAATCATCCAGCAAATCAAGATTTAAAAGATACTTTTTGCCGCTTTTTATTGCGGGAATATCCCCTTGCTTTACCATACGCCGCAAGGAGTAGGGCGTAAGGCAGGTATCGGGATCGGCAGCTTTTAAATATTTATAGGTTTCTTCAAGGGTACGCATTCTTGGCATGTGCATTCTCCTTTATTCCTTATTTTTTAGATTGGCAATGATTTTGCGTATTTTTGCCTTTTGTTCATCTGTAAATTCCTTGCGTAATTTGCGGCTGAAGCTGTCATCCCGTAAATCCATTTTTTCAGCTACTTGCCACAGTTTAAGTCCTGCTCCTAAAACTTCATTTCTTATATCTTCGTTTGGCATATGGTGCTCCTTTCAAAACTTGTTGTTGACATTCTGTAAAAAATGATATAAAGTGTCTATGTACATATCATACAACAAAGTTGTTGAGTAGTAAAGACATACACTAAAAATATTATAGACTGTCATTTTTTTCTGAAATTTAGGATATTTAATGACTATGGAGGTTTTATAAGAAACACATGAAACCACTTAAAATAATGACGAAAGGAATATTGCGTTGGATATAACAAAAAAAATTATCATCCCCCTTCTCAAGCAAGATAACGACATAAAAATGTTTGGTAAAAATGGTTGGGAAGATCAAGACAAAATAACAGCTGATGATCCTTGTTTTAAAAACGGAGACATAATAGTTTTCTTTGCCAACTTAAATATTGATGATATTGCCTATAAAAAAATCGAACAGTGTTTTCATAAACCTGAGAGAGAAGTTTTTGCTGATGAATATATGATAAATGCCACTACGCAACTTGAGAATTTGGTTGGTGAAGGTTATTCAGAAATAATTGCTATGGACACTGTTAACAAGTATTTGAAACAAAAAGGAAAAATGACCGTTTTTTCACTAGAAAAAAGTTTTAAAAAAAGTCTTAAACAATTATGTAGCAGTGCTTACAGTCAGGCCTTATTAGCAAATAGAGTTTCAGAAGATGAGTCAAGCAGATTTATGTATGGAATATTATTTGATGTTTTTGGCAATTTGGGAGAGAACGTAACGTATGCCGTTCAATCAGGCTTGAGAAACAATGAATTAGAATTAGTAGAAATTTTTTGCGCAAAAACCGGCTGGGCTGTTTTGGAATTAGACCAAATTGCTATATTTAAAAATAAAATCAATATTAAAGAATGTGAAAATTGTAAAAAATATTTTATTCCAACATCACGCAGTGATGAAAAATATTGCAACAACGTTTATCGTAATGGAAAGACATGCAAGGAGATTGGGTACATAACAAAAGTTAATTCTGATGATATTTTAAAAACATACAGATCAATTTATAAAACACAAAACGCACGCAAACAGCGTAATAAAAATAATGTTACAAATATTGATGAACGCTTTAAGAAATGGCACGAATACGCAAAGGGACAATTAGAGCTTTGTAAAAACGAGGAAATATCTATTGACGAAATGATTTCCAGAATCAATACCAGCGATTGGGTAAAGGGAGGTAGTCCAGATGGCGACAATAGTTAAAAGAGAAGGTAAAAAAGGCATATCATATCTTATACGCACATTTTCGGGATATGACATACAGGGAAAGCAGATTGAGAAAACAATGACTTGGAAACCCGAAGAAAACATGACACCCAGACAGATTGAAAAGGCAGTTAATGAAGCCGCAATATTATTTGAGAAAAAAGTAAAAGAGGGGGTAATGCTTGAGGGCAATATTCGTTTTGCTGATTTTGCGGAAAAATGGATTAATGAATATGGAGTAAAACAGCTTGCACCAAAGACGGTAGAGCGGTATAAAAGTTTGCTTGCTCGAGTCAATCAAGGAATCGGCAATATAAGGCTTGATAAACTTCAACCTCACCACTTGCAGGAATTATATAATAATCTGGGGGAGGAAGGTATCAATAAAAAGAATTCATACGCAATATGTATTATAGATTTATCTGATGTTATAGAAAAGAACAATTTCACAAGGGTTGCGGTAGCACAAAAAGCGGGCATTGCACCCGTTACAGTATCATCCGCTTGTAAAGGGAAACACATCAGAATTGAAAGTGCAAAAGAAATATGCAATATATTGAATGTTGAGTTTACCGAAGTTTTTAAAATTGAAAAAGAAAAATCCAGTTTATCTGACAATACGGTATTACACCATCACAGGGTAATTAGTTCGGTTTTACAAACGGCAGTTCAATGGCAGATTATTTTTGACAACCCTGCAAGGCGCGTGCGGCCTCCTAAGGTTAATAGGAGAGAAGCAGTATACTTAGAAGATACGGACTTGCCAAACATATTAGAAGCCCTCTCAAACGCTCCTGTTAAATGGAAAACGGCAGTTATGCTATTGCTTTATTCGGGTATTCGGAGAGGCGAATTTTGCGGCCTTGAATGGAAGGATGTTGATTTTAAGAATTGTTTAATTCATATTCGCAGGACAAGCCAATATATTTCTGGAATCGGAGTAATCGAAAAAGATACAAAAAATATCAGTTCCGAACGAGTAATGAAATTACCTCAAGATATGTTTAATCTTTTTAATCAATATAGAAAATGGCAGGTGCAGGAAAGATTATTGATGGGTGATAAGTGGAACGCAGTTATTCCGATAAAGGACGCTGAAGGGAAAATAAAGCATCGTGAGAATGACAGGATTTTTACTCAAGAAAACGGTTTGCCGATTTTTCCCGATAGCATTACGACATGGATAAACAGATTTCAGAAAAAATACAACCTGCCAAAATTCACGCCCCATACATTAAGGCATACAAATATTTCATTGCTGATCGCTGCCGGGGTTCCTATCAGAAATGTATCACAAAGGGCCGGGCACGCGCAATTATCTACAACATCAAATATTTATGCCCATGCAATCAAAACAGTTGATGAAATGGCGGCGGCGGCAATAGGAGATATTTTAAAGCCAAAACAACATGTTAATAGCTAAAATCCATTAAACATATATAGCGTATACCTTGCCGTTACCTTGCCGTACTTTAATCCGATTTTCAAACAATTTGCTAGAGGATAATTACTGTTTATACTGATAAAATATAAAACCTATGTACATAAAGAAGGGGCAGAGGCATGACAGAATTAAAACCATATTTTTGTCCGTTATTTGTCCGTTATTTTAATTTAAAACCACTTTAAAAGGTTTAAGGCATATTAAATAAATTTGAAAAAAACCTATATTAATGCGGATTGTTTAAGGTTGCTACAAGAGGTTAAAAGTTTTAGGCAGGACTCCGACTCCAAAGGCCGAAGGTTCAAATCCTTTCGGGCACGCCAGAAAAACCGCATTAGAATGCGGTTTTTTGTATTTGGGCAGTAGAGAGTTGATTGAGAAATATGCAAATTGATGTTTGTTTGATGTTTATTTCTATGAAGAATTACAGATGATCAGCATCAATAAAGAATAATAATAAGCGTCTTAGCACAACTGACAGACGTTTAGAGGAATTACAGAAAAATTAAAAAGCATAATGGCCTTTATATTCATTGGATAAATGAAATTATAGAAATAGAACTTGCCAATAATGAAAATACTGTAACCAAATCATCCGGGGGTACTGGAGGAGATATCGTTGGAGGTCTCTTTTGTGGGATCCCTGGTGCCATAATCGGTTCAACATTTAAAAACGTCAATTCTAAAATCTATATATAGAATTACTATTAAGATAATAACTAAGAATACGAAAACTCCGCTTGTAAGGCTAGAATTTCTTAATCGTTCCATACTCCTTTGAGATAGTGGCTAGATTATAGAAAAGGAAGATGAAGTTTATTCCTTGTTAAAATCCGTATTTTTCAGTTCAATACCAAATAAACAAGAGAGTCAAAAGTTTGTTACAAAATTAAAGGAACTCAATTATTTAAATGAAAAGGGCGCACTCTCTAAAGAAAACCTTATCATTGCTAAGAAAAAAATATTAGGGACCAATTAAAATCTTCATCTATCTGGCATCCATTTATGTGCTCTACGAAACCCTTTTCCCTCTGCATCACGGACAGTATCGGTATAAAATTCGTTTCGATCAAGCTCAATAAAAACCCTATCATATTGTTGATCAAATGGCAAATGATAAATTTTCTCGCCAGTTCTTTTAGAAATGTTGCATTTAATACATGGATAATCCTTCTGAAAATTGGCATTTTCGATATATTGAATGTTAAGATTTTTAGCATATTTTTTTGCAGTTTCGGATAGAGTTGTAGTTGTAATAAAAACACCTGATATTATCTGATTTGGCTTTTCAATTTTTTCTGCATAAATTGTGCCGTATAATTGGAAAATATGTTTTTCATGAACGGTTCGTTCTTTGCGCCAATATTTGCATTGAACAATTATTGTTTCTTTATTTTTTCTTGCTATGATATCTCTTCCTAAATCATATAAACCTTCTACTGCGCCGTAATATTCCACTGTATAACCTTTGGTTTCATATTCATATCCAACAAATCTTTCAAAATCTCGACCTATTTGCCATGCGCTTTTTTTAGTTGACTTTTTATATCTATCTAAAGCTAATTGATATTTATCAGCAGTTGAAAGTTTTTTATATTCATCAGGAGATAGCCATTTCTTTAAATTTTCATATTCGTCATCACTTTGCGAATTGGACATTTCTTCAATATCCTGAAGATTAAATTCATTATAATCTTCTAACCAAGGCGCTATTGATTCATAAAAATTTAACTGGTATTTTAGCATTTTATATTGCTTTTCTAATTCTTTCTTATCTCTTGCAATTTGAGCGACTTTCTCTGCAGCCTTGACTGCTGGATGCTTTTTATATTTAAGTAGATTTGATGTTTCCATATCTAACATTAATTTATAGTCTGCAAAAGCTTCTGAGAGGCATGGCATTTGTATTTGCTTTTCACTAGCAACTTTTTTTAACAATTCAGTTCGGGACTTTATTATTTTGTTCTTTATGCCGGAAAAAATTGCAGCTATAATTGCTATTAAAATTGGAATTACAATTATATAAATCAATACATAAATAGCAGCATCCATCTAAGGCTTTTCCTCTCTATACAGATAATAATAAATTGAATTTGTATTGTAAAAAATTTACTTTAACTAATACAAGTATATCACAACTATAAGTTTTGTAAAAACTAATTAGGGGGTTTAATGCTATTTTTTGTCCGTTGTTTTTATCTTTAAAGAGTTAAAAAAGGCTTTAATTATTCATAAGATATTTCAAAAGTATTGTATAAAATAGGGCTTGTTTATGGTCAGCTTAAAAGCCTAAAATCATTAGGCAACACTTCGGCTCCTAAAGTCACTGGTTCGAACCCTGCCAGGCACGCCAGAAAAACCGCATTTTAATGCGGTTTTTATATGCAAATTATTGAGTGTTAATCAGTAGGATTGCTTTTTGATGTTTATTTGTGCAAAGAATTACAGATAATTGGTATCAATAAATGCCAGATGTAGATGATCTAATTTATTAATTATTATTACATCGTACACTTTTATAAAAATTATTTTAATTACTAAAAAATGATTATGGGTTTTCTTGTAGAAATAGTTAACTGTCGACATTCTTTTAACTCATATGAACAATATTTTTGCTGGCTGGTATATTAACTGAATTAATAAAAAAGCGATGCCATCACTAAAGATTTTATTTCATCAGAAAGAATTTGAGATTTTTTCATTTGTAAGTGTAATTCATCACAATTTTTTATATGCTGAGCCCATTTCTCTTGACCAATAATCATTTCGAAATCAATTATTATAGGATTGCTCCATTCTTTATAGTTTTCTAGATGCTGGATTCGTTTTTTAAGGTCTTTGATGTTTCGAGAGGCAGGTGACAGAGGAGCAGATCCGGTAATCCATTCTTTCCAGTATTTATTGCCTTTTGATTGGTTGCACTTACCACATGAGGGGACGAGATTATTTATTTCAGAAATATATCCGGTTGCTTTTTTCTTTTTAATAAGCGGTCTAAAATGATCCCATTCAGTATATTTATCTCCACAATATGCACAACATATACTTGAAGGATCCATTCCTAAAATGGAGAGAACCTTAATTATTTCTTTTTCTGATGGTTCGATACAGGGTATTATGCTGCTTATAAATGAATTAGTGATTGTTGAAGTTCTGCCTGTGATTTTACCAAGGGCAGGCATTTTAAATACTTTAGAAATTATCATAATAATCCCTTCTTTTTTGATATTATTTAATATTTTATTGGGAATTTTTCTTTTCCAAGCTGCCAGAGATATTTGTCAATTTCTTTAAGGTCGAATTTATTTAATTCATAATAACTTTTGAATTCCAGTAATACCCTTTTATAATTCATATATATTTTCAAATCATCGGTTTTAAAAGCAGTAAATTTATCTGCATCCCTAAAGTAACGCAGAAGCCGGTCAACATAACTATCATAAATCGGGAACTCGGAAGGCCTATGACGGCTGCAATATTTGCTTGCAAAAGAATAGAAATTTTTAATTGATCCGTTATCCATCTTTACCAACGCGATTTCATTAACCAAAGATTCATCACCTTCTGCAAGACGATCATTAATGTTGAGATCTACAATATGCTTGGCAACAGGAAAGATGGAAAAAATATTTGTATAATAAAAAGAATTTAAAGCTGAGGCTTTAATAAGAACTTCTTCAATATCATTATTTGAAGGATAGACGTCAAGAAACAGTCTGTCAAGAGCCTTCTCTTGTACTGTATAGGCTTCTAAACTATCCCATTTTTTCAGATAAAACTGGACCTGGTCGTTACTTGGCCTAATGATATCAGGCCGTAATTTATTGCGTTGCGCCATATGATCACCTCTCAGAATAATAAAGAATAATTATATTCAAGCTGAAGCATTCAAATTTTTTATTCAAATTAAATGTCCTGACCCATATTACCTCAACCTTTATCGATCTTTTTTTTCGTGCCCGTTCGTCTCTTTTGTTTTTTGCCCGTCTGAATGATTGGCACTCAACCTCATTGCAATATAACTGGTTATTCCCTGTAGCAACTACAGTTCGACCGCATGCGCGACACTGTATTGTACGGAATGTCCGTTTATAATCAATAGCCGAGTGTGCTCCGCTAATAGCGATACGATACAAGGCAAACCACGCAATGTCAAATATAGAATCCAACACCGGTGCATAGATAAATTCCTTTCTTCGCTCATCATAACTTAGTTCCATTTTTAACGGGCTGCAAAGATAGAAGAACTCATCAATATTCTGCGAAAAGGTCATTTCACCAGAAATAAGTATTCGATTTTGGTGGTTCTGGTGATTTTGTTATGATTGTAAGCATACATTTGCTATTTTTTCTACCAGATTTTAATTCGTAAATATCAAAATCCGGACCTTGTATGTTGTTTTTTTCGATGCTTATAAGATTTTCTAATGTTTTTCCAATTCCCGTATTGCCAGATTGATGGGTTTTGTATCCAACCTAATGATTTAATCTTATTCATTTCGCGAATGAAATCTTCCAAAGTATTTATCATTTGCGCACAACCTTTCCGCAAACATAATAAATTATATCATGGAAACATATGGTATGTACAATGTATCGTAAAAATTGACTTAACAAAAAAATCGCTGAAATTAGAATATTGAAAATCAAATAATGTTAGTCGTAAAAAATGCTAAATTAATTTATTTTGAGCATTTTTACTTCTAATTGGGGGAAATCCTTCTTTGTCCAGTATGCAATTCATATCATCATGAGATTTGCCTTCGCGTCGAAGTTGCTTGATTCGAGCGGAACGAAGGTAATTATTACTGATACTGGTGCTCTTTATTTCAGCTGACAATAGTTCTTGTTTGCTTAAACGTGATATGGGTTTTTCACAGCCTGCACAGTGGGTGCGGCCTTCAATAGGAAAATAGTAGCTTTTGCAGATAGGACATTCCTTAAGTTTATATTTGTCAGTGGCGTTATTTATATCAAATAGTATTAAAGGATAAATATCATTCTGAAAAAAATAAGATGTTGTATGAACTCCTTTATACCAAGTGCCCAAAACATTTAGATTGAATCTAGCCTCATTTGTTTTTGTTGCTGAAAGGATAGCTGATTGCCAACGGTGTTTTAAGGCAATGTGATAATCGTCAATGTTTGTAGGAAAAGGGAATATTGATTTGGGTACGTAACGTTTAATATTTGAAAGCTCTGGCTGAAACCACTGATTGTTTTGACAATAAATTATATCGTTTTCTTGTTCAACGTCTTTTAAAACATCAATGGATAAAGGAGGCATAAAATATTTGTTAAGCCATTTGTTGAAGTATTGTTCATTTAAGATTATTCCATAAGGTTCTTTCGTATGATCCCATTTGCATAAACATAAAAGGTCATTTGCTAAAGCACCGGTCTTAAATTCTTTTTCCTCTGAGGTTTCAGAATAACTGATGTAGTATTTGGTTTTAAATTTTTTTGTTTTGACAATAATTGTCGCAAACCAATTGTTTGTATTGACTGTAATATTTTCAACTTCCGCTTTAACATCTGTTTTAATATTCGAATCATCCGGATCACCCCAAAAGAATTTATTCATAAAATCTCCCTTCATTTTGTCCCGAATAATTGGGCATTTTTTTATTTTTTTTATATATCTGAAAAGCATTTATTTTATGCGGTTAGATCTGTGTCCTGAATAATTAGAGATTAGTTTAGTAAGTACAAATATATTATAATAAGTAAAGAGTGAGATAAATGATAACAAAGTGAGGTGAATGATAATGAAGACAGCCGAGCATAATAAAACTCCATAAAGAGCAATCAGAAAGTCATTTCTCTGGACTTTTCAAGAATGTTGACTATGAACAATATCTCTCTCAAGGATATTATATACATAAATGGAGGTAAAGGATATGAGAAACCGAAAAAGACAAAGAGAAATCAGAAAACAAAAAAAGGAATTCGTGGGCAAGTACATATATAGTGGAATAAAGGATTTGACTTGTTACAATGCTGACAGGTTGATGCAAGGTGGAAAGATTGATGACATCGTGTATAAATAACAACAAGGATAAAAGTTGACTTAACGGGGAACAAGAACATGAATGAACCGATCTATATGGATCCATTATCCGACGAAAAAAAGTATACGCTGGACGATATCGGCAGCGGTGTGCTGTTTGCTGACGCATATATCGACAAGGCGCGTTTGGATCGGCTACACTTAACTGGACAGAAAAAATAGGTTCATGCTACTATTAAAATCATAAAAAGGAGAATGAATAGCATGAATAACAAAAGAGAACGCCG
>Ga0172370_10010598_pt1 | contig 10546 bp, 9 predicted proteins | sample LakKiv5m_FD_114538 | JGI IMG/M metagenome (GOLD analysis project Ga0172370, IMG submission 114538) | Freshwater microbial communities from Kabuno Bay, South-Kivu, Congo - kab_022012_11.5m | ecosystem: Environmental > Aquatic > Freshwater > Lake | place: Democratic Republic of the Congo...
GCCCGTAAGATGGCTGGACATCACGTACAATTTACTTATTTTGTTGTCCGTATCGAATCTTATTTCTCTCGCATAATTTATTAAGGATTGCTTATCCCGTATCCTCAGAACGAACCCTACGATTTTCCGCTTGTCCTTATGGCGCAAATATTCTTTGCTCAACGAAATTCTATACGTCTTGATGTCGAATCCCCTGAGCAGTTTGCGCAGCGATTCCATATACCTTACTGCGTTTGCAGACATGGATTCTTGCTTGTACAGTGAATATCTCACGTCCCACCGTCCGCTTTTTTCCATGCTTATTGACCCTTCACACGTGAATGAGCGGCGCAAAAAGGCGCGTTTTATCTTCCTGTCCCCTGCCATAATCCAGCGAGGCACCCTGTATTTTTGCGTGACTTTATCTCCTGCGGGAATGCCGCAAAGTTCAAGCAACCTGCAAAGACGGGCATCTGCAATAATACAGCCTTTGCTCCTTCCATTCTTGCGAATCCCCCATTCGCGGATATTCCCGTCCATCCCGAAGATTTTCTTAATCCTAAACTGGAACCGTTCAAGTTCCAGCAAATCATCTGAGAAGAAACCCACATAAGAATATTTTTTGGATTTGTAGTAATCCCTGATTGCAATATGCCCATCTGTCATCAAATCTGCTGCTATTTCAGCCAACTCAACAGTAGGAAAAAGAGGCAATGTTTTTTTGAAATAGGCAGCGGACGCATCAGCATATTTGCCTGACTTATAACTTTCCTTCAAGTCATCGGTGCATACTAGTGGGCTAACATTCATGCCCAATAATCGAAGGAAAATAATAAAAAACTAGCGTTTTTCAGCCGTAAAAGAACAGCATCCCTAAATCAGCTTCTGTATCCCGTCCCCCCTCTTTGCCATCACGACTTTCTCCTCTGCACTTTCAAGGAACGCGCTTCGTGCATTTAGTGCCTCAATATATCCCATTTGCAGCTCATCAAAAGCCTTCTGCTCTTCCCCTTCAAAAGTGCGAACTTGCCTCTGCGCTGTCCTTTCCTGCATCTGCCTTCCAAAAAGCGCAATTTTCTTCTCGTTCTCGTCAAAGTCCGAGAGCTTCTCATTTGCAATCCACACGCTTCCCTTGCCCATTACTGTCCTCTCTGTCTCAGCAATCTCTTTGGGCTTCTCTTCCCTCACCAGCCGTGTCCCATCAACATTTAGATGGCATCCAAGCCGTGCCGCAAGCGTTGCAATTTCCTTCCTCTTCCCTTCAGAGAGCATCCCAGCGTCCACTGCCTCGCCCTCGTTGCTCTCCACCATGCGGCAAAGCGCCTCGCAGTCCTGGCGCGGCAATGAGTTTGCAAGCACAGTAAGGCGTGCAATGTCCTCCCTTCTCTCAAAATTACCCTTTGTAAGCACTGCCCTCTGCTTCATTTTTTCGTACACTGTGCCCGCTTTTTTCGTAATCGCCTCGTCAAGCTCCGCTTTTGAATGCGAATTTATTTCAGCAGTAATCGCATCAATCTCCTTTCTGCGTGGCACAACTGTTGCAAGGTCCACTACTTCCAGCTTTGCGCGTATTGGTTTTAATTTTACTTCTATTTCCCCAACCAAGTCCGATACTGCGCGCACGTGGAAATCATCCTCCTTTGCGCCGTTTCTCATCAAAAAGTCGCGCCGGAATTCATTCTCAGTCTTCTTCCTGCTCAGCATCGTATAATCAACAAGCTCGCGGTTCGTAATTACTACTGTTTCCTCGCCCATGTCCAACCCACGCCTCTATTCTCCAAGAACTTTTAAATTAGTTCTGGATTTCTTCAATTTACAACATTAATCTTCTTCCCTTTTGAAACCGCCTTTATGTTCTCAATGGTGGTGCGCACAATCCTCAAAACCGCATCAGTTGTGTCAAACGCACAGTGCGGCGTCATTACCACGTCGTCGCGCTCGCGCAGCACGTGGTCTATCACTGCATTTCGCAAACTGCACTCATTTGCAGCCCTCGAAGAAGAAAGCACAGAGCAGCTTTCGCGCATGAATTTCTCCTCCTCTATTACGTCCAGCCCAGCCCCTCCAAGTATCCCCTTTTGCAGCCCGTACAGAACTGCATCAGTTTCCAGAAGCGGCCCCCTGGACGTATTTATCAGGAGTGCGCCTTTCTTAACTTTGCGAATATTGTGCATCCCAACAATATGGTGCGTTCCCTTGTTGTAGGGCGCATGCAGCGTGATGATATCGCTCTGCGCAAGCAACTTGTCCAGCCCAACAAGCTCGAATTTCAATTTCTTTGCAAGCGTTTTTTCAGCAAACGGGTCGTGCACAAGCACCCTCATCTCAAATCCGTGCGCAATCCTTACAACGTTCTGCCCAATGTGGCCTGCTCCAATTACTCCAAGCGTCTTTCCCTCCAAATCAAACCCGCGCAGCCCCTTAAGCTCATAGTCCGCGCGCTTCACCCTCTCGTTTGCCTTCACAATTTTGCGCGAGAGGGAAAGCATGAGCGCAAAAGTGAATTCTGCAACAGTTTCCTCGCCGTAAGTAGGCACATTGTGCACGCTAATGCCCCTTCGCTTGCATTCCGCAACGTCAATATGGTCAAATCCCGTTGAGCGCGTGCATATTGCCTTAAGCTTGGGGAGCGCATCCAGCTCCTGCGCCCCAACCCTTGAAAATGCAAAAACCGAAATAATCTGCGCGTCCGAATATTTTTTCGCAGTATATGCACTAATCTGCTTTTTCTCAAAAACAACCGTATGCCCTTTAGAAGGAAAATTCGCGCTTATGTAATCCCGTTCCAGCTTGTCTGCCTCAAAAAATACGATTTTCATTTTCCCACCTTTTGGCTCCAACACTTTTACAATTATTTTAGGAGGGGCGGCTAAAAATAGGTGGGAGGTGAATTATGGCAGCCGCCCCTCCAAAATAAGTGTTTTGTGCAACCTTTCGGTTGCAGCTCTCGGAAAGCGTTGCTTCCCGAGATGGTCGCCTTGCACACTTTGCAAGCGTGATTCATTTCATTTTGTAATACACTCTCCTTCCGACCTGCTGCTTTTGCAGCAAGCCCATCTGGTACAATTTTGAGAGCCTTGCGCTTGCGGCGTTGGGCCCCCTATACCCGAATTCCTTCCGCACTTCTTCCGCGCACACGTGCCCCCTTCTCCTTACCAGCCCGAGTATGTCTTCATCCTGTTTTGGAAGGAGAATCTCTTCCCCTGCCATTTCAGTTTCCGTTGCTGAGCCTTCCTTTCCAATCTTTTCTTCCAGTTTCGCAATCCTCTCATCCATCTGCGCAAACTTTGCATCAATTTTCTCAAGTATGCTTTTCAGCAGCCGATTGCTGTTTTCCTTTTCCTGCACTGTCCGGTGCATCTGTGCAGCCAAAAATACCGGATTGTTCAGCATGTGCGCGATGTCCTGCGCCTCTTTGCGCACCTGCTCCTTTGTCTCGTCCATGAGCCGATAGGCTGCAGCATTTGCATCCGTTTTATAAGCATTCTCTTCGTTTTGCATAAACTCATCCAAGCATTTTCACTTGAGTGACTTGATTTGAGTGTATCGCAGTTTTCCATCGCGAGGTATGTTTGTTTCGCGATGATGTCAATGTACTATCATGACTTAGTCATGCTAGTATTTATAAATACATATGTTCATCCGACGTAAATTCAACACAACTTTTTCCTACTTAATTCCGTACTTAACAACTGTGATTGCATGCCAGCAGAAGAGAATACCCGTACGCAAAAAACGCACGCCCCATTGCAGGAAGGGCGCCCCCCTGCGCACGGAGAACACCCTCATATCGTAGTTGACGAAAGGGAACGCTCCGGCGTAAAAGAGCAGCTTTCTTCCCTAAATGCAATAGTGGAAGTGCGCACCCTTGAAATAGGTGATTTCCTTACTTCGGAACGCACGTGCATAGAAAGGAAAACAAGAAGCGACCTTGAGAGCTCAATCCTTGACGGGCGCCTGTTCTCCCAACTCTCCCAAATGAAGCAAAACTACGATTGCGCAATCGTAATCGTAGAAGGCGATGCCCCAAAAGAAACCCGCCTTTCCCGCGCAGCCCTCCTGGGCACCTATTCCACAATAATGACGGATTATGGCTGCTCACTCTTTTTCACGCGTTCTCTTGATGCAACAGCAGAACTCGTATTTGCACTCGCAAAGCATGAGCAGCTCGCAAGAAAGTCCACGCTGCGCATTTTCGCAAAAAAGAAATCCTTCACTCCCTCGCAGGCGCAGCGCGGCATAATAGAATCACTCCCAGGGGTGGGCCCCACTCTTGCAAAGTCACTGCTCAAATATTTTTACACAATAGAAAACGTTATAACTGCTCCTGAAAGCGAACTCGCACAGGTTGAAAAAATGGGAGAAAAAAAGGCAAAGGAAATAAGAAAGATTCTCACTACCCTTTACAAGGAAGAGGAGGATTGCTAAACGCATTTCCCAAGCTTCCCAACCGCATCAACGAGCACATCCTCTTTCTGATTCAGGCAAATCCTCACAAAATTCCCATGCCCAAACTCGTTTCCGGCACTAACCGCTACCCCTTTTTCAAGCGCCTTCCCAGCAAACTCCTGCGCATCCCCAATTCCTTCATGCGTTGCAAACACGTATATCCCAGCCTGCGGTTTTGCAAAGGAAAAGCCCGCCTCTTTTAGCGCACCCTGCGCCGCCTTTAGCCTTCCCATCCAAACCTTGTTTGCCCCCTGCAATATCTCCCCCTCATTCTCAAGGCATGCAATCCCTGCTTTTTGGACAAATATGGGCACGCACGTGGACGTTATCTGGTTATACGAAATAATCCTCTTCACAATTTCCACAGGAGCAATTGCATACCCAAGCCTCCACCCCTCCATGGAAAATTCCTTTGAGAAAGAACGCACCCTTATTGCATTGTAATTCCCAATTGGTTCATGCGCAAGCCCCTTGTACGCCTCATCAATAACGACCGGCACGTTTTTGCGGGCAGCATTTTCCAATGTGCCTTCCATAAGTTCCTTCCCATACACTGTGCTCGTGGGATTTAGCGGATTGCACAAAATGAGCATTTTTGCATTTTCAAGCGGCAGCTCCCCAAACTCCCAGTTTGCTTCAAGCATTGTTTTCACAGGAACAGCCGGCAATCCAAGCTGCGCACATGCAAGGGGGTACGCAGGCCAGTGCGGAGAGGTAAACACAACTTTCTTCCCGCTCTTTAGCGCGCTCATGAGCGCAAAAAGAAGGTGTTTTGAACCAGGTCCCACAACAACGTTCCCAATGTCGCATCCTTCCCTCTTTGCAATACTCTCGCGAAGTTGCATAAGCCCTGCAGCGCCCCCATATCCGCTCCCGTCCTCCATTATTGATTTCTTTGCAGCCTCGCGCGCGCAAAGCGGGGTTTGCATATTGGTATCCCCAATGTGCAGCTTCACTATCTTTTTGCCGCTTCCCTCAAGCGCAGCAATCCTCTCAACAAATTCGTAGAAATTTCCCATACAACCTACTCCCTTGCATTCACATTTTCCCGCAGTTTTGCAAAGAATTTTTTCGCTTCCTGCGCATCCCTGCCCATTATGATGTGCTTGAGCAGCTCAAGCCTTGAGGTTATAGCCTCAATTTGCTTTATGGAGTGCACATTGAATAATATTTCTGCAAGCAGGCTGTCGTCCTCCCCCATTAAGCCCTTAGCAATTGAAAGGTGCCTTTTGAAAGTCGTTCCCGGCACCGCAGTTTTTCCCATGCATGCTGCAAACACCATTGTGCTCGCAAAGGGAAGCGTGAGCGAGTACGCCATCATCCTGTCGTGCTCCAAAAAGCTGTACTCAAATGTGCGTATGCCCTTGCTTTTGAAGAATTCGCGGAAAAGTCCCGCAAGCTGTGCGTCAGATTCGCTTATTACGACCGCATTCTCGTTCTCCAATTTCTCAACGTTTGCAAAAGTGGGCCCAAACATCGGATGCACCGAAACAAACCTCCTGCCCCCTTTTGCGTACCACTGCGCAAGCTCACCCTTGACTGATGCAACATCCGCAAGGCAGCACTGCGGCGGCAAATGCGCAAGCACGCCCTCAAAAGCCGCAATCGTATTTTGAAGGCTCACCGCGTTTATGAGCAACTCAGGAGCAAAATCTTCAAATTCCGAAATACTTTCCAGTGTTTTTGCCCCCTTTATTCGCATTGCCTTATCTTTATCAAGGTCAAATACCGCAACCTCGTTGCCCGCGCTAAGTTCCCGCGCAAGCCAGCTGCCCATGTGCCCGGCACCCAATATTCCAATTCTCATTTTTACAACTCCTTGTAGCATCCTAAAAAGCGGAACATCCCGCTTTCTTTCTGCGTTTTTTCCAGCGCATCCTTTACTTTTACATCCCCATCGCACCCATCAAAATCAATTATGAACCCATACTCCCCTCCGCCGTTTTTCATGGGCAGCGAGAGTATGCGCGTCAGATTGATTTTTGCATCCGCAAATATCTTCAGTATCGAAAACAGCGCTCCTGACTTGTGCGCGGTTGCGAATGCAAGCGTGCACTTGCTCCCATTTTCCTTCCCCCTTTCCCTTGAAACCACAAGGAACCTTGTAGTGTTTGAGGAATGGTCCTCAATGTTCTCCTTTATTATCTCAAGGCTGTAAAGTTGCGCACAGAGGCTGCTTGCTATCGCTGCTGCCCCCCTTGGCTTTTCTTCTGCAACCATTTTCGCCGCCCCTGCCGTATCATAGTATGGCTTTGCCTCAAGCTTGTTCCTTGCAATAAACCCTGCGCACTGCGCAAGCGCCTGCGGATGCGAATACACAACACGTATCTCCCTATAATCCACGTCAGGTGGCGCAAGCAGGCAGTGGTGCACAGGCACCGTTATCTCCCCAACAACGTGCAACCCCGACTCCATGAGAAGCTCATTAACCTGCGCAACAGGGCCTGCGAGGGAATTCTCAACAGGCACCACCCCAAAATCCAGCTCCCCTTTCTTCACAGCCTCAAAAACTTCTGCAAATTCAAGGCAGGGAATCGGGACAGAATTTTCCAGCCTCTTAGCCGCAATCTCGCTGTATGCCCCATGCTCCCCCTGAAATCCCACGAGCACAAGCTCCTTTTTCTGCAATTCCTTTCCCTGCGCAATAAGCTCTGACAATATTTTCCCTCCAAATTCCGCGCTCACGAGCCCGCGCGCCTTTTTCCCGATAGCATCAAGCACCTGCCCCTCGCGCTTGCCGTCCGTAACCTCGCCCTTGAACCTCTTTGTGCGAAGCGACATCTCCATCCTCTTGTCCATGAGCCTCAAAAGCTCAACGTCAAGCTCGTCAATTTTTTTCCTCACTTCGTTCAAATCCATGTGCTCACCCCTTTTCTCCAATCAAAATGTCCGCAATGCAAAATGCCGCAACGTTTTCCACAACCGGCACAGCCCGTATTGCAATGCACGGGTCATGCCTTCCCTCTATTTTCAATTTTGCATTCTCCATTTTCCCCAAGTCCACTGTGTTCTGCTCGCGGAAAATGCTTGAGGTTGGCTTGAATGCAACGCGAAACACTATGGGCATCCCAGTTGAAAGCCCCCCCAATATCCCACCTGCATTGTTTGTTTTCGTAACAACTTTCCCCTCCCTCATTTCAAACTCGTCATTGTGCGCACTCCCCCTCATTCTTGCAGCAGCAAACCCTGCCCCAAATTCCACTCCCTTTGCAGCAGGTATCGCAAACAATGCCTGCGCCACCACGCTTTCAATGCTTTCAAACATTGGCTCCCCGATTCCCGCAGGCATTCCAACTATTCTGCACTCAACTACCCCGCCAGCAGAATCCTGCGCCTTCATCGCATTTTTCACTTCCCCTTCCATTTGAGCCGCAATTTTGGCATCCGGGCACCTCACTGCATTCGCGTATGTGTTTTGCACAATTTCCTCATCAGTAGGCTCACCCTCCAGTTTCACTTCTCCAATTGAGCGCATGAACGCCATTGTTTCCACTCCCTTTTTCCCAAGCAGTTTTTTCGCAACCGCCCCTGCCATTACAAACGCAGCAGTCATCCTCCCTGAGAAGAACCCGCCTCCGCTTTGCAATTGCCCGTATTTCACGAGCGCAGGGTAATCCGCATGCCCCGGGCGGGGCGTAATTGAAAATTTGGCATAATGCTCCGGGCGCGTATCATTGTTATTTATGAGCATTCGGATTTTCTCCCCCGTACTCTTCCCATTCTCAATCCCGCCCTCAACAACAACCTTGTCCTCCTCTTTCCTCTGGCTCGTAAGCGCACTCTGCCCGGGCTTTCTCCTATCAAGCTGCTCCTGTATTTGCGCAACGCTCACTTCAACGCCCGCAGGGCAGCCCTCAATTTCCACGCCCACGTGCGGCCCGTGGCTGCTCCCAAACACGTGCACTTTGAAATTGTTTCCAAATGAAAATGATTCGCTCATTTTACCACCAATTTTTCCAAATCCTCAAAGAAATTCGGGTATGATTTCCCAATGCATTGCGCATTTTTTATTTCAGTTTCTCCCTGCGCGCAAAGCGCCGCAATTGCGCAGCACATTGCAATCCTATGGTCGTTGTGCGATTCCACAACGCACCCTTTCAGCTGCGTACCCTGCACTTCCATAATGTCTCCTTGCACGCTTATTCTCCCGCCCATTTTCCCAAGTTCTGCTGCAAGCGCATCTGCTCTGTTGCTCTCCTTGTGCTTTAGCCGCTCTGCTCCCTTCAACACGCTTTTCCCCTTGCAATTGCACGCAAGCGCAACAAGCGGCGGGAACAAATCCGGGCAATCGCTTGCATCAAACTCAAATGCCCGAAGGTTTGCCTTTGCAACAGTGGTTGCATCTTCCTCCTGCAGCACAACCGCCCCAGCAAGCTTGAGTGCGTCAACTATGCCCCTGTCTGCCTGTAAGGAATCTTTTCGCACGCCCTCCACTCTCACTTCTCCCGCTATTGCCCCTGCAACAAGGGGAAATGCCGCAGCAGACCAGTCCCCTTCAATAACGCATTCGCGCGCACTGTATTTTTGCCTGCCCCTAATCTTGAAATTCTCAAGTGCAGCATCCGCCTGCACTTCAATTCCAAAATCGCGCAGCACGCTCAAGGTCATGCGCACGTACGGCTTGCTTTTCAAATTTGATACGGCAAGTTCCGAATCTTTTTCGCACAACGCAAGCGCCATAAGCAATCCAGATAAAAACTGCGAGCTTTCGCTCCCATCCACCTGCGCGTTTCCCCCGGGCATTTTGCCCTTTACTTCCATTGGCGCCAATCCATTGTTTGTTTTGCACTGCGCCCCAAGCGCGCGCAGCGGTTCCTCCATCATCCCAACTGGCCTTTTTTGCAGCGACCCGTGCGCAACCAGCTCCACTTCATTTTCGCACAGTGCCGCAATTGGCGCAAAAAGCCTTATGCAAAGCCCTGATTCTCCGCAGTCTATGCTAATTTTCCCTTCCTTCTGCCCAATCCCATCCGACTCAATAATCACATCTTTTTCCCCTCTGCTTATTTTCGCCCCAAACGCCTGCGCAGCATTCATCGCAGCAACCGAATCATTGCAAAAAGTCGGGTTGCGTATAACGCTTTTCCCTTTTGCGAGCAGCGCTGCAGCTACCGCCCTTTGCATCATGCTCTTTGAGGCAGGCGCGCGCACCTTCCCGCACACCTCTCCATTGAATATTTTTTTGTCCATGCGCTCACTTCTTTGCAATTCTGCTCATTTTTCCCTCATTTCTTTCCAATTCCGATTTCCTTCATTATCATGCGCGCAATTTCCTGCGGCGTTTTCCCTTCCGTATTTATCATAACATGGCACGTGCGCGCGTATATCGGAAGCCTTGCGTCCAGTATCCTTTTTGCAGCTCCCGCCCTATCTGGGTGGTTCAGAAGAGGCCTGCCCTTATCCTCCTTTATCCTTTCCATTGCCTCTTTTGCGCTTGCAAAAAGCCACACAACAAAGCACTCCTTTTGCAGCAGCTGCGCATTCTCCTCCTTCAGCACTATCCCGCCGCCGCACGAAAGCGCGCAGCTTTCCTTTTTCACTGCCATCTTGAGCGCTGCAATTTCCATTTCGCGGAATTTCCCCTCGCCCTCCTGCGCAAATATCTCAGGGATGCTTTTCCCCGCATCCGCCGCAACAATCGCATCAGTCTCAACGAACCCAAGCCCGCTTTCATGCGCCAGTATTTTTCCCACAGTGCTCTTGCCGCTTCCCATGAACCCAATGAGCGCAATCTTCCTCCTCTGCCTTGCATCCGGGCAATTTGCAAGGGCAGCGCTCCTCATGGCCTCAAGAGGCGCGGCTTTTCCTGTGAATTTCTCAAATGCGACTGTGCCCTGATGAAGCAGCCACGAATGCGGATGCGCAATCCTGCACCCAACTTCCTTTGCATCCGCAACTATTGTGCTCTCTGCAGAGTAATTCGCATCCAGCACAACCATCTCTTTCTTGAGAAGCTCTTTTGGCGCCACCCTCTCATGCGTGCTTACGCACGAAACAACTATTTCTGCCCCTTCAAGCGCAGTTTTCAAATCCTCTACGCTCGTTGAACACGCATTGCACCCAAGGCTTTTTGCAGCCTCCTGTGCTTTTGAAAGCGTCCTGTTCGCACAAACCACGC
>Ga0172370_10010603_pt1 | contig 10543 bp, 10 predicted proteins | sample LakKiv5m_FD_114538 | JGI IMG/M metagenome (GOLD analysis project Ga0172370, IMG submission 114538) | Freshwater microbial communities from Kabuno Bay, South-Kivu, Congo - kab_022012_11.5m | ecosystem: Environmental > Aquatic > Freshwater > Lake | place: Democratic Republic of the Congo...
CCACCGTCGGTGACATGCAGTGCGTAGTCAACCGGCTTGTGTGATTCAGTCTGTTGCGCACGCTCCTGGGCCCGGCGTTCGCGGTACAGCACATAGGCGCGTGCCACTTCATGGTGGCCGCCGCGCATCAAACCGAGTTCGACCTGATCCTGCACATCTTCAATATGAAAGGTGCCGCCGGCTGGCCGCGAGCGCATCAGTGCGCGCGTCACCCCTTGCGTCAACGCTTCAACGGTTTCGCGCACACTGGCCGAGGCGGCACCCTGGGTGCCCAGCACGGCCAGAAAAGCCTTCATCAGGGCGACTTCAATCTTGTTGGGTTCAAAAGGCACGACCGCGCCGTTGCGGCGAATGATCTGATAGTTGGCCAGCACGTGCGTGCTGGGTGACATGGGGTCTTGATGAAGGTGTCCGGTGCGGGCGGCACCAGATGAATCAGCGGGCAGGGAAGCCAGACTCTGCATGAATATCCTCTCTGGAAATGTGACGGTACGCCGGGCCATCAAGCCTGCGTGATGGATCAACCCGATGGCATACGGGACGCGAGCTTATCACTAGATTTAGTGGAAAGCCGTTGGTAGTAACACTAGGAATAGTGTTTTTTGGGAGGTGCGCGCAGTTCAGGTCCTGGGCGATTCCAGGACGCTGGCCGGCATGATGTGTGAGGCCAGCGCCAGTTCGTCGCGCAAGCGCAACCAGTTGAAGCCAGCGCCAGGATCGCGCTTGCGCCCGGGCGCAATGTGCTCATGGCCGACCACATGAGCGATCGGGTAATGCGCCATGAGTGCGGCCGTCAGCGCACGCAAGCTGGCGTACTGGGGTGCGTCGAAGGGCTCGCCATCAAGCCCTTCGAGTTCGATGCCGATGCTGAAATCGTTGCAGTTGCTGCGGTCACCCATACGGGAGACGCCGGCGTGCCAGGCCCGCTGCGCGCAACTGACAAATTGCCAGAGCCGACCCGTGCGCTCAATGTAGAAATGGGCCGAGACTTCCAGACCCCGAATGGTCTGAAAGTAGGGATGTGCCTGCCAGTCCAGTTGGTTGGTGAAGAGTAGTTGCACTTGCCCACCGCCATACTCCCCCGGTGGCAAGCTGATGCAATGCAGGACGATCAGATCGATGTCCACCCCCGCCGGGCGCGGGCCGCAGTTGGGCGAGGGCAGTGGTGCGGCAAAGCGATACCAGCCGTCACGAAACAGCGGTTCGGCCGCAGGCGCCACGGCCTGTGCTTCAGTTGAAATCATCCTGACCAAAGCCGGTGGACGGGGCTTCGATCTGCAAGCGATCAATGCGGTAGCGCATTTGCCTCAGACTCAATCCCAAGCGGGCGGCGGCGGCGGTTCGGTTGAAGCGCGTGCTTTGCAAGGCCTTGGTCAGGATGTCTCTTTCGAGTCCATCCAGATAGCCTTGCAGGTCGTTGGGCAACGCGGGTGCTACCGGCACGTCAATGGGGGCGCCAACCTGCTCAGGTGGGGCTTGCGATGCCGCGCGCGGCGACAGGGGAACACACGTGCTGAGGGTCGAGGGGGAATCCAGGCTGAGCGACGGTCCGTCACTCAAGGCCACGGCACGGTACAGCAGGTTTTCCAGCTCGCGCACGTTGCCTGGCAATGACATGTGCGCCAAGCGTTCGAAGGCTTCGTCGGTCAGTGTTGGCGGAGTCATGTTGGCTTCTTCAGCAATTCGGCGCAACAAGGCCTGACACAGCGCGGGCAAGTCCTCGGTGCGTTCGCGCAGCGGCGGAATCACCAAGTCGATGACGTTGAGCCGGTAGAACAAGTCTTGCCGGAACGTGTTGTTCTGAACCTCCTGCGCCAGATTTTTGTGGGTGGCACTGACGATGCGCACATCAACGGCGTCTTCCTGGTTCGAACCCAGCGGGCGAATGCGGCGCTCCTGAATCGCCCGCAACAGCTTGGACTGCATGGGCAGCGGCAAGTCGCCGATTTCATCGAGGAACAGAGTGCCTCCGCGGGCCGCATGAAAGAAACCCTCACGGTCTTGTGTGGCGCCGGTATAGGCCCCCTTCTTGGCGCCGAAGAACTCGGCTTCCAGCAGCGTCTCGGGGATGGCGCTGCAGTTCACCGCCACCCAGGGGCCTTTGGCGCGGTGGCTGTTGGCATGAATGGCGTAGGCCACCAATTCCTTGCCGGTGCCCGATTCGCCGGTCACCATCACCGGCGCCATGCTGGGCGCAATTTTCAGAATGCGCTCTTTGATCTGGAGCATGCCTTCGGAATTGCCCACCAGTCGGGCCAGGGCGCGTTGCCCCAGCGCGCCGCCGGTGACGCTCTGGGTGGCGTTGCTGATGGCCGAGACGTTTTCTCCCGCCACCGTGGCGGTGCTGCGCACCGCCGAGGCAACCACGGAGCGGAATTGCTTGAGGTCGACCGGTTTGGTCAGATAGTCAAAGGCGCCGGCCTTTAGGGCTTCGACAGCGTTTTCGGTGGAGCCGTAGGCAGTGATGACGATGCAGCGCTCGTCACGTGCACAGCTGCGCACATCGTGAATGAGCGACATGCCCAGACCGTCGGGCAGCCGCATGTCGGTGATCAGCACGGCGTAGCGGTGATTGGCCAGCAGGGCGTGGGCTTGCTGCAAATTTTCAGCCGTGTCCACCTGGTAGCCTTCGCGCAACAGCGTCAGCTCGTAGAGTGTGCGCAAGTCCGGCTCGTCATCGACGACCAGAATCCGAAGGGGGGTGGTGGCAGCGGTCATGGTTGGGTGGGTTGCGATGCGACAGGGCCAAAGCGCACACTGAATTCATTACCGCTGACGGGATGGCCGGCAACCGGGCGCTGGTTGCGGGCGTAGCCGATGGTGGCTTGGTGACTCTCGCACAACTCACGGCAAATATACAACCCCAAACCGCTGGAACGGCTCTCGGAAGAAAAAAAGGGCTCAAACAGATGGCGCTCCACTGTCGGCTCCAGCGCTGCACCGTCACTCCACACCGTCACACGGGCTGCGCTGGCCTGCCCGGATGGGTGTGGCGGTTCCACGGCAATCTGGATGCTGCCCGGTTGGGCGCTGGCGTAACGCAAGGCGTTGTCGAGCAGGTTCAGCAGCACGCGGCGCATGTGCTCTGAATCGAATGGCACATGGACGGGTTGGCGTGCGGGGGTGAGGGTCAGCACATCTTCGCAATGGTTCTGGCTGCTCCAGTCGCGGCCGATGCGTTGCACGGTTTCGTTCAATTCGATGTGCGGATCGGGCGAGCTCGGCCCGGGCACCCGCACCAGATGCAGAACGTCTTGCACGATGCTGTCGAGCCGCCGGGCGTTTTGTTGCACCATCTGGGCCAGGCGTTGTTGGGCCGGGTCGTTCAAATCTTCCGACAGCAGCGCATTGGCTTGTGTGATGGCGGCCAGCGGGTTGCGAATTTCGTGTGCCACTGCCGCCGACATGCGTCCCATGCTCATCAGTTTTTCAGAGCGGATGCGGGCTTCCAGCTCGCGTTGATCCTGCATGAAGACAACACACAGATCCTGTGCATCAATGTCCTGTGTATGTGTCAGTTGGGCGCGCACCAGCAGCTGACGCACCGGCTGGCCTGGATGATCGATATCGACCCGCACCGGACGAGATGGCGGACGCTCAAAACTGGTCGCAACAAAGTTCAGCAGGGTCTGCCAGGCCGGGTGACGGCGCAAATCCAGGTCATTCGGGTTGGCCGCGCCCAGCAAGGCCAGCGCCGCCGGATTGGCCAGAGGGACCACACCACTGCGTGTCACCACCAGAATGCCTTCTGAAAGTGAATCGATCACCAGTTGGTTGACTTCCTGTTGCACCGCCGCCGCCAGTTGGCTGCGCCGGGCACGCAGCTCCACGCTGGCCAGCCGCGTGGCCATCTGGCTGGCAATGAACGAGATGGCAAAACAGCCCGCACCGGTCAGCGCCGCCTGCAACAGGAACGACGCAAAGTCGCCGGCCGTTTGCACCCAGGCCCAGACGGCCAGCCCCAGCAACAGCAGGGTGATGCCGGCGGCCGAGGCCATCGCATGCAGAGGGGTGCCCAGGATGCTGACCACCAGCACTGGCAGTGCCAGCAACGGCGTGTAGTTGATGCTGTGGCCCTGGATCACCTGCAATACGCCAAAGGTGAACACATCAACGCCCACCGTGCGCAACCACTGGGCGTCAAAACGGCTGGCCAGGTGTTGCGGCTTGCCGGTGAGCCGCAGGGTCAGGGTAATGGCGAAGTAGGCTAAGCAGATCAGGAAGGGCAAGCCCATCGGTTGCGGCGACAGCAGCAGGATGCTGCCTTGCAACACCAGCAGCACCAGCCCCAGCGTGGCACGGGCTGTCATGAAGCCGCGCCAGAGGCGTTCAAACTCCCGGGGATGCTCGCCCGCGCTGACGGGGGATTCCACGGCGGCGTCGGCCATTCAGGGTTCGGACGCCGTCAGATGCGCTTGGCTGCAGTACACACCACGCTGGCCGTGCACCGCTTCCGAGGCTGGCAGGTGCACGCCGCACTGGCTGCAACGCACCATCTCATTGGGCTTGGGTTCAGACGCCGGGGGGGTGTCGGTGCCGGATTTTTCCGGGCGAGTCAGACTGCGCCACAGCCAGATGCCCACCAGCACAATGCCCAGGTAGAAAAGGATTCTCACAGCGCGCGGCCCAACATCACTTCCATCACGAAGCGCGATCCCACGTAGGCCAGCAGCAACAGGCCCGAGCCTGCGTACAGCACACGCACCGCCTGCCGACCGCGCCAACCAAAGCGCGTGCGGCCGATCATCAGCACCGCAAACGTCAACCACGACAGCATGGCAAAAATCGTCTTGTGATTCCACTGCCAGCCGTGGCCGCTGCCGTAGAGCGAGTTGCCGAAGATCAGACCCGCCAGCAGGGTGGCCGACAGCAGCACGAAGCCCACCGTGACAAAGCGAAACGTCAGCCGCTCCATGGTCAGGATCGGCATGCCGGTCTGAGCGTCACCCGCGCTGCGAATGCGTGCCTCGGCCCGGGTCATGAGCCAGGCATGCACCACCGCAATGCCGAAGAGGCCGTAGGAGGAAATGCCCAGCACAAAGTGCAGCGGCAGCCAGGGTGAGGCGTTGGCGTGCAGCACCGCACCCGGAAAGATCAGCGCCAGCAGCACGCTGGCCGAACCCAGCGCCGATGTGGCCCAGGGTTTCTGGAAATTGGGATAGACGTGTCCTTCAATGGCGTAGACCAGGCCGACCAGCCAGGCCGTCATGGACAGTGCCGGGGCAAATCCAAAGCGCGATTCGGAGCCCCACAAGCCGAGGAACAGGGTGACCCCGTGCAGGACCCAGGCCACCCAGACGGCGGTGTTGAGCACCGGCAAGCGCAGGTGCTGGGTGCCCGTGGCAGAGATGGCATACGCGATGGCGGCGCACAGCGTCAGGGCGACGGTGGCTGGGGTGGCGCTGGCTAGAATCATGGCCACAGAGTTTAGCGTTTTGCACATGGTGTGGTGCAACGCTGAACCCAGCCCCACGCCCGACTTCATTTCCCTTATGGCATCCGCACTTTCCGACAAGCTCTCGCGCCTGGTCAAACAGATTCGCGGTCAGGCCCGCATCACTGAAAGCAACGTGGCCGACATGTTGCGCGAAGTGCGTCTGGCCTTGCTGGAGGCCGACGTGGCGCTGCCGGTGGTGCGTGACTTCATTGCCCGCGTCAAGGAAAAAGCCTTGGGGCAGGACGTGCTGGGCTCGCTGACGCCGGGTCAGGCGCTGGTGAGCATCGTCAACAAGGAACTGGCCGCCACCATGGGGGATGCGGTGGCCGAGTTGAATCTGGCCACGCAGCCGCCGGCGGTGATCCTGATGGCGGGTTTGCAGGGGGCGGGCAAGACCACCACCACGGCCAAACTGGCCAAGTACCTGATCGACAAACGCAAGAAGAAAGTGCTGACCGTCTCGGGCGACGTCTATCGCCCGGCGGCCATCGAGCAGCTCAAAACCGTGACCGCACAGGCCGGTGCCGAGTGGTTTCCCAGTTCGCCCGACCAGAAGCCGCTGGACATTGCAAGCGCGGCGCTGGACTACGCCAGGAAACATTACTGTGACGTGCTGCTGGTGGACACGGCCGGGCGCCTGGCCATCGACGAAGCCTTGATGGCCGAGATCCGCGCACTGCACGCGGCACTCAACCCGGTGGAGACCTTGTTTGTGGTGGATGCGATGCAGGGGCAGGACGCCGTCAACACCGCCAAGGCGTTCAAGGACGCCTTGCCGCTGACGGGCATTGTGCTGACCAAGCTCGACGGGGACTCGCGTGGCGGTGCGGCGTTGTCGGTGCGGCAGATCACCGGAGCGCCGATCAAGTTTGCCGGCACCAGCGAAAAACTCGATGGCCTGGAAGTGTTCGACGCCGAACGGCACGCCAGCCGCGTGCTGGGCATGGGCGACATTCTGGCGCTGGTGGAGCAAGTCACCGCCGGGGTGGATGTTGCCCAGGCGCAGAAGCTGGCGGCCAAGGTCAAGAGTGGCGGCGGTTTTGACCTCAACGACTTCCTCCAGCAAATCCAGCAGATGAAGCAAATGGGCGGACTGGGCAGCCTGATGGACAAGCTGCCGGCGGCCATGGCGGCCAAAGCCGGTCAGGTGGACGTGGGCAAGGTTGAAAAAGACATTCGCCGCAAGGAAGGCATCATTCACAGCATGACGCCGCAGGAGCGGGCCAGGCCCGAGCTGATCAAGGCCACGCGCAAACGCCGCATCGCCGCCGGCGCTGGCGTTCAGGTGCAGGAAGTCAACCGCATGCTCAAGGAATTCGAGCAGATGCAGGGCATGATGAAGAAGATGAAGGGCGGCGGCATGATGAAAATGATGAAGCGCCTGGGGGGCTTGGGCGGCATGCCCCGCATGCCCTTCTGATCAGGCCGCGCCCCCGTCGCCGCTGGGCGAGCGGTGGGATCGGCGGTGGTGCCGGTGGTGACGCTTGGCCCGGCGTTCACGCCGCCGTGCGGCGTTCCACTGTAAAAAGTCGAACAGCCGTTTGATCACATATCCCACCGCATACAACGCCAACGCGCCAATTGCCCACGGCTTGATCTCGTCGATCAGTTCTTGCAGCACGTAGGCCTCGTATTCCCTGTTGAGCCGTTCTTGCGCGGCCGAAAGGGGTGGGCGTGCCGGGTCGTTCCAAGTGGGGGCTGCAGTGGGGTCGGCAGAGGCATCGGACAGGTTGCGCTCGGGGGGCGGTTCATGTTCCCAGGGACGGGCTTGCAGGCCCAGGTCGGCCTTCACCTCGCGCCAGGTTTGCAGTGCTCCCGATTCTTCCAGCTCGTTGTAGAGCGGGCGCACGGTTTCCTTGAGCGTGCTGTGCAGGGTGGGTGGCGGGTTGTCCTGCGGCACTGCGCCCGGCATGGTGTCGGGGCCCGCGGCAGGCAGTGGGTATGCCGCAGCGGGGAGCGTGGCAGAAGGCAAGGTTGCCGCAGTGTCGGCCGGCAGCTCACCCCTTTGCAGCATTGTCAGGTCGTCGCGCAACGCGGTGGCGGGCAGCGTCGGCTCGGACTCGGCGGATGGGCTGGATTGGAGCAAGGGCCCGGCCCGCGCGCTTTGGAGCAGCGCGGCCCCGATCACCAGACCCGTCAACGCAAGAGACCAACGGCGGCGATGAGGGAATCTGTCAGCCATGAACGGGTCGCCCCTCTTCAAGAGATCAGCAAATTCCCCCGCAGGGTGTAGGTGCGTGTTTCGGTGATGAGTACATCGACCATTTGCCCGATGAGGCTGGCGTCTCCGGCAAAGTTGACGACCCGGTTGCACTCGGTGCGGCCCATCAGTTCACCGGCGTCACGTTTGGCGTGCCCGTGCACCAGCAGACGCTGACGGGTGCCGACCAGGCTGTCACTGATGCGCGCCATGCTGGCGTTCAGATTGGCTTGCACCTCTTGCAGCCGTTTCAGCTTCACCGACTGTGGCGTGTCGTCGGGCAGGTTGGCCGCCGGAGTGCCCGGGCGTGGGCTGAAGATGAAGCTGAAACTGTTGTCGAACCCGATGTCGTCAAGCAGGCGCATCAGCTTGGCATGGTCGTCTTCGGTTTCGCCCGGAAAGCCGACGATGAAATCGCTGCTCATGGCCATGTGGGGGCGAATGGCGCGCAGCTTGCGTACCGTGCTCTTGTATTCCATGGCGGTGTAGCCGCGCTTCATGGCCATCAAGATGCGGTCGCTGCCGTGTTGCACCGGCAGATGCAGGTGGCTCACCAGCTTGGGCAATTTTTCATACGCGGCAATCAACGCCGGAGTGAACTCATTGGGGTGGCTGGTCACGTAGCGGATGCGCTCGATGCCGGGAATGTCGTGCACATAGTCCAGCAGCGTGGCGAAGTCGGCCATCTCGGCGGTGTGGCCCATCGGCGCACGCCAGGCGTTGACGTTCTGCCCCAGCAGCGTGACTTCCTTCACCCCTTGGTCGGCCAGGCCAGCCACTTCCACCAGCACGTCGTCAAACGGCCGGTACAGCTCTTCGCCGCGGGTATACGGCACCACGCAATAGCTGCAATATTTGGAGCAGCCTTCCATGATGCTGACATAGGCGCTGGCCCCGTCGACGCGGGCGGCGGGCAGATGGTCGAACTTCTCAATTTCCGGAAAACTGATGTCCACCTGTGAACGGTTCTGCCGGGCCCGCTCGGCCAGCAGCTGAGGCAGGCGGTGCAGCGTCTGCGGGCCAAAGACCACATCCACGAAGGGGGCCCGCTCGATGATGGCATCGCCCTCCTGGCTGGCCACGCAGCCGCCCACGCCGATCAAGGCCCCCTTTTTCTTCAGGTGGCGCACGCGGCCCAGGTCGGAAAAGACTTTCTCTTGCGCTTTTTCCCGCACCGAGCAGGTGTTGAACAGGATCAGGTCGGCCGCTTCCACATCGTCAGTGGGCTCGTACCCTTCGGCGGCGGCCAGCACATCGCCCATTTTGTCCGAGTCGTACTCGTTCATCTGGCAGCCGTAGGTTTTGATGAAAACTTTTTTACGCATGACCCACGTGCCTCAATGGCCGCTCAACACCGGGGCCGCATCGCTGCCGAAGCGCAGGTTGGTGACGTTCTCCATGCCGGCGCGCGGCACGCGTTCCTCTGCCGGGGTCAGGATCCAGACGTCGTGCAGCAGACCCTGACCATCGCGCACATAGTTGACCATGACCGGTTGCCGCACCAAGGCGCCGGAGAGCACGATCATGTTGTGGGTGTTGCGGATGCGTGCCCCGGGCGACAGGCGCGCTGGCTGGCCGTTGAGCAGCACCTGGGGCGGGGCGGTCACTTCCAGCAGGCCGCGCAGCGCGGTTGTGGGAAACTGGCGTACCGGCGTCTGCGCCTGCGCGGCCGGCAGCCAGGGCAGCACGGGTGTCAGCAAGGTCAGCGCCAGCACGGTCTGCGTGACAAATCGGGAGCAGCGGTTCATGGTGTTCATCCAGAGGCTGTGAAGAGGGCTGAATTCTAGGCGGAGAGACCCCGCAGCGCGCCAATGAAAACGCCCAGCGGCAAGGGCTGGGCGTTGAAGGTGTGGTGGTGGTACCGGGACTTGAACCTGGGACATCAGCATTATGAATGCTGCGCTCTAACCAACTGAGCTATACCACCGAAGGAGCGGCATTATAGGGGCAATCGGCAGGCGGGCAGCGACCCCGGCCGGGGGCTGTCAGCGGTGGCTGAATGCGGGTTTGCGCTTGGCCACAAACGCGTCCATGCCTTCTTTCTGGTCGGCGGTGGCAAACAGGGCGTGGAACAGGCGGCGCTCGAACATGACGCCGTCGCTCAGGCTGCCTTCAAAGGCACGGTTGACCGATTCCTTGGCTGCCATCACCGCCACTTGAGAGAAATCGCAAATCTGCAGCGCCGCGCCCAGGGCTTCGTCCATCAGCTGATCCAGTGGCACCACACGGCTGACCAGCCCGGCGCGTTCGGCTTCAGCGGCGTCCATCATGCGGCCGGTCAGCACCAGGTCCATGGCCTTGGCCTTGCCCACCGCACGCGGCAGGCGTTGCGTGCCGCCGGCGCCGGGAATGATGCCCAGCTTGATCTCGGGCTGGCCGAAACGGGCGTTGTCGGCGGCGATGATGAAGTCGCACATCATGGCCAGCTCGCAGCCGCCGCCCAGGGCGAAGCCACTCACGGCGGCAATCACCGGCTTGCGCACGCTGCGGATGGCTTCCCAGTTGCGGGTGATGAAGTCGCCCTTGTAGACGTCGGCAAAGCTGTAGCTGGCCATGGCACCGATGTCGGCACCGGCGGCAAAGGCTTTTTCGCTGCCGGTCAGCACGATGCAGCCAATGGCCGGGTCGGCGTCAAACGCTTGTAGTGCTTGGCCCAGTTCGGTCATGAGTTGATCGTTGAGCGCGTTGAGCTGCTTGGGGCGGTTCAGGGTGATCAGGCCCACGCGCTCGGCCTGCGTGGTGACGGTGATGAGTTGGTAAGTCATGGGGTTCCTTGAAGGCTAACGATGAAATTGGCGTGCAGCCCGTATTCTGTACGCTGCGCCGGGCTCAGGCGGGGTCTTTTTGATGCGGCCCCAGCCAGGCGCTCAGCCGTGCGGTGTCGGCCGGTGCCAGGGCGATGCGCG
>Ga0172370_10010608_pt1 | contig 10539 bp, 8 predicted proteins | sample LakKiv5m_FD_114538 | JGI IMG/M metagenome (GOLD analysis project Ga0172370, IMG submission 114538) | Freshwater microbial communities from Kabuno Bay, South-Kivu, Congo - kab_022012_11.5m | ecosystem: Environmental > Aquatic > Freshwater > Lake | place: Democratic Republic of the Congo...
CTCGATGTGGCCTTCGTATTTAATTACTATTTGGGCAATTTCGCTGAATATATTGCTTGTCAGGCCCTTGACTGCTTCGGAGTCCAAGGGCTCCGAACCGGTGGCGGAGCCGACGATATCCACTATAAGTGAAGTGATTAACTTGCGTTCCCGGGTGATTCTTACCTTGGGCGCTTCTGGCTCCGGGCTCAGCGCCAGTTCCATGCCGCACGCGCCACAAAACCTGTCCCCCGGGAGGATAATATCCTTGCATCCCGGGCACTGAGTGCGAAGTCGAGCCCCGCAGGCCCGGCAAAACTTCTGGCCTTCTTCATTGGGGCTCTGGCAGCTAGGGCACTCCATAACCATGCCTTGACTAAAAGTTATGGGGTAAATCTCGTTCTCTGTTTCTCATGATTTATAACATAAATCTGAAAAGCTGTTATTTTACCAAGTAATATTTTTTATAAAAGTGGTGAACCGCTTTGGGAGGTAAATAATAGTGCTAAAATTTATACCCCAGGCTCATAACCAGCGCCGCTAGACAGGTAGTCAGTCAATTTTAGCGCCAGGGTGGGATTGAGATTCAAATTTTTAATGTAAAACGAAATCCATGAGTTAAATACTCGTAAAAATACTAGGTTTGAGGCACAAATATGTGAGCAAATAGGATATAGCGTTTGCCAAAAGTTCTTTCCTCTTCTCCCCTCTCCCCCCAACGGGGGGAGAGGGCTAGGGTGAGGGGGGGCGGTAAAAACTTTTGGCAACGAGTATAAATGGGGTATTGCTTATACCCCAGGCTTCCCATACCCCCCAGACCCCCGTGGGCCATGAAATTTATCGGATGGCGGTGGACAAAGAAAAGCCCGCAATCTCTTATCAGGTGCGGGCTTTTGGAACTCTTGAGATTTCTTCGGATTTTAATTTGGTGCCGGAGGCCGGACTCGAACCGGCACAGGCTTTCACCCGGGGGATTTTGAGTCCAATTGTGAGGTTTGATCATGATACCTACTAAATGATATCTATATAGACAAATCAATAGGTTAGCTTTATACCATTTGGTATGGAATTGCTTTGAAAACCCCCAAATTATTGGCACGATGGACACCTATATGGACACCTAAACCGGAGGGAGAGGGTTAAAAGAGATCAACCCTCTCCTTTCAGGAGGGCAAATTGGTCGAAGACCATCGCAGCGGTCAATTGTTGGGCTGAAAAAGGCTACAGGAAGAGAATTGTCTGGACGGGGAAAGCAATTGATATATCTAAGCTATTTGGTAGGCGTCAACGAATAGTGCTGTTGACCGGAAGATCAGGGAAGTGTGAGGAAATCTCGGTTTTGGGAGGCAGGATCGTGGGAAAACCATACCCCAAAGGGAAATACGTCTTATGAAAGATACAGAGATGTAAATTTTCTTGCTGGGTTTATGTCGGTTAAATCACGGACAGATTGACGCCGGACAAGATGGTCGAGATCTATACAAAATGACCTTCAGGAAGAGATCGTGGCGATCTCAAAAATGGCCAATCATGATTTCCCCTTAACATTGGTGTACCGCCCAGTAGGCCAAGATTTATTGACTAGTAGGCCCATTTGGGCATATAGGTATTCATTAAGGATTTTTTCAGGTTGATGGCCGGCGCCTCAGGTCGGAGGGACGGCTGGGAGCAAGGCGAGCGGCTTGAAAGCCGTCGAGGGGATTGCCTCATTTCGATCCTGGATCTAATCTCCTTTGCAAGATTCCTTTGTTGGATCAAATAGACCAAATTTAAAAACGGCGCCCCAGGCCTGCCACCATCCCAATTGCCCCACCCCTCGCACCAGATCGAACCTTTTTGTCGGGCCTTACGTCTACAGACAGAAAAAATTGTGCCCAGGAAACTGCGAGTGGCCTACCTGGACTCACTATCAACTTCATTGGACCTATCTTCTATGTACGCACATTCAAAAAATAGCGAAGGCAGATGGCACCCTCTCCAGGAACATTTGCAGGCAGTGGCCCGCCTGGCGGCTGATTTGGCGAAGAAATTTCAGGTCGAATACTGGGGTTATGTGGCTGGGATCTTACACGACTTGGGTAAGAGCCAACCGGAGTTTCAAGTTTATTTAGAGAATTGTCAGAACCACCCCGAGAAGAAGATACGCGGGCCGGACCATAGTAGTGCTGGAGCAGTATTGGCCGGGCAGCGGTATTGGGAGGGGTTAGCTTTCTTGCTGGCAGGGCACCATGGAGGACTGCCAGACCCCGCCAATCTGAAACAACGCGTTCGGGACAAGGCTAAGGATCCAGCCGTACAGGATGTCCTAAAGCATGCAGAAAAAATCTTACCTCTCCCTGAGTGCCCAGACTTACCCCATTTAATTTCCCCAACCCAAACGGAACTCTTTTTGCGGTTTCTCTTCTCGGCTCTGGTTGATGCGGATTATTTGGATACCGAGGCCCACTTCGATTCCGGAAGGTCTCGCTTGCGCTATCGTCCCGTCAACTTAGAGATCTTGGCCGAAAGCTTCTGGAAGAAGCAGGATAAACTCTCCGGTCATGACCAAAGCCCGGTGAATCTGGTCCGCCATGAAATCTATCAGGCCTGCCTGGCGGCGGCGGAATCGGAACCGGGGGTCTTTCGCCTTACCGTCCCTACCGGGGGCGGCAAGACCCTCTCCGGGATGGCCTTTGCCCTGAAACACGCCTTAAGGCATCAAAAGCATCGAATTATCGTCGCCATCCCTTATACCAGTATCATTGATCAAACAGCACAAGTTTACCGGCGGATATTTGGTGATGAGAGCATCCTTGAGCATCACAGTGCCATAACCTCTCGTGAGAACGAAGACCACTTCGTTCAACAGCAATGGACCCGGCTGGCGGCGGAAAACTGGGATGCGCCCATTATAGTTACTACCACGGTCCAGCTTTTTGAAAGTCTCTTTGCTAACCGGCCGGCGGCTTGCCGCAAGCTTCATAACTTGGCTCAAAGCATTGTCATCCTGGATGAAGTCCAAACCTTGCCCACGGGCCTGCTATTGCCGATCCTGGAGGTGGTGCAACAGCTGGTGGACTATTACGGGGTGACCGTGGTTTTATCCACCGCCACCCAACCCGCCCTGGTTGACTCCGGCTCGCCTTACTTAAAAGGATTGAGTGGAGATAAAATCAGGGGGGAGATCGTACCGAACCCGGCCCGGTATTTTCAGGCTCTCAATCGGGTGGCTTATGACTGCCCCAAGGAGGCATGGTCCTGGGAGCGAGTGGCCCAGGAGATGGCTGCCGAGCCGCAGTGTTTGACAGTGGTGAACACCAAAAAGGATGCCTTGGCCTTGCTGGACGCCCTGAACGATCCCGAGGCGTTGCATCTTTCCACTCTCTTGTGCATGATCCACAGGCGCCAGGTAATGGAGGAGATCAACAAACGTCTTGATCCCCAAAGACCTCTGCCTTGCCGGGTGGTGGCCACTCAGGTCGTGGAGGCCGGTGTGGACCTGGACTTTCCCGTGGTCCTCAGGGCCATGGGACCCTTGGACCGCATTGTCCAGGCCGCCGGCCGTTGCAATCGGGAGGGGCGGCTTCCCCAGGGGCGGGTAATTATTTTCCAGCCGGCTGAGGGGCGAGTCCCCCCGGGGGATTACCGCACCGGCCATGATATTGCCCGGGCCATGCTGAATCGGCCACGTGTCGATCTCCACTCCCCCGGAATTTATGAAAACTACTTCCGGCAGCTCTATCAGGCGGTAAACACTGACAAGCACCACATCAATGAACTGCGCCAGCGCCTGGACTTCCCTGAGGTTGCCGCCCGGTTCAACCTTATTGAGGATGATAGTGTGCCCCTGGTGGTGCGCTATCCCAAGAAGGATTCAAAGGTGGATGAGTTACTGCGCCGTATCCAGGTCCCTGAAGCCCTCCTGGGGGGCGAGGCCCGTCGACTTCTCAGGCAGTTTCAACCCTACCTGGTCAACGTGCGCCGCCGGGTTCTGGCCCAATACCAGCAGCAGGGCCTGGCGCGAGAACATTCCTTGGGACTATGGGAGTGGCAGGGGAATTATCATCCGGTGAAGGGTCTCCATGACGCGGCCCTCGATCCGGAACCCCTGGTAATTTAATGGCAAGGAGGTGTTTCCATGCATAACGGCTACTTGCAGGTAAAGATCTGGGGTGACTGGGCCTGTTTCACCCGGCCGGAGATGAAGGTGGAGCGAGTCTCCTACCCGGTCATGACCCCCGCCGCGGCCCGGGGGGTCCTGGAGGCCATCTTCTGGAAGCCGGAGATTTCCTGGCAGGTGCGGGAAATCTGGGTGCTGCGGCCAATCCGCTTTTTTTCCATCCTGCGCAATGAAACAACCCAGATCATCTCCCATCATACTGCCCGTAAATGGAGTAAGAAAGGTGGGAACTTTTTTGTGAATGAGGTAGATGAGGATGGGGTGATGCGGAATCGGGCCCAGCGCCATACCCTGGCCCTCCGGGATGTGGCCTACGTCATCAAGGCCGATATTACCCTCAAACCCCACGCCGACGCCGACCCGGCCAAGTACCGGGATCAGTTCCGCCGGCGGGTGACCCGGGGCCAATACCACCACACCCCATATCTGGGCTGCCGGGAGTTCGCCGCCGGCTTCGGCGACCCTCAGGCGGAGGACCGGCCCCTCCCGGAAACGTCGGATATGGGCCTGATGCTCTTCGACCTGGATTATGAACATGATACCCATGGCCGGGGCGTGCGCGGCAAACCCCGTTTTTTCCATGCCCGGATGCAGCAGGGAGTACTGCGAATAAAACCCGAACTCCATAGTTAAAGGAGGTGAAGGATGCTCCTGCAAAAACTCTGTGAATATTCACAGCGCCTCGATGATTTAGCCCCATTCGGCTATGACAAGACTGCGATTCGTTGGCTCATCAATCTGGATGCCGGCGGTAATTTCCTGGGATTTATCACTACCAGCAGCGGCAAAAAAAATGACCGGGGCAAGGCGTTTTTCGCCCCTGCGGTGATGAAATCCGTCAATGTGAAGGCCAGCCTCCTGGTAGGCAATGGCGAATACGTCCTGGGAAAGCCCCGCCCTTCTCCCAAAAAGGATCTCAAGCCCGAAGACCTTACCAAAAAGGCCCTCAAAGTGGCCGATCGCCATAAAGCCTTTGTCCAAGAGGTTCGGGACTGTATCGAATCTATTGGAAGCCATCACTTGAAAGCCATACTCCGTTTCTTGGAATCCCTGGACCGGCAATCTCTGCCTTGGCCGGAGGACTTTGATGCGGCTATGAACCTTTCCTTTCAAGTGGACGGTACACCGCCCATTGACCTGCCCGAAGTGCGCTCCTATTGGGCCCGGCTCCATGGCGGTGAAAACACGCCCGACGTCGCCCACGCATCCAGCCAATGCCTGGCCTGCGGCCAAAATTGCATCCCCACGGAACGTTTTCCCATTAAGTTTAAAGTCATTGCCGGCGGCCAGTCCTCCGGCATGACTTTAGTCTCCGCCAATGCCGATGCCTTCGAATCATATGGCCTTAAAGCCTCCCTCATTGCCCCGGTGTGCCGTGATTGCGCCGAGAATTCTGCCAAGGCATATAACTCCTTGTTGGAAAAAGAGGATTCCCGTCTCAATATCGGCTCCCTGGTCTATCTCTTTTGGACCCGGGAACCCACCGGCTTCAATATCGTCAACCTCTACTCCCAACCTAAGCCGGAGGAGGTGAAAGCCTTGCTTGCCTCGGCCCGGAGTGGCAAACCCCGCACCGATCTTGACGCCCAAGCCTTCTATGCCACCGCCCTTTCAGCCAGCGGCGGCCGGGTGGTGGTGCGGGACTGGCTGGAAACCACCGTGGGTCAGGTCAAAGAGCATCTAGCCCGCTGGTTTAGCCTGCAAGAGATCGTGGATTGGGATGGGTCCGAGGGTCGACTCTATAGCCTCAGACAGCTTGCCAATAGTCTGATTCCGGGGAAAGGTGATAGCCAGAGGGACCTGCCGCCTAATACACCCCGTGTTTTGCTCAAAACGGGGATCCAGGGAGGCCCGCTGCCCTTTTGGCTGCTGTTCCAAGCCATCAAGAGAAACCGGGCGGAACAGAAAACACCAGATAATCCTCGTGAACGTGGACTTTGGCGCTGGCGTTGGTCTGCCCGGACCGCCCTGGTCAAGATGGTGCTGCTCTCCCAAGAACCTTTACGGAAGGAGAATACTATGGTCCGTATGGATGAAGCGAATACCCACCCCTCTTATCTCTGTGGCCGGTTGTTGGCGGTGTTGGAAAGGATTCAAATGCTGGCTGTCAGCCCCAAGGCCACCCTCATTGACCGATTCTACGGCACCGCCTCTACCGCCCCGGCCTCGGTTTTTCCCCGGTTGGTGCGCGGAGCACAGCCTCATTTAGGCAAGCTGCGCAAGGAGAGATTCGGGGCTTATGTCTCCCTGCAAAACCGCCTGGAAGGCGTAATGCAAAATCTGGCCGGATTCCCCAAGGTCCTCACCCTGGAAGAGCAAGGCTGGTTCAGCCTGGGCTACTACCACCAGCGGGCCTGGGACCGGGCTCAAGCCAAGGCCAGGAGAGAGGAGCAAGTCCCCGGCGAAGGCGCGGTTGTCGAAGAAACCCCTATAGACGAAAAAGAATAAGGAGGAGGCAAAAATATGGAATCTCCCAGTTACCAAAACCCGGCTCATCGGCACGATTTTGTTCTGATCTTTGAAGTCACCGACGGCAACCCTAACGGCGACCCGGACGCCGGCAACCTGCCCCGGGTGGACCCGGAAACCATGCAGGGCTTGGTCACCGACGTGTGTCTGAAGCGCAAAGTGCGTGATTGGGTGGACGCAACTAAAGGTGACGAGGCTAATTTCAAGATTTACGTGCAAAACAAGGGCATTGCCTTAAATGCCCTTCACCAAAGGGCCTATGATGAGTTGAACATCAAATCTACCGGCACCAAGCAGAAGCGCAGCGAAGTTGATCAAACCCGGCCCTGGATGTGCCGTAATTTCTATGACATCCGCACCTTCGGCGCCGTGATGACCACCGAAGTCAATTGCGGGCAGGTTCGGGGTCCGGTGCAGCTCACTTTTGCCCGCTCCGTTGACTCCATTATCCCTCTGGACCTCTCCATCACCAGGGTGGCGATTACCAAGCAACAAGATGTGGACTTTGTCGAAACCGAAAAAGGCACCGAAGGCGGCAAAGTCACCGAAATGGGCCGCAAGGCCCTGGTGCCCTATGGCCTCTATGTGGGTTACGGCTTTGTTAATCCCCATTTTGCCGAGCAGACCGGTTTCTCCCAGGAAGACCTGGGCCTCTTCTGGGAAGCCTTAACCCGCATGTGGGACCTGGACCATTCCGCCTCCCGGGGCCGCATGGCCTGCCGGGGGCTGTATATCTTCACCCATGACAGCAAGTTGGGCAAGGCCCCGGCTCACAAGCTCTTCGATCTGATCCGGGTTGACCGCCGGGACCATGAGGCCCCGCCCCGCCGGTTCAGCGACTATGAGGTCTCCGTTCCGGCGCCTAAGGATCTGCCTCCCGGCGTCACCCTCACCGTCCTGGAGGGTTGCAGCGGAACTGAACTGAGCACCGGAGGCGCACGTCATGATGGGGGAACTTGACAAACCGGGTACGGATTTTGATGAGAGCGACCTCATCCCCATTTCCGCCCTGGAGCACTATGCCTACTGCCCTCGCCAGGCCGCTCTTATCCATATCGAGATGGTCTGGGATGAAAATCTCTACACCCAGCGGGGGCGGTTTGTCCATGAAATCGTGGATCAACCCGGCTCCGAAACCCTGGGGGAGATGCGCGTCGAGCGCGCCCTGCCTCTCTGGTCCCGGCGTTGGGGACTGGTGGGTAAGGCGGATATCGTGGAGTTTCACGGCGATATTCCCTATCCGGTGGATTACAAGCACGGCCCTCGGCGGCGGCGGGAGCACGACGACCTGCAGTTATGCGGCCAGGCGGTCTGTCTGGAAGAGATGACCGGCCAAGAGGTGCCTCGAGGGGCCATTTTTCATGCCACTTCCCAGCATCGGCGGGAAGTGAATTTTGACCCGGCTTTGCGCCGGCGTCTGCAAGCGGCGGTGGTAAAACTGCGGGAAATTTTGCCGGGCCAGACCCTGCCGCCGGCCCCCAATGACAAGCGCTGCCGCCAATGTTCCCTAAAATCTTCCTGCCTGCCCACGGTGGTGGCTGATGCCAAGCGGATGGCCCGGCTGGCGTCCGCCCTCTACCGGCTGGAGGAGGACCGATGAAGACCCTGTTGAACACCCTCTATGTTCAGACCTCCGGGGCCTATCTGCACCTGGATCATGAAACCCTTAAAGTGGAAATCAACAAAGAGGCGCGGTTGCAGGTGCCGTTGCACCACCTGGGCGGCTTGGTGCTGTTCGGCGAGGTGATGGTCTCCCCCGGCCTTTTGGGACGCTGCGCCCAAGACGGCCGGCCCGTCACCTGGCTTTCCCGCTCGGGACGGTTTCTCGGCCGCCTGGAAGGTCCGGTTGCAGGAAATGTCCTGTTGCGCCAGGCCCAACACCAAGCCATGGACTCGCCCGTCCGTACCCTGGATGTAGCCCGGAACCTGGTCGCCGGCAAGCTTAAAAACCAGCGGAACGTTATTCTGCGTAGCGCCCGGGAAACCGACAGTCCTCAGGACCATGAACTTTTAATCCATACCGCTCAACTCCTGGCCGAGATTTTGTTGCATTTACCGGGGGTTGCGGACCTTGATATACTCCGTGGTCTGGAAGGCGACGCAGCACGGCATTATTTCGCCGGGTTTACCAGCATGATTCTGGCCGACCGGGAGACCTTCTCGATTACCCACAGGACTCGCCGGCCTCCCCTGGACCCCACCAACGCCCTGCTTTCTTTCCTCTATGCCATGTTGTTGAGTGATTGCGTGGCGGGCGCCCAGGGGGTCGGCCTTGACCCCCAGATGGGTTTTCTCCACGGCCTACGGCCCGGGCGGCCCTCTCTCGGGTTGGACCTCATGGAGGAACTCCGGCCCATCCTGGCCGACCGGCTGACCCTTACTCTCATCAATCGCCGTCAGATCAGCCCTCAGGACTTTGACCGGAGGCCCGGCGGGGCGGTTCTCCTGAATGATGCGGGGCGCAAAAAAGTGGTAGTAGCCTACCAGGAGCGGAAACAGGAGGAGATTTTTCACTCTGGAGTGCAGCACAAGATGCCCCTGGGTCTGGTGCCCCATGTCCAGGCCAGGTTGCTGGCACGGCATCTGCGAGGTGAATTGGCGGCCTATCCGCCCTATCTCCACAAGTGAGGACTGTTCCATGATGACCATCCTGGTGACGTATGATGTGTCCACAGAAGAGGCCGCCGGTCGCCGCCGCTTGCGGCGGATGGCGCAGCAGTGCAAAAACTTCGGGCAGCGGGTGCAGAAAAGCGTCTTTGAATGTGAAGTCGATGAAATGCAGTTTGAGCGCCTCATCAGGACCCTGGTCAAAATCATCCATAAGGAGGAAGACAGTCTCAGGATTTACCGCCTGACCGAACCCTTGGAAAAAAATGTCCGGGTGTTTGGCTGGGACAAGAAAGTGGACTTGAGCAAACCCCTCATGATTTGAGTGCGAACCCCTAGCGGGGGGTTATAAACTGGATGGTTCGCACCCCGGTAATCATCAGGAAATTCAGCAAGTTCAGGCGGATGCTGCCCTTGCTGCGGCCGCGACCTGGCGGATTTGCCGCCGGTTCGCCCGAAAGGGCATGATTAACCCTTTAAAAACCGGCCCGGAGAGGCCGGGAGAAGCACCCGGTCTTCGGACCGGGTGAGGATTGAAACTTGAATCGCATTTTCATGTATTCCGCCCATTCGGGAAGCACCCGGTCTTCGGACCGGGTGAGGATTGAAACATCAAAAAGCCGAGCACGAGGTCCAGCTCCTTCTCGGAAGCACCCGGTCTTCGGACCGGGTGAGGATTGAAACATCGAATCCGCCATTTTGGAGACTGGCGGTTCCGGGAAGCACCCGGTCTTCGGACCGGGTGAGGATTGAAACGGGCAATCGGCTACATTTTGATGAATTACAATTCGAAGCACCCGGTCTTCGGACCGGGTGAGGATTGAAACATCTCGGAGTCCTCCTGGGGATCATGTTAATCAGGAAGCACCCGGTCTTCGGACCGGGTGAGGATTGAAACACCGGTCCAGATGGCGGCGTGCCAGTATAGGGCACGAAGCACCCGGTCTTCGGACCGGGTGAGGATTGAAACGAAAATAACGATTATAATGAATTAGATCAGTTAGGAAGCACCCGGTCTTCGGACCGGGTGAGGATTGAAACTTCGGGTCCGGGGCGGTGCTGCTGGCCCGCCACCGGAAGCACCCGGTCTTCGGACCGGGTGAGGATTGAAACGCGGGTACTGAGACGGCAGAGGCGGCCTACTACACGAAGCACCCGGTCTTCGGACCGGGTGAGGATTGAAACACCGGTTTGGGCATGGGTTGCGAAAGCGGTACATGAAGCACCCGGTCTTCGGACCGGGTGAGGATTGAAACACCCCGTTGGGCCAGAGATAGGGCAGAACAGATATGAAGCACCCGGTCTTCGGACCGGGTGAGGATTGA
>Ga0172370_10010611_pt1 | contig 10536 bp, 10 predicted proteins | sample LakKiv5m_FD_114538 | JGI IMG/M metagenome (GOLD analysis project Ga0172370, IMG submission 114538) | Freshwater microbial communities from Kabuno Bay, South-Kivu, Congo - kab_022012_11.5m | ecosystem: Environmental > Aquatic > Freshwater > Lake | place: Democratic Republic of the Congo...
CTGCATGATCTGCGTCGCGGTTCGGGTCATCTCGTTCGTGGTCCGGATACTGTTCTCGAAGCGCTCCCAATGGCCTGCCACCCAGTCCTGACTGTGACACGCCCGGCACACCGCCTGCAAGGTTTCCCGGCGGGTCCTCTGCTGAGCGGCATCGATGAGAAATGAGCTTGCCGGCTCTCCGTCGAAGGTGGTCGGAAGCGGTTGGCCGTTCCCGTTTCGAATGATCGAGGTGTCCGGCGAGCTGGGATGGGAGTGAGCGTAAATGAGCCCGAGAATTCGCCACGGAAGCCGATCGCTCATCTGATGGGTTCGCTTCGCGATGACGGTTCCGTCCGATACGGCCAGCTCACTGACGTGACACACTGCGCAGGTGGGAGCCGTGAAGTCCTTCCCGAGGGTCCACGGCACTTCCTTGAAGTTCCATCCCCCCTGCTGGGCGAAGAACAGGTTGCCGTGCTTACTGACGGAATATGCCTTGTAAACGGGAACATCAGGCCCTGTGTGGCACTGAGAACAGGTGTACGGTTTCCTTGCCACCTCGATAGCAAACTGATGCCGGCTGTGACACGGCGAGCACGACCCCATGCTCCCGTCGGGATTGAATCGCCCCACACCCTGGTTGGGCCAGCCCGTGAGGATGGGAAACTCCATGTCTCCCTGGTCGGTTTGACGCGTCTGCTTGCCCTTCACTTCCACCGCGGTCCCGTGGCAGTGATAGCATGAGTCCGCGAGGGTCTGTTCATCCGGTTCGGCCAGGATCGTCTTCATGTCCTTGAACGACTGCATACCGTTGACGGACTTGACCAGCGTCCCGTAGAGCTTGTTCTTCGCGAGGTTCGACCGCGCCCAGGACATGAGATTCTGCTCGTACTGCGACGCTTCGGTGGTGTGACAGACTGCGCAATCCCGGGGACTCACCACTACGTGGACATCACGGTCGCTGTGGCTGAATGTGTCCTTGTGCTCTTTCGGACGCAGCATGTGACACTCCGCGCAGCCCACGACAACGCCGGCGAGCTCCGGGGGAACGGCAGAAGCACTGACCCTTCGCCTGGCTTCCGGTCCTTTCAGGGCATCCTGGGGTGTAATTCGTGCATGCCGACTCCGTTGCCAGTCGTCCACGATGGCAGGGGTCACCGTCTGGTGACATGCGATACAGTCCTGGGTAGCGTCGCTTACGGGGGGCTCGGCCGCGCCCGACAATCCGGAAAGACCGAACAGTCCCGCAACCATCACCAGTAATCCACGTTCGAGAATGGGACGTCTCATGCTTCCCGCCCTCCTCCCATCTCGTCGGCACGATGAGCTTGGAGAATGCAGCGCCATTTCATCGGTTGGCAACCCGCATTGCGCCGCCGCAGGGACAAATACACTTTTTTTCAATTCGTTGACCCGAGCCCGGAAGAGTGGCCCATGGGACTACTTGTCGAGCTTGGCCAGTGCGTTGGCCAGATCCTCCAGCCGGGGCATTGCGTTGATGTCGTGAATATCGACGAAGCGGATAATTCCCTTCTTGTCGATGACAAACAGGGCGCGCTCCGCGGCGCCGTCCGCTCTGAGGACGCCGAACTTCACGGCTGCCGCCCCATGGGGCCAGAAGTCGGAGAGCACCGGAAACCAGAGCTTTCCCATCTGATTGGTCCAGGCCCAGAGGGTGGGAACGTTGTCCACGCTGATTCCGAGGAGAATCGCGTCATGAGCATCGAAGATCTCCTTCGCGATGTTGTACCCCGGCCACTGCTGGGAACAAACCGGTGTCCACGCGGCCGGCACGAATGAGATGACCACGTTCTTCTTGCCGAGGTACTGACTCAACGACACCTTGGCCCCATGCAGATCGGGCAATGCAAAATCCGGCGCTCGATCGCCCACCTTGAGCCGCGGCGTACTGTCGGTCGGTTTGAGCTCTCCGGGACTATAGATGTAGGGTTGCCGGACTTCGGCCCGCCCGCCTGAAGGAAACAGACTCATGAGAAGCATCGTTACGCCGCACATGATCGCGGCGAGACCCGGTCGCACGGTTACCATGAACACCCTCATTTCCGAATGGCTGCCCCGGTGACGGCTTTGAGAAAGGCTTCCGCATCGTCGAATTTTCCCACCGATGTGCTGAGGACTCTGAGCTTCTTCTTGCCCTTCAGCTCCACGATGATGAATGTGGGCGTGCGAACGGGCTCTGAGAATGCTTCTCGGATTGCAGAGTTGTCATCGGCGAAGAGCGGAAACGCGACGTGAAATTTCTTCCTGAACATGTTCACTTCAAATGGCGTGTTTCCGATTCCCACTCCGATCAGCTTCACTTTCCCCCGCAGCGCCGGGTCGCGCTCGATCAACTCGTGTAACTTGTTCGTTTCTTCCGCGGTGGCTTGGCAAATGGGGCAATACATGCTGAACACTTCGACGATCAGCACGTCGGTGCTTATCTCAGGCATCGTGAACGTGCCTTGGCCGGACAGTCCGAGATACTCACGTTCTCCGGCGTTCGACGGAACGGCCAACTTCATCCCCGCGAGCGTACGGGAGTTCACCTTGAGCGGTTCGGAGGCCCAAGCGTACCCGAGCACCGCTAGTGCAACCACGGCCGCAAGGGTGACGGAAGGAGTTTTCCTGTTCATACTCTTTTCCAGAATCTCGTGGAAAGAGAAGCCCCGCAGCCTCTCAGCCCACGGCGCGAGGGGTTTCGCGCACCGGCATACAGGGCTGAAACATCTTCTTGCCCGCTCCGCAAATGGGGCACTTCCAATCGTCGGGGAGCCGGTCGAACTGCGTTCCCTTCGGGATTTTTCCCTTACGGTCACCTTTGTCAGGATTGTAAATGTATCCGCAATTGGAGGTCTGACACTGGTACATCTCGTCAGGTCTTGCCATAGAATCCTCTTCGTGCCTGGCGCCGGCCTTGGTCCGTCCGGCCGCCGCTGACATCGAGCCGCGGCTTCCCGGACGGACCAGGGCATGATCACGATTTCCACAGGCCATGGATATTGCAGTATTCTCGCGCCACGACGTTGCCGGTCACCGGGAACACCGCCTCAGGAGCCACTCCGGGTTTGAGAAACTCCCGGTAGGCCTTGTCGCCGTCAACGATCTCGATCCATTCGATGTAGTGTTTTTCTTCCATCGGATGGGCGACCGCGCCGACTTTGACCTTGAGGCCGTTGGCCACTGCTTCTTTCACGGGAACGTGCTTTTCTTTCGCCGCGTCCACGGTATTTTCAACAAACAGCTTCATCGGTTGCCCACAGCAGGACATCTCCCCGTCGCCGGTGTGAAGCATTTCCACGATGTTCCCGCAAATCTCGCATTTGTAAATCTGAAGCCTCTCCGTCATGTTGCACGACCTCCCTGGGTTGTTTTGGAAATACAACTTGAAATAGAAATGTTGACACCTGACGTCGCGCCGGGCTTGGTAATTGCTCATTCTCTGAGCCGACGCAGCAACAAGATGGGACGGGAGTCGATGCGAAACGACAACGAGCATCGAGCGTGGTCACGGGTAGAAATTCGCTCCGGAAGCCTCCCCGAGCCGTGATGGTTGAGGCAGGTGTTCGAAGCCCACTCTCCCATCCGACGGCGAATCGACCGCCGTCAGCGAAGTCAAACCGGCCATCGGAGCGTTCCCCGGAACCCGATTCAGCATGTCGTTCGGCGACTCCTGACTCAATTCCATGTTAACATGGATACATACCCATTACCAGTTCTCGGCGAGCAATTCGTAGTAGGCCCTGGGATGAGCGCAGGCCGGACAGGACTCCGGAGCTTCCGGACCTTCATGGAGATAACCGCAGTTGATGCAGCGCCACACCACCGGCCTTGCCTTAGCGAATACCGTACCTTTGACGACGTTTTCCAGCAGAGCGCGGTAGCGCTTTTCGTGCTGTCTTTCGGCCACACTGACGGCTTCCCAGATGATCGCGGCCGCGGTAAGCCCTTCCTCCCTGGCCACCTTGGCAAAGCCCGGATACATTTCGCTCCACTCAAAATGCTCGCCCGCAGCAGCAGCCTTGAGGTTTTCGGAGGTGGCAGCAATCACTCCCGAAGGAAACGGCGCCTGTACCATGGTCTCGCCTCCCCGAAGCTGGGAAAAGAACCGCTTCGCGTGCTCCTTCTCCTGATTGGCAGTCTCCTCGAAAATCATGGCAATCTGAACCAATCCCTCCTTCCGAGCCTGTCCGGCGAAGTAGGTGTAGCGATTGCGTGCCTGTGACTCTCCGGCAAAAGAAATGAGGAGGTTCTTTTCTGTTTGCGTACCGGTCAACGCGGTCATGTCTATCTCCTTTTCTGTTTAATAATAGTGGATTGATGGGTTTGCCCGGATCGTGCAAGTACAACTCCGGGTCGACAATTGTTCGGTCTCCGGCGAAACCCCTGAAGGCCTCATACGAATGCGCTTTCATACGAGTAACACTGAGAGCGCGATTACTGCCGGTCCTGGCAGATCTCCTCCGCTACGGACGGCGGGGCCAGACGTCGCTTCGGAGACCCGCCAGGACCGGATTCACCCATTGTCACTTGCTTGACCGCGCATTGGCATCACCCTCTGCGAATGCAATTCCCTCTCTCAGTTGAACCGAGCTCTTCTTCAGCGGGCAGGCTCCCTCCCGTTTCTCGGCATGCGGGACAGATCCCTACGAATTCGAGCCGATGCCAGAGGATCCGATAACCGTTCACCGAGTCAAGGGTCTCGTCGATGGAGGGTATGATCGGTCCATCCACATCCTCGACCTTCCCGCAACAAATGCACCGAATGTGGTAGTGGTTTTCGACGGCGCCGTCGAAACGTCTCTGAGTCCCCGCCAACTCGAGCTTCTGGATCATTCCTGCTTCCGACAGAATTTCAAGATTCCGATAGACGGTTCCCAGGCTGATCCTGGGAAGGCGTTTCCGGACAATTTCATACACATCGTTGGCGGTCGGGTGGCTCTTGACTTTGGAGAGCTCTTCAAGAATGATCCGCCGCTGTTCGGTTGTTCGCAAGGGTGGTCTCTCCGGCTCCGGGGCCTTAATGCTAATGAGAACTATTACTATTAACTACCAGAGGGAGAATCCCTTGTCAAGTCTTCCGAGACAAGAAGCGTCCAAAAAGTTCCCGCCTCACATCAATGCACTTTCAAACAAGTGAAATAGGGCGGGCCGGCAGGGAGAGACTGTCTCAAAACCTGCGATGGCTTGGAAATCGTGCTACGGGAATCGAACAACTTGGCTTTGGGTGGCCCGGACGTTATACGTCCGGGTCGCGAAGCGACAAGAGGTCCGAAAAGCGTTGATGGTCCAACCGTGGCTTAGTGGTTTCGTTCCACTGGAGAGAAGACCTCCTGTGCCTGCGGCACCCGGACGTATAACGTCCGGGCCACCCCGCGAAATCTGTGAATTGCGAGGATGTTCCGCGGGCGCGGACGATCTGGCCCCGCGTCGTCGCGGGAATCACGTGGCAAAGAGGGGGGCGAATCTGAAATTCACCGAATCGAAGAGCCCCTGATCCGTGATTTTCAGCTCCGGTATGGGAGTCAGCGCCATGAAGGAGAGCGTGGCGAAAGGTCCTTCAAGCGCGCACCCCAATTCCTGCGCGGCGCGGATCACTGCTTCCAATCCGTCCGCCACCTCGGCAATGGGCTTGGCGGACATGAGCCCGGCTATGGGAAGAGGCAAAGATGCCTGGACCCGCCCATCTACGACCGCGGCGAGCCCCCCGCCCATGCGACCGGTTTCCCGAGCTGCCGCGAGCATGTCCTCGTCGTTGACTCCCACGACGATGATGTTGTGGGCATCGTGAGCAACCGTGCAGGCTATGGCTCCTCGCTTGAGTCCGAATCCTCGGATCAGTCCCACCGCGCAATTTCCCGTCGCGTGGTGCCGCTCGATGACAGCAATCTTCAAGATGTCCCTCTCGGGATCGGCCACCAGGTAACCGTTGCTTACCGGCGCCTGCTCAACTGTCCGTCTCGTCACAATCTGACCCGGCACAACCTGAATGACGTTCACGGCCGTGCCTTCCGCGGGAACGGAAAAACCATGGAGTTTGTCCCATGCCACGTTCATGCTCGACCCCAGAGCCGAAACGGACGCGGCGGGAACGGCACACGTGACCTTCCCGTCCGCCGCGACGAGGCGGCCGTTCTGGTAGACTCGGCTCACCATGAAGTCTTCAAGGTCGTCCAGAACGATCAGGTCAGCCAGGAAACCCGGCGCCACCGCTCCCAATTCATGGAGCCTGAAATACTGCGCGGTATTGATCGTGGCCATCTGGAACGCGCGGACAGGGTCGAGTCCTTTCTTGACGGCCTTCCGAACGAGACTGCCGATGTGGCCTCGCTCGAGAATGTCACGCGGGTCGAGGTCATCGGTGACGAAGAAACAGTTGCGGGAATTGTGCTCGTTCACCACGGGAAGCAGTGCGTCGAGGTTCTTGGCCGCAGATCCTTCCCGAATCATGATTCTCATACCTGCCCGGAGTTTCTCACGGGCTTCTTCGAGCCCAGTGCACTCGTGGTCGGAACCGATGCCCGCGCCCGCGTACGCGCAGAGATCCTTGCCTGCCAGGCCCGGCGCGTGGCCATCCTTGACCTTGCCGTCAAAGACGCCGAGCTTTGCGAGAATTTCCGGATCAGCGAACAGCACGCCGGGATAGTTCATCATTTCCGCGAGCCCCAGGATGCGCGGGTGAGCTTTGAAGGGCGCCATGTCAGCGTGGGTGAGCACCGCGCCCGAGGTCTCGAACGGGGTCGCGGGAACGCACGAAGGAAACATGATGAATACGCGCAGCGGCAATCTCTCGCTCGAATCCAGAATGTAACGTATTCCGTCCACCCCCATCACGTTGGCGATCTCGTGGGGATCCGCTACAACGGCTGTAGTTCCCAGAGGCGCCACATTTCGGGCGAACTCCGGGATAGCGAGCATGCTCGATTCCAGGTGCAGGTGTCCGTCAATGAATCCAGGCGCAATGAAACGCCCTTCGAGATCGATGGTCTCTTTGGCCTCGTACTCGCCGAAACCGATGATCCGATCTTCGTGAATCGCAACCGAAGCTGGATGGATGCTTCCTTCGAAGACGTTGATCAATCGACCGTTCTTCAGGAGCAGATCCACCGGCTCCTGACCCGTAGCCAACCGTATCCGGCTTCCCAGATCCATTTCTTGACTCCTTTTTGACCAGGAAATTGTTACCGTGGCCGCATGTCTGGGGGAGCAAACACCCGCGGCGACCAGCGGGAGCCGCCAATATATTAGGAGTTCTTGAAGAGGGGTCCGGGGAGGGACTTCTTGCAAGAAGTCCCTCCCCGGTGCATTTCCCTGAAAGCTCTTCTTCCCTCACACGGCTGCCGTGTCGATGGCCGTCCGGCACGTGCAGTCTTCGTAGGTGATCCGGGTGAGAGCGCCGAAAAAAATCTTCTTCACGTTTTTCACGTTCCGCGCCATGACGGTTGCGATCATTTCCCAGGTGACGGGCTCTTCGCTGTGGTGCCACGCGTCGTAGTCGGTGCTCATTGCCGCGACAGCGTAACAGAGTCCCGCCTCCCGTGCGAGGACCGCTTCCGGCACGGTGGACATATTGATGATATCCCCGCCGATGAGTCGAAACATGTGGCTCTCCGCTCTCGTGGAGAACCTCGGCCCTTCGATGGTGACGACCGTGCCTCGCTCGTGATGGGCAATCCCTTCTGCCTTGGCCGTTTCGATGAGAATGCCGCGCAGCCGCTCACAGAATGGGTCCGCTACCGAGATGTGCACCACCTGATCCCCCTCGTGGAACGTGCTCGGCCGCTGCTTCGTCCAATCGATGAACTGGTCGGGGAATACGAGGTGGCCGGGCTGAATCTCTTCCCGAAGGGAGCCGCAGGCTGTCGTCGCTATGATGTGGGTGACGCCCAGCTCTTTCATGGCCCAGAGGTTGGCGCGGTAATTAACCGCGGAAGGACGGATTCGATGTCCTTTGCCGTGCCGAACCATGAGGACGACCTCGGTGTCGGAAACGTTGCCGATGACGAGATCCGTTGAAAGGGGACCGAAGGGCGTTCCTTTCTTCAGCGTCTTGACATCGGTGAGAAAATCGGGGTCGTCGAAGCCGGAGCCGCCGATCATACCTATCTTGGGCAAGGCCGCCTCCTTTCCGGAAATGAACCGAGAGCCTTTGGAGACAAAGATCTTATGGTCCTGCGGGAGATGGTGTCAACAAAAAGGTCACGGCGAGCGTAAGCATTCTCTTACGCGCGGCAAAAATTCCCCCCGCCCCCCCTTTAGAAAAAGGGGGCGAAAAGGCCACGTGATATTCATCCCTTAGTAAAGGCGAGTAAGGGAGGATTTTGAAAGCCAGGGAATCTTGCAAGGGCAAGTCCAGCTTCTTGCCCCCCACGCGTAAGTGAATGCTTACCGTCGGTTCCAGACCCCAACGGGAAGAGAGCTCTCGAAAACACCGTCAATACGCAGCAAATGAAGAGTTTTGGGTTGACATTCCCTGACGTCGTCAACTAGATTCCTAAATATTAGAAGGATTTCGGCAGCGTGCAATTTCCGACCGCGGGAGGCTGATTCTGTCGGTATCTGCCATGATAGTCCGGTTGCTCTGTGTTGCGCTGACGGGGGTGATCCTGTCGTTCGCGGGGTCGGCCTCTGCGCAGACGCGGGCACTAGGCTCGTGCACGTTTCTCGGGGTGAAGCAGACCGACCGGGTGGGTCCTGGAGCCGCAACACCCGACGGTAAACCCGATGCGGTCTTTGCGCTGGATTTGACCCCCCACCCCTCTACAACCCCGGTCACCGACATCGAGATCACCGCATCGGACCCACCGGGAATCTGGAGCTCCGCAGGGCTCTATCCCGCCGCCGGTTTCATTGGAGTCGCTTCCGCGAAAAACCCCGCTGATATCATCAATCGCCGTGCCGGCCCCATGAGTATTAACCCGACCAAAGAAAGCCGCCTCCTCCTTTTCATCACCGATGACGGGACTTTTGCCCGCAAGGATCGCCGGTACCAGGTCAAGGTGATCCACCAGGACGGCCGGTCGTGGACCGCGGCGGTGAAGACCGAGGCTGCCGCGCCTGCTGCGCCCCCCCCCGATGCCGGGACCGGCGTGCCGCCGATGCGGATGTCCGCGGTGCTCAAAGGGATTTCCAATTACGACGCTGTCAACCCGAGCAAGAAGCTCGCGGGCGATGAAAAGGGCGACGGCCTCTTTGTCCTCACTATAGAAGCCCCGGATCGCGAAATCACGGCTATCGAAATCAGGAACGTGGACGGCGCCAAATCAGTCTGGGATACCGTGGCCGGCAGCGCCAATCCGGCCGTCGGCGTAGCCCTCGTTTCCGAACCTGCCAAGCTCCTCAACAAGACGGACGGAACCATTCAGGTGAAAGTCGGGGACCGGCTGGATCTCAATCTCTATGTCGCGGACAACGGCAGCATAGCGCAGGGCAAGACCGCGTACCGGGTCACGATCACCTTTGCCGACGGAGGCATCTCCTGGTGTCCGGTGAAGACGGCCGCGGCCGGAGCGCCCGAGTCCGGAGCCAAGGCGCCTCTTGACCCGGCAGCGAAGGTGAATTTCCTCGGAACGTGGCTCGGTTTTGTCTCCACCGATGCCGTGGGCAAGTACCCCGAGCTGAAGCCCGACGGTGCTGCCGACGCGGTATTCGGCCTGGACATCGAGGTCGCGCCGAAAAGCTACATCACCGGGATCGAGATCAACAGCCTGGACAGCTCCACTCCTCGATGGGCCACCACCGGCGTCGGGACCGGAGCCTGGGGACTCGCGGTCGCCTTCCAGACCGCGCCGGGCACGCTGCTGAACAAGCCCGACGGGTCGGTGAGGATTCCTGTTGAAAACCGGGTTCAATTCTACCTGTACGTCGCGGATCCAGGGAACCTGCAAGCGGTCACGCACAAGCTCCGAATCATTGTCTACTTTGCCGACGGCTCTTCGTATCAGCAGTTTGTCAGGAGGCCCACCGGCTCCACCGCGACGGTCGCGCCCGGTGCGGAGGAATCACTCAAGGCCAAGGGAACCCTCACCTGCGAATTCAGGGGATTCTTCGCCGATCTGGTGAACACTTCCACGAGACCGGGAAAGGACGGGTACCTCGACGGATCGTTCATCATGAAGATGCAGGTGGAGGACAAGAAGCTCGCCAGGGTCGAGATCAAGACCGAGGACGGCACGGTCCGCTGGTCGAGCGATCCCAAGGCTCCCACGATGTTTCTCGGCGTAGCCCTGTACCCCGCGATCTACAAGCTCGTCAATCCGAAGGCCGGTGTGATGAGCCTGCCCGTCACCGGCCGGAAGACGATCTATCTGTACGCCGCGGACAACGGATTGCTCTCCGACCCGAAATCCCACCTCTTCGTTTCCATCACCTTCTCTGACAAGTCGACCCTCACCACGGAAGTGATTAAATAAGCTTGCTCAGGAAGTTGGCTGGAATTCACTCTCTCGCCGTGCCCGGACGCCAAATTGACCGTCGGTTATTTCCCGCCAAGTTTTTCGAGCGCCATTAGCCACGCGGCGAAATGGGGGCATTTGCGCCGGATCACGTCGAGACCGA
>Ga0172370_10010615_pt1 | contig 10535 bp, 9 predicted proteins | sample LakKiv5m_FD_114538 | JGI IMG/M metagenome (GOLD analysis project Ga0172370, IMG submission 114538) | Freshwater microbial communities from Kabuno Bay, South-Kivu, Congo - kab_022012_11.5m | ecosystem: Environmental > Aquatic > Freshwater > Lake | place: Democratic Republic of the Congo...
GTTTTGACGGAGTGGTGGTAATTTCCAGCTTGCGCGATGTAATGGAAAACGCCATTGCCACGACTTTCGCTTTGGAAAATTTGAACAAACCGGTAATTTTTACCGGCTCGTTTTTACCGATGTTCGGTCATCGCAATCGGAGCGTTGATCCGATCGGTTTGCGCGCCAATCTGATCAATGCCATGCAAGCGGCCACAATGGATTTACCGGCGGTGTGTTTGGCCTACGGCAATTCTTTGATCAGAGCGGTGAAGGCGCAAAAAACGAATATGGAATCCAACAATGTTTTTACCGCCGGAGATGAAAAATATTTGGCGCGCGTTGATTTTGGCATCAGTCGTCATAATGACGATCTTGAAGACGCGGAATTTTTAATCAATTTGAAAAACACTTTCGTCAAGAATCTTTTATTTTTGCGTTATACCCCAGGTTTAAAAGTTAGCAGTTTTGAAGATTCATTAAAAAATAATGCCGGACTCTTAATTGATAATCCGACTACGGAAATCAGTCCGTCATTTATTCAAGATTTATCATTGATAAATAAGCCGGTAGCCGTCTGTAATCGTTTCTCTAAGACCTTAATGAACGGAATAAACTTAATTAGTCTGCGCGGTTTGACCAAGGAAACGGCTTATATAAAAATGTGTTGGGCTTTGGGACAGACCAATGATTTGGCCGAATGCAGAGGTCTGATGTTGAATGATTTACGAGGAGAATTTATTTAAATCCGCCTCCTTAGCTTCGCTCTCGCCTCGCTAACGCTTCGGCGTAGCGGGTCGGCGAGACGAGAGGTGAAGGAGATTAGCTGAAGTTTGTTAGAAAATATTGGTTTAGAGTTCGATTTGATGTTTAATATCATTTATTAATATTTTAAAAATGAAAGTTTATTTTTTTACCAAAAGAGAAAGCAAGAATGACGGTTTGAATGAGATTGCCGCCAGGGTCTTGAAATTTTTCAAAGACAACGGTGTTTTAATTTTATCAAATTTGGTGGAAAGAAAAGGCGAGACGGCTCAGCTGTCTTTTGAAAATATGAACGGTTTGATAGTTGAGGGTTCGGAAAGCGTTACCGAAGCCGGTTACTTGATCGCTTTGTCGTTGGCGCAAGAAAAACCGATTCTTTATTTATTGCCCAGAGGCGAAGTTTTGCCGGATCAATTAAGAACTTTATTGGAAAATAAAAAGTTGAAAAAATTTTTCAATCTGCAGTATTACAATCAAAAAAATTTGGAAAACGTTTTGGCTGATTTTATAGAAATCATTGAGACCGGCGAACTCAGAAGGGAAGCGCCGACTATAAAATTTACCCTTCGTTTTACACCCAGAACCGATCGCTATCTTAATTGGCAAAGCAAAAGAACCAAGCTCGCCAAAGCCGATTATTTACGAAAAATGATTGATGAAAAGATTCTATCCGATCAGGAATATCAGGGTTTTTTAAGACGTCCGCGTCCGGTCGCGAAAGAAGATGAATAGATTGTTTGTTGTTGGTTGTTGGTTGATTGGTGATTGGTTGTTTGTTGGTTGATTGGTTTGTTAGTTTGTTGGTAATTACAAATCACAAATCACCAATCATCAATAACCAGTCACAATTCCCGATACACGATTTGCGTTACACGCTACACGATTTTAAGTATCCATTAATAAAATCACGCGCAGTTTGAGGATTTTTACCGATCGGTTGAATCAATTTTAAATTCAATCCTGAATTATTACCGCAGATCATGATCAATTGATTATTTTCCACCAGCCATTCTCCGACTGGTTTTTTATTATTTTCCAATAAAACCGCCTCAGCTTGCAGAATTTTCAGTTCGATGTTTTTATTTTTTAGAGTGATTTCCGTTTCTGCTTTCGGCCATGGCAAAACACCGCGGATTTGTCTTGCCAATTTTTCCGCCGGTTGCGAAAAATCCAAATGGCCGTCTTCTTTTTTTAGCAATTCGGTAAAAGTTGCAAGCTCATGATTCTGTTCTTGCGGAGTAATTTTCCCTTCCAGATAAAGTGGCAAAGTTTTTAAAAGCAGTTTTGCCCCGACAAGAGATAACTGATCGGCAAGGGTTTCCGTGGTTTCGGCGCCGGTTAATTTGAATTTTTCTTGAGCGACAATCGGCCCATGATCCATTTCTTTATCCAATTTCATAAGAGAAACGCCGGTTTCTTTATCGCCATTAAAAATGCAGGCCGGAATCGGCGCCGGTCCGCGATAAAGCGGCAGGAGCGAAGGGTGAATATTCAAACAACCGAATTTAAAAGCGTTCAATAATTTTTCCGGCAAGAATTCGCCGTAAGCGACCACTATTCCTAGATCCGGTTTTAGATTGACTATTTCCGCGGTAGCTGTTTTTAGGTCAGTTAAAACTTTTAACTTTAATTCTTGCGCCAACCGTTTGATCGGGCTCGCAACAATTTTTTTACCGCGACCGACCGGTTGATCACTTTGCGTAACGACCGAAATTATTTCAAAATCAGGGTTGTTCGCGAGTAATTTTAAAGTCGCCAGGGAAAAATCAGGCGTGCCAAAAAAAACGATTGAATATTTTTGTCTAGAGTTCATCGGCTTTTGCTTTGTTCCTTAATTCAGAGACCATTTTTTCGCCCTTGGTATAGCGGCTGATTTTATCAATGAATAAAATGCCTCGTAAATGATCGGCTTCATGCTGAATAACACGCGCCAAGAGACCGTTTGCTTTTAAGTGTTTTAAAACTCCATGTTCGTCGCGATAAAATAGACGGATATTATTTGAACGATTTACCGAGCCGAAGATATTAGGAAATGACAGACAACCCTCTTCACCTTGATTTTTTTTGAACGATTTCCAATAAATAAAAGGGTTAGCTATAATCATCGCTCCGTCTTTGTGATTGATGGCCATAACTTTTATGTCTAATCCGACCTGATTGGCAGCCAATCCCAGACCGTCTGCCGAAATCATGGTTTCCTTCAATTCTTTGAAAAAGACCTGCCTTTCTGGAGTATGAAAGTAATTGATTTTTTTTGCCCGTTTTCGTAAAATTTTATGAGGATATTTTAAGATTTCCAACATTGTAAATAATTGTTAATTTTTAGCGGTTATTGCTATAATTCTACTATAATCATCAATTATGGTAAAGTTTGCCCCATAAGATAGCTTTAATTTGAGTTATTAATTGGGTAAATATAATACAATTTGATTAATAAAATAAAGTTAATTAAAATAGGTTATCTAACGGGGTATATGAAGAAAAATGAAGGTTTTAAAAGTATTGCCGATATAATCAATTCCAGAAGATCCGGTATCAAACCGCCGGCTTACCAATGGCAGGATTTGGCTCTGAAAATCATTAAGGATTTTGGCGTGCCGAATTTCAAACGTTCGTCGGTTTTTAAAATTTGCAAAGATATTCCGAAAAATATTGTTCAGGCCTGCGTTGATGACACTAAAGAATTATGCCAAAGCGGAGAAAAATGGAAATATTTTTTTAAGTTGATCAGCGAGTTCGGCAAAGAAAATAAAGCGGAATATAAACCCAATTACAAAAACAGCTATTATAATGACGAAAGGTATTAATTTTTTGTCGTTTTGAACCAGTGCCGCAATAATTGGGCGAGAGAAATAATAAATAAACCGAGAGTAAAACCGCCAAGAACATCGCTTAAATTGTGAACTTTAAGATAGAGCCGGCTAAAACCGATCAAAAGTGGCAATATAATTCCCAATGTTATCAAAAGGTTTTTTAAAAAACCTTTTTTTAGTTTTAAAACGAAAAGATAAATAACGGCTAAGAAAAAAATTGTGGACATGGTGGCGTGACCCGAGGGAAAGCTCCAGCCGTTGACCGTAATAATGGAATCGATCGGTCGCGGTCTGGCCACAATCGTTTTTATTCCTTGAAGGATAACGTAGCCGACACTTAAAGCGCCGTAAAACCACAACAAATCCTTGAATCTTCTGTAAAATAATAAAATTCCGCTTACCAAAATACAAAGACAGATGAATATTGGCGGATCGGCAAGAGCGGTGGTTATTTTCATAAAGACCGTAAAAACCGGCGTGGCTATGGAAGTCGCCCAGCTTAAAACCTTGGCATCAAGAACGCTTAACCACTCATTGCCCGATTCTTCAAGAATTTGATAAAAAATCCAGACCAAAGAAAGATTGACAGCGATTTTCAGCAGTTTGGTTTTGGATAAAAATTCTTTTTTGGAATAAGTGAGTTTATAGATGACGAAAACCAAAATTAAAAAAATAATTATGAAAGCGCTGCCTTTGCCGATAAAGCTGGAAATCAATTTATAACTGTGACCGAAAAGGAAACCAATAAATCCAAAAGTCGTCGCCCAAAGAACCGCGCCGATTATGTTATAGCGAATAAATTTTTTTAAAGGCAAGTTAGTAACGCCGGCGACAAATGGCGCTAGCGCGCGAGTGATTGAATTGAAGCGACCGAGAACCAGCGTCAAACCCGAATTTTTATTGATTAGCTCTTCGGTTTTTTCCAAATGTTTTTGTTTGATTTTAAAAATGTATTTGTATTTGGCAAGCAAAGCATAACCGTATTTTTTGCCCAAAAAATAACCGAAACTGTCGCCACCGATTGCGCCTAGGCTAGCTAGAAAAATAATCAAAATCAGATTAAGTTCGTTAAGTTTGACGGCTAAACCAGCCAAAATCAACAATGTTTGGCCGGGAATGATAAAACCGATCAAAGGAAAGGCCTCTAATAAAGTCGCGCCAAAAACTACAAGATAGGTAAAATAGTCGGGAATTAAGAGCGGTTGAGCCAAAAATTGATCGAGATAGCGCATCGTTTAAGATAAAATAAAATTGGCGGTTAGGTAACCGATTCCGAACGGTTTTTCGTAACTCAAGATTTCGCTTTGATAATTCAGCCCGTCCAGAAGTCCTGCTAAAATCAAAAACGAACGATACCCACATTCGCCGGAATTTTCCAACAATTGTTTTTCCATCAGCAATAAGTCCTTCAAACGATTTTCTTTGACGATACTTATGATTGTTTCGTCGAAAAGTTTGCCGTTTTCATGGAAGCCGGCGGGCGATTCCTCGGATAAGCGGTGTGACAAATCTCCGGAAGAGAGAAAAGCGATTCTTTGCGGAGAATAGAGAATAATATTTTTTAAAATTTTTCCGAGAACGAAATGACTCTGTCTGTCCAAACCGCTGTGGCTAATGACGATCACTTTCGGTTTTAGATGCCTGGTTAGATAAAACAAAGGCACGCCGGCGCCGTAATCAATCGTTTCGGCGGGAGAGAGAAAGATACTGTCGGTTTCTTCGTTCATTTCTTTGATCGCGCTTGCCAAAACCAAATCATGTTCAAATTCCAAGCGAGTGGCCGGATCGCCGAATTCGGTGAAAGTGGCCGTTAATTTCGGCGAGTGAGGCAAAGAAAACGTTGCCGGCCTGATTTCGCCGTGCGGAGAAATAACAATGATTGTTTCGGGATTGCTTGCGTAAAATTCTTTTTCCAATTCCAAATAACCATTTTGAGTTTGAGAAAGTTGGTTAAGATTGTCTTCGCCGATAGTTGGAATCAATAACGGCGAATGAGGAGCAAGGCCGGCGAATACCAATGGCATATAGATTATAGATTAATAGAATAATAGATTTGTTGTTTGTGATTGGTGATTTGTTGTTTGTGATTGGTTGTTAGAATTACAAATCACAAATCACCAACAACCAATCACAATTCTCGCTACACGCTACACGACTAACGCTTCCAGTGTTTCGCCGGTTGGATGAAGATCCAGAGCAGCTTGACTGGTTTCAACTATTTTATTCCATTGATAACCGCGCGATAAAAACGACGCTTCGTCTTTGATTGGCAATTTTTTGCCGGCGGAAATCACGTAAACAATCGACGAATCAATGGCTTTTACCAGAATGCCGTCTTTGAATTTTACGGCTTCGCCTTTAGGATATTCATCAAGTTCTTTAGGATGGATGGAAATTATTTTTTGTCCGGGAAAATTTGTTTTCAAAATTTCTTTGGCGATTAAGGGGTATTTTATGCCATTTTCCACGTAATAAATTCCACCGGTTGTGGCATCTTGAGCGAGCGCGCCGGTTGGGTAACTGTCATTGATGGTAATTTCTTTGCCTCTTGCAAGATCGGCGATTTCCGCGGTCGTAACGTCTTCAACTTCTTCCGGATTGAAACCGAGGGTTTTAAAGACCTCCATATTTGCTATTTTGCGCAAAGAATCGTCAACTAACAGGAAAATTTCGCCGGTTTCGTTTTTTAGCAGGGAATATTGCGGAAATTTAATGGCCGGACCAAGCTCGTATTTATCAAGTTCTAAAACATCAATCGTGATAATATTATTTGGATCATATCTGGTGGTTAACGAAGAGAAATTGGCAAATGGTCTTTTCTTGCCGTTTTGAATCAGATAAACGGTTTTATCGGTGGCTGATTTTACCAAAGTTCCGCTGGGACGAAAAGCGGCGCTATCGGCAAACCATTTGCGCCAAATTTTCCAGAAATTATAATTCGCTCCGACTTTGCCTTGATCGATTATGGTTCCGCCGCGATAAGGGTTGTAAGTGTAGAGAGCGGCCGTAATTTTATTTTGCGGAATAATCAGCTGTTCGTCCTGGGTCTGTTTGGGCGAACCCACGCACCATTTGGTAAAAGTGCAGAAAAAATTATTTTGATATTTTCCCAGTTCGTTCAAGTCAGCCAGATAATCGTTGATGAATTTATTGGTCATGGAACGAATTTGTTGGCTAAAACCTTTATACTGGTCAAAACAAACTCCGCCATAACAGCTGTAACCCACCGCCCAATCATATTGGTTTTGGGTAGGGAAAGAATCGGTAACTAGAGATTGTTCTTTTTGCAACATTGTTAAAATAAATTTCGGATTGATTTGAAATTCCTGCGCCGTTTGCCAGATGACCGCGTAAGCCGGCAGATTGGTCATTGGATCAATATAAGTTCCGAGTGTTCCGCCTTGCGCGACCACGAAACTTTTTATCTGTTCCATTGTCAAAGAATTAAAATCCCTAACAGCTGAATCCTCCATAATTCGGTTCGGATTAAAATCAGGATCATTTTCATAAATGGACGCCTGCCCTTTCACCGGTACTGGAAAATTCAATAAAAGAGTGGAAAATAATAAAGAAATAATCATTAATTGAGATGTGTTTTTTTTGTTGAAAATCATCGTTATTTGTTCAATATTTAAAAATCCACTGTTTTATTAGTTGATTAAAATATTATAGCATTTTTTAGTTATTTACCCAAATTTTAAATTATTGAAAAAAATAAGGGAAAATGGTAAGATAAGAATGTTTTAATTAAGTGTTTAATGGGGTTATGGGGTCAAACATTATAATTAAAAAGTTAAGAAAATGACCAAAAAGCAAAACAAACTTGTTATTTTCCAAAGCAAAAAAATTCGTCGGATTTGGCATAACGATGAATGGTTTTTTTCGGTGGTAGATATTGTGGAAGCTTTGACAGGTAGCACTATTCCAAGAAGGTATTGGTCCGATTTAAAATGCAAGTTAAAAGATGAGGGCAGCCAGTTGTACGAAAAAATCGTACAACTGAAATTTTTGGCTTTAGATGGTAAATATTATTCATCAGACGCAGCTAATACCGAAACAGCATTTCGTATCATTGAATCTATTCCATCAGCCAAAGCAGAACCATTCAAAAGATGGTTAGCAAAAGTCGGTTATGAAAGAGTACAAGAAATAGAAAATCCGGAATTGGCGCAAGAACGAATGAAAGAACTTTATGAGCAAAAGGGTTATCCAAAAGATTGGGTTGATAAACGGCTTAGAGGTATGGCAATCCGTCAAAATCTTACCGATGAATGGCAAGAGCGTGGGATTACGGATAAAAATGATTATGCGATTTTAACGGCTGAAATTTCCAAGGCGACTTTTGGAATGACACCCGCTGAATACAGAGAATTTAAAAATATTCCTCAAAAATCCAAAGCAAACTTACGCGACAATATGACCGATTTAGAATTGATTTTTATGATGTTAGGCGAGAAAATTACCACAGAAATTTCTAAGCAGGAAAAGCCAAAGACCCTTGAAAATAATAAAAAAGTAGCCAAGCGTGGCGGAACAGTAGCAGGAAAAGCGAGGGCAGAAACCGAAAAAGAATTAGGAAGAAGTGTTATTTCAAAGAAAAATTATTTATCCGTTAAAAAATCCGTAAAGAAGTTAAGATAAAAATCATAATTCAGAATATCATGAAAAAAACCGATATTTTGGGGGTAAAAATTGACTGTTTGACTTTGGATCAGGTTTTGGAAAAAACCGATTCTTTGTTATTAAAAAATCACCAACTTGCCTCGCCGAAGCTTAATAGCAGAGACGGGTCACCAACAACCAATCACCAATCACAAATTATAGTGACGGCTAATCCGGAAATCGTTCTGATAGCTCAAAGATATGAAAATTATCGAGAGATTTTAAATAACGCGGATTTAACCGTGGCTGACGGCGGAGGATTGTTGTGGGCCGGGGAATATTTGAATACAACTGGTTGCCCGTTCAACTGTCCGGCCTATAGTTTTTTTAAAAGTGTTTTTAGATTTCTATTTCGACAAAATGATTTAAAAACTATTCCTCAGAAAATTACCGGCGTTGATTTGATGTCGGATATTTGCAAACAAGCGGTAAAAAACAATAAAGCGGTTTATTTTTTCGGCGGTCGCGATAATGTCGCTAGAGAATGCTCGGAAGTTTTTAAAAAACAATTGCCGGATTTAATGGTTGCAGGTTTTATGGACGCTCCGGAAGTGACTGTTGCAAAAGAAAAAAATAATTTAAAAATAAATTGTCCGGAAATAGAAAAAGTTTTGGCGCAAATCAATGAAGCAAAACCGGATGTTTTGTTTGTCGCTTTGGGCGCTCCGAAACAAGAGTTGTTTTTAAATGAGTATTTGTCTAAAACATCAACCGTTAAAATAGCGATGGGTGTAGGCGGAGCGTTTGATTTTTGGGCCGGCAAAGTAAAACGAGCTCCCCAAATTTTAAAAAATTTTCATTTGGAGTGGCTTTGGCGCCTTTTCAATGAACCATGGCGTCTAAAACGGATTTTTAACGCCACTGCATATTTTGTTTTTAGTGTGGTAAAATATAGAATATTAAATAGATAATTTTTATTTTTTATGACAGTTACTCGTTTCGCGCCTAGCCCAACCGGTTATCTGCATATTGGCAGTTTAAGAACCGCGCTTTACGCTTATCTTTTGGCGCATCATGATCAAGGGCGTTTTATTTTACGAATTGAAGACACCGATCAAAGTCGCGAAGTAACCGGCGCCACCGAAAAAGTTTTGGAAATTTTGGAAAAATTCGGTTTGTTTTGGGATGAGGGTTTATTTGTTTCCGCGGATGATAAGATAACCGAAAAAGGCGAAAATGGTCCGTATATTCAATCAAAACGATTGGCGATTTACAAAAAATACGCCGAACAGCTGGTTGCTGACGGTCACGCTTATCATTGTTTTTGTTCGGCTGAACGTTTGACGGAACTTAGAGACAGGCAAACGGCGGAAAAATTACCGCCTCGTTATGACGGTCATTGCCTGAGTTTATCGCCTGAAGAAATAAATAAACGGATATCAGCAGGCGAGCCGTACGTGATTCGTTTGAAAGTGCCGAAAGAAGGCGAGGTAGAATTCAACGACGCCATCAGGGGAAAAATAGTTTTTAAAAATAATGAAATTGATGATCAGGTGTTAATGAAATCCGACGGTTTCCCGACTTATCATTTGGCGGTCGTGGTTGACGATCATTTGATGGAAGTCAGTCATATTTTGCGCGGCGATGAATGGTTGTCATCAACTCCCAAACAAATTTTGCTTTATCAATTTTTCGGCTGGACAATGCCGGTATTCGCGCATTTGCCGGTTATTACCAATCCCGATCATACTAAGCTTTCCAAAAGACAGGGTGATGTGGCTGTAGAACAATATTTGGCCAAAGGTTATTTGCCGGAAGCGATAATAAATTATATGGTTTTACTCGGCTGGCATCCTTCAAGCGATCGGGAATTTTTTACGCTTTCCGAATTGGTGGAGGCGTTTTCTTTGGAAAGGGTCTCGGCTTCAAGCGCCGTTTTTGATCCGGAAAAATTAAAATGGTTTAACGCGCATTATTTGAAAGAAAAATCGGTGGCAGAATTGGTAAATTTATGTCAGCCGTTTTTACCGCAAGTGGAACCCGAAAAATTGGAAAAAATAATCGCTTCCACTCGCGACCGTTTGAATATTTTATCGGACATTGTGGAAATTGCCGAAGTTTATCTAACGATTGCAGATTACGAGCCGTCATTGTTGAATTTTAAACAGACGCCTCAAGAAAGAACAGTTGACGCTTTGTCGGCTTTTATAAATAAATTAGAATCGGCGGAAATAGATTGGACGGCGGAAAATTTAAAACAACTTTTGGTAAAAGTCGCCGAAGAAAATAATTTTTCCAATGGCGAAATTTTTTGGCCGGTAAGAATTGCTGTTTCCGGACTTGCCAAAAGTCAGCCGCCGGAAACAGCAATTCTTA
>Ga0172370_10010616_pt1 | contig 10535 bp, 9 predicted proteins | sample LakKiv5m_FD_114538 | JGI IMG/M metagenome (GOLD analysis project Ga0172370, IMG submission 114538) | Freshwater microbial communities from Kabuno Bay, South-Kivu, Congo - kab_022012_11.5m | ecosystem: Environmental > Aquatic > Freshwater > Lake | place: Democratic Republic of the Congo...
CTTTTAGGATTTCTAATTGTGACTCTAACCAATTGGGATAAAAAAGGATATCATCATCGCTGAAAGCAATAATTTTCCCAGGCGCTGCACTAAAGATGATTTTGAAGGCATCAATTTTCCCGATATTCTTCTCGGATAGGATGAGATAATTGATATTTCCAATTTGCTTTTGTTCTAACAAATAATCAGTGACTTCCTCGCAACTTCCATTATCAAAAACTAATAGATCATAAGGGCTTGATGTATTTTTTTTTATACTTTCTATGACGATTTTTAGAATATCTAGCCGATTTTCAAAGTAACCAGAGATGTCTGGTATGTAACTTAATATAGCTACAGTTACGTCTGCGGGTCGATACCCTATTATTTTTCCACGTGCCGGGTTGATACCTACTCGCGCCATGTTGTTAGTCTATTTTCCTGCGAAGCTTTTTTAGGAGACGGGTGCAAGTACCTCGGAAGCCTCGCAAATTACCGGTATTAGGCATAATCCATCTTTCTATTTTTCTAATGAAACGCGGCAAGGATAAAGTAACTTTTTTTAATTGACCATTGTTTAATTGGTAATTAGCATCCAAGACCATATACATATATTTCATTCCACCCGCCATACCCATATTATCTTGACTCTCTTGGTGGTTGTAATGAGGCTTACCATCGGGTAAATGTCTGTAGTCATGGTTTTGATGAACGATCATGATATCTTTAGTAGCATCGATTACTTTCCATCCTTGGCTATAAGCATGATAGATCATCCAATTGTCCCATCCAGCTCGTCCGATTGCGAAATCTGGCAATTTGGAAAAGGCGAAACGAGGGTAAAGGAAGTAATCACTACCGGCGGGTCTATGCATCTTACCAGATTGCAGCACATCACTTCGCAATTCTTCCTGCCAGTTCTTAGAAAATGGAAGCAATTGAGTGATTTCCATATCCCAGCGTTGTCCAATTAATAAAAAAGGTTCAGATTTGTTTGATTCCGTCAGCTCTTTTGAAGGCTTTTTTATAGATTTAATTATCTTTCCTAATCCTTGAAGTATATCGTTCATCAAAATGATGTCAGCATTCACATAAACAAAGAACGGACTCTGACTTTCTTCTTCTGCAATCTTAAAGATGGAACTTATTATGGGAGTACCGGATTCGTTTCGATCGACTTTTTTGATCACCTGCACGTTATATTCTTCTGCAACTTCTATAAGACCATCTTCTTCACCAATTAATAAGACATCACATTCTGCCCCCAATTTTGTCCAGGATGCGATTGCATTTCTTTGGATAGTTGCAATATGAGGGTCGCTAAACGGTTTTGGAGTCGAAAAGATGGTCAAAAGCGTCATATATTAGAATATCTATTTTTCTTGTCTTTCATCAATTTGGCGATAGTCTTTATGTTTAACCTGAGAATTGATATTCTTGAGAGTGGGTTCTCTGTTAACAAGGTCAAGGATCTCTAACCAAGAGAATTTTTCTCGGTTGTCAAAAAAAGAAAAAATCTTTCGTATAAGCTCTAAATCTTCCTTTGTATCAACTGTCCATCGTAATGTGCCATAATCAATATCATGGTTGATGAGCAGATTCCGAAAACGTTCAGGGTTTTCATAGAAGAACGGCATTACATGTTCACGCTGATGGGTCGCAAATGCTTCTTGCCAAGCAGTCTCAAGAGCTTGAAAGGTGCAAACCTCGGTGTCTAAACCGATCGGAAAAGTCCGTCCCCATGGTGGGGGGAGCCGATTTGCTGCAAAATCATATGGAAATATTTCTTGTTCAATTTTTATTGGTTTTGGTGATAATTCTTGGAAGATCTCGGGATTTCCTTTCTCTACACCAAGGAAAGCGTTAACTGTAAGATCGATTACTTCAGGATCAATTAGAGGGCAGTCAGCTGTAATTCGAACGATAATCTCTGATTCATATTGTTTGGCTGCTTGATAATAACGATCTAACAGATCAAAGGCGCTTCCTCTATAGACAGTATACCCTTTGCTAAAACATAATTCAGCGATAGGGTCGTCTTCACGCTCAGAGGATGTTGCTATAATGATTTGATTGATTACCTTGGCTTGTTTTGTCCGTTCGACAACATGAACTAGCATGGGCTTTCCGTTGATATCTAGTAAGACTTTCCCGGGAAGACGACTGGAACCCATTCTCGCTTGGATAATCGCGACGGTTCGATAATCATTGCTCATTGCTGATAATCCTTCAATGCAATATCATAAGCTTTAAAAAGCATTAGAGAATTTTTAGTCCAGTCTGCACGTTTCTCCACCATGTATCGTGCTGTTCTGCCCATCTTATATAATTTTGTTGGTTTTTCTATCGCATTTAAGATCTTATCTGCTAAGGCATTCGCATCTGATTCAGGAAATAACCATCCATTATGATTTGGCATTATCCATTCGCGATTTCCGGGGATGTCGGATGCGATCACAGGTGTTCCGCAAGCCAATGCTTCTAATAATGAAATCGATGTTCCATCACTATGTGAAGCGGATACATAAAGATCAGCAGATTGATAGTAATTTGGGAGTTCATCAAACTCAATTTGTCCTGGAAATTCAACACGGTTTTTTTGAGATTCATTTCCTATTAGACCTGCATTCTTAAAGATCGTATATATCTGTTTAGATTGTGATCCGTTCCCTAACATAATTAAACGGATGTCTGGTCTTTTTTGGGCAGCAATGACAAAAGCTTTAGCAATCGTATCTACACCATAGATCGGTTCCCAACTTCGAGTTGATAATATAATAAATGGGGTCTGTTTTTTGGGGTCTCCTTTTTTGGGAGTAGAATTTTTCTGTAACGAGAAATGCTTTAGATTGATTCCCCAAGGGAAAATGATGATTCTCGACTTGGGCATGCCATAACGAATTGCTTTTTCAAAAAGCGTATAACAATCAGCTATTAGAACGGCGCTTTTTTTGAGCGTATATCGAGTTGCCAACCCCCAAAAAGGATTGCGTTTCGCGTCGATCAATAAATCATAACCCCATGACATGGTCACCAAGGGTTGAAAACCGGTTAACGCAACCAAGAGGGCAGTTCGTTGTATAGGGCCAGCTTGGATGAGGTCAGGTTTTATTGTATTGATGATTCTTTTAAGCTCGATTAAAAGACTATATCCATCCCATAGCTTGACTTGTAGTCTCTCTTGCTGCCATTCTACGATTTCTATTTCAGAAGGTAAGGAACGCTTTTCTAATGATGGGGTTTTCTTTTCAAGCTGTAAGTAATATATTTTATGAGGGCTCTTCGCTAATACGGAAAGAAAACGATAATCGTGTGATGTGTAATGGCGAGTGAAGTATAGTATTCGCATGATCGCGTTGATATTATTCGGTTGATTTAAATTCCTAGATCAGTCCATCTTAATTCTTTACCGAAGGGTATTTTGTTAAGAGCTTTTGTACCAATAACCTGATTTATGTATGGCGGTAAAATAGCTCCTAGCGAGGCAGGACGCAAGACATCGATCATTTCGCGAGTGAAAACCTCTCCTGCTTGAATGTCTCTAGCTGCACGTAGACAACGTCGTTGTAAGACAACAGTTTCTTTTTCATTATCTGCGACAACTTTGTCAGGAATTCCGAGAGCACGTTCAAGTTCACGTGTTCGTAGTACCATATCCTCCCATGTAGCTGGATTCATGGCGAACTTATGGTCAGGTCCAATGCGATTATTGTCATCCGTAAAATGTTTTTCCATAACTCGTGCCCCTAGTGTTACAGCTCCTAACACAGTGGCGTGACCAGGCGTGTGATCGGACAGTCCTAGAATAATATCTGGAAACATAGTGTGGTAGGTTTTTAAAACATTTAAGTGAATATGATCAAAATTCTCTAGACTGGCGGTGTAGTTGGTATTACATTGCATTAATACAAGTTGAGGATTTCTTGCCAGTATTGTATGCACTGCTCGCTGAACATCCGCTATGGTTGCTGCGCCAGTGGCAAGTAAGACGGGTTTTCCATAACTTGCCATTCTTTCGAGCGCTTCCAACCAGTCAATTTCACCAGATCCGATCTTATATGCTGGAACATAAGCGTCTAGCATATCAATAGCTTCGAAATCGTAAGGCGATGAAAAGTAATCAATCCCCACTTTGTCGCATTCCCCTTTAAGTATCGGAGTCCATTCAAAGGGTATTGAAGCATCGTTGTACACCTCAAAGACAGATTTTTTCCATGTGGCTTGATGGGAAACCTGACTTCCCATGGATTGGAATCCATAGTCTGAGACAATTTGAGGGGCGCGAAAGTTTTGAAATTTCGCGGCATCTGCGCCAGCATCTTTCGCTAATCTGATCAGTAATTTAGCTCGTTCTAAATCGCCATCATGATTTGCCGCGATGTCTGCGATGAAATAAGTGGGGTGTTTTTCTCCAATTTTGCGATTGCCAATTTGGATTTCCATCTGATACTCCTTATGTTTTTCTGGTTGTTAGCTTTAAATAATAAAAAGCTAAGAATGATAGGAGAGATAATTTCCAATTTGTAATTATCCTTTCAACTTCCTGAGTTTTTGAGGGTAATTTTCTTGAAATAAATAATAGAAATGATCAAGACCTTGGCTAATAGATGGGAGAGGAACTCCGATTGCTTTCTTTATTTTCTCTGTGCAAAGGGTTAATTTAGGTGACCGGGTGGCTGCTAAGCCTGCTTCGTTTACAGAGGTTGGTTTGATTAAATTGTGGTTTAATCCAAATTTTTTAGCGAGTTGTAACCCAAATTCATATTTACTCATACAATCACCGCTAACCACATGATATAGACCATGTAATTCTAAATCCAATATTCTCACGAAGATTCCTGCGAGATCATTTACTAGGATTGGACAAAAGAAGACATCCGTAAATCCCATGACCTTGTTTCCAGATGATAAATTATTGTAGAAGAATTCAGCTAAGCTACGTCTTCCATTGATACTCCAACCAAATAAATTCACTCTAGCGATAATTGCATCTGGGTTTGCTTCGTTTACCGATAACTCTCCTTCTAGCTTGCTTTTCGCATAAATGCTGAGAGGATTAGGCGTGTCTTCTTCTCGATATTGCCCTCGTCGACCATCGAAGACTGCATCAGTTGAGACATGTATCAGGCGCGCTCCGCCCCTGGCGACATATTTTGCCAGTTTATAAGGGACTTCGCTATTCAGTTGATATGCCCGTTTGGGTTCAGCCTCACAGGCATCTACATTCGCCAGAGCAGCGCAATGAATAACCCAATTAGGTTGAGTTTCTTCAATGATACGCTCCACGGCGCCGGAAGCCAGCAGATCGGCTTTGATCACCTGGAATACATCTGTATGAATGGATTGCGTTCCGACAACACCAATAACTTGATGCTTCTTTGCAATTTCTAGAGCTAAATTTATTCCAAGTAAGCCACTGGCGCCGGTAATTAAAACACGGTGTGGCTGCATTGCCTACCTCCGGTAAGGCTATGCTTTTTCTATTAATTCCTCCTCGAATGGTTTGATGATCTCCTGTATTTGTTCAAGCGTCAACCATTCGGGATTAGTCTCACTAGTATAACGGAAGCCTTCTGCTAGTGTGTTTCCTTTTTCTTGCCACTCATGCCCGAACCACAAGGCAGCAGTGGGTTGTACTACAAACATATTCTCTAATTCAACTGCAGAACGAGCTTCATCTTCATGGATCAAGACTTCGTGTAATTTTTCTCCTGGGCGGATTCCAATCACTTCCATTTCCGCATTTGGAGCAATCACCTTCGCTAGATCTACAATTCGTGTTGATGGAATCTTAGGAACAAAGACTTCTCCGCCATGCATTTGCTCGGTACACTGGATGACGAAACGCACACCTTGTTCAAGGGTTAGCCAAAAACGGGTCATCCTTTTATCTGTAATAGTAATTTTTCCATTCTTTCGTTGTTTAATGAAAAGCGGAATCACACTACCTCTGCTGCCAACCACATTACCATATCGAACACAACTAAAACGAGTAGAGCTTCCTGCTGCATAACTATTACTTTGTACGAACAGTTTTTCAGCCGCAAGTTTTGTTGTTCCATATAAGTTAACTGGATTTACAGATTTATCCGTGCTTAACGCCATTACCTTCTTGACGTTGCTATCCAAGGCTGCTTCAATAACATTACTGCTGCCTAAGATATTGGTCTTGATTGCCTCCATGGGATTATATTCACATGCAGGCACTTGTTTTAATGCAGCCGCATGGATCACGATATCAACGCCATTCATTGCGCGTCTCAATCTTAATTGATCGCGAACATCACCTATAAAATATCTCAAACTGGGGTGCTCGAAACCACTAGTTCGCATTTCATGTTGTTTGAGTTCATCGCGACTAAAGACAATCAACTTTTGAGGTTGATATTCAGCCAACATTATTTCAATGAATTTTTTTCCGAAAGAACCAGTTCCTCCGGTAACCATCACGACTTTGTCTTTCCAATCAGATTTTGTCAATCATACCTCCAGTTATTTTGTGATTACAATCAATGGATATTTTCCATTCTCACCAAAATAATGTGGATATTTCTCCTCTAGGGAGTATAAAAGTTTTAACCAGAATTTGCCACCCAATGATGGATGGATCAATGCTCTGAGAAAGCGAACACTAACACTTCGCCAGACGAGGATTTCTGTATTCATTAATGAACCAACTTCATTCTTTATCCATTGGACATCATGCCGGCTCGTGAATGTACCTTTGAGATTTTTGTTATCAGAGTGTTTGTTCTGCTTGATCCTTGTTGTATCTTTTGAATTTTCACTTTCGGTTTCTTGAATATTTCTTTGTGCTTTCTTTTCAAAGAAATGACGAACTCTTTGTGCTAAGCGTATCGCAGGATCAGAAGCGTTTAATAATTTTGAATCCTGCCATCCGTTGACAATTGTAGCTTTACTATTATTTGCTAAAACACGATATAGAGAAAGATAAGCTTGCAGATGTTCATCATCGGGTAGATGATGAATCGTATGTAGACTAACGATTCCCTCGAAGCCATTATCTTTAAAAGGTAGATTCGCAATATCACATACTACATATAATCCATGATCGCCAAGACGATTTCTCGCCTCCTCAAGCGCTGTATAAGATATATCTGCGCAGACTCGATACTGGTAATGTTCTGAATACTCTAAATATACTGGATATTGGACAGGTCCAGACCCGGCATCGAGAAGGTATTTCCCTTTTCTATTGAGAACTTTCGTTATTCTTTGGTGGCAACGAGTGATATATTCTCGAGATACAGGACGTAAATCTTCATACCGCGCATTCTGATAAATATCTTCTCCGACGAGCGTCCAACCGACACTATCATAAAATTGCTGGACTTCTTGTTTTATATCACTCATATTCTCAAATACCACCATTAGAATTCGCTGTCCATTTTCTCGGTTCACCAATAAGATAATCAAAAGTCTTACCGAACTGTTGCTTTCCTTCATCAGATAGAACGCGTTCGATTTGCCATTTTTCAACATCTTTCCAAAAATCAACTAAATGCCATGGAAACAGACTTGGGTATTCGAAGAAAAATCGATATGCATAATTCCATGCTTGTTCCACTTGATAACGTGACAGCGAAAGAGAGGTTGGATTCTTCATGAAATCATCTAATATTTCTTGATAGCTTTCCCAGCTATTAGGGTCAAAAGAGAACCCTTTTCCTCGATAATGGGTTTGTCCGACCGCTATCACCGGTATACCACTCATCGCCATTTCTAAACCAACGGTTGTTGTGTACACTAAACCAAGATCTGCTATATCTACTAAATCATATGTGTTAATTGTATCTTCAGCTTCGATAAGTTTAATATTTTCTGGAATAGGGTAAATAGTTTTTTTAACTAAATCTGAGACTGATGGGCCTTCTATAAACCTTTCCCCAGGGTGAATACGGATAATGAATTGTACTTCTTTTATCTTCGCAAAATATTTCACGGTGTAGATAAGCCATTCAGTCATATTTATACTGAAGACTTGTCTGCCTAAGGTTAGACTATCGCCAATAACGTTTGCAGCTAATAATATAATAGGTCGATTATCCAATCCTAATTTTTCTCGTACTAATTGACCTCCTTGACTAGGTGTGCCTTGCCACTTCCTGGAGAAATTTTCGAATAGATTTGCTTTTTGTCGAGCCTTAAAAAGTGATTTAATTTTGTTCCATTGGGTTTCATCTAATGGAGTCTCTTGAAATGTTTCCCATAAAGAATCGGTGTTCTGGAGCATTACTTCCTGATTTTTTGAAAGCCAGATCCTATCTCGTTGTTCTCCGAATTCATAGGTGATTACAGGTATATTTCGGGATTGTACAGCTTGAAATAGTGATCCCATCTCTAAGATACTACCATTGGGGATGATGAAAATATCAGGATATTGACTTTGGTTTAATGAATCTAGCCAAGCTAATATTGTCTTTGCTGCCTGAAGGTTTCTTGATAAACGGAAATGATACAGCTTAGATGCTTCTGAATTACTGTTCTGATCGAATTCTTCCACTTGCATTGTATATTGTGTATCTCTTACTGATACTTCTCCGATTGAAGTCATCAAAGAATCTGGGATTGTTTGCTTAGGCGTGGAAGGCATATCCAACAATGAAATCGGTTGGATCATTGGTTTAGCGATTTCAAGCACATTCTTGACATAAGTATTTTGGCGTCTTTGATCAAACTTGTTTAAAGGTTTTTGCCAATTTGCATAAGGAAGATAAATTAAGGTTACTTTATGTCCTTGTCCCGCTAAAGTCATTCCCATTATAGTAGTGTGTTCGACCCAGTAACGAAGCGTACTAAATAGAACAACATTCCTTTGGTGATTGGTATGATTTGATTTGAGAGCACCCGAAGCTTGTGCGCGCCAATCTGGTAGCGCTTTCTCAACTTTCTTGAGGGAGAATGCTTGATTGAGAGGTTTTCCACATTGTCGCAGATGCCAATATAGTTCTGCTGAATATGGGATATCTCCGAGAAAATTCTTTATTGTACTTTTGCTTATCATACGCAATTCAATGCCTGCAAAATTCCGCAAGCTTTATCTCCTGGCTCCATATAATGTCTCGTTTTCTATTTGCCAATCCAATTTGGGTCGAACTGGTCCCATACGTATCTCTGTCCATTGTGAACCTGGCGCATCGGTTGCATCAACTGTGAATGTTAATGCTTGTTCATCCTGAAAATACCGTTTTACACGATAGGAACTAGCATTTACTCCTAGAATATAACGACCTTCGTTTAGGAAGTCTGCAGGAATAGTACAGCGGCTGATATAATTGCCAGCTTGTCGTACAGAGAAATGATTGAACAGGTCTGTGTCATCGGTATCAAAGGAAGCCAACACATACTCGCCTCGCGCGGTTGTCAAATATACGCCAACTCTGAGACCTGTAATCGGCGCAATTAATGAATATTCGATTTCAACAGTAAAGGGTTTCGTAGAGCGTAGATTCTCCACAATTTGCCCTTGTGGATCCTTGACCCGCATAGCGGTGGGGTAAAAAGGTTTCGAGCTATCTGGGATGTCATGACTTTCCCATTTACGTTCACCAACTTGGGCTAGTCCTGATGACATATAATAGTCAACCGCTTCCGAGGATGGCGCTCGGAGGATCATTTGACCTTTGTCAAGCACGATGCTTTCTTGGGTAAGCCTAAGAATTGCCGACATATTATGACTGACAAACAATACCGTTCGTCCTTCTTGGGCAACATCACTCATCTTTCCCAAGCATTTCCTCTGAAATTCTGCATCTCCAACTGCAAGTACTTCATCAACAACAAGTATTTCTGGTTCTAAGTGTGCAGCTACAGCAAAGGCAAGGCGCAGATACATTCCGCTTGAATAACGTTTCACTGGTGTATCAATAAATTGTTCCACACCTGAGAAATCTACGATCTCATCAAATTTGGCTTGGATTTCGGATCTTTTCATTCCAAGAATTGCACCGTTAAGGTAGATATTCTCTCTCCCAGTCAATTCTGGATGAAAACCTGTACCGACCTCTAATAGCGAACCCACTCGACCATGTATTTCTACTTCTCCGGCACTGGGTTCAGTAACCCGTGAAAGAATTTTTAAAAGAGTACTTTTTCCAGCTCCATTTCTTCCGATGACACCAATGACTTGTCCTTTATTTATCGTGAAAGAAAGATCTTTCAATGCCCAAATGATTGATTGGTTTTTATTTGACTTTTCTCTAGCGATCACTCGTTGGAAAGGAGAGAATACAAAGTTAGTTAGAGATTCACGTAAGGTGTTATAACCTTGTCGGTAACTAACTCCTCCGAGCGTGGCCCCAATTTTATATTTCTTGCTAAGTTGATTGACTTGTATCGCTATTTCACTCATTAGACCATATCTGCAAATGTGCGTTCCATCCGTCGAAAATAGAATAGACCGCTAATTAATACAAGGATTGAAATTGTTGAAGAGACAAAGAGAATAGGCCCAGGTGCATTTGTTGTTCCTAGTAGAGCCCACCGAAAACCCTCAACTACACCTGTCATTGGGTTGATTGCATACAGAAGACGCC
>Ga0172370_10010617_pt1 | contig 10535 bp, 17 predicted proteins | sample LakKiv5m_FD_114538 | JGI IMG/M metagenome (GOLD analysis project Ga0172370, IMG submission 114538) | Freshwater microbial communities from Kabuno Bay, South-Kivu, Congo - kab_022012_11.5m | ecosystem: Environmental > Aquatic > Freshwater > Lake | place: Democratic Republic of the Congo...
CTTCATTAGGGTCAACATCCTCTCCAAATAAATCTAAATTATAGACAAATTGATTTTTATGTCTTCTCAAACTCTCACTAACTAAATCATATTCTTCTAATAACATTTCTAAAAAATCTCTGGATAATGATTTTTCAAGTTCAGAAAAATGGTCTTGAATTTCTCTAACTACTAAAGAATATTCTTCTTGAGGAATACCCTCAACTAAAATAACTCCTACATTTGACCAATGAAATTTTCTTAATCTCTCCACAGATAGATTTAATGCCCTAATCTTTATCTCAGAAATAAATTCTGAGGTGCAACCACTCAATAAATATAAGTATTTTTAAGGTTTTTAAAACTTGTCAAATCATCACTTCAACATTCTCTTTCCAAAATACTTCACTTTCACGCCCTTTTTAATCAATTCCTCTTCTATTCTTATTAACTGATTGTATTTTGCAAGCCTTTCACTTCTACAAGGAGCTCCTGTTTTAATCTCTCCAACACCAAGGCCAACAACTAAATCAGCAATAAAACTATCCTCTGTCTCACCACTTCTATGGCTAACCATGACATTCCAACCAGCTTTCCTAGCCATATTACAAGCATCAATAGACTCGCTAATTGTTCCAATCTGATTTATTTTCAAAAGCAAAGTATTGCAAGCTTTTTTTGAAATTGCTTCTTCTATTCTCTTAACATTTGTAACAAGCAAATCATCTCCAACAATTTGAACAGATTTTCCAATTTCCTTATTTAATTTTTCATAATTATTCCAATCATCCTGTTCAAAAGGATCTTCAATAGAAACTACATTATAACTCTTAACAAATTTTTTGTACAAATCTATCATTTCCTGACCAGACTTTAAACTCTTTTTACCTTCTTTAAAACCAAGATTATATTTACCTTTTTCAAAAAATTCAGATGCAGCAACATCTATACCAATCCTAACTTTCTCAGAATAGCCAGAAACTTTTATAGACTCTTTCAAAAGTTTCAAACCATCTTCATTGCCTAGATTTGGTGCAAATCCTCCCTCATCTCCAACATTTACAGAATCTAGACCATATTTCTCTTTGATTAGTTTTTTTAAACAATGATATACTTCACTTCCAATTTTCATTGCTTCTTTAAAATTTTCAGCTCCAATAGGCAAAATCATGAATTCTTGAAATGCAAGCCTATTTCCAGCATGCCTTCCACCATTAATAACATTAAAGCTAGGCACAGGCATGATTAATTCCTTATTCTTGCTAAGCCCTGCAATATATTCATACAGAGAAATTCCCCCTGCCCTTGCTCCAGCCCTGCAAACAGCCATTGAAACGCCAAGAATAGCGTTTGCACCTAAACAAGACTTATTTTTTGTTCCATCAAGTTTAATCATCAGCTCATCAATTTCTCTTTGATTTGTAACCTCTTTTCCAATAAGAGCTTCTGCAATTATGGTATTAATATTATGAACTGCTTTTGAAACTCCTTTTCCATTGTATCTTTTTTTGTCATTATCCCTTAATTCAACAGCCTCATAAACTCCTGTACTTGCTCCAGATGGAACACTTGCCCTAAACAATCCATTTTCGCAAATAATATCTACTTCAACAGTAGGATTTCCCCTAGAATCAAGAATCTCTCTAGCAATAACTTCTTTTATCCTCACCATCTTAATTATACCATAGGTAAAGAATATTTAAAGGTTATTGAAGATAGTATTAATTAAATTAAAAACTAAACCCCTTCCTGCTCTTCATTATCTCTTTCCTCAAGTTTTTCAAAAAAGTCTTGGAAATCATCTTCATCTTCATCTCTTTTAAATCCAATACTACTTCCGTCTTTAAAATTAACCTTAATAAAAACAGACCTTATCTCAGGACAGCTATAAACAGCCTCTCCAAAACTTGACACAATTTTTCTATCAATCTTAGAATTTTTAGTTTTATCGAATTTATATACTTTCATTTTACCTCTTTATATAATAATGTTAATTTTTACCATTTAAATACAAGTTTATAACACAATATATTTGATACATAATAACATTTAATTGGATTAAACCCACCAAAACAATTTTAAATATTAAATCACTCTGAAATATATCAAATATTAGGAATGAAAATGCAATCAAATAAAAAAAAGATAATAAAATTATTGTACTGGTTTTTTCTAATAGCAGGAATAACAATCATAGGACTTGGAATTTATATAATTCTAAAAAATTTAAGAATAGTATAATCAGAAAATGAATTTAGACACCAAAATTTTAGAAATACTAAATCAATTAATGGTTTTGATAATCTATGGAATTACAATCTCAAGATTAACAGACCCTATAGATCTGCTGAGTAATGTATTGACCATAATCGGAATAATAATTTCAGTAATGCTAATGTTTTTTATTTGGTACTTAAAAGAGAAAAATATTGAAATTTAGTATCAATCAATAATTTTTTAAACCCAATTATTCTATCTAAAATATGAAAATACTTAGTTTGCATTGCGATTACATAAAGTTTAAACCAATAAAAAGTGCAATAAAAAATCCAGAGCAATTATCAAAGGAAAGGGAAAAAGAAATACAAATAAAAGACCCTCTTGTAATCCTAACAGCTGTTGAAAAGCAAGATGAAACAAATCCCAATATTTTAGCAGAATATATAGACAATATTACTGATATTGTTAAGCAAGTTAATGCAAAAAATATAGTTCTCTATCCCTATGCACATTTGTCACCAAGTCTAAGCAAACCAGAATTCGCATTAAAAATACTAGAACAAGCAGAACAAAAGCTATCTGAAAATAGCCCCTATAACATAACAAGGGCTCCATTTGGTTATTACAAAGAATTTGAATTAAAATGTAAAGGCCATCCTCTTTCTGAATTAAGTAGAAGCATTGGCAGTAAAGAATCTCTATCCTCCAACAAAAAAATAGCTCATGAAGAAGTAATAGATCATAAACAATTATTAAAAGAAATTTCAAAATCCAAATTAGACACAAGAGAATTAAAAGAAAACGACCATAGAATTTTAGGAAAACAAATGGACCTATTCTCCTTTAATGAAGTAGCACCAGGAATGGTTTTCTGGCATAATAATGGATTAGTTGTTTATAATGAACTTGCAGAGTTTTGGAGAGAAATGCACAGAAAAGATAATTATCAAGAAGTAAAAACCCCTCAAATAATGGATTCAAAGTTATGGAAAATTTCTGGCCATTGGGAAAAATATAAAGAAAACAATTTTGTTACAAGTTATGAAGGTAGAACATTTTTAGTAAAACCAATGAGCTGTCCAGGCGGTTTACTTATTTTTAAGAACTCTCCAAAATCATACAAAGATTTGCCTTTGAGAGTTGCAGAACTTGGCGTAGTTCATAGATGTGAATTATCGGGAGTATTAGCCGGATTATTTAGAGTAATACAATTCACACAAGATGATGCTCATATTTATTGTAAAGAAGAACAAATTGAAGATGAAGTTTTCAAATTATTAGATTTAGTTGACTTATTTTATAAAAAATTTGGATTTAATTACAGGGTTGAATTATCAACAAGACCTGAAAAAAGGATTGGTGAAGAAAAATTATGGGATTTAGCTGAAAAAGTTTTGGAAAGTGTTCTTAAGAAAAAGAAAGTAAATTATAAGATAAATCCTGGAGATGGAGCATTTTATGGTCCAAAAATAGATTTTCATTTAACTGATTCATTAGGAAGAACTTGGCAATGTGGAACAATTCAATTGGACTTTTCAATGCCAGAAAGATTTGATCTAATTTATACCGATGAAAATAATAAACAAAAAAGACCTGTGATGCTTCATAATGCTATTTATGGTAGCATAGAAAGATTCACAGGAATATTACTTGAACATACAAACGGAAAACTCCCACTTTGGCTTGCACCAAAACAAATAAGAATAGTGAATTTTACAGATAAAAACAACAAAGCCTGTGAAAAACTAGAGAAACAACTAAAAGAGTTAGGTTTCAGAGTTGATTCTGATTTAAAATCAGAACCAATAAATGGAAAAATAAAACAAGCTGAAATGGAAAAAATCCCCTATATAATAACAATAGGAAATAAAGAAGAAGAATCAGGAAATCTTGCAGTAAGAAGTAATAATAAAGTTACTCAAATAAAAAAAGATGATTTCATAAAACAAATAGAAAAAGAAGTCAAAGAAAAATTATAAGAAAGATTTATATTTCTAGAAATATTTATAAAATAATGAAAAAAAGCACCTTAAAAAAATTACAGATAATAGCTTGGATAATTGGTTTTTTAGCATTAGGATTATTAATATACGGCATAATAAGATCTCTTATATAAGATGAAAACAGGAGATGCTCTTTCAATATTTTCCCAAATAATTAATTTCTTTATCTTCTTATATTTTACAATAAATTTACTAAAAACTGATTCTTTAGATATAACAGGGTTATTAATAAGCGCGTTTGGTTTATTAGCATCATTAATAGCAAATATAGTTTCTGTACTAGAAACAGATAATAAAAAATAATTAACTATAAATACCTCAAACATTTCAGGATTAAATGACATACAGAAGAAGACAAAGAGAAAGGAAAGAATTATCAAAGTCAGTTAGAAGTTCTCCAATAAGAGATGGTTGTGATTTGAGAACCTTAAGAAGCATTGGACAAACACCAACTCCTGAAGATAAAGCATGGCTTAGAGAATGTACTAGCCCTCTTTCAAGGAATAATGATTTTACAAAATATAAAACCCTAACAGAAACGGCATTTAGAGAAAATTCTCCTCCACAACTTATTTCAGATTATATAAACAAAGGTTATACTTTAACAAAAGATGATTATTTCATGCGACAAATGATTAAACTTTTAGAATTAGAAGAAAGAGTTGAAGATGCTAAGGAATTAAAAAAATATTTTTAATAAAAACTTATCATGAAAACAAAAAAACTTCCTAAACTAAATCTCCCATTGGTTTTCTCTGAAAAAATAAATTCAAATAAACAAGTAATAATAAGAACTCAGGAAGAAATAGAATCCTATAAAAAAGCAATCGGCTATAGAAAGGCAAGAATAAAACGCTATGGTAAAATTCCTGCTAAAAAAGCAAAATAAAATATTATTGCCTTAATCCAGATTCCAGCTCCAACAAAGCCATTTCATCCAATGAATTTGCAAAAAGTCTTGCCATCCTAAAACCCTCTTGATTATCTGCAGTTACAGCTTTTCCAAACTGAACCAAACCATGGGATAAAAAAGCACAAACACCTGTAAAATTATAATATCTTGTTGAATCTTCAACATTACCTAAATTTCTTTCAGCAGCATGACAGATTACACTAGTCCTACTAATCATCCTTTCATAATCAGAAACATCCACTTCAGAAATAACTCCAGATAAATTTTCAGTTGTCCTCTCGCCCATTGCAACATAATGTCTTTCAACTAAAATATCCATAAAAATAATTATTAAAAATGACTTTTTAAATAAATCTATGATAAAGGATATACAAAACATTAAAAAACCTACCTCGCTTAAATAAAAAGATAAAAATGGGAATAAAAGAAACACTTGAAATCCTGGAAAACAGTGAAGAATTCAATAAATTCAAAGATGAAAATCCAGATGCAGAAATGTGTGCAGGATTTTTCATAGTTGATTTCTTTGGAAATGATAATAAAAGAAGCATTGATTTTAAATGCAAAGACAAAATATTTACCTGCTCCTTAAGAGATGATGATTCAGTAAAAATACAAGAAGATAAACTTGTAGAAGTAAAGGGAACTAAATTTCCAGAGCTTCAAACAATAGACTACAAAATAAATGTGGATGTAGAAGAAGCAATAGGAATTGCAAAAACAAAGACCTTAGATGAAGGAATAGCTGCAAAATACAATAAAGCCATTGCTGTTCTTCAAAAACATGAAGGAAATCAAGTCTGGAACATAACAGGTATGTTAGATGGGCTTATTATTCTTCATATTCTAGTAAATGCAGATACTGGCGAAGTAATAAAGTTTGAAAGAAAATCCATGATGGATTTAATTAAAAAGAAATAACTATAGAGTAGTAACAAAAGGCAAAGTTTATATAGTTTAAATATATAGTGTATTTATGGCAACAGGAACTTTAGCAGATCAAGTACAAGAAACTAGGGGATTTATAGAAGCAGAATTCGATCTTTACGAAAAATCACCAACCAATGTTGAGCAAAGACGTTTAGCACTCCACAAGCTAAACAGTGCATTATTTGTTTGTGGAGGATTACTTACAGGAAATAAAGATTACCAAACTTATGAAGACTTAAGATTAAAATTTATAGGCACATTATTTGATCCATTACATCAATCAGATTCTGCTGTTCAAGAAGTTAAAGCAGAATTCTATGAATATTTAGATGCTACAGCTTATTGTACGACAGGAAACCCAGCTACAAGCCAAGCACCATAATTTCCCTGAAGCCTGTATACATTCTCAAAAGTATTGTCTGCCATTATTTTAGCTGCAATTCGAGATTTGTCATCTCTAGAATAAACCAAATAAATATCAGTCTTATCTAAATTTGTAATTGAAGTTTCAAAGGAATCCATTGGATAATTAACTGCATTAGCAATATGCCCACTATTATAATCTGAAGAAACATCAATTATATGAAATTTAGAATTATTTTTGTTTTTATTATACAATACAATTGCATCACTAAGAGAAATATCCTTAAAAATAAAGCTCGGAGCAGGATTAGGAGTTGGAATAACAACACTTCCAGAATCAGGGCTATCATTAATAATTAAATCCTTATCAGGAAGACTAGAATTTCTCATAAAAATAAATATTCCCACAACCACTACAATAACAACTAATAAAACAACTAAAACTTTCCAATCAAGCATCTTCAATGCTTTCTTCTTCATTTTTTTAAATGATTTATTTTTCGCTTTCTTAGAAACTTTCTTTTTCATAATATTATATACAAAATTGATTTTAAATACCTTTTTATTGACTACTCTTTCCAAATAACTCTCTATGATTAAGCCAAATAAAAAAAAGCACAGGAACAATAAATATCCAATCAACAGTATAAACCAAAGCCAAACATATTAAAGCCAAAATAGAATATAGAATAACTTTCCAATTAATCTTTTTCTTGCTAAAATAAGCCTTATTCTTCTTTCCCATTATCCAAAAAACTTACTACCAAAAGCTAAAAATCCATGAATACCTGCAAAAACAATAGTAAGTATAACAAATATTTTATGCCAAACAAACTTTACCTTTCCACGCATAACCAATGCTCCAAAAATAGCAGCAGCAATCATAAGAATAAAAGTAATTAATCCAAGATGAACCAATAAAGAAATTCCAAAAATATTATAATAAGCTATTTGACTTAACATCCTATTCTGAAACAGATTGAATCTTCCCCCTTAGTTTATTTTCCAAATCCAAATTACTCATAACAATAATATTATTCACTAAACCTTTTATACTTTTCCTAAGTTTTTTATCTTTTTTGAAAAAATCATTATCTTTATCTGCATTGAATTCAGAACCATGGGTCCTATAACCATAGCAAAAAGGAGCTGAAACAAAACCCATTTCTTCAAAATACAAAAAGATATCAGAACAAGTTTTCATTGCGCCATCTTCATGACCATTAACAAAGATTCCAATTGTTTTTCCAACTGTCAAACTTTTCTTACCAAGAGAATTAATATTTTGCAAACAAGTTAATCTATCTAAAAAACTCTTTAATCTTCCAGTCATACTATTCCAATTAATAGAAGAAATAATGATAACTGCCTTAGAATTAACCAACATTTTATGCAAGATATGAGCATCATCCAATTGATTTCTACAAGGATAGGTACATTTTTCATCACCCATACTATAACAACACCAACAATTCTTAACTTTAATTTGACTTAAATTAACTATTTGATATTTTAACTTTTTTAATTTTATTTCATCTTCAATCAATTTTACTGCAAAACCAGTATTATGATATGCATGATTACTTCCATTGATAACCAAAACATCAAGTTTTTCATCATTATATTCCAACTTAAACCCTTCCTCTTTCAAATAAAACTCTTCAAAGGAGCTAGCACAATGAGGACATTTATTCGGCGGCCTATTACCAGTAAATTCATAATCACACACACCACATTTCCATATTTTTTCTTTCATAACAGATTAATCCTCTTTTTATAATTAAACTAATAATTTTTAGCTTATATAACTTTCCCAACTAAAATCTTAATAGGAAGATTTTAAAAATACAAAACCCATATTAATCCTATAAAAAGGTGATAAAATGGGAGATATTGATAATATTATAAAAAAAGTAGTTCCTTATTATGCAAAAAGAAAACCTGCCTCAGAATATGCACTAACATATGATTCTGCAACAGAAACCCTCGAACCAGTTTATTTTTGGATAATTGATTTTATGAGAAATGCATTCGATAGAACAGAAAAACTAGTGGATAATTTTGCATCATCCCCAGGTTCTGGGCATTTTTCAGAACTTCAAGGAAAAGCTTCTCAAATGCAACAAGAAGCATCAAGAGTACTTGGAACAGTAAATAATATCCTAAAAGGAATTATTAATTTAATCTATGATTTAAAAGAATTTAAAATAAGATTAAGCCATTATGATGCAGCAAATTCCAAAGACAAAACAACAAGAGAAGCTGGAATGCTTTCATTAAAACAAATTTGGATGGACAAAGTAGATTTAATAGCAAGAGGTCAAGGAAGTTTAAATGCATTATCTTCAGGAAACTTACAATTTGTAACTCTAAGAGATGCATTTATGATGGTAGATACTCCTGAAGACGTAGATAAAATGGACTTAAACGACAGGGTTAAAAGAATCCTAAAACCAAGAGTTCAAGAATTTTTAGAATGGAAAAAAAGAAGTGAACAAGAACTAAGAAAAAGATATGAAATTGAAAAAATATATCTAAAAAGCCAAGTAAATGCATTAAAATTAAATTCAAGATGGGCTCGTCCTTATTTAAGAGCCGCTGAAAAATTAAGGCAAAATGATGAAATATCCTCAAGACCTGAATTAGTAACTGCATTTAACACAATATTCCTACAACTTACTTTAATGGGAATTTCAGCAATAAAAGTCAAAGACGAAGTGATGGATAAAAAGCTCCCAAGAGATTTCGCAAGAATGGAGAAAAATTTAAGAAAATATAATGCAGTTGCAATAATAGATTTTGAATTTAGGGGAATTCCGAGTAAGACCGGTCAACATTATACATTTGGAGGAAGGGTAGATGTTAAATTTAAAGGATATGCTTTAACTGATAAGGAAATAGAATTAGTTAAATTAGAATTAAAAAAATCCGATATTGAAGCAGCACTTTCTTTAGTAGAGGGAATGACCAAAGACTCTCTTTCACAAATACAAGTAGACATAGATGAAATTCTAAGTGAAAAAACAGAAAATGAGAATAAAGAAAAAGAAGAAGACCTAAATCCATTTTCAGCAATTTTCTCATTATTCAGACCTGAAAAAGAAGAAAAGAAAAAAGATGAAGATATGACCGATGAAGAAAAATTCAAAAAAATAGAAAAAGAAGTTAAAAAACCCGAAAACTATGCAGAACAATACATAAGAAATTACGCAACAGTTGAAGGTGCTGGAAAAGCATTTGCCGTATATGATGTATACAAAAAAGGACATGGAATGCCAGGATTCCCATTCCCATATTCAGAAGACAAAGACTTCCAAGCACCAATCTCCAAAGCAGAAAAATGGTTCTTGAACAAAAAATAATCCAAATTATTAAATAATACTTATTCTTATAATTAATATGACAAAAACTCAAAGAAAATTAAAAGTAGAATTTCCACTTCAAAAAATAAAGAGAAATTCTAAGGAAGAATCTAAAAAAACAGTAGATACAGAGGATAAAGAAGAACTAGAAGAAATAGTTTTAGATGAACCTCCAAAAATAAGAATACCACAAGAAGAAATAACTCCTAATTTAAAACTATCTGAATCAACACTCGAAACACAAATACAAAATACACCTACTTCCCAAAATAAAGAAAATACTCCCCAAAACCAGTTATATGAATCAATAAAATATTCTAACACAATAGAAACTAATTATCAAGAATCATCATATAACCCAATAAGCTTTAATACTGCCCCCTCGCCTTCAATGGACTTTTCTTCACCACAACAAGATTTTTCCAGAAATCCATTAACTGGATTCAGGCAAGCAAATCCATTTGAGCCTCAAGGATATCCAAAAACACCTGAAAAAAATTATGAATCAGCAGGTCTAGACAATAACAAAAAAAGAAGAAGGATGTAAAATTCAATTCCAAAACTATATAAACAAAAGTAAATATCTAATAAAAAAGAGGAAATAAAGAATCTAGCTTGCCGAACTAATAAGTTCACAACAGCTAACTACAAAACAACCAAAATGACTTCCTACGAAACACTCTACAAAGGCTCAGATGATATTTTCATGCCTAAATATGTTTCTTCTGGCTATGATGCAGGAGTAAACACTCTAGGAATGGCAAC
>Ga0172370_10010621_pt1 | contig 10533 bp, 5 predicted proteins | sample LakKiv5m_FD_114538 | JGI IMG/M metagenome (GOLD analysis project Ga0172370, IMG submission 114538) | Freshwater microbial communities from Kabuno Bay, South-Kivu, Congo - kab_022012_11.5m | ecosystem: Environmental > Aquatic > Freshwater > Lake | place: Democratic Republic of the Congo...
GCGCGGGGAAGGTGTTTCAGCGGTATAAAATGCCTGCCCACCTTCACACCTGCCGGTGTCCAGAGGTCGGCATGGATTAAAGTGGTCTTTCCCTCGGGCAAATCAATCTCTTCCGTATCACCCGTTACCGCGAAGTCGCGCACGGTTTGGTAGCGTGGCTTCATTTCCAGCGCTTCCCATATCTCACCGGCGATCGAGCGCGGTGCTGTTCTGCCTCTTTGCGCTGTCTGCGAACGGAATGCCTGCATCTTCTTCTCGGCAGTGCGTATCGATCGGTAGAGGTGTGTGATTTCCCGATATAGCTCATTAAGCAAAGATTGACGTTGGGCGGGATCGGTGACGCCGATAAGCTCCAATACCGCGTCATCAAGCTGCTGCCGATCCTCCATCGCCAGATCGCCGGAAGGCTCATCGCCCGTCCCGTCAACCGCCACCAGATGCCCGATCTCACGCTGCGACATAGCTTCAGTAGCGGATTTTAAGAGTGCCTTTACCGGTTCAGAAATTCTTCCCGGGTCAGGTATAAGCATCATTTTGACATCTATGACTTCGGTCTCCATAACAGGATCGCCACCCTGAATACGTCCAAAACAATAGCGCATAAGCGCCATTACAGTTGAGTTTAGAATAGAAGATAATTGATTGCTATATCTATTATCAAATACACGAATATTAAATAAGCGTTTATTACTAAATATTTTTAGTGGGTTAATTGGAACAATATATCGATATCGCTGCGTCATTGTCCATAAGGCATCACCTGGTATCGCAAGTGGCAAGTTATACCATAACTCTCGGTTTGCACACGTCGAACGTTCATGAAATCCTTCCAGTTCGCCCCAGCGAATATATTTCAACACATAGGTTCCCTTGAGATCATATTTCGGTTCGGATACACGTAGGATGCACTTGTGAAGCTGATTTTTATCGATCACTACCGAATTGATTTCCATCAGATTGAATACTACCGGTTCAATATATTTTATTTCGATCAGGTGCACCGTACCGTCACCGGCTCTGACAATTCGGATTTGGTCGGTAACGTGTCTGGATATACCGTACCGGTTTCTAAATTCGACACGATCGGTTATCTGTTCCAGACGTTCATCGGTAATATCTCGCAGAAAGAAGAATTTATCGCATCCGGTTGTCACACCGCGTTTTATATCGGCAATGGAAGACAGCGGAACAAAAGCATTCTCGCCGATCTTCAGGAGCGTAAAGAAGATGCGCGGCGCGCGCAGGAACAATCCCCATTTATACCCTTTGTATCCGCTGCCATTGCTTGCCGGCGAATCAGCAGCAGTTGCACCATTATTACCAGTTGATTTTGTCGCGGTATCGTCTTCGTTTTCGTCATCTTCATCGGCTTCCGATACCGGAACGGAAGAACAACCCAACCGGTATAAATCACCCTGGTTGACAATGCGAATCCGCATGCCGGAGTATTCACTTTCGCCGATATTTAGCGCATCTTTGCCGGACAGATTTACGGTAAAGTTATCTGCACCGGCGGCATTCTCTACACGCTGGCGAAGCATTTCGAAGATGCGCAATCGCTCCTTCTCATCGTTCGAATAGAGCAACAATTCGGCGATCGGCTTGCTTAACGAGACGAATTTTGTCTGATTGGCTGCCCGTTTTTCAGCATCCGGCTGCCTGCGCAGGATGGTGGCCGCCGTAGTTACGCGCGCCCCGGTAAACCACGGCTCGCATTCGCTCTCGAATATCGCGATTATCTCGAAGTTATCCAGCAGGAATTTCTGTAATTGAAAGCCGTACGAGGTATCGAGCCATGTCGAAGAAGTCAGCAATCCCATGTATCCGCCGTCTTCCAGGAAGGAAAAGCCATGGGTGAAGAAATAGCAGTGTATATCCGACCGGCCGGATAATGTACTGCCGGGAGCATCTTTTAGCGATTGCGCGCGCAAGCGCTACTTGTATTTTTTCCCGTTATGCTCTCCGATATTCTCCTGCCGTATATACGGCGGATAGACGACTACCGCGTCAACCTTGCCGATATCCAGCGTTGCCATTTGCCCGCCTTCGCTGCCGAGCGGCAGATGAAAGATCGGCAGGCCAGGCTGGATAGCGAAGAAATCATTGCGCGATACCAGCGGATAATTCGCATTGTCGATCAAATCACGGGTGGCAAGGTTGATGGTCGTCAAATGCGCCGGGTACGCCGAGATATCGACGCCGTAGAGCTGGCGCAACAGCTCCTCATGCTTCAGACACCCATCAGACAACTGACGCTTGCGCATATAAGCGCGCACCAGGAACGTTCCCCCACCGCAGGCGGGGTCCATTACGCGGGCATCGGCTTCCCTGATGCAAAAAGCATTGATAAGATCGACCACTTCGCTGCGGGTATAATGCTGCCCGAACTTATGGCGCTCGTCGGTCGAAAGCATGCGCTCGAAGACTTGCCCGATGATCTCATAATTCAATGTCGTGAAATCAAAGGCATCGGTTTGCTTTACCAGTTCACGCCAGCTCTCTACCGATGCGTCGCTCATGAATGGCAGGTTATCGCCGTAATCACCATCGAAAATCGTTTCGTAGTCCTTGCTCACCGATTTGGCGTGGGTAAATCCGGCATCGAAAAATTTATGCAATTCAGCGCCGGTCGAGATGTCATCCGGGATTTTCAACGCCTTCATTCTGGTAAAACGCCGCCGGAGCGCCTTATAGAAGATAATTTTATTGGCCAGGACATAGCAGGCGAATTTAGCCGCGCGCTCCAGATTATCTTGAATGACTCCTTCGTCTATATGCGAAATAAACCATCCCTGCTCGTCACGCATCCATTTATCGATATCGACGGTAAAAGTTTTATTGCCGTTATAATGATCCGAGAGCGCTCGAAGCGTGATTGCTACCGGTTGCTCGAGCGCGGATTCCCAGATGATGAGGAACTTTTCATCGAGCGGAATGGATGGAAATACTTCGACGCCGCTCATTATCGCGGCACTGCGCTTTAGAAATTCGAGGAGGAAAGCTTTGATTTGATCTTGAATGCGCGGGTGTTCAACGTCATCAGATTGCCGAACAGGAACGGGGAGAACCACAAAATGCTGAATATGCCGCTCGGTAATTGCCTTCCCCTGTTCAAAAGTGCGCCAGAGCACGCAACGGTTGATATTCCAGGTGAAGAAGTATTCCGCGCCAATATTATCTGCCTTGGTATGGGCATCGATAACCAAAGAGTCACGAAACGGCGTGCTGCCCTCCGCGCTGTCAGGCATTTTGATCTCGCCGGTCAATACACGCTTGCCTTCACGATCATATATTGTCAGGTCACGACGCTTCCTCCCTGCTTTACTCCATTCTTCCACCCTGGCCTTGCTGAAGGGCAGCTCGAAATGATCTTCAAGTATGTTATCGATCCATTTTGCGATCTCAGCGGTGAATGTCCATTCGTTGATTGGCATGGTAGTGCATTTCACTCCTCGCTATACAGTACGCTAATTCTATTTCGTTTTGCTAATACCTTTCTCTTTTCTTACTGCATCCCAATTCTGTTGTTATAACTCACAAATACGAGGACATGTTATGTAATACAAACATTGTCTTAATAGTACATAAAGACTAGCTAGGAGTCAGACAATCCAGACCTTACCATGTTCCCGATCCCCTGCCGGGTTCACCCCGCCGGAAAGCATTCTCCCCGGAAAACCTCCAACCTTCCATCCTTCCATCTCACTCCTCTTTGTTTCACGTGAAACACTTTTAAGCTCTACTAGGTAATAATCATTATTACCTGACAATCATTATCAGGTAATAGCCGTTCTAACTGTTTCACGTGAAACACTTTTAAGCTCTACTAGGTAATAATCATTATTACCTGATAATCATTATCAGGTAATAGACGTTCTAACTGTTTCACGTGAAACACGCTCGTTCTCATTCCATCCTCATAATCTTTCTCTTCCTCTCCCTCATCCTCATGACAGCCTGGTAAAATACCCTTTCAAGCTCCCTTCCCCAGGCAACTTAAAACTCAAAATTCAAACCTCAAACCTTAAAACTTTCCCCAAAACCGCTGATCTGCGGTGATCTGCGGTGAATTCGGCCTTTTCCGCAACTGTGGAAAATAAGCGGAAATTGGGGGATAATTCGATGACTTTTGTGGCTTTTTTGTCGTAACTTCCGCACATATTCCCCTTTTTATCGGTCAGTGTGCGAGAGAAGCGCGCGGCGGGTTGCCGTTTGCGTGGGATGATAGGGCATCATTTCATCAACCGATGAGGAGGTTCCACCAATGGCATACGAAGCACGGGATTTTTCGCGCATCCTGGGCATGGACGGCATCAGCGACACCACGTTGCAAAACCATTTCAAGCTGTATCAGGGATACGTGACCAACACCAACACCCTGCTGGACAAAATGAACGCGCTGCTCGACGAGGGCAAGGAGCGCGCGCCGGACTTCGCCGAGCTGCAGCGGCGGCTGGGCTTCGAGTTCTGCGGCATGCGGCTGCACGAGTATTACTTCGGCAACCTGAAAGGCAGCGGCAAGCCGGATGCGGGCAGCGCGCTCTACCGGAAGATCGAGCAGGAATTCGGCGGCTTCGCGCGCTGGAAGAAGGACTTCACCGCCATCGCCGCCATGCGCGGGGTGGGCTGGGCGGTCATGTTCTACGATCCGCAAGCCGACCGGCTGATCGATACCTGGATCACCCTGCACCAGGACGGCATCCTGCCCGGCCTGCAGCCGCTGCTGGTGCTGGATATCTGGGAGCATGCCTTCTACGACGACTACCAGACCGAGCGCCCCAAGTACCTGGAGGCCTTCTTCAACAACCTGGACTGGTCGGCGGTAGAGCAACGGTTCGAGGAAAACATGGGCGAGCAGCGGCGGAAAGCGGCGTAAACGACGCTAATCTCTCCGGTCCTTGCTTCCCGGTGAGGGCCGGAGAGACACGCCGGTTTATTCGAACTCTCCCCATTTCCCCAGCACCAGGAAGAAGATGCATAACGCGGGAAGGACAAAGAGAAGCAGCACCAACCAGCCGATGATATTATCGAACAGCCAGCCGATCCCGTTTCTCATTAAGCTCATAAAAATTGGTATGACGGCAAAGATGGTGTAAAGCCAGAATCCCCAGCGCTGTGAACGCAGTAGAGCGATGGCGGCGATCAGGCAGACACTTGGACTGAGCGTACTGAGCAAAATAAGAAAAAGGGGCGCTCTGAAAACCACTAATCCGACAACCAGCGCAGTCAGCGTGATCAGGCCGTTCAGTCCGATGGTAATCCAGAGTGAGATCGTCAGCGTCCAGCCGAGCTCCGGCTCTTCCATCTTCGGCAGTTTGATGAGCGGAACCGCCTTGAACTGCGAAGCGGTGTCTTTCACCCGTGTCGCCAGCGCTTCCTTCGGCTCTTCCACGGCAACCGCGGCCGCCGGCGCTTTTGCACCCAGGCGGGCGCAGCGCGGGCAGGTCTTTTCGAAGGGGTCCATTATGTAGCCGCATCGAGGGCAATCCATACGCGCCTCCCGTAAGGGTTACCAGGCAATCGATTATCATTTTCCCAGTTTCGGGCAACGATTATAAAATCCTCTTTTTATAGTTTTATTGTAAAGAACGGATAAAGCACGATAACTGAACGGCAATTTCCGATTGTTTTTTCCACCCCGCTGCAGCAGCCGCGCGCCGCGAAATGAAATATGGTATAATCCGTCCGATCTTCATACATGCCTGATGGGTACCTCGCCGCCACGCGCGAGGTGCCCTAGGTGTGTTTGTTCAGACAGAAATTATGCTCTACGATATCGTCGATTCTCTGGCAAATTCCGCCCCGCTGGCGCCGGTTCGCGAAGGATTTGCGCGCGAGGCGCGCCGGCAATGGGTGAGCGGGGCGCGCGGCACCGGGAAAAGCCTGCTCGCCGCCGCCCTTATCCGCGCGCGGAACGCTCCGCGGGTGCATTTCATCCTGGCGCCCAGCCAGGAGCGCGCCGAGACGCTTTTCGCCGATCTGACCGCCGTTTACGGGCGTGCTGACGCCGGCCTTTCCCCCGTCCTCTGCCCTTCGCTGGAGTCACTGCTCTACGAGGAAACCTCGCCCGACTTTAACCTGATCCGCGAGCGCATCACCGTGCTGGCGCGGCTGGCGGCGGGCGAGCCGCTGGTGCTGATCGCCACCCCGGACGCGGCGCTGCACCGCACGCTGCCGCCGGCGCTGCTGCGCGAATCCCCTAGAATATTGCGTGCCGGCGAGGAAGTGGAGCCGGCGGAGCTGACCGCCTGGCTGGTATTGCACGGTTACGCCCGCGAGGGAATGGTCGAGCAGCCGGGCCAGTTCGGCCTGCGCGGCGGCGTGCTGGATATCTACCCGTCAACCGAAAGCGCGCCGGTACGGCTGGAGTTTTTCGGCGACGAAATCGAGTCCATCCGCCCCTTCGACCCCGGCACCCAGCGCTCGGAAGGCTCGCGGGAGGCCGTTACCCTCTTCCCGGCGCGCGAGATTCTGCTCTCGCCGGAGCGCGTCGCGGCGGCGGAGCCGGCCATCCGCGCGGCGCTGGAGGCGCAACTGCAGGCCGTCTCGCACGAGCCCATCCGCCTGCCCGGCGAGGACGGCAAGCCGGAGGACCTGCTTTCCCCCGCCGAGCGCCTGTCCGCCAAAATTTCCAACGAGCTGGAGCTGCTCGGTCAAGGCGCCTACTTCAACGGCGTCGAATATTACCTGCCTTACCTTCATCCGGAAGGCGCCACACTGCTGGATTACCTGCCGGAGGACGCCGGGGTAATCCTGGACGAACCGGATCACATCGCCCATTCCTTCCACCGCTTCCTGGAAGGATTGGAGCAACTCGAAACCAGCCGCCTTAACCGCGGCGCACTGCTGCCGGCGGCGCACCCGCTGTACCTGCCGCTGACTGATGGGCTGCGCAAGCTCGCGGAGCGGCAGGAAGTGGCGATCAGCCTGCTGCCACCCGGCGCCGACGCCAGCTTCACCGACCCGCTGGTGAAAAGCGTGGCCGAGGACGAGGAGGAGCTGGAGTTCGTGGACCATGTCGTCTGCGGCAAGCGGCCGGACGACCTGGTAGATGGGGCGTGCATCGAGCTGCAATGCCAGGCGCCGACCAATTACACCGTCGCCCACGATCAACTGCGCGCCGACCTGCACCTGTGGCTGCGGGACGGCTTCACCATCGTCGCGGTGACCCACCAGGAGCACCGCCTGGCGGAGATGCTGGCGGCGATGGAGCTGCCGGTGCTCTCGGGCGAGGCGGCGCAGCCGGCGAAGGAGCTGCCCGCGGGCCGCGTGCTGGTGCGCCGGGCGGAGCTGGGCGAGGGCGTAATCCTGCCCGGCGCGCGCATCGCGCTGCTCACCGACGGCGAGCTGCTCGGCTGGCAGAAGCAGCGCCGCGCCGTCAGCCGCCGGCAGACGCCCGGCCAGACGATCGCCAGCGTGAACCAGCTCACCCCCGGCGACTACGTGGTGCATATACACCACGGCATCGGCCAGTACGCCGGCCTGGTGCGCCGCGACGTGGGCGGCGTCGAGCGCGAATTCCTGGAAGTCGATTATGCCGGCGCCGACCGGCTGTTCGTACCGGTGGATCAACTCGACCGCGTGCAGAAGTACCTGGGCCTCAGCGAAGATCCGCCCCAGGTACACCGCCTGGGCGGCGGCGAGTGGGAGCGCATCAAGCGCCGCACGAAGAAGTCCACCGAGGAGCTGGCCAATCAGCTCCTCAAGCTGCAGGCGCTGCGCGCCAAACAGCGCGGCCACGCCTTCACCCCCGACACCCCGTGGCAGCGCGAGATGGAGGAGGGTTTCCCATGGATGGAGACCGCCGACCAGCTTCGCGCCATTTACGAGGTGAAGGCCGACATGGAGACGGAGCACCCCACCGACCGGCTGATCTGCGGCGACGTGGGCTACGGCAAAACCGAGGTGGCGCTGCGCGCGGCGTTCAAGGCCATCATGGACGGCGCGCAGGTGGCCATCCTCGCCCCCACCACCGTGCTGGCGGCGCAGCACTTCCGCACCTTCCGCGAGCGGCTCGCGGCCTTTCCGGTGCGTGTCGAGCTGCTCTCCCGCGCGGTGGCGAAGCGCGAGCAGACGAAGATCGTCGCCGACCTTGCCGGCGGCGCGGTGGACCTGATCATCGGCACCCACCGCATTCTGTCGAAGGATGTGAGCTTCAAAAACCTGGGACTGGTCATTATCGACGAGGAGCAGCGCTTCGGCGTGAAGCAGAAGGAGCGCTTCAAAACGATCAATCCGGGAGTGGATATTCTCACCATGTCGGCCACGCCCATCCCGCGCACGCTGCACATGGCGCTGTCCGGCCTGCGCGAGATGTCGCTCATCAATATCCCGCCGGAAGGCCGCATGCCGGTGCGCACGCTGGCGCTGGAGGCGGACGACGAGGTGCTGCGCGAGGCTATCCTGCGCGAGCTGGACCGCGATGGCCAGGTCTTCCTGCTGCACAACCGCATCCAGTCCATCCACCATGTCGCCGACCACGTCCGACGCGTGGTGCCGCAAGCGCGCGTGGAGGTCGCCCACGGCCAGATGGAGGAGGGCGAGCTCGACCGCATCATGACCGACTTCTACGCGCGCAAGTTCGACGTGCTGGTCTGCACCGCCATCATCGAGAACGGGTTGGACATGCCCAACGTCAATACCATTCTGGTGGATCAGGCGGATACCTTCGGGCTGGCGCAGCTTTACCAGCTTCGCGGGCGGGTGGGCCGCAGCGACCGCCAGGCCTACGCTTACCTGACCTGGAAACCGCGCAAGAAGCTCACCGAGACCGCCAAGGAGCGCATCGCCGCCATGAAGGAGTTCGCCAGCCTGGGTTCGGGCTACAAGGTGGCGTTGCGCGACCTGGAGATTCGCGGCGCCGGCGACCTGCTGGGCGCGGAGCAGAGCGGCGTGCTGGCCGCGGTGGGTTACGATCTTTACTGCCAGATGCTGGAAGAGGCGGTGCGCATCGTGAGGGGCGAGGAGGTGCCGCCGTCGCAGGAGGTGCAGATCGATCTGCCGCTGGACGCCTTCCTGCCGGAGGATTATGTGCCGGAGCTCAACCAGCGCATCGATCTCTATCGCCGGCTGGCCGCTGTGCGCGAGTGGAAGCGGGCGGAAGAGCTGCGCGCGGAGATACTCGACCGCTTCGGCAAGCCGCTGCCCGCCCCCGCAGATAATCTGTTCCGGCTGGTGGCGGTGAAGCTGCTTTGCCTGGAGATCGGCATCACCCACATCGCCACCGAGCGCAACGCCGTGGTGCTGCGGCTGCCGCACGAGCGCAGCCTGTCGCCGCAGGCGGTGAAGCGGCTGCAGTTCGAAGCCCCCGACTGGCGCAAGCGCGGCCTGCCCGCCCCCGCCTTCAACCAGGAGCGGGTGACCATTTTCACCATGAACGTGGACCAGCCCACGCTGCTCTCCATGCTCGAGCAGGTCGCCGACCGGCTGCGGAATATCGAGACGGAGGTGATGAAGGCGCCGAAGGGGGCGTTTACGGCGGACCGGCGAAGCTATGATCGGCGGCCATTCGGACGTTAGAAATGAGCATAATATTAAGGAAATAGTAAAATAATTAACGAAGGTGTATTTTTTATTTCAATCTAGCGTCTTCAGTATATTTTGTTAATGTTTGTTTTATAAACTAATCTCTCTCTTCATTGCATTTAAGCAGTTTCGGAGGAAATCATGCGTGATTTAGGCACAATGGGAGAAATGACATTTGCATCTTGGTCTGCTCAAGTAGGAGTTGCTAACAAGTCAGATAACGATAAGACGGGATGGGACTTTATATTTGAAAACATTATTGAAACAGACACCGATCAACTGTCAAATGATCCGATAGATAAATTACCAACCCCTTTAAAGTGTTTTATTCAAGTAAAATCGACAGATAATAAGTTGGAAGATCAAGCTATTTCATTAAGTCATTGTCAAAGATTTATTGGTTCAGGTGATCCTGTATTCATTTTGGTACTAGAATTTGATGGTTTTACCGAATGCCAAAGAGCTTATCTAATTCATGTCGGGAATGATTATATACGAAAAATAAAAAAACGTTTAAGGGAGATTAATTCTTCTGATATTCATAAATTACATAAGATGACGATTACATTTTCATATACTGAACAAGATAAACTGCCATCGTTGAATGGCGTAGGGTTGCAACAAGCAATATCTCATTATGTTGGTAGTCGTCCTGAGTTATATGCAAAAAACAAATTAGAATATGCAGAAAAGGTTGGTTACGAAGGGCCAACAGTACGCTGTAAATTTCAGATAAAAGTTCCAGGAGAAGAATCACTTATAGAATGGGCACTCGGTGAAAGGTCATTAGATTACACAGGCGGGTTTATTGAAACTGATATTAGATTCAATATTGCTGGAAGAAGAGAGCGACTTGATGGTGGTAAATTATCAATCGAAGCAAAATTAAGTGGACCCCATTGTCAAGACCACTTCTCGGTAAAAATAAGATAGTCCCCTATCCACTACTATTCATTTAATCCTCATAGCCCAGGGGAGTATTACCCCGGGGAACGACCAAGTCCAAGC
>Ga0172370_10010624_pt1 | contig 10532 bp, 8 predicted proteins | sample LakKiv5m_FD_114538 | JGI IMG/M metagenome (GOLD analysis project Ga0172370, IMG submission 114538) | Freshwater microbial communities from Kabuno Bay, South-Kivu, Congo - kab_022012_11.5m | ecosystem: Environmental > Aquatic > Freshwater > Lake | place: Democratic Republic of the Congo...
GCAACCTTACGGCTCTGGGCGATTATCAGACGCAAAGTATGCAGGAAGAAACTTTAAGCAGTATTGCCAAATACGAAGAGACTTTGCCAATAGGATATCAAATAAGCACAGAGGCAGACTCTAAAACTTTTAAGTTTAGCTACCCTTCGGCCGATAATTTGTCCGCTACCATTTCGGCTGAAGTTAGCGAAGTGGCGGGAGAAAACCTTCCGCCTAAAAAATATAAAGCAACTATTGAGTTGGGAATCGGCCGGCAAAAAACCGGTTGGCTGGTAAAAGATATAAAAATTATTAAAGATTAAAATAAAAAATAAACAATTTATATGAATAAAAAAGCGATTGCGATTTTAGGTGCCATTTTTTTGCTGATAGTCGGCACTTTGGGGTTTTTAATTTATTCCAAATACGCGTCTAAACAGACCACGGATAACACGCAAAATACGCAAACCCAGGTCCCGGACGAAAATAATACTGATTTGGTTGACACGCAACCAGACTTAGCCACCACCACTCTCCCTGCTTCCAATATTGTGAAGGTGGTTGATGACCAAGTTGTATCTCCGGCTTTGTTTTACAACGGCAAAGGGGTGACATATTTTGACAATCAGGGAAATTTGTATCAAGTTAGTTTCGCTGATGAAAGCGTATCGCAATCAAAGAAACAGTTGGATATACCGGTTAAGGCCAATATCAGTAAAATTTTATGGCCGGCCAAAGGAAATGATTTCATAGCCGAGTTTTCAGACCCGGCCGGTAAAAAGAGTTGGAGTTATTTCAATAGTGCGGCCGGGAGCTATACCGATTTGCCTGTCCAAGTGGACTCGGTGGATTGGATGCCGTCGGGGACACAAATTATGTATATCTGGTTGGAAAACGGTAAGGCTACTTTGAATATAAGCGATCCCGACACAAAAAACTGGACCGCGGTGGCGGAAATGTGGGAAACGGATAACAAGCTTAACATTTCTCCCGACGGCCAGCAGGTTTTATATTACGAAACCAAAAATATCGGAGCGGATAATGCCATAAATTTAGTGAGCGCTGACGGAAAGGTTTGGAAGGGTATGGTAAAAAGTGGATTTAACTTTGGAGTATTATGGAGTCCGGATGGACAAAAATTTATGTTTGCCAAAAAAGACCCGGCCACGCAAAAGTATCAGCTGTGGGTTTATAATATGTCCTCGGGGGAAATTAAAAATTTAGGATTATTTACCACCACGGAAAAAACCGTATGGGATAAAGATAGTAATATAATTTACGCGGCCGTGCCGGATACCGGAACAATTGGTGAAAATTCCCTTACCGCGGATTCTTTTTACCGTATGGACGTTTCCACGTTGGAGAGAAAACAGTACCCATCCATTTCCGATTCCCAGATTGACGGACGCGATTTATTTTTAGATTCCTTGGGGAATAAGCTATTCTTTAAAAACGCCCAAGATGGAAGCCTCTATTATTTGGACTTAACTAAGTAAAGAAAGCTTGAATTATTTGACGGGCTTCGTAACTATTAAACTTTAAAATCCAAATATCAAATTTCAAAATACAAATAAATTTCAAATGCCAAAATCAGTAAACCTTAAATTGGAAATTTGGATTTTGTTTGACATTTGCCTTTTGTTATTTGGATTTTTTAAATCTTATGTCCAAATCCCAAATTGTTTTTGTCTGTTCCGAGTGTCAATATAAAACCCCGCGCTGGCAGGGGAAGTGTTTAAATTGCGGGCAATGGAATACGCTGGAGCAACAGGCAATATCCGCGTCAAGAACATCATCCGGGATTGCCGCCAAGTCCGTGGATTTATTGGGTGTGGAATTAAGCTCGCATAAACGTATTCTAACCGGCATTGGCGAATTTGACGAAGTGGTTGGCGGCGGTTTGGTTCCGGGGAGTTTGGTGTTATTAGGCGGTGACCCGGGGATTGGAAAATCTACTTTGGCTTTGCAATTGTCTATGAAAATTACCAACAAGGTTTTGTATGTTTCCGGCGAGGAGTCGGTGAGCCAAATTAAATTGCGGGCAGACCGCATAAATCGCGGAAAAAGTTTGGCAGTATTGGCCGAGACTTCGCTTGATCAAATTTTAACCGCGGTGGAATCCGCCCAGCCGGAATTGGTAATTATAGATTCCATTCAGACAATGTATTCGGAAACCGCATCCGGCGTGGCCGGCGGTGTGGCACAGGTAACTTCCGCTGTCCAGCAAATTATGCGGCTGGCTAAAATGAGCCATATTTCTTTTATTTTAATCGGCCATGTAACCAAGGAAGGATATTTGGCCGGACCAAAAACTTTAGAGCATATGGTGGACACGGTACTGTATTTGGAAGGCGAACGGTTTGCCAGTTTTAGAATACTTCGCTGTGTAAAAAATCGTTTTGGCACCACTAACGAAGTTGGTGTGTTTGAAATGGCCGGCGGCGGATTGGTGGAAGTTAAAAATCCGTCGCAATTGTTTTTAGGGGAAGACAGTATTGCCGCTTCGGGAAATGCAATTACTTGTGTTTTAGAAGGCAGTCGGGCTTTATTGCTGGAAATTCAGGCGCTGACCTCCACTTCCAGTTTTGGCTACCCCAAGCGCATAACGGCCGGATTTGATAATAATCGTTTACAATTGCTATGCGCGATATTAAGCAAACGAGCGGGTTTGAATTTATCTAACCAGGATATTTATGTAAATGTAGTTGGCGGAATAAAAATAGATGAGCCGGCCGCAGATTTGGCCGTAACTTTGGCTGTAGTTTCTAGTATTAAAGATAGTGTAATTAAAGACACGGTGGTGATAGGGGAGTTGGGGCTGTCCGGTGAGGTTCGTTTAATACCAAATTTGGAAAAGCGGATTAGGGAAGCGGAAAAATTGGGATTTAAAAAAATAATTTGTCCAAAAAATAAAATAACCGGTAAAACCGGTAAAATTGAGATTGTGCAGGTTAAGACTCTAGGCGAAGCTATAAAAGGGGTATAAAAAAAAGGGGGGGAGTTGAGAGCGCGCAAGTTCACGCTCCAACTCCCCGCCCTGTCCAATGCCCAGTCGCCCTCCCCCAAGGGTAGGCATGGACAAGATTGTGGAAACAACCCAGATGGTGTTACTTGTAACAGGAGAGTATCCTGTCAGTCGCGTTTGGGGGTCGCGACAGCATCATCAAGATTGTTCCTAGCTTTCAACTAGGCCAGCTGGACTTCTGTCCTGAGTCCCACACCGTCGCTGACGGCGCGGTCGGCCCGTTCCTGGCATTCGAAGCAGAATGGCGTCCATGGGACGGCATTCAGCCTTCTGGGATCAATGTCTTCTCCGCACCGTTGGCACACGCCGTAGTTTCCTTCATCCAGACGGCGGAGGGCCTCATGGACCTGGCATCGGGTGTGTGTATCCCGATCCATGTTGCTGATTGCCAGCGAAAGTTCCGCGGCTCTTTGGACTTGGTCCAAGGGGTCCGGTTCTTTTTGGGCGAGGATGCCTCCCCGGTCTTTTACGGCCAGGTCGAGCTCTGCTGCTTTATTTTGCAGTAGCTTTCCGAATTTGTTTAGCTCTGATTTCGTCATTTCAGTTTCAAAAAAACCTTTCTTTGTGGATTGTGGCCTCAGGGAGGCCGTGGTTGTGCGAAGCTGAGGACGCCAAAACTAGCCAGGCTAGTTGGTTTGGGTATCCTCCGTTAGGTTGCGTATATTATTCCACAAAACCACATTCATTGTCAATAAAAGGTTTATTCTGGGAAAGATAACAAAAAGCTTCAAAACAAATAATGTCTAATGTTATATGTAATTACATATAACATTAGACATTAAATTAAGATGATATTAAAATGTGTAATTGAAAATGAATAATAACGACTGTTGCGAATTTGTTGCAATGTGTTATTCGAAATGAATAATTTGGTCTTTGATTTTTTCTTTAAGTGACGGATGTTTTAGTAGCTCAAAATCATCTTGTAAAATTTTCTTCGCTTCCTGCCTGGCCGGTTCAATAAGCGAAGTATATTCCAGGTTAAAATATTTAAAGTCCCAGCCGGCCTGCTGGGTGCCGTAGAGCTGTCCGAAACCTCGCTGTTTCAAATCCAACTCGGCAAGCTGGAAGCCGTCTTGGGTTTTACTAAACTGCTCCAGTCGCGCATTGCTTTGTGGGTTGTCGTTGCTGGAAAATAAGAAGCAGTAAGATTGGTGGTGTGCCCTTCCCACGCGTCCGCGGAATTGGTGGAGCTGGGAAAGGCCAAACCGTTCAGCTCCTTCAATAAGCATTACACTGGCGTTTTGAACATCCACCCCAACTTCTACTACCGAAGTGGCAACCAAAATATTGGTCCTGTTAGCCAGAAATTCATTCATGGCCGACTCTTTCTCGGTTCCTTTAAGACGTCCGTGTAGCAGGCCAATTTTAAGCTTTGGGAAGGTATTTTGTATGTTTACCACTTCGCTGACGGCCGATTTAACCCCTAATTTGTCCGATTCTTCCACCAGCGGGGTAATTACAAATACCTGCCGGCCGTCGGCTATTTGTTTGCTGATAAAATCATATGCCCGGCGACGGTTTTCCGGGCTTACGACTTTAGTGATAATGGGTTTTCTGTCTTTTGGTTTAGATTTTATTTGTGACAGGGAAAGTTCACCAAAAAACGCCAGTTGCAGAGTGCGTGGAATGGGTGTGGCGGTCATTGTTAGCAAGTGCGGGACTTTGTCGCCGGAATGAACCAGAAGAGATCGTTGCTCGACGCCCCAACGATGTTGTTCGTCAACAATCACCAAGGCTAAATTTTTAAATTTTACGTTTTTTTGTAACAGCGCGTGCGTACCGAAATATATTCCCGGCATGCCGTCCTTAATTAATTTATTTAACTTGTCTTTTTTGGAATCTCCCCCATCAATTTTTGAATGTGTGTTTGTTAGTAGGGAAATTTTAAATTTTAAATTTTTACTTTGTAAATATTGTAAAGCAGTATCGTAGTGTTGTTTGGCCAAAATCTCCGTGGGTGCCAAAAAAGCTACTTGCCATCCTTGCACCAGGGTTTGCAGAGCAGCGGTAAAAGCCACTAAAGTTTTTCCACTACCGACATCTCCTTCCAGAAGGCGGTTCATGGCTCGGGGTTTTTCTATGTCCTGTAAAATTTCCCAAGCCGCCTTTTTTTGCTCCGTGGTAAGTTCAAAAGGCAGTCTGCCTAAAAAAGTTTTTATTAAAGTTTGATCAAAAGGAATTGGAAAAGCTTGTTTTTTATGCAACTCCAGCTTGGTTTTTTGAGCCGCCAGTTGGCTTAAAAATATTTCCTCAAAAGCCAGGCGTTTTTTGGCTTGGTCTAAATGCTTTAGAGATTCCGGAAAGTGAGAGTATTTGACTGTTTCATTAATAGCTAACAGCGATTGGTTTTTAATAACATCGGCAGGCAGTTCATCGGTTAATTCATCGGCCAGCGGTAAGATAGTTTTAATTAAGTTTCGTAGGGTTTTTGGATAAATCCCGGATTTTAGGTGGTAAACGGGGACAAGCCGTGAGGTGTGAACAGGAAAGTCGGAAACTTTTTCGTAAACCGGGTTTGTCAGTTGCAGTTTGCCTTTATAGATTTCGGCCGCGCCGGCTAAAAATAATTCATCGCCGACTGTTAGAGATTTAGCCAAGTAACCTTGGTTAAACCAGACAACTTTTAAAGAGCCGGTTTCATCGGAAACGGCCGCTTCGGCCAGGCTCATTCTTCCCCGGAAAGAGAATCGCGAGGAAATACTTTTAAGTTTAACTTTTAAACTAATGTTTTCTCCGGGGAGAATGTCTTTAATTACTTTCGTTTGGCTAAAGTCCAAGTAACGGTAGGGGAAGTACATAAGTAAATCTTTTGGAGTTTTTATTCCCAGTTTTACCAAAACCGCCCCGCCAGAGGCGGGGCGGTTTTTAAACTTTATTACCTCTTCAATTTTATCATCAAGCTTCATAGCTATCGTTGAATTTTATTCTGGTGCCCTTGAGCCGGGAGTCGAACCTGCATCACATCCTTCGGAGGGATGTACCCCGCCCGCCACGCTTTGTTTAAATTTTAAATTTATGGTGCTTCCAGCAGGAGTCGAACCTGCATCCCAGCCTTCGGAGGGCTATACTCTATCCATTGAGCTATAGAAGCCTAGCGTCAATATTTTAAATGTTGGCAAAGCGGGCGGGTCTAATCTTCACCCCGTACCAATTCCCCGAATGTGTAAATCTGTGAGGAATACTAATTGCTGCAAAGATTATTTTTTTCGTTAGATCACTTTAAAGGGAATTGAGACGGGGCAAGCTGAGCTACGAAGCCTTAAGGCTAATAGTCCCTATATATTAATCAGAGTCGGTTAAAATTTAACCCGGTGCATTATTCTTTGAATGGCAGTTTCGTCGGTTTCTTGGTGCTCAGACAGATATTGCAGTAAAAATTCCCGCGCCGTTTCCGGGTTTTGGTTTTCCAGTTCCAAAATTAAAGTATTATTTAGAAAAGCGGTGGTGTGGAAGTTTATGGTTTTATGGCGGGGATTGTTAACCACCCAAAAATATTTTAACTGTTTGTAAGGATAGAACAGGTTGTCAAACTTTACCCCTTTATTGTTTAATTCCACATTAACCAATTGAGGTTTTTGGCGGGAAAACAAAACAATTAAAACGGCAATTAATCCAATGCTAACAGCGGCAAAGATATCACTTTCCACAATAATAAAAAAGGCAACTGTCAGCACCGCAACAGAGATTAAGGTTATATACCAGCCTGCGTTTTTTGGATAATATCGAAATTCCGGCGCTTGCCAGGAAATATTTTTATTTTGGTCGGGCATAATGTTTGTCTTTCTGGCGGAGAGGGAGGGATTCGAACCCTCGGTACCGATAAAGGTACTCCGGTTTTCAAGACCGGTGCACTAAACCACTATGCGACCTCTCCTAAAAAAATTTTGAAGTGGTTTACGTTTATTATACCATCTTTTTATAAAAAAACAAAACAGCATCTGCTCTAGAAAGATGCTGTTTATGATTGTTTGGGTTTGCGCTAATGGAAAGCCCATTGCATTTAACCCTTTTGTTTCAGGACAGAATACTTATAATCCTGAAGCCAAGGCGCGAACTATTTCGCGCTTTGAGTCAGAATAAAAGGATTATTAGCGACGTAGAGCGAGTCCGTCCCGATTCTATCGGGACGAGCGAGCCGAGGAGCTAATACAGGTTTAATACCTGCGAGCTCTGCTGCGAGGATCCTTTATTTTACAAATTGTGGGCTGGGATCTTCAAAAATATAAAGGCCTTGTGCCTGGTTCGGATTGTTAACGGGCTGTTTTCCGATTGTTGAGGAAGCTGTGGTAGATGCTAAGGGTTTGGTTTCATCAGTTTCAGAATTTTCTGTGGACGCGGATTTAACTTCCGGTAAGCTCGCGGTTTGATCGGTAATTAAAATGTATTTGGCAAAAAGAGAGTCTTTGTTTTTACTGCCGGAAATATTGATTTTAAGTTTTAATTTTAAAGCTTCCGGTGTTAAAACAACCCCTTCTGTATTTTTAATGACTGTTTGCGAATCAAGTTTAAAAGCGGTGTCTTCCACAGTAATTTTTTCTTTGGAAATTTCACTTATTTCGCCTAAAACGGTTACTGAATTAGGATCGCTACTTAACTTGGCTAAAGTTTGGTCGTTGCTGGCAATGGCAATGGACTGTTTGATTTCGGAAATTTTTGCCGAATTTTCGTTTAAAGCAACCAGTGCTGTGCCCGCGGCCTCGTTTATTTCGCTGTTAGGTTTAATTTCCTTAAGCAAGGTTTGTTGTTCTTTGGTAATAGATTCCAGCGAGCTTAATAGGGGATGGTTGTTATCTGCCTTGGGGTTATTTGCGGTTACCGTATTTACAACTTCAATGGCGTTGCGGGTTTGGTCGGTTAATTCCGTTAACGCAGCTTTTTCCTGTTCAATGTTGCTGGTTGGATTCTGAAAAATAATCCTAGCTTCATCAAGGCGTTTTTTGGTAATTTCCACTTGCAGATTGGCTTTTTGATCTTGGTTATAGGCCAAAACCAACTGTAATTTTTCGGCGGATTTTTTAACGACAAATAAAGTTTGTCCCGGACCGCTCTTGTAAGAGGCATAGCCTGTTACGGTAAAAGCGCTAACAAGCAACATAACAGCAGTGGAAGCGGCGGCAAGTCTTGATATATGCGTGCAGGCAAACCAGAAATTTTTGGCTTTGGCAGATGCGTAGCGGTGATTCATCAGCGGAGTGGGAATAGGATTTTTAGGCAAAGCAAAAAGGCTCGCGGCAATTTCTAGCAAGGGAGAAATTTCAGTTTTGTCGGATTCCAAACTGAAATTTGGGTTTTGCTTTAGCTCTTCCAAAGCGTTATTAAGTTTTTCGGTATTATTGTCCATTAGATTCCATTTGCTGTTTAATTAGCTCTTGAATTTTACTTAATGCCCGGTGCTGAATTACCCTAATTGCCCCTTCGTTTTTGTGTAGCAGTTCGGCTATTTCACTGTTGCTTAAATCTTCAAAAAATTTTAATTTAATTACCACCTGCTGTTCAGCGCCGAGTTGTTTAATGGCTTTAAGCAGTTGTTTTTGCTGATTATCCAGATTCACAACATCCACAACATTGGTTTCGTACTCTAAGGTATTTTCTACATCTTCCAAAGCCACCGTTGCTTTTTTTTGGCGGTAATAATCTATTACCGAGTTTCTGGCAATCTGGTAAATCCAGCCTTCAAAAGAAGTGTGTCCGCTGACTGAAGAAAGTTTTGCAAAAGCTTTGATAAATACTTCTTCCGCTAAATCTTCGGCTGTTTCTTTGTGGCTGACGCGGTAAAATATGAAGTTGTAAATTTTTCTAAAGAAAAGTCCGTAGATTTCGGTTAAAGCCCCATCCTCGCCTTTTTGGGCTTTTTCCAATAAAAGCGGATCAATAGAACTATGTTCTGTCGATTTCATAGGGCTAATATTAAAGACGAAACTCTTGTTCATTTGTTACAAGATTACGGAATAGTTTAGGAATAATAGCAAATATTGAGGAATAAACCAAGTCTTTAAGTTGATTTTACCTCTAAAATGCAAAAACCGCCAACTTTGGCGGTTTAAAATTTTTTAGCGGTTTTTGCTGACAAAATTTGAAATTGTTTCCAAAAGGATTTTCCAATTAAGCGGTCATACTTGTATGAATTTAAAGTGATTCCTTTATGTTTAAGCTTTCTGTATTCTGTCAGAACATCATTAACTGCAAACCAAATAGTTGGTTGCCACGGGAAATAAATTTATAGCTTTCAAAATAATGCCTGGCCTTTTATTTCCAGCTTAAAAAGTAATTATTTTTGTTATTGGAATTTAAAAGAATTGATGAACAAATCAAAATTTTCCTTGGTAATTCCGTAGGTACTTATTATATAAAGGTTATTGCCTTCGACGGTCATCAATGCGTAATTGTTAGTATCTGTGGTGACGTTACTTTTCAAGTCCAATTTTACCGGCACTATAACCGTCCCTGTGATCGCCGGGTTGCCCCAAAATTGAGTTGTCTCATGGTCTGCAACTTTTGATCCAGGATGCAGGGCATTGACGGAACCGATATACGCATCCGCAGACTCATCAAGGAAATTGTCTTTAAACTTGTAATTAGCCGGGAAATGGTAGACAGCCACTTTATACCAAGCACGTTGAAGCCCGCGGGAATATTCTTGGAAATATTCGGTTAACGGAATGGTGCCGGCGCTACTGGATCTATATGTTGTATTATCTACCTTCGGAAGTGTTGGAAAATTTACTGCGAATCCGTCATTTATTGATGCATAGGCCGTTGTCGGAGCCGGAACATCGATAGATTTTATTCCATTATTATCTGTTTCACTATTAGGCGTGGAGGCGTTCGAAAGGCCATTGGCACGGTCTTGAACACCAGTTGGTGAATTATTGGTGTTATGTTCTTTCCCTTGTTTAGTAACAAAAACCCTTAGGCCTATAGCCACTACAATAATTATTGCTACAACTATAATTATTTTGTTATTTTTTGATAATGTCATAATTAATATTTGATAAATTATGCTTGTATATATTATATCATCAAAACGACAAAAACCGCCAAAATAGGCGGCTTAAAATTTTGGCGGTGTTTTTTGATTGATGTTCGAACTTTTTTTGACGAAAATTCTGAAAACTAATTTGGGCTCGGCGGGGCAAACTATTTTTCTGGGGGAATGGAATTGCGCCGCCTCGGCTTTCTTCCCGCCAGCGAGGAGCGAGGTCTGGGGAGGAATGCGGGCGGGATTTTGAACCTTTCCTTTTTCGCTTCCGAATTTCGTGCCAGTTTTTAACTGGCACGCCGTTTAAATATGCCTAATTGATTACTATAGCAGTCTATTTCTTTTATAAATCGTTGCCTGAGTATGACAGATTGAAACTCTTATTAATCAATGGGAAATCCGGTATTACATTACCTTGACCCGCATAACCCAAAACAGGCCAGTTTAAAAAAGATGCGTCCCGCACATCTACCCTGGAAATATTACCATCCTCATTTGTTACAACAAAATAAACTATTTCACCACGCCAACCTTCAGTAATACCAA
>Ga0172370_10010626_pt1 | contig 10531 bp, 9 predicted proteins | sample LakKiv5m_FD_114538 | JGI IMG/M metagenome (GOLD analysis project Ga0172370, IMG submission 114538) | Freshwater microbial communities from Kabuno Bay, South-Kivu, Congo - kab_022012_11.5m | ecosystem: Environmental > Aquatic > Freshwater > Lake | place: Democratic Republic of the Congo...
ACCTACATGAGAGACTGGATTAAGGCAAGCCCAGAATAATGAAATTTTTGATGAAATCATGAAGCACGGGCCTCTGGGATAAAGATTTTGTGGATTTTTCTATCTTATGTATTAAATTTATCACTTAATGGGGTATAATTCTACGGATAAGGATCTCCAGAGGTAAGGTTTCACGGGTTCCGGGTGCAACGTTTCCCGCTGCAAAGCGGGATTAAGGACAAGCGCAGTATTGAAGACCCGAATTGCAGGCAAGAGGGTGCTGCCTTGTCAAAATGCGTCCGTTGGGTAAACTCTTTTCAGGTTTAAAGTGACAAATCAGGTGGTATGTATGCCTCCAAAATGGGATGAGGGGACTGGGAACACAACCTTAAACCTCTGAACCCGTGAACGGTTACCTCGAGGGCAACGGATATCGTCGTCTTCTGAACGCGGCATGACCCTATTTTTTGTTGGTGAGGATCAACATGAAGATATTCATTGTGGGAAGCACAGGGATGTTGGGAAGCGAGTGCAGAAAGGTCCTGAGCGGGGACCACGAGGTTTTCTGCCCGGAAAGAAAAGAGGTGAACATCGCCAATTGGGATGTGGTGATCGAGAGCCTGACGGAGGTCTCTCCTGATGTGATCCTCAACTGCGTTGGATTTACCGACATGGAGGCCAGCGAAAAAGAGGATTTTGACGTTCGAAAGATCAATGTGGAAGGTCCGAGGAATCTTGCCCAAGCATCTGCGCGATTCGGCTGTAAAATGGTTCACATCTCCTGTGGGCATATTTTTGACGGCCAGAAGCCGATTCCCCAGCCCTATTTTGAGGACGATCCCCCCAATCCGATGTCCGCTTATGGGAAAAGTAAGCTGGAAAGTGAAACAGCCGTCAGGGGCAACTCTCCCAACTACATTATCGTTCGGTCCATGTGCCTGTATGGGCTGACTGGGAAAAATCTGATCAAATCGATTCTGGCCAAGGCCCTTGCCAGACGCTCAAAGGTCCTTCAGGTCCCAAAAGATCAGTTTGGGGCCCCGACCTGGAGTTATCGGCTGGCATTGCAACTCAAAGAACTCGTGGAGAATAACGGAAGGGGCACCTATCATACCACTGCCTCCGGCTGCTGCAGTCGCTTTCAGTTTGTGGAGCATGTCCTGAATCGATTGGAGATCAAAACCCCGGTCGAACCGTGCCGTTTAAAGGACCTGAAACAGACGGTCGACTACCCTGCCAATTGTCTGTTGGAAAACAGGCTCGCCAAGAAACAGGGCGTTGATGTCATGGTGGACTGGAAAGAGGATCTGGATCGGTTTCTCGAGGCATCCGGCGATGAGCTGATCAAGGAAGCCCGAAAGCGATGAAATGGTTGCTCTCCCTCCTCGGGTTGACCTACGTGATCAGCCCGTATGACCTTTTCCCGGACATGTTTGTAGGGGTGGGCTGGATTGACGACCTGATCATCCTGGGCCTCCTCGGGTGGTATCTCTATGTCTACCGGAGACGGCGATACAGCTATGAAAGCCCGGGTCCCCAAAGCGGTCCTTACGGCCAGGATGGGGACGGGGAGAAGGCCGAGACACGGAGGACGGCTGAAACGAAGGACCCCTACGCCGTGTTGGGCCTGTCCAAAGGGGCATCGAACTCAGAGATCCGGAAGGCCTACCGCCGCCTTGCCAACCAGTACCATCCTGACAAAGTGCTACATTTGGGCCATGAATTCAAAGAGTTAGCTGAAATCCGGTTCAAGGAGATACAGGCCGCCTACCAGGAACTGAAGTCGAAATAGGCCGTCCAATGCGGCATAGCCGCAACCCAAAAATATCTCACACAAAGCCACGAAGACACAAAGAGACACAAAAGGTTTTCTTGTTTTTTGTGACAGAAAACTGGGAAATAAGGTACTAAATGGAGCGGCCCAATACCCCCCCCTCATAGATGGCAGACTTGGCGCTTCTGGGCTCCAGACAGTCTCCGATCTGATGGATTTGATAACTTAGGTCCTTGATCTGGCGATAGAGTCTGTCGTCCGGCCTGGAGCCGATGGCAATCACCACGGCATCCGCGGCGATAAAGGCCTCTTCCCCCTTCTCACCGACAATGACAACCCCGCTGTCTTCCACCCTGCCGAGCCGAAACCCTGTTCGGATCGCCACGTTGTTGTCGATCAGCTTCTGAATGAGGAGTTTTTTGGTCATGCTTTCGATCTGGGCGCCGATTTTGGGGAGCATTTCCACGATAGCGACCTGACGCCCGTTATCCGAGAGATGGAGGGCCACCTCGCATCCGATGGCCCCGCCGCCGATCACCACGGCCTTTTGGCCAATCTGTGAATGAGTATTCAAGGCCTCGTTAACAGGGATCACAATGGGCTTGTCTATCCCTTCCACGGCCGGAAGGAGGGGCACGGAGCCGGTGGCCAGGATGACCACATCAGGGGCTAGTGAAACAAGCGTGTCTGGAGTCACCTCCTGGTTCAGATGGCAGTTGACCCCGAATCGTTCGATCTGCCGTTTCTGAAACCGGATCAGATTCAACAGTTCCTTTTTGTACCCGGTAATGCTCCCCAGCAGGAGCTGGCCCCCGACCTCGGACTGCCTCTCAAAGAGATGGACCTCATGCCCCCGTCTGGCCGCCACCCAGGCCACGTTCAACCCGCCGGGTCCTGCCCCGATGACCATGACCTTTTTCCGAGTCTTCGCAGGATGGAAGGCCATCTCCTTTTCACGCCCCAGCACCGGGTTGACCAGGCACTCGACGCGGCCCCTTCTGAAGATGGACTCCATGCAGGTGTTGCAGGCGATGCATCGCCTAATATCGTCTAAACGTCCTTCCTTTGCCTTTTTTGGCAGTTCGGGGTCTGCCAGAAGACCCCTGCCGATGCAGACGAGATCGGCCATCCCCTTTTCAATCAGCTCATCGGCGATGAGGGGATCATTGATCCTTCCGACGGTCATGATCGGGACATTTAGGGCCTCCTTGATCTGTCCCGCGTATCCGGACAGGCAGGCCTTTTCCATGAACATCGGCTGACAGATCCATTCCGGGGTGGCATCGTTTCCGGCCGAGACCTGAACCACGTCCACACCGGCACGGATCAGGATCTTGAGGATCTGGATGCTCTCTTCTGCATCGAGACCATCCTTCACGAATTCCATGGCGCTGATCTTGAATGAGATGGGAAACGCCTGACCCACCCGGCTCCTGACTTCCCGCACGATCTCCTCGGCGAAGCGTGTCCTTCCCGCGACGCTCCCTCCGTAGGCGTCATCCCGAATATTGGAAAATCTCGACAGAAACTGATTGATAAGATACCCGTGGGCCCCGTGGATTTCAATAAGCTCGAAACCGGCCGCCACGGCCCGTGAAGCCGCATCCCCGAATTTCCTGACCAGTGTCTGTATCCCATCGATGGTCAGAGGTTCCACATCCCCTCGAATGGAGGGACAGGGGATGGGGGAGGGGGCCACGGGCTGTTGGTGAATGACCCTGGCCGATGTCTGCCGGCCCCCGTGGTGGATCTGGACGGCCGGGACCGCGCCTTCGGCCTTCATGGCCGCTGCGATCCTGGCAAGCCCTTCGACAAACCGGTCGTCATATATCCTGGCCTGGTGAGGCGAGACGATTCCTTCGGGTGATACGGCGCATGCCTCTACAATGACCATCGCCGGACCGCCCGCGGCCCTGAGCCGGTAATGCTCAACGGTCTTATCGGTAATCCCGCCGTCGTTCTCGATCAGAAAAGAAGCGAGGCCGGGCATGACGATGCGATTCTTCAGTCGGCAATCCTTGATTGTAAAAGGGGTAAACAGGTATTTCAACACATTGATTTCTCCCTGGTTGGGGTGATGGTGAGCGACCTCTTATAGAACCATTCAGTCAATTTTGTCAAACAAAATGTCAGGGCTTTTTCTTGAACGGGCTGTGTCAGAACAGGTACTCGGAGGCGCTCTGTGGCGATGATGGACAGGAGAGGAATTGAGCGGGAATGCCTCACGGACAGGCGGGAAAATTATTTTCGCAAAGAGGCCTTTTTTTCTTGACACAGGAAAGGGAGGCATTTAAAAATGGCATCAACTGAGCACTCAGTCGGTTTTTTACATAAACAAGACGCCTGCCATGTCCAAAAAAGATGCCATTATCCATGCCGCCACGATCCTCTTCTCTAAGAGGGGGTTTGAGAATACCCGCATGTCGGAAATCTCCCGAATGACCGGTGCGGCCGAGGGAACCATCTTTTATCACTTTAAGACCAAGGAGGAACTCTTTCTCGCCATCCTGGAGGAGTTCCGGATGAATATTGTCGCGGAATTTGAAGGCCTTCTGGGGAAACGGGATTCTTATTCGGGTCTGGAGATGATGAACGAAACAGTTCGTTTTTACCTCAACCTGGCCAGCGTGATGGAAGACCGGTTCTTGCTTTTGCACCGGCACGATGCCTACGAACTGGCCCGAATCAACGCGGTTGCTCGGGAGGTGCTGGAATCCATCTACAACTGCCTTGTGGACATCTTTGAAAAGGCGATTGTCCTCGGGCAGGCGGACGGCTCCATCGCGCCCATGCCGGCCCGCAAGACAGCGATGATTGTTTTTTTGATGGTGGACGGTCTGGTGCGTTTCAACACCTACCAGTTATACGATGCCGGCGCTCTTTACGATGACCTCCTCTCGTCCATCCGTCGCATTCTCGGAAACCTTCAGCCATCTGGGTAGGAGAGGATTATGTTTGCCAAGATCTTTCCTTTCATTTCCTGGTTCAAGAACTACGACAAATCGTCCCTTCAGGCGGACGGTCTGGCGGGCTTGACCGTGGCCCTGGTGCTCATCCCCCAGTCCATGGCCTATGCCCAGCTCGCAGGGCTTCCACCCTACTATGGGCTGTACGCCTCTTTCCTGCCGCCCATGATAGCGGCCCTCTTTGGATCGAGCCGGCAACTGGCCACAGGGCCGGTGGCCGTGGTGTCGCTGATGACCTCGGCCTCCCTCGCGCCTCTGGCAACGGCCGGGAGCGAAGGCTACATTGTGTACGCCATTTTGCTGGCCCTCATGGTGGGGCTTTTTCAATTCTCTCTCGGCATCCTCCGCCTGGGCGTAGTGGTCAATTTCCTGTCGCACCCCGTAGTGAATGGTTTTACCAATGCCGCTGCCTTGATCATTGCCACATCGCAGCTTTCCAAGATGTTCGGGGTCTATGTGGACACAGCAGAACACCATTATGAGACGGTATACCATGTGATCATTGCGGCCTTTCACCATACCCATTGGCCGACCCTGCTCATGGGGGCAGGGGCCTTTGCCATCATGTACGGACTGAGATGGTTCAATCCCAAGATCCCCAATGTCCTTGTGGCAGTGGCTATCACCACCTTTATCTCGTGGGGCATCGGCTTTGAACACAACGCCCGGCTTTCGGCTTTGAGCATCGCATCAGAGGAGGTGCATGGCCTCATCAAACGCTTCAACGAGGCTCTCCAGACCGCTGACGACCTGGCCATCGAACGTACCAAGGCCTATGGTGTCCTGGAGGAGACACAAAAGGAACATGACCTGAAAAAGGTTCTGCAGGCCGAACATGCCATCAGGCTATTGACGCATGATATTGAAGTGGTCAAAGAGGAGTCTGCCGGTATCCGTGCGAAACTGAGGTCTTTCCTTTTCACCGGGGTGATGGGGGCCGAAGGGAAACACACCTTCTATCCTAAGGGTTCAGCCCCTCAGAAGGCAAAAGGAGATGGTCGGGTTTGGCAAATGAAGGTGGGAAACAGCCCCCTCAAGGAGGACAGTCTTCTCTTCTACGGGGGCGGCGCTGTCGTGGGCACCATTCCCAAGGGGCTTCCTTCCTTTACCGTGCCCAAGTTCGACTTCAAGATTGCGGGTCATTTGTTTTCCTATGCCGCCATTATCGCCCTATTGGGGTTCATGGAGGCCATCAGCATTGCCAAGGCCATGGCCGCCAAGACCGGGCAACGACTGGATCCCAATCAGGAACTGATCGGACAGGGTCTCAGCAATATTCTGGGGTCCATCGGCAAGAGTTATCCGGTCTCCGGATCCTTCTCGCGATCCGCGGTCAACCTTCAGGCCGGGGCCGTGACCGGCCTTTCCAGTGTCTTTACCAGCATGGCCGTGGTCATTGTCTTGATGTTCCTGACTCCCCTTCTGTATCACCTGCCGCAGTCCGTTTTGGCCGCTGTCATCATGATGGCCGTCATCGGGCTGATTAATGTCTCCGGGTTTATTCATGCCTGGCATGCCCAGTGGTACGATGGGACCATTTCTATCATCTCGTTCATCGCGACCTTGGTCTTTGCCCCCCACCTGGATAAGGGGATTATGATCGGGGTGGCTTTGTCTATCGGGGTCTTTCTGTATAAGAATATGCGACCCAAGGTGGCCTCTCTTTCCAGGGCGGAGGACGCAAGCCTGCGTTGTGCCGAAACCCACGGGCTGAAGCAATGCGAGTACATTGCTATGGTTCGTTTCGAAGGCCCGCTTTTCTTCGCCAATGCCAGCTTTCTGGAAGACAATATTATGGAAACCATGCGAACCCGAAAGAATCTCAAACACATTATTGTGGTCTCAAACGGCATCAACGATGTGGATGCGTCCGGCGAAGAGACCCTTTCGCTCCTTGTGGACCGAGTCAGGAGCGCGGGCGTAGATATCTCCATGAGCGGCGTCAACGAGTCGGTCATGCAGGTTCTGAAAAGGACCCATTTTACGGCAAAGATAGGGGAAGATCACATCTTCCCGACCATGGAGCGGGCCATTGCAACCGTGCACCCAAAGACCCATGCGAAAGAGAGCGAGGCCACATGCCCCCTTACGGCGGCCATGCGGCCTCCGGCATAAGCGTTTGGAAAGGGGGGATATTATGGCGATCATTACGGTTTTTAACGGCGCTTTTTGTCAGGAAGAAACCTTCCTCAAGAGGATCCAGACATCCAGTCACTATGATGTGGTGCGGGACAGCGACATCCTATTGGAGGCCAGCCGGCTCTCCGGTCTGGCCACGAGCAAGATCGAGCGGGCCTTTTCGGCACGTGTATCGGTCTTTAACCGGTTCACCCGCGAAAAGGAACGGTCTCTCGCTTATCTACGACTCGCTGTGTCGCAGGTTTTGGAACGGGAGGATACGCTTTTGCATGGGCTGACAGCCATTCTGGTTCCCATGGAGATCGCCCATGTCCTTCGAATCTGTTTGATTGCGGATATGCCCTTCCGGATTGCTGCGGCAACGCGGGACCAGGGTGTGCCCGAAGCGGAGGCCGTCACATTGATCCACCATCTGGACGAAAATCTGGCCCACTGGGTCCACACGATTCGGGATGTCAAGGATCCTTGGGACGCCTCATTGTATGACATGGTCATTCCGCTGGACAAATCGCCGTTGGATGAGGTCGAGAAATTGATCCTCGACAATCTGGGCCAGGGAGTGCTCATGCCTACCGAAAAATCGAGACAATCCGGAAGAGATTTTCGAATGGCCTGCGCCGTGGACGTGGCCCTTGCCAACGAAGGCCACGACGTGTCGGTGAAGGCCTCAAACGGCACGGTTTCCATAACCATTAACAAACATGTGCTTATGCTGAGCCGTCTCGAAGAGGAACTCAAGGCCATTGCCGGCAGGGTTCCGGGGGTGAAGCAGGTGGAAACGAGGGTGGGTCCAGGCTTCCATCAGTCCGATATCTATCGGAAATTCGATTTCGAGGTCCCATCCAAGGTCCTGCTCGTGGACGACGAGCGGGAATTCGTTCAAACCCTTTCCGAAAGGCTCCTGATGCGGGAAGTGGGTTCGGCTGTGGCCTATGACGGAGAATCGGCCCTCGAGTTGATCAAGGAGGATGAGCCGGAGGTCATGATTCTCGACCTCAGAATGCCGGGCATTGACGGCGTCGAGGTTCTCAGAAAGGTCAAGGAGACCCAGCCGGAGATCGAAGTGATCATCCTGACAGGCCATGGATCCAACAAAGACAGGGAGACCTGCATGACCTTGGGGGCATTCGCCTACTTCCAGAAGCCCGTGGATATCGATAAACTGAGCGCGACGATCCAGAGCGCCAACGAGAAAATCAGACGCAGGAACAGATCTGAAGGCAACCGGCCATCGAAGGAATAGGATACCCGGATGCGCCCAGATAGGTGTTCGGGGGGAGTTATTTCTGTGGCGGGTTTTCTACCCTGGGATAGATCCAGGTGCCGTTTGCTGTCGGTGCGCCACACTTGAATTCCCCGGTATAGGTTGAGCCGTTCGCGTAGGTATAGGTCCCATGACCTTCGAACTGGCTCTTTTTCCAATGGCCTATATAGGTCCCGCCATCGCAAAAAATCCACGTACCGTGTCCATCCGGCTCATTGTCCTTAAATTCGCCGACATATTTTGAACCTTCAGGACGGATTAGGGTCCCGCGTCCATGCTTTTTCCCGTTTTTCCACTCGCCCTCATAGGTTGAGCCGTCCGAAAAGACAAAGGTCCCCTCCCCATTCGTGCAATCTCCTTTGATACAGGGTCCTTTTCCAAAGCTGTTGACGGGCACGAACAAAAACATGAATAGCGAAAACAAGACGGTTCCTACCTGAGATATCTTTCTCATCCTTTCTCCCTCCCCTTTTCTCTTTCTTCCTTTCCCTTAATCCTTTTTACTCCTTATTCTCTGAATGTTCAAGATTTTTTGGTGTCTGTTCCATCTTCACGGACGGTATCAATATGTCCTTTCTGTGGCGGGGGATTTCACCCTCCACCATGTAGATCACCTCTTCAGCGATGTTGGTGGCATGGTCGGCGATCCTTTCCAGGCGCCGGGATATCTGAAAAAAGTTGATCAAAAACCCCACCCGCTCCGGCTGGGCCTTTATGGCGTCTTTGACATTGTCATAATGCATCACGTTCATGTCGTCCACGTCATCGTCGGCCAATACCACCTTATAGGCCAGGTCCACATCGAGATTGACCAGGGAATCGAGGCTTTCCTTGAGCATGATTTCGGTTTTTTCCGCCATCACGCCGTAGTCAAGGGGAAGGCTGATGGGCGGCCGTTTTGAAATATAGACCACCCGTTTCGCAATATTGGCCGCCTCATCGCCTATCCTCTCCAGGTCGTTGTTGATCTTGATTACCGCGGCGATGAATCGAAGGTCAACGGCCACAGGTTGATGAAGGGCAAGGATCTTTAGACATTCCTCTTCAATCTCCACCTCCATGGCATCGATCTCGTTGTCTGCCTCTATGATTTCCTCGGCCGCCTTGGCATCTCTCGTCTCAAGTGCCTGAATGGCCATGCGAACGCGTTCCTCCACCATGGCGCCGAGGGACAGGATCTGTTTCTTTAGGCTTTCCAATTCCCTTTGTAAATGCCGTTTCATAGGCTTTCCTCACTGTCTCCCTTTTCTGAAACTTCAGGTTACTTGAGTTTGTTGAGTTTCTCGGGTTTGTGGTTGTGTGCCCGACCTGCCGCGCAGGCGCTCATGGGGGCGATCACCCTATCGACCCTATCCGCTTCTCATATAAAACTTCAGGTTCAGAGGTTCAAGGTTCAGAGGTTCAGGGGTTCTCGTTCCTCGTTTCTGGTTGCTCGTTGCTGGTTCATTCGACGTTGGACGTTCGGTGTTGGACGTTCATCCCTTAGGGAGTTTCTGCCTGATCTGACCGGCCCCCGGCCATAGGCTGCGCTCGCTGTCTTAGCCAAATCGGCCGGTAATGTAATCCGACGTCTGCTTGAGCCTGGGCCGGGTAAAGAGGGTTTCGGTCCGGTCCACCTCGATCAGCTTTCCGAGATAGAAAAAGGCGGTGAGATCGGACACGCGTGCGGCCTGCTGCATGTTGTGGGTGACGATAATGATCGTATAGGTCTCTTTCAATTCATGGATTAATTCCTCGATCTTCAGGGTGGCGATCGGGTCCAGGGCCGAGGCAGGCTCGTCCATAAGCAAGACCTCCGGCTCCACCGCCATGGCCCGGGCAATGCAGAGCCGCTGCTGCTGACCGCCGGAGAGCCCCAAGGCCGAATTGTGGAGACGGTCTTTGACCTCATCCCACAGGGCGGCCTGTTTCAGACTGGTCTCCACCCTGTCTGTCAGAAAATCCTTGCTCTTTACGCCATTGACCCGCAGCCCATAGGCCACGTTTTCAAAAATGGTCTTGGGAAACGGGTTCGGCTTTTGAAAGACCATGCCCACGTGGCGACGGAGCGTCACCACATCCACACTGGAATCGTAGATGTTTTCACCGTCGAGAAGGACCTTTCCTTCGGCCCTGCTGTACGGAATGAGATCGTTCATGCGGTTGAGGCAGCGCAACAGGGTGCTTTTACCGCAGCCTGATGGCCCAATCAGTGCGGTCACCTGGTTTTTCGGAAAGTCCAGTGTGATATGATAGAGGGCCTGAGCCTCGCCGTAGTAGAAATCCAGCTCCTGTGTCGACATTTTAGGTGAATTTTCCATCATCGCCTTTTCCTTAGCCGGGACCGGTAGAGGATGGCGATCAGGTTTAGGCCGAGCACGAGGACGATCAGCACCAGCGCCGTTCCATACTGGAGGGGCCGGGTGGCCT
>Ga0172370_10010631_pt1 | contig 10528 bp, 10 predicted proteins | sample LakKiv5m_FD_114538 | JGI IMG/M metagenome (GOLD analysis project Ga0172370, IMG submission 114538) | Freshwater microbial communities from Kabuno Bay, South-Kivu, Congo - kab_022012_11.5m | ecosystem: Environmental > Aquatic > Freshwater > Lake | place: Democratic Republic of the Congo...
ACAAGGGTTATTCGACCTTGCAATGAATTACCTGAAGTTAAACAATTTAAAGAAACCGCCGTATGCGAGAGCATGTACGGTGGTGTGAGAGGGCGGGGGAGTGATCCCCCTACCTACTCGATTTCACCAGGAACAACATCGAATTCGGGATTATTGTTTTTATGCTCGGAACCATTGGTTATGCAGGCAGTATAGTATTTTACAATTCATTTTTGCCTGTAATTGCATCCCGTGAGGATCAGGATCGGATCAGTGCAAGGGGATATTCGATGGGTTATCTTGGATGCGTGATTTTGCTGCTTTTCAATTTGCTCATGATCACGAAACCAGGCCTTTTTGGCATACCTCAGAGCTCCGGCCTTGCTGCACGTATCTCATTCATTACTGTTTGTTTATGGTGGCTGGGATTCTCCACCATCACATTTATGCGACTACCTAAATATATTTTCAGAAAAAGAACAGCACAATCAAATGTTCTGACAAACGGATACAAAGAACTCCGCACCGTGTTCAACATAATAAGAAAATCCAGCAAATTAAGCGTTTATCTCTGTGCGCTTTTCTTTATCATGACAGGCATTCTGACAGTGATGTTTATGGCTGCATCATTTGGTGTAAAGGAGCTTGGCCTGAAAGAAGAAGTTCTTATCCCGACCATTCTCGTAATACAGCTATTGGGTATGTTTGGCGCCTGGTTTTTTGCAGGATTATCAGGAAGGATGGGAAATTTAAGGACGTTGATATTTCTTATTATTGCCTGGATATTTATTTGTGCGGGAGCTTTTTATATAAATGATGCTGCCGGTTTTATTATTACCGCCGGATTCATAGGTATTGTAATGGGCGGCTCACAATCGCTTGCCCGCTCCACATATTCAAAGATGCTACCGGATACTACCGACCATACTTCCTTCTTCAGTTTTTATGACGTGATGGAAAAAATGGCCACAGTCAGTGGCACATTCAGCTTTGGAATTATCGAGGCCATAACCGGTAGCATGCGATATTCGGTTCTTGCCATTGGTTTGGTTTTTATATTTGGATTATCATTTTTGTTAGTGCTGCCACGTAATAATTTACTAATTGAAATAAAACACAAGGACAATTAACTATGAACTTTTAAATTGAAGACGTCATGGAAAACATGGAAAGCCAAAAACCTCTAAGCCCGGAAGAGGAAAAATACAATGATTATATAAAGGCCGGTGATGATTATAATAAGATCGAGATTTACCGTTTGGCCAGATACTGGTATCAAAAAGCCCTTGAAACCGGTATCGAAACTGAGCTTACCAAAAAACGAATTATCGGGGCGGAACAGAAGATAAAGACAGAATTAAGAGTATTCAGTGTTCTTGGGATTTTTGCAATACTGGTTTTGATCGTTGTCGTTGCAGCTTTCCAAATGTAAAGTTGATACTGGTGTTTTGAGAACCGGAATATTTTTTCACCGTTATGAAGTGTAAACGGGATAAATCATATTTTTGATCCATAAAAAATAATAGAAATATGGAAAAAATTATTTCATGTTGCGGCCTTAATTGCGCAACTTGTGATGCCCGGATAGCAACAATTAAAGACGACGACGAGCTTAGAAAGGCAACATCGGAAAAATGGCAGAAGCAATACAATGCACCGAACATTTCACCTGAATTGATCAATTGCCTGGGTTGCAGGCAGGAAGGCGTAAAATTTTCTCATTGCTATAACTGCGAAATCAGAAATTGTGTGAAGGCAAAGAATTACGAAACATGCGGTGATTGCCCCGAACTGGAGACTTGTGCAATTGTGGCAAAAGTTCATCAATTTCTGCCGGAGGCAATGTCCAACCTGAAGAATCTGAATTAAATCCGATCGGTTGTTTAAGTGAGCTGGTTCCGAATGCAATAAAGCATTACGTTCGCAGATGGGCAATCATACCTTTCGGCCCAGGTTCCGGAATCCTTTCAGGATAATGTTAATGTCATTCATTATTTTATAATCACGGGCATAAAGCAGATTCAATCTATCAATGGTGTCAGGAGTAATATTTTTATCGCTGAGCAGATCGGTTGGGTTTAGAACTCCTTTTTTTATAGGAGGCAATTTTTGATTTACCGAATAGGCAGTGATCCGGTAACCCACCCATGTTAATCTCCCTGTAATTACCCGGGCGAGATTTCTGATAAAACCTCCGGGACTTTTAAAAGTAAAGAAGGTAATGGGCGAGGTAAAAAGTAAAACCAATCCGGCAATAAGATCAAGAAACCGTTTGCTTCTAAGATTATTCGCCTTTGCAATGGAATTGATATCAATAATGTAAACATCACCCGTAGTATTTATTGATTTGCTCCCGATGATCGAAAGACTCTCGGGCGGAGCAATTTTAAATTCAAGCTGTGTAAGATTCAGCTCCGACATTTTATCTATGATCTGTTGCGCCGGTATATCCTTTGCACAAAATATCACCTCGTCAATTTTGTACATGGCAATAATTTCCCTGATTTGGTTAAGGTTGCCAATAAATCCGTTGACCTTTTCTGTATTTCCTGAAACACTCACCAGTCCAATGAATCCCGGATTCATGTCAGCTCTCCGTATCAGATCAGCTACCCTCTCGGCCTCCTCCCTTTCGCCAACGATGATAAACCGCCTGTTCATAACAACTCCGATTCTGTATCCTTTGAATTTCAAAATGTGAAGAATATATCTCAGCCCGAACATTGAAATTAATCCCCACAACGCCCCGAATACGATCAGCGCTCGTGAAAACCGGAATGATTCGGGAAGCAAGGCATAAATGATCAGGATCAAAACACTGCCAATGAAAAATCCTCTCAGTATCCTGAGCAATTGCACCGGTTTATCATATCCGCCACTTAAATACACGCTGATAAGCCAGATGAAAATATAAACCGGAATAGCAACCGTCACAATCTCCGCAGGGTATTTCCCCCCGCCGGGAAAAATGATATTTTGCTCCCATGAAACTTTAATTTCGATAAGTCCAACGAACAGCAAAGCGGCATCAGCAACAGGAAGAGCAATTCTCGACAAAAACCTGCTGACGATAGCGATAAAAGCCCTGAAATAAACAGCCAGGTTAATTAAAAATGAAAATATCATGGCATTTTTTGCTGTAAAATGCTTTCGTGCAAAAATGACCATAGCATTGTAAAAAACCACCACATAGTTAATGCTGCTTTTTTTAGTGCTTTCGCCCTTGTAATGTATGATTCGGGTTTCAGGGAAATAGTAATTGTGATAGCCTGCGATTTTAATACGGTACGACAAATCAATATCCTCTCCGTACATAAAAAATGCTTCATCCAGTAGCCCGGTTTTATCAAGTGCAGCCTTCCTTATAAGCATAAATGCCCCTGAAAGAATATCAACGATGTGAATTTTTTCATTATTCAAATAACCCAGGTGATACCTGCCAAATATTTTTGATTTTGGAAAAAGGCGGGACAATCCGAATATTTTATAGAAAGCGACCACAGGAGTCGGAAGCCCTCGTTTTGATTCCGGAAGAAATTTTCCCTGCCCGTCCACCATTTTAACTCCAAGTGCGCCGGCATCAGGATGGCCATCCATAAACATTACAATCTTGCTGAAAGTATCATCTTCAACAACAGTATCAGGATTAAGAAGAAGAATATATTCACCCTTAGCCAACCGGATGGCCTGGTTGTTTGCCCGTGAAAATCCTAAATTTTCGTTGTTTTGTATAACTTTTATTTGAGGAAACTTTTCCATGAGCATCTCCACAGAACCATCCACGGAGTTGTTGTCCACAACAAATATTTCAGACTCAATGCCATGTACAGCTTTTCTCACTGAATGCATACATTGTTCGAGAAAATACCTTACGTTGTAATTTACAATAATTACGGAAAGCTTCATGCTTATTATTGTTCATTCCTAATCGGGTTCAAATTTAATACTTAAACCACAACTCAGCCTTAAAAAAAATAATTTGTCACATTGAAATTTAATTATTTTTGTAACCAGTAAATTTATACTTTTAAAATGAAAGAAATAGTTTTAAAAACCTTGTCGACGGCAGGAAAAGCTATGCGTCCGGGTGATATAGCCAAATTATCCGGTTTGGAAAAAAGTGATGTAGATAAAGCGATTAAAGAATTGAAGAAAGAAGATAAAATCTTCAGCCCTAAAGTCTGCTTTTATGAAGTGAAAAAATAACAATTCTCCGGTTATTTGATTGTCAGGGATAAACCATTAATTTAGCATGGCTCATGTAATTCAGTTTTCAGAAGCTGCCTCCATTGCACTTCATAGTATGGTGATCATAGCACAATCTGGTCAGGAAGAGTTGGTTAATGTTATTAAAATAGCTGACAAGCTGAACAGTTCAAAACATCATGTAGCCAAAGTGATGCAGCGCCTGGTTAAAGAGGGATACCTCGATTCGCAACGGGGACCAAGCGGGGGATTTACTTTAAAAATTTCTCCAGATAAGATTTCACTGCTTGAACTTTATGAAATCATCGAAGGCAAAATTGAAATTGGTAAATGTCCTCTCGACCATCCTGTTTGTAAATTCGAAAGATGTATTTTCAACAATGTGACAAAGAGGTTGTCGGAGGAATTTATTGAATACATGAAGAACGAAAAACTTTCCGATTTTCTTTAACCTGGAGTTTCCTTATTTTATTTCGCGTAATTAATAGCGCGGGTTTCACGAATAACCGTAATTTTTATCTGGCCGGGATAGGTCATTTCGTCTTGTATCTTTTTCGAAAGGTCATAAGAGATTTTTGCCGATTCTGCGTCGCTTACTTTTTCGGCTCCTACAATTACTCTCAGTTCTCTGCCTGCCTGAATAGCATAGGTTTTAACCACACCGGGGTAAGCCAGTGCAAGTTCCTCAAGTTTATTAAGGCGCTGAATATAGGCAGCAACTACTTCCCGTCTTGCACCGGGACGCGCTCCGGATATGGCATCGCAAACCTGTACTACCGGAGATATCAGGTTGTCCATATCAATTTCGTCATGATGGGAACCGATGGCGTTACAGACTTCGGGTTTTTCTTTGAATTTTTCGGCAAGCTTCATCCCATGCAGTGCATGCGGCAATTCCGGTTCATCATCGGGAACTTTTCCGATATCGTGCAGGAGGCCTGCCCGCTTGGCAAGTTTGGGATTCAATCCCAACTCGGCAGCCATGGTGGCACATAAATTTGCGACTTCTTTGGAATGCTGCAGCAGGTTTTGACCGTATGAAGACCGGTATTTCATTTTTCCGACAAGCCTGACCAGTTCGTGGTGCATACCATGTATTCCCAGGTCAATAGTTGCTCTTTTCCCGGATTCTACGATGTCAAGTTCAATCTGCTTTTTAGTTTTTGCAACAACCTCTTCAATTCTTGCGGGATGTATCCTTCCATCAGTCACTAGCTTGTGAAGCGCCTGCCTTGCAATTTCCCTGCGAACCGGGTCGAATGAAGAAAGAATGATGGCATCAGGAGAATCATCAATGATGATCTCAACACCGGTAATTGCTTCGAGTGTTCTGATATTACGGCCTTCGCGGCCTATGATACGTCCCTTGATCTCATCATTTTCAATATTAAAAACAGAAACCGAATTTTCCATAGCATGCTCAGTAGCAGTACGCTGTATAGTTTCGATGATGATCTTCTTTGCTTCCCGATTGGCGGTAAGTTTTGCTTCATCCACGATTTCCGAAATATGCGACATCGCTTCTGATTTGGCTTCATCCTGTAAAGTTTCGATTAGCTCGGCTTTAGCTTCAGAGGCAGACAGATTGGAAATGGCTTCCAATGCTTCCACCTGTCTTTTATGCACTTTATCTAATTCCGATTGCTTCTTATTGACAAGGTCAAGTTGGGCAGTCAGGTTTTGTCTAACGGTATCAATTTCCTTTTGTTTGCGCTGTAATTCCTCGAATTTTTGCGACAGGCTCGTTTCTTTTTGATTGAGCCTGTTTTCGATTTTTTGAATGGTAGAATTTTTTTCCTGAACGATTTTGTCGTGTTCTGTTTTAAGCTGTAAAAATTTTTCCTTAGCTTGTAATATTTTCTCTTTTTTGATGACCTCGCCTTTTTCTTCAGCTTCTTTAATAATATTCTCGCTTTTTTTCTCAATATTCTTTTTCAGAACGGTGCTGGTTATTATAAATCCTACAACAAGCCCTGAAATACCGACAATAACTGCTATAATAATTTCCATTTTCCGATGATTTATTAAAGAAGGAAACGCATGTAAAAAAAAAATACCCGCATTATTCAAAGGAGTTTGATAAACCCCAATTATACACGTTTAGGGTTGCCTGGCTTTTCGAAACGTCCACTGCTTCTGACCTAACAGAAGTCCTGCCGAAGGCGGGATGAGGCCTGTTCTGGAAGCCATTGAGCTTTCCCTTAATTGATTAATGTTGAGTTTATAAACATTAATAATGAATGAATGCGGGTATTCTTTTTCCGGTATATGATCCGGTAAAATTTCTTTCAAAGAACGGTTATGGTATCCTTTTATTCAAACCATTTGTCAGCAAATTCTCAATTTCAATAAGTTTAGTTTCTATTTCCCTGTCACTCCGGCTGAATGAAGTTTCCACTGTTAAAGCGTTTGTTGTTTTTTCCAAAGTAACCATTGCCAGCAAATCCTGACGGTCGTTGTACGCATAATTTTCAGAATAGAACTTGATTTTCTTATTGATTTCATTTGCCGCTTTTCTTATTGTTTCCTCTTCGCTTCTCTTAATTGTCAACCTGTAAGGCCTGTCGGCGATCGTAACTGATATTGTCAATTCATCCATCAGAGTTACCAGGTTACAAAATAGTTTATTTGTTTAAAAGTCCAATACATTTGTCAATTTCCCGCACCAGTTCATCTATTTTGCTTTTTACATCAGCGTTTCCTTCAAATTGTTTTACTGATTCAGCAATTTTTAAATAGTTATTTTTATCTTTAAGTTGTTCAATTATTTTTTTCTGATCCTCCGAATTATTAATAAGTTCAACCTGTTTTTCCTTTAGTTGTGAGTTTTCATCGGCAAGAACTGTATTCAGTGCAATAAGTTTTTTTACTTTAATCTCAATACTGTTTACCAATTCATTTATGTCAGCCATAAATTACTCATCCCTATAAGATCATTCAATCTGCAAATATATTTATACGACAACTGAAAAACAAGTTTTCAAAAATATTAATTTGAGAACTTAAATTACTGCTGTAAAGATACAACTTTAATCATACCGGCAAACTAAATTTTAATTCCCCTCGTGATAGCTGCTGACAGGTATGCAGGTACATATTAGGTTTCGGTCGCCATAAGCATCGTCAATTTTTGTGACCGGCGCCCAATATTTTTCAGAATTTTCAGTCCTTACCGGAAAGGCAGCTTTTTGCCTTGAATAAGGATAATTCCAGTTGTCGTCAGTCACCATCATTACAGTATGCGGTGCATTTTTTAAAACATTATTTGCTTTATCCGAAATTCCCTTTTCAATGTCTTCGATTTCTTTTCTGATGGATATCATTGCTTCAATAAACCTATCCAGTTCAGTTAAAGGCTCACTTTCGGTAGGCTCAACCATCAGTGTCCCGTGTACCGGAAATGCAACCGTAGGAGCATGAAAGCCATAGTCCATAAGGCGCTTGGCAATATCTACAACAGCGATATCCGCAGTTTTTAGAAACTGATTGCAATCGAGGATCATTTCATGAGCGACACAATTATTTTTACCCGTATATAAAATCTTATAATATCCCTCAAGCCTCGCTCTGATATAATTAGCATTAAGGATAGCAATTTTTGTGGCTTGTGTCAATCCTTCACCTCCCAATAATTTGATATATGAATATGAAATCGGCAGGATAAACGCACTTCCGAATGGAGCGGATGCCACCGGATGTATGGCTTTCACCTCGCCTGTTTCTATAAAAGGATGGCCGGGCAGAAAAGCTGAGAGATGTTTGGCAACTCCGATAGGCCCGACACCCGGCCCGCCACCTCCATGGGGTATGGCAAAAGTTTTATGCAAGTTCAGATGACAAACATCGGCTCCGATAATGCCCGGATTTGTTAGTCCAACCTGAGCGTTCATATTTGCACCATCCATATAAACCTGGCCGCCGTATTTGTGAATAATACCGACCACATCGAGTATGCCTTCCTCATAAACACCATGTGTCGAGGGATAAGTAACCATGATGGCAGCAAGATGATCTTTATATTCTCTCGCTTTCTCTTCGAGATCAGATAAATCAATATTCCCCTGCTCATCGCATTTTACTACGACCACCGATAATCCGGCCATAACCGAACTTGCCGGATTGGTACCATGAGCCGAAGCCGGGATCAGACAAACATTACGATGAGTTTCACCCTTGCTTTTAAAATATTCCCTGATCACCATCAATCCAGTATATTCACCTGAGGCCCCCGAGTTCGGCTGAAACGAAATTGCATCGAAACCCGTGATCTCACATAAATATTTTTCAAGATTCCCGATGAGTTCGTAATAACCTTCCGCCTGATCTTTTGGAACAAAAGGATGCAACGCGCCAAACTCGGGCCAACTGAGCGGAAATAGTTCTGCAGCAGCATTGAGCTTCATTGTGCAGGAGCCCAATGGAATCATAGTCCGGTTCAGGGCGAGATCCATATTCTCCAGTTTTTTGAGATACCTCATCATCTCGGTTTCAGAATGATAAGAATTAAAAACCGGATGGGTAAGATAAGGCGTTTCTCTCCTCAAAGAACCCGGGATGGAATTCAAGCCGGAATTATCCTCCAACTGCTTAATTTCTGTCGTCTGATTATTTTTGGCCGAGGCGAATAGCTGAATTATTGCATCAATATCCCCATCACCTGTTGTTTCATTAATCGCTATTCCTATTTTGTTTTTTTCAGGGTACCTGAAATTGATCTGATTGGCTAATGCTGCCTCCTTAATTTTTAAAATCCGGGTTTCATCCTGATCAAATACAGTCAAGGTATCGAAAAAGAACTTATTTTCTATTTTGTATCCGAGGTCATTTAAGTTCCTGGCCAGTTTGCTTGTCAAAACATGAATATCATAAGCAATAGCCCTGATGCCTGCCTGTCCATGATAGGCAGCATAAAAACCCGCCATCATGGCGAGCAATGCCTGTGCAGTGCATATATTGGAGGTGGCTCTTTCTCTTTTGATGTGCTGTTCGCGCGTCTGCAGCGCCATACGCATTGCGGTATTACCTTTTGCATCTTTCGAAATACCGATGATACGGCCGGGAATATTGCGTTTAAAATTTTCAGTTGTTGCAAAATATCCGGCATGGGGGCCGCCGAATCCCATTGGAATCCCGAAGCGTTGCGTTGTACCAACCACAACATCAGCGCCCCATTCCCCTGGAGGAGTGAGTAAAGCAAGGCTCAGAATATCCGCCGCCACTGCAACACATATCCCTTGCTGATGTGCGTTTGCGACAAATGAGCGATAATCGCATATTTCTCCCGACTGATCGGGATATTGAATTATAGCCCCGTAAATTTTCTCATCTGTGGTCATTGAATTGTGGCCTCCAATGATAAGCTCTATTCCGAGAGGATTTGACCTGTTCATCAATACAGCAATGGTCTGCGGATAAAGATTTTCGGAAACAAAGAATTTATTGGCGCCTTTTTTTACCCTATCCCTTGAACGGGCATTGAAAAGCATGATCATGGCTTCGGCAGCAGCAGTGCCTTCGTCAAGAAGGGAGGCATTGGCAATAGGAAGTCCGGTCATATCAGAAACCATTGTCTGGAAAGTAAGTAAAGCTTCAAGCCTGCCCTGTGATATTTCGGCCTGGTAAGGAGTATATGAGGTGTACCATCCCGGATTCTCGAATACGTTCCGATGGATGACACCCGGTGTTATGGTTGGATAATAGCCAAGGCCGATATAGTTTTTGAAAATTTTATTTTTTGAAGCCAGTTTTTTTAAATGATCAAGGTACTCGAATTCATTGATGCCTTTGGGTATGCTTAAAGGGTTTTTTAATCGTATGGCAGCGGGAATCGTCTTGTCAATCAATTCATCCAGTGAAGATATCCCGATTTCAGACAACATTTTCTTCTGTTCATCCGCTCCCGGGCCGTTATGCCTTTCAATAAAATTATTGGTAATCATATAAAAATTATTTAATCAAAAGTTTTTTGCAATGATAAAATCACAATGCGGGCAAAATTATAAATCTTCACAATTAAAAAAAGGAATTGTTGATTATAGTTTATAAACCATGAAGCAGTACCGATACAAAATTAAATTTCCATCGGCATCGCGGAAACATCAAATTGCACCAAAATGAATAAACAGTTTTTACCATTTCTTTAGTGGGCTTTAGAGATTTGGAGCTTTGGTGGCGGAAAAATCTTTAAATCTTGCTAACAACCTACTCGCCAGCGTTAAGTAATACCAACCAGGCAGGTGGGAACACCAAGGTTTAGTATGTTTTTCTTTTTGATTCATAGAAGCCTATTGGCGAAAAGCTTAAAATATCGTCACCAAATCGCGGAAACATCAAATTGCACCAA
>Ga0172370_10010632_pt1 | contig 10527 bp, 3 predicted proteins | sample LakKiv5m_FD_114538 | JGI IMG/M metagenome (GOLD analysis project Ga0172370, IMG submission 114538) | Freshwater microbial communities from Kabuno Bay, South-Kivu, Congo - kab_022012_11.5m | ecosystem: Environmental > Aquatic > Freshwater > Lake | place: Democratic Republic of the Congo...
GTGAACAGTTGAACCTTCTTAGGGTCGAAAAAACAGAGCCAGACTACGACGCAATGCATTTGATATTTCAAGATCAAAAAGGGCTGTATGTGAAAACATTGATTGAAAAGATTATTGATTGAGCTCAATTTTAAGTGGATGTTCTATTGCATTTATAACACTTCACTCTTTTGGCATAGGAGCGGGTAATAAGTTGGAAAACCTCAGATAAAAACTTGACATTATTTCTATAAATAAATATATTCACTATGGTTCTTTGGGAAGGTGGAAAGACGCCGATTCGAAACCGAAAACAATTCCACTTGATTGATTCTTTAGTTGTATTTTAAAATCTGATAATTAGGTTTTTAAAAGAGAATAAATCCTGTATTGACCCTCTAATGACACTAGGTTTAATAAGCTTTTCTTTTCATCAAAATTGTCATTAATAGATGAAGAATTATCGATGGAAAAACAACACTCATATTTAGATTTCCAAGATTATCGACCATCAGAGTTCATGCGAGCACGAAGGCCAGAACTTTTTTCGGATTCTCGAATTATTAAAGAATATATTTTAAGCAAAGAAGTATTCGAATATCACTTGAGTACTCTTACGAATCGCAAACAAGAATACGATTTTGAACACTTTTGTCGAAGGTTAGCCGAAAAGGAAATATGTCCCAATTTATTGCCACAAACAGGTCCTACAGGTGGCGGTGACAGCAAAGTCGATTCCGAAAATTACCCAGTTGCTGAAGAAATATCTATCCGGTGGTATCATGGAATTGCCCATGAAGCAAATCAAGAAAAATGGGGATTTGCATTTAGCGCTATGGAAGATTGGCTAGCAAAAATTCGTTCAGATATTAAAAAGATTGTCGATACAAATCGCGGGTATAGCCTTGTATACTTTATTACAAACCAATATGTGAAAGATAAAAAAAGAGCTGAAATTGAAGACGAGTTGAGTAAGATTTATAATACAAATATCAGGATACTTGATAGAAGTTGGATTTTAAAAGTAGTTTTCGAACACAATCTTATATCTATAGCAATCGATTCTCTCAATTTAACGGATTTTCAAGACTCTGAACGAATAAAAATAGGTCCTAGAGATACTGAAAAAAAACGACTTCTTGAAGAACTTGATAAACAAATAAATGATACAAACAGATATACCGGTATTGAGTATCAACTTGCCGAGGATTGTTTGCAGACAGCACTTTTAGCAAGAGGTCTCGGTTTACCTCGGTCTGATGTTGATGGACGTTTTGACCGTGCAGAACGGATTGCAAAGAGATTAGACTACCCACAACAATTATTAAGGATTTACTATCAAAGAGCATGGACATCTTATTGGTGGTATGATGATCTGTCTACATTAAATGAGTTATATGACAATGTTGAAAAATATGTGTGTGACAGTGTTCAGGCTACTGATATTGAAATGTTAGTAAATCTTTGGATTATCCTAAAACCCAATATAGTACGAGGGACTATTAAATCAGAAGAAGTAAAATTTGAAGATCGTACAAAAAAGCTAAAAGATGAATTGGGCCGACTTATTGCGGATAAATCGAGGCCTAATAATTCATCACTTGCGCATACTGATTTATTAAATATTGAGATAATTGAATCAATTGGATCACCAGAAAAATTATCTCATGCCTTATCAGAATTACGGTCTGTTATTTCCAATATTGATGGCATGATCGATTACCCTTTTGATATGGTGTTAAAGATTATTAGTGAATTGGGAAATATATTGGTAGAAAACGCGGAATATGATATTCTTTTTGAGGAACTCGTAAAAATAGCCGAAAAAAGAACAAGTGAAGGGTCAACCGGACAATTGCTTTTACAACGCGGTTTTCAAAAATTAAGTAAAGGTAAAACATATGATGCAATACGACTATTTGGTCTTGCGCAACAGAAATTGATAAAATATGAGTATCGAGAGAAACTAGTAGTCTCATTAATTGGTTGTGGAATGGCCTATGAACAAGCAGGATTATTGTGGGCCGCGCGTTCAAGTCTTCTTGCAGCACTTAATCAATCGGTAGCGGAGTTTGTTAAATATGGTGAATTTGTAGATATTACTTTACCATGTTTACAGAAACTTATTTGGATAGAAATGCAAATTGGACGATTACCATATATTTTTTCTTGGATAGAACTTTCAAAAATGATTGCAGGTCATTTAATGTTGAATAAGAAAGAAGAGGGAAAATATTTAGAAGAAAGACAAAATCAAGATATCGTTCTTGGAATTCTTCTATTAAAAACTGATTTTTGGGATTTGAAAAATTTGGATTTCATTCCTGATTTATTAAATAGAATGGATTTAATGAATTCCAGATTAGCACTATTATATGCTCTAGGATATGAAGATTCTCTTCGAAAGGAAGGTTCTATCCCCGAAAGCGATACTAAAGAAAATGTTCTTGATTTATTTACAAAAATGACCAAGCAACCGGCAAATGATGATCTTCCGTGTAAACCCGAGCTAATGCTACAGTCAAATATATTATTCAAATCAAATATTCTTGGTTGTGATGTAGTAGTAGAAGTGGATAATAATCAAGAATCAATATTCTTAGCAGAGACAATCCTTGGAACAATGGAAGCTTTTGTAGCTACAAGTTTAGATTATAAAATAATGCCTTTCAAATCGGAAATATCTATAAGAATCAAACCCTCAGTATTTAATTCGGAATTACCTGAAATAGATCTGAGTAGCTTTAATTGCGATTCTTGCCTTGTTATTACTCATCCGTTAAGTTTGAACAATTTATTTCTCAAAGATCAGGAAAAATTTCGAATGTGGCTTTTAGATGTAGTAGCAAAAATATTGGCAAATTCTACCGTTATTAATGATTCGCATAGCTACTTCGAAAATTTGGCGAAAAATGAACATGCTTTTGAACGCGCCTTGAATTTTTCCGACATTAGGACGACAATTCATAATATTCTTGGTCAAAGTCCTAAATTTCGTCTATCAGATTGGGATGATACAAAAACGATAAAGCGTTTTTCTGTAAATCGTAATGAACCTTTGTTTGATAATATAAATGAAATAAATAAAACAAATACTCGAAAACATACTCAACCAAAACTGGGTAAAGGGGAACCACCACAGGAATTATTTGATACAAATAAAATGAAACATAAAGACAGAAAAATCTTATCATTAATCAATATACCTTTATGGGATAAAGCCGGATGGAAAGCTACTGCCTACATGCATTCTCACGATTCAAGTTTACCGCCAGTTTTAGTGATAGGATTCACTAATATCGAGGCTGGTAGATCGATATTTCAGGAATGGCAGAATCTATTAGGTAAGGTTGATGTTAATGACCAAATCCATGTCTCAATTATTACAGGCATAGATCGTTCAAATCCTTATAGTTATAGAGTTGTAATAAATTCAAACCTGACAAATCAGTTTAATGAATCCTTGAATAAGCAGTTTTTAATTGTATCGAGAATAAATCGAATGGATCCCCATGATAGTAAGAACTTAGACACATTTATTAGGGAATATGATAAGTTTAAAAGTTATTATTTTGTCCCTGCATTTCTTGAAGATATAACAAAGCAACCAAAGTTCTTCATGGATTTAGGTATAAAAAAATCAGAAATACGAATAACTCCTGCATGGAAAATGCAAGAAAACGACCCTGATTTAGTAGCGATTGAAGAAAATGATGATATTATTATCCCATCCGGCGTTGAAAATCTACCTTTCTTTAACACAATAAGGCATTTAAAGGAACAAAAAATAAAATGAAAAACGAATTGTTGAATGATGAATAAATCTGTTCATAACAGAGTAAAAGCGAATAGTTCAAACTTTTTTCGGTTACTTAGTTTGCTCAGCAAAATGCTCCATTATACTGAAAATCTCCCCGTACCGTCATTCCGGGCTTGACCCTGAATCCAGTTTTTTTGTAATTTACAATTTTCAAATTAGCCTATTTTAAAGAATGTTTGTGTTAGCATGTGTTTATATTAAGGTTGTGGATTCCCGCCTACGCGGGAATGACGGAGTGTTCATATTGTTATATGTAAAGCTGAATAGAGTAAGTAACCGAAAACTTTTTAGTAATTTGCTTGTAAAAAAATACCTCTTTATTAAGCAAATTTATATTGCATAAAAGTAAGATTAAAAAGTTGATTACTATTATTCTATCTGTCTTCCACGCCCCACTGATGCAATATATAGGGTTCAGGATTTTTCTTCTCCAACCGCTACACATCACCACATCTGCAGGAACGGGAATAAGTTATTAATCGCGGACAGAATAAATTGACAATCTTCCCGGTCAGCAATAAAGTCACCAAGACTTAAAAGGAAGGTGAAATTATCGTGATGTCTATTATATATATAACTTTCTATATGTGCATTCTTTCTTGAAAGTGGGGCTATTTCGATATCCTTTATCTGTCAAGGATATGCAACCTAATAAGGAGGAAACTGATAATGAATCATTTTAATTACAAATAATTTAAGAATGGATATGAATTCTCCACTTCAAGAGGATAAAGGTTTAGTGAAGATTCACTCAATCTGCACTCAAATGGATGCTATTTGGCGTCCGACACCTTGTCATGATATCGGTATTGATGGACAAATTGAGTTTCTTGAACCTGGCACTTCAATAAGTAACGGTAATATAATTTCTGTGCAGTCCAAATCAGGCCCTTGTTACTTTAAAAACCAAGATGATACTCATATTTTCTTTTACCCAGAGAAAAATCATAGACGCTATTGGCGAGTGTTGAAGATGCCAATTATACTTATCCTGTATAATCCAGAAAATGATTTAGCTCTATTTGCAAATATCAAAAATCAAATGCTCGCCAATGGTCCTATATTAATTAGCAAACGGGATATTTTTACTTCCAAGTGCCGGGATAATCTTATATTCATGTCTGAGGAATATTTTGATGATATTTTTGATCCGCATAAAATACTTTCAGGATTCATGAAGATAAAATGTAATAGAGAGGATGACAAGGTCATTACAGGGATAGATTTCCTTTTAGCTTCTACAAATAGAGACGCACATTATTTTGAAATCAGAATGTGTCGGTATAAAGCGTTGTTTTCATTGGTAAGCCAAGGAGGTGGTATTACTATAAATCAGGATGATTACGATTACATCCTGCGTTGTGTTCTCAAGGTACACGAGAATAAACTCGTTGAAAACTTCTTAGCAGATTTCGATGAGATGTGGTTTGATTTATCTACTGTCCCTGATATTTTAGTATCCCTGACAAAAACAGGAATTGAGGTAATGGAAACATTATGGAGCAACCCTGACGAATACATCTCAAAGGATGCTTATCTTCATCATGCCGGATATTCGTCTCAGGATCTGGCAAAAACGATTTCATATTATGCTCAAAAGGAAAGTGACCGCTTAGATGCGTCCGATAGAATCGGATTAGAACCCAGGTAAGATTGGTGAATAGTAAGAAATTATAAATACAATTAAAATTCTCTAAAATCGAGGGAAATTATATAATATTCAGGTCAATCTGATGAACAATATTTAAAAAGCCCACCTGGCAACGATTAGAATTCCCGCAAAAATAGGTAAACTATTCAGGTCAAAAAATAATCAGAGAACTGAATGGTAACCGACAAACAGATTAGGATTTTATTGCAATCGTTAAATAGAGGGAAGAGTTGTCCGTCGGCACTTTGGGCGAGGCGGGTGCGAAGACGGCGCGGCAGAATTGAGGCAGAGTCACCTGTTGAAAAAACCGACAAAAATACTTGACTATATCCTCAGAAATCCTTATTTTCTTTACGGTTCTTTGGGTGGTGGAACGCCCCCGAACTTGACTACGAATTTTCACGCCCACTCACATTTAACACATTTTAATAGACAACACCAAATTTGCATTGCGAAGTCTTCATATTGAATTCTTTGTATTTCATATTTTTCGGTTGAAACATAAGCGGGTTCTGCTGAAGAAATGTTTGCCAAGGGACAAACCGATGACAACTCATCTATACGATGATGGGGCTTCGGGGGAGCTATTCCCTTGGTCCTTATATTTTAAACTATCATCGGATTATTGATTGTCCTATGCCTTTGAAAACTCAAATTATATTTTCACTAATTCAGATGTATCAACTAATTTTACTCACTAACGAAACTAAGCATTTTGTCCATTTTCCGTTGAACCTGTACATCCGCAAATAATAATCAAAAGGATAATAAATATCAGCATATCAGATTCTTTTTAATCAGTCTTTTGTCGAAATAGCCTGAAACAAACAGATTAATAATAAAAATACAGTTTTCAAGAATTCATAAATAATACCTAAATCCGTGAATTGTTTTTCGCGGACTATTTTGATTGCTTGATAAGATCTATTTTGGCTTAAATATCCTGTTTTATAAATATATTAATCGTTGCCGCTCTTTAAAAACCGCGCCTTTGTCAAAATTTGGAGACTCCACTCCCTGGTGTTTTTCGGATTAATTATTTTTTAAAAGAACAATATGTTAGCTGGTCAAGCCCATCTGTAATAAAGCCCGCTGAATACTTCAAAATAAGGCGATTCTTTGCCTAACAATATCTTCCAGCGGTTAGACCGTGATACCATCCGACAAGCCATATAGATCAAATCCTGAATTACGCTTTTCAACCGGCGACGGGCTGTTCCTTTCTTCAAATTCTTATTGTAACTGTCGAAACCCATTGCCGATTGACCGATTATCCGCAAAATGTTGTAAGATAACATCCCTAAAAACATCACTCTGGTGTTGGTGGAAAAATATCCCGACGGCAGCCGTTCCAAATCCATATCGCTCTTGAACTCGCTGTGAAACTGCTCGAAAGTTCCTCTGAGGTGATATATCTCGATGATTTTCCATGGTTCCAACTTCAGCGAAACCCAGTAGGTTTCAACTTCAATTTCCGGAGTCAACAGAAGCTGCCCTTTGCGGTCTATCGTCCGTTCTATCACCCGGAAAACTATGTCCACCGGTTCGTCCAGCCCTTCGACCGAAACTGTCAATCTGCCCAAATATTCCGTTTTGCCGGGACGCAGAATCTTAGCTTGACCGTAATCTTTGGCAATCGCCAGCCAATCTTCCAGGCGTTCCCTGCGCAAATTGCGCTTGATGATAAAATCGCCGTTTTCCTCCCGGCATTCTTTGATATTGTCGACACTGTCGTTGCCGCTGTCATACAAACACAAAATCTTTTCCTTGACCACCTGTTTCGACAGCCGAATCGACCGCCGGATGAAATTGGGAGTGCCTTCATGCTGGCTGTGATCGCTTCCTTGCCGGAATTCAACATTTACCATATGTCCCATTTCGCCAAGATGAGCGAATATCGGCGCGAAACCGTCGAAATTTTTGTAAGTATGCGACACCCCTTCTTTCTTGCTGTCGGAATTGTTCATAGGGCTGACATCGAAACTAAGCAGGACATAGCCGCAGGAACTCTTTTTGATGTTCGCTTCCCGCTTCAAAAGATTGACATTAGCTTCCAAAACGGCTTCATCCCATTCTTCGGATGCGGAATCCAGCCGCTGACGAAGGGTGGGACTGGAAGGCGCCTTCTTTTGGCTTAAATCCAAAGCTTTGACAAAGAACGGGTCTTTGCGAAAAGGAATAATATCGTCGAAATCGGGTTTTGCCATACACAAAAGTCCGACCATCGATTTGGCGATGTCGCTGGAAGGGTAAACATCCACCGCAGACCGTCTGGGGTCGATTTTGTCAATGAGCGGAGGAAGACCGGATTTTTTCATCAAGGAACCGACTAATGATAATCCGGAATGACTGAATAAAGCTTCGTTCGATCTTTCAATTAGGAATTTCATGTCTAACCTGTCAGGTTATTCGTAAAATGAATATGAACAATTCTAACAGGTTGTAATATAAGCAATTATATTGATTATGTCAAATTTAATTCACGGATTTAGGTAATAGTAAAACTAAATGATTATTAAATATGAAAATATACTTCATCTTTCCGATCTTCATTTTGGATGGGAAGGAAAAGATGATCAAAAGATCGCGGAACGTGATCTCGCACTCTCAAATATAATCAAAAGAATTAACAATCTTGAAGACGATTGGAAGCCAACTATTGTATGTATAACAGGCGATATTGGTTGGGATGGGAAAACCAGCAATTATAAAGAAGCAACAAAATTTATTGGAAATATATTAACCATTAACAATCTTGAAAAAAATAGATTAGTAATTTGTCCCGGTAACCACGATGTAGATAGAGATATAGCAAAATATGGTGTAGTACCTAAAGATTGTAATCATGCAGATGATTTATTAAAAGTCCCCGTAAACAATGAAATTGAGCGAAAATTTGAAGGCTACTTGAACTTCTGCCGAGACTTTGGCATTACACCATGTGATCTTGGTGAAGGATACACTTCATACTTATATGGAATGAGAAAAATATCTACGATAGAATTCATCACATTAAATTCTGCATGGTTTTGCAAAGATAATGAAGACAGAGGAAAACTATGGCTAGGATACCCACAAATTGTATTTCTTGAATCAAAGAAACTGATTGCAAAGACAGAATATGAAAATGAAAATGGATTGGTTATCACTCTAATTCACCACCCTTCAGACTATTTACATGAAAGAGAATTAAATACTTATAATAGACGTCCCCCGACTTGGACCTATTTAGGTGAGAGAACTGATTTAATTTTAAGTGGTCATACACATGGTGGAATAAAGCCACCTGATAAAATTGCAGGACGAGCATATCATATATCTTCAGGAGCTACTTTTGCTGGCCGACACTATTTTAACAGCTTTAGAATCATAAAATTAGAAAATGATATTCTTAAATACAAAACATTTGAATATGACGTTAATGCCTCAGATAAATATTATTGGAAGCAAACTGAAATAGAGAATCTCGATCTTCGCAGTGACAAAAACAAAGTTCATAGAGAAACTGTAAGTGGCATCGAAAAGTTAGTTAAAGACCTTCGCGAAAAATCATATTCTTTTTCTCAAAATATGATAGATAGAAAATCAAGACTATTAAAATTAGAAGGAAAATTACCTGAAATAACAACTCGAAAAGTAGAAAAGACAGACATTCAACATATATTGAAAAGAGAAAGGAATATTGATGATAATAAGGATATAATACTTCCAATTTATGAGGCTGTAAGATTATCACGCTGTTCAATATTGTTAGGAGATTTAGGAAGCGGAAAAAGTACGATTTGTTGCCAACTTGTAAAGGAAACTATTGATAAAAATCCAAAATCAATGGCCTTTTTAATTCCAATTAGACAATTGCGGTATTCAGAACCATTCAGGATCGGAGAACTAACTAATTCAATTAACGATTTTATACTTAATCAACTACTACCTGGTCATTCGCATATTGATATTAGAGAAATGCTTAACGAAGGTATTGAGATAACCTTAATATTTGATGGACTGGATGAAATACATTCGAAATTTGCATCAACACTATTAAATGTAGCTTATGATTTATCAAACAACTGGCCAAACATTCAAGTATTATTTTCTGCAAGACCTGTCGAAATTTTAGGATTAGACTATACTTCTTGGAATATTCTTAAATTATCAGACTTGACAGATCACGAGCGTATTATATTATTTTATAATGAGTTAAATGCAGATGAAAACGTTACAGATAAATCAATGGATAATGCTATTAGCCTTTTGAGAAAACTAAAAGGGTATGTTTCGCTATTTTCGATAATTAATACTCCGCTTGGTGTACGACTTATCTACTGTAAAATTCAAGAATTTACATCAAGTAGTAATAAATATAGTATTGGTGATATAGTATACGATCTTTTATTTGAAATTATTGGGAAATGGCCTAAACGCTCTTTGAAACATATCCCATACGAGAACTTCAACAGTATTTATCCATCTGATGAAGCTAAAACTGAACTCCTTAGTAAAATTGCGATTCTTTTTATTGACAATAATCCATCAGCTGCTGAAATAAAGAATATAATTATATCTGAACTTAACCAAACATCTAAAGATAGAGATTGTTTTTTAGTTGCTAACGAAGCATTAGATTATTTTAGCTCAACAGGAATATTAGTCTTAGAGGATAATATCGGTTTTCCACTTCAGGCTATATATGAAATGGCAGCCGCAATAGGAATTTATAGGATATGGCTGGAGAATGGTAACTTTAAATTAAATTTAAAAGATTGGCGAATTGCTTCCTTTATTGCTACTATTATGAGAAGGGAGAATCAAAAGGATAATATCAAATCACAATTACTTGATTATATCCATTTAATAATAGATAAGACTAAAAACGTACCAGCTTCATGTTACATTGTGTATGAATCAAATAATAAGGAAGTTGCGACATCTGCTGTCAGTATTTTTAAATCAATAGGAAGAAGACAAATAAAAGTTCTCAGAGATGAAGAGTACACTTCGACGATCGTCATTGCGAAAACAATATATTTAGCTGATGATGTGGGATTTAATTGGTTCTATGATGATTATCTTCATCCAA
>Ga0172370_10010634_pt1 | contig 10526 bp, 6 predicted proteins | sample LakKiv5m_FD_114538 | JGI IMG/M metagenome (GOLD analysis project Ga0172370, IMG submission 114538) | Freshwater microbial communities from Kabuno Bay, South-Kivu, Congo - kab_022012_11.5m | ecosystem: Environmental > Aquatic > Freshwater > Lake | place: Democratic Republic of the Congo...
GGTGAAGTACGTAGAGATGGCGAATACATCCCACAGGAGCGGAGAGTTAAAATTTACCCATAATGAACCAAACTGATTGGGCAATGGCAGCACCCAATATGCCAGCCAAATCCTTCCCATGTGGATACCGGGGAATAATGCTGCACAGATAACGGCAAAGATGGTCATGGCTTCGGCACTGCGGTTGATTGACATCCTCCATTTCTGGCGGAATAACAAAAGAATAGCTGAGATCAGTGTTCCTGCGTGACCGATACCAATCCACCAAACAAAGTTGGTGATGTCCCATGCCCAGCCTACTGTTTTATTTAATCCCCAAACTCCTATACCTGTTCCTATGGTGTAAAGGATTAAACCTATGCCCCACGACATGGTAATGAAGGAAACAATGAAAGCCGCCCACCAGTATTTGTTGGCTTTGCCTACAATAGGTTGGGTAACGTCTTCCGTAACCTGGTGATAGTCCTTGTTTCCTAATATGAGTGGCTCGCGTATTTGTGCTTCGTGACTTGCCATATTTATTTATAAATCGTTATTCGTTTATGTTATGCTGATTCTTTAACGTTTCTAACCTTGGTCTGGTAATATACATTGGGTTTGGTACCTACTTCTTCCAAAAGGTTATAGCTTCTGTCATCTTTCGATATCTGGCTCACCAAAGTTGTATGGTCATTAAGGTCGCCAAAAGTGATTGCATGGGTTGGGCAGGCAGAAGCGCAGGCAGTTTCAATGTCTCCGTCTTTCACTTTGCGGCTTTCTTTTTTGGCGGTAAGTTTTCCTGCCTGTATGCGCTGAACGCAGAGCGAGCATTTTTCCATTACCCCGCGTGAACGTACCACCACATCAGGGTTCAGCACCATTTTACCAAGGTTGTCATTCATCTCGAAATCAAACTGGTCGTTATCTGAATATTTAAACCAGTTAAATCTTCTTACTTTATAAGGACAGTTGTTGGCGCAGTAGCGGGTTCCAACGCAGCGGTTGTAAGCCATCATGTTCAAGCCTTCGAGGCTGTGGGTGGTGGCTGATACAGGGCATACAGTTTCGCATGGCGCGTGGTTGCAATGCTGGCACATGATGGGCTGAAACAATACCGAAGGATTTTCTGAAGCAGCTTCCATTTCGGTGAACATATCAATGGCGCCCTTCTTTTCTTCTTTTGCAATTTCTTCGGTCATGTCGCTGCTGTAATAGCGGTCAATACGCAGCCAGTGCATTTCGCGGCTTCTGCGTACTTCGTCTTTGCCCACTACAGCCACATTATTCTCGGAAGTACACGATGTAACGCAGGCTCCGCAACCGATGCAGGAGTTAAGGTCTATTGTCAAGCCCCAGAGATGTCCTAAATCAAGATCATGGTCGCGCCAGAGGTTGATGTCTTTAATTCCCTGTTTTCCATGATTGGTAGTTTGCAGTTCCACAGGAGGATTTCCTGCTTTCGGGTCTTTGAGATAGGCAGCAAGTGTGGTTTCTTTCACAATTGCTGATCTTCCCATCAAGGTATGATGCGTTTGTGTTGCACCGATAGGATATTTTTCACCCGCCACAGGTTTTACAGATACATCATAAGCGGCATATTCCACATTCCCGTTTTGATAAGAAACAAACTGGTAGGCATTTGCCCCGATGTTGTTTGCAGTTTTCCCTGCCAGGGTTCTTCCGTAGCCTAAAGCCAAACCAACAGTTCCGTATTTCTGTCCGGGTTGCGGGAAAGCAGGAACCTTCACGGTAACTCCGTTTAGAGTTAATTCCACCACATCCGCGCTGTTGTCGCCTCTTTCCAAACAGCTCAACTTCATTTCTTTCATTTGTTTTGGCGACATGGTAACATAGTTGTCCCAGGTTACCTTTGAAATTGGATCAGGTAATTCCTGCAGCCAGGGATTGTTAGCCTGTGAACCATCGCCCAAACCGGTTTTTACATATACCTGTAATTCCATTTGTCCTGCTGTTATTCCTTTTCTTAAAGCGGCAGCGGCTGAGGAAATGTCAGTTGCAGTTGCAGGGGCAGCGGCAGTGGCAGTAGCAGGGGCAGTGGCAATAGCAGGGGCAGCAGCAGTTACAGGAACGGAATAAAAACCATCATGCAGGCTTTGATTCCATGTAGCGCCTCCGGTTAATATGTTTGTTTCCCAGTGTGCTTTAATATAATCATGATAAGTGCCTGCAACGCCAGCCCATTTCATAAAGCTTTCCTGCGCTTGCCGTGTGCTGAACAAAGGAGCTATTGTTGGTTGTCCTAAACTGTATTGACCTTTTTTAGGGTTGGCATCATTCCATGATTCTAAGTAATGATTATCCGGGCACACAAAGTCAACCAATGAAGCGGTTTCATCTTCGCGGTCGGCAAAAGAGATTTTCAGTTTTACTTTTCCAAGCGCTGAAGCAAATTTTTCACCGTAAGTATAAACCGGGTTCACACCATATAATATAACAGCATCCACATTTCCTCCCGCCATATCGGTTACAAGCGCGTTTACTTTTTCATCATCACCCTGTTTCAGATAAACAGGTGTCGCAGTATCAATAGTGTTTCCGTAGTTGCCCAGCAGCGAGTTGATGCTGTTAACCACTACCTGTACGTTGGTATCGTTGCTTCCGCAAACCACTAAGCTGCCTTTAGCGGCAAGCAGTTCAGCAGCAGCTTCTTCAATTCTTCCTGCAAAGTCTTCCGGAACTGTTGAACTGAAAGTTGCAGCTCCTTTTGCTTTGGCTATTGCATTATATAAAGCCAGTACTGCCAGTCCCTGTTCAGATGGTTTGATAGCAACACGCACATCCGCATTAGAACCGGTAACTGAAAGCGTAGTCTCGAACTGGAAATGGCGCGACATTTTACCCTGCCTGTCCGGCAGGCGGGCGTTCTTAGGGTTTCTTGTTTTGCCGTATTGTCCTGCATATTCAACAGAAGTAAGCCAGTTAACTAAGAAGTCAGCGCCAAAACTTACAATCACTTCCGCATTTTCAAAATGATAATCAGGAATGATGGCTGCACCAAAACTTGCCTGGTTGGCTTTCAATATTCCTGAATAAGAGATGGCATCATAAGTTACATGTTCGGTGCCGGGATATTTGGCAGCGAAATCAGCAATCACCTTTTTGGTGGAAGGGCTGATGATGGAATTGCTCAGTATTCTTATTTTACCGCCTTTGGCGCTTACAGCTTCCAATTGCGATTTTATTTTTGAGTCAACATCGGTCCAGAACGATTCTGCTTTGTTTGCCAAAGGTTTTTTAAGTCTTCCTGAATCATATAAAGAAAGCACTGACGAATTTATTCTTGCATTCACCGCACCTTTGGTAACAGGCGAAAGTTTATTTCCTTCCACTTTAATAGGGCGACCTTCACGTGTTTTCACCAAGATGCTCGCATAATCGTTTCCATCAGCAAAAGTGGAAGCATACCAGTTGGCAATTCCGGGAGTTATTTCTTCAGGTTTGTTGAGGTAAGGAATAGTTTTCATTACCGGTGCTTCGCAGGCTGCAACGGTTGCGGCTGTAACACCAAATCCAAGAAATTTAAGAAAATCCCTGCGGTTGGTTGAACCCTCAGCAAGTGCTTCGTTGCCCAGGAACTGGTCTATTTTAATTTCTTCAGGAAATTCGTTCTCAACGCTTTTTCTGAATTCGGAACTGTTTTCCAGTTCCTCTAATCCTTTCCAGTATTTTTTAACTTTGGTCATATTTTATAGGAAACTTATTCTAATTATTAGTAATGGCATTTTGCACACTCAAGTCCACCCATTTTGTCAACAGTAATCTTTTGACCTTTAAACTTGTCTTTGTAAGTTGCATGGATATAGTCATAATAACCGTTTCCAGCCATCTGCACTTCGGTGGTGCGGTGGCAGTTTACGCACCAGCCCATGGTAAGCGGGGAAAATTGTTTGGCAACGGTCATTGAATCAACCGCTCCGTGGCAAGTAGCGCAGGCAACTTTACCTGCTACGGTGTGTTGGCTGTGATTAAAATAAACGTGGTCGGGAAGGTTGTGTACTCTTATCCATCTGATGGGCGTTGGGTTGCTGCCATATTTTTGTGTGGCAGGATCATAATCGAGGGCGGCATAAATTTTTGCTATTTCTTTTGTACCTGTTATTTTTCCTTCCTGTATGGCTTTATGACAGTTCATGCAAACGTTGGCAGAAGGTATGCCGGCAGTTTTTCCTTTCTCAGCTCCTGAGTGGCAGTAAACACAGTTGATTCCGTTTTTGCCTGCATGTATCTGGTGCGAAAATGCGATAGGTTGTTCCGGCTGATAGCCCTGGTAAACACCAATGCCCATCAAAGCGTCCCATCCTATTTTACTTACCCATAAAAATATAACAATCACGCCAAGCGCTACCCATCCTTTGTGGCTGCTCATCCAGTGTTTGGTTTCCTGCCAGAGCGTAAGTTTTTCAGGAGCAGGCAAACCTTCTTTTTCGTTTACTACTGTTTGCAGTGAATGTTTTACTCCTGAAAATACATTGATTATTATGAGGAAAATCAATGTTAAGGCAAGCAGCACATATAACAGGGTGTTGCCGGAGGTAGGTGCAACCGGCTCAGCACCGGGAGTTGGTTCTGCAGAAACAGCAACCGGAGGCGCTTTTATATAATCAAGCATTGCTTTTATCTCTTCATCCGAAAGATGCGCGAATGATGACATCGGGATACTGCCGTTGTCAGTAAATACTTTATTGGCATAAGCATCACCGCTTTTGCGCAGTTCTTCGTTGTTCTTTATCCATTTTATGAGCCACTCTTCTGCGGGCTGCGGCACACGATCAAAAACTCCCTTTAACCCGGGACCAACTAATTTTTTTTCATCAACGCGGTGGCAGGCAGAGCAGTTCTGTTTGAAAAGCTTTTCACCGTCAGCGGCTTGTGTACTGAGGGAAAACGACAGGTAGAAAATAAAAAGTAGCGTAGAAAATACCTTAAATCTTTTAATGTGAATCAGGCACTTAACATTCATATTATAGAGGTTTCTGATGAGTATGCTGTTGAAAGTTTTTTTGAAAAACGCTGCAAAAGTATAAGAAGAATTTAAAAAAACTATGATTTCGCGCACAGATTTAAAAATATTTTTACCAACAGTGTTAATTAGTACTGTGAATTACAAGAATAAAGAACTAAAGTAAAAAGCACCAAGTCTCAAGATTCAAGGTCTTCCCTTTGAATTTGGAATTAAAAAAAAATAAATGTCATGGGGACTTGTGATAATAGGCGGGGCGGGGTGCTTCGATTAACCAGGTTTTCTTTTCTTCCTCTTGTTGAAAAGTTTTCAACAATTAAAACAAAGAATTATTCTGTCTTTGTTTTAGCTTTGTTTCCCTAAAAAAATGTTTAACCCTGAAATAAATTAATAAATGAAGAAAGTTTTTGCATCAATTTTTTGTTCAGCCCTGTCGGTTTGTGCCTTCGCCTTAAACCCTGTGCGCGAGTATGCTGTTACACCTGAGGAGTTTGGTATAGAATATGAACAGTTGAAAATAATGACCGAAGATGGAGTTGGTCTCAATGCCTGGTGGTTCAAACCTCAGAATAAGTCAGGTAATAAAGCCATTACCATTGCTGATGACGGTGACGGAAATATGGCGGATAATATTGAAATCATCACCAAATTCACTTCGCTGGGCTATCATGTGATGGCGTTTGATTACCGCGGTTATGGCAAAAGCGATGATTTTAAGATAAACCCGAAGATGATTTGCTACCCCCAGTTTGAGAAAGATGTGAAAGCCGTATTGGATTTTGTAAAAAAAAATCATGCCTCCATGTCCAGCAACCTTTATGGCAAAGGCATGGGCGCTTCGCTGCTGCTTGCTGCCGCTGCCAACCGCACGGATGTCCGCAAGGTGATTGCCGACACTCCTTTCCTGAAATTAGAAACCTATAAAGCAGCCGTTAAAGCTAAAAGAGGAGAAGACCTGATTGTTCCTATCGGCTACAACAAATTTTTTATGGAACCATTTTTCGCGCTCACTGAAAAAGGAGCGCACCTCTATGGCATCCTGCTTATTTCGGGCGAAACGGACGATGTGATTACGCCTGACAATATGAAAGAGCTTTCCAAACTCAGGAAGGAGATTACCACTTATAAAATGATCAAAGGCGTGGGTGCTGCCGATACCTACAACAATGATAAGGATGCTTACTTTGAAATAATAAAAGCATTTCTGGAAGCCAAGTAGCTCCCTCTAACTCCTCCCAAGGGGGAGAAATTCAATCAATCAGCGAGGCTTTGCGCATAATGCGCAAAGCCTCGCTGCTGTTTTGTTCATCTTTTCCGGCAAGGATTATAAGGCGTTTGCGTTTGCGGTTTTTGCTATCGTGGAACCAGATGATAAAGTGCGGGGTAATGAGGTAAGGAATTCCTTTTACAAAGTTGACTGAAATAATTTTCTCGCGCATAATAAGCGCTGTGGTTGAATTACGCAGCGAACTGAAAAAAGCAACAGCAGAAAAAACCACCACCAGCACAGGCGCAAGCAGTTTCCAGAAATCAGCTTCTCCTGCATGATCGAAGATATAAAGTAACATGGCAATGATAACGACAAGTTGTAAAACCAAGCCCCCGATAACTTTGTTCCCTTCTTTATATATGCTGACATCCTGCAATGTTTTTGTGTTTGCAAGAATAATCCGATCGTCCAGCACATGGCAGTAACCATATTTGGTCTGGAAGTAATTGATGCTTTCCTGCGAATGAGAAAAATCAGCTTCATCTAATATTGCCTGTGGTTCCGGTTCTTCAGGCTTAACAGCCATCAGCATTAAAAAACCTCTTCTGCCCAGGTAATAAACCATAAAAGCCATGAAGAGGTAAGTGATAATTCCAAACAACACATTTTTTAAGGTGTCACCCTCACAGCCTTCAGTAACGCATAAATAAAACAGGTTGAGATACGCTGCAATTTGTGATGTGGTGACAAGAATGGATACAACCAAGATAGCTGCCACCGCCAGCAGCAGGATACCAAAAAATTTACGAAGCAATATCATGCCGGAGAATTAATTCTCCACTTGCATATAGTTTTTCGGAACAGTGAAAAGATTATCGTCTAAAGTTTTGTTGGTTATTTTCAGCACCTCAAGCCTGCCTTTTTCATTTCGCTGCAGGTCGCGCTCAACAGCATCAATCGGGAAGAAACCTTCCCTGCCAGGAATGGCGAGATAATAAGTGGCAAAAAGGTCTTTACGCCCCAGCACTCCTAAGAGCGGAAGAAAAAAATCATAGTTCCCTTTTGTTACCCAGTAGCTGGTTTCAGTATTATCACTTTCATTTTTCACACGCCATTGCTCACAATCATTATCACCAATAAAGCGGTGGTTTCCTGAGCGGATAATTTTTGGAGAGCCATTCACCCTTTCTGTGGTTTTGGCTTCGCGTGTCATGTAAAGTTTGCGGTCGTGGCTCAGCGCAAGAATTTCTTTTGAACTGAGGTCAACAAGCAGCGTTGCAATAATGGTAACACCATCAGGACTTTTTTCATCAATACGCACCTTGTTCCCTTTTACACTGTAACTGTAATATACTTTTTCCTGCAGATTGGATTTGCGGAAATCTATCACGCCCTGGAAAGACTGTGAATAAGTGGAGAGGATAAAAAAGAAAAAAAGATTGGTAAAAAACAGCTTTTTCATGATGAGGCTTTAATAGATACGCGCATTTAAACAGGATTTAGCCGTCAAGGGTTACATTCCTGCAAAAAAGGGTATAGGGATATAGGGTATAGAGGTATAAGGAGCGTTTCCCTTATTGTTCATTGAACATTGAACATTGATTATTGTCCATTGCCCCAATACCTTATACCCCTATACCCTTATACCCTCTTCAGTCTTGCTTCACCAGGATACTCTTGGTAATCTTCATCGGCACACTGATGTACTTGCCTTCCATGTAATCCAGTATTTTTTTCAGTACTTCTTTTGAATGAGGATCCAATTGTTCTATTTCTTTACTGAAAACATGTGTGGTGGCGTTTTCGCGGATTTCTTTCAGCATGGAAGGCAGCGTTTTCATGGCAATCTCTACTTTGCGTTCGCGCATTATTTTCCTGAAACCTGAAATAGCGTCATCAATAATTTCTTTGCAACGCTCCAATTCTTTCTGTCGGTGTTCCAGGTTTTCACGGGCTATGCTTTTAAGACTGTCAATGCCGATGTAATGTACATTTTCTGATTTGGTAACAGCATGTTCCACATCACCCGGGATAGCAAGGTCAACTATAACTTTTTTACTTTTCTCATTTCCAAGCAGCACCGAAAAAAGATTTGCATCTACAATGGGTTCAGCAGACGAGGTGCAGGTAATAAGCACATCAAAACCATGTGAATGATTTTGTAAATCGGTAAGGGCATGCGCCACACCGGAACCATTAAAATGTGCTGCAAGCTTTTCAGCGTTTTCGAGGCTGCGGTTATATATATGAACGCTTTTCCAGCTTTCTTTTTTAAGGTACATCCCCACAGAAGTATTGGTTTGTCCTGCGCCAATCATCAGTATCCTCGCATTGTTTATCAAACCTGTTTCCTGCAATTTGCGGTAAGCGAGCGAAACCACTGAAACAGGGCGTTGCGCAATTTGCGTATCGGTATAAATTGTTTTGGCTGTTTCAATAGTTGTTTTTACCAGGAGGCGGATAAAATCTCCTGTTAAATTCAGTTGGCTGCAGGTTTCATACGATTTACGAACCTGTGTGATGATTTCTCTTTCGCCTACCACCAGCGAATCAATGGAAGAAGCCACATAGAGTAAATGTTTTACAGCTTCTTCTCCTTCATATACTTTTACTTTTTCTTCTGCCCAATGAATTTCTTTTTTTGTCCAGGCAGGATTAAAGTGCTTGAAAAACTCATGCAGCCAGGCTGGTGAGGGTTTTTCGTGAGAGATAAAAATAAACTCTACCCGGTTGCAGGTACTGAGATAAAGTAATTCGGTAAGTCCTGATTCTTTTTTCAGGTGGAGCAAACGATTTTCTAAGTGTTCATCATCAATATGAAAACGACCTATTTCACGGATATCAATTGTTTTATGGGTAAATGCGAGGATGCGGAAATTGTTCAAGTCAGTAGATTTTAACAGCGCAAAGTTACATTAACCCTGAAATCTATGGTCATGAAATTGTAAAAGTACAAGGGTATATGGGATATAGGGTATATAGGGTATAAGTTATAAGCAATGGAATAATGAGAAATGGACAATGGGCAATATTCTAATAACTATCGGGAGTATGATGAGAAATAAGGGAAACGCTTCCCTATACCCTATACCTCTATACCCCTATACCCTTCCTTCCCCTGTCGTTTGTCGATATTTTAAAACCACATTAAATATCCTCCCGTTAAGGTGGCTCTAAAACCAAAGCAAATACTATGAACAAACATTTACTTTTTTCAGCAGCGGCATTATTAATAAGCATGGGTTCTTTTGCACAACAACTCGGAATTTACCAGTTCAGCCATACCAATGGCAATAGTTGTTCAAGCCCTATTCTTACAGTTACAAGTCAGCCTGCCAATGCTACCTTCAGTGCATTCAGCAGAAATAATGTATCCTGTCAAAGCCAGGCAAATGTTATGAACAGCAAAAACTGGCCTACATCAGATAATATAAATACATCCTATTATGTTCAGTTCAGCATCACCGCAAACCCGGGTTATTCTTTGACACTTACCAGCATAGAAATTACGTGTGCGAGAAATGACCATGGTCCTCATGATGCCAGAATAGCTCACAATAACTCAGGGAATTTTACAACCAATTATTACGATTTTGAGACGGAAGACGATCCGGAAACCGAAACATGGAATTTTTCAGATTTTACTACCTCTGCAGGTGGTACTGTAACCTTCAGAATATATGGTTGGGAAGCTGAAAATCCCAGCAGCACATTTTATGTGGATAATGTTAAGTTATTCGGAACTGTTGTTGCACCTGCGCCTACCGCAAATGCAGGAAGCAATATCAATGTATGCACAGGCACATCAGCTATCACCATGACAGGCGCTACTGCCGGTGGTTCTTATGGAAGCGTTGCCTGGAGCGGTGGAGCAGGTTCAGGAACATGGAGCGGCTCAGGAACAAACCCTGCTACCTACCAGTTTACGCCTTCAGTTAACACCGGTTCTTTTACTGCAACTTTAACCGTTTATGGTTCGGGATCATATACCGGAACAAATCCTACTTCAACCAGAACCATCTCTTGGGGAGTGGCTGGCTTGTGGTACGGAACAGTTGACAACAGTTGGTTCACAGCCGGAAACTGGTGCGCCATACCCGATGCAAACACAGATGTTACCATACCGGTTACAGCTACTTATCAGCCCAACGTAAATGCTGACGGAGCTATTTGCAGAAATATCAACATCAACGCAGGCTCTTCTCTTACTATAAACGCAAGCGGAAAAATTCATATCAAAGGAAATTACATCAATAGCGGTAGCCCTGCAATGGGTATAGGCTGTGTATCTTTTGACGGAACTTCTGCGCAGACTTTAACAGGCAATGATAATTTCGGCAGCATGGAAGTAAATAA
>Ga0172370_10010638_pt1 | contig 10524 bp, 6 predicted proteins | sample LakKiv5m_FD_114538 | JGI IMG/M metagenome (GOLD analysis project Ga0172370, IMG submission 114538) | Freshwater microbial communities from Kabuno Bay, South-Kivu, Congo - kab_022012_11.5m | ecosystem: Environmental > Aquatic > Freshwater > Lake | place: Democratic Republic of the Congo...
AAAATAATTTTCAAATTTTGCGATACGTTACGACTGCTGATATCTGTGTGAAAATAGCAGACCAAGGATACTCAAAAGCAATGTTCCTAAGCTTATATATACTCCGAAGATGAAAGAAGCTGAATCGTATTTCATTTCTATTGTATGCTCGCCTTGAATCATCGGTACTGCTCTGAAACAGTAATTTGCCCTCATCATTTTCACAGGTTTCCCGTCAATAAATGCTTTCCATGAAGGATACCAGATTTCGCTGAAGCAAAGAATTGAGTTTTCGGATGATTTTATTTTGTATTTAAAACTCTTATTGCTGTATTCAATGCAAGAAACCTCGTCATCAACAGTATCTTTCTTCATGTTGCTGAGCTTTATTCCTGGTTCTTCTTCAAGAACAACTTCATTTTTGTAATCATAACTTCCGTATTTCATTTTTGAAGCTACTTCCTCAGGTTTGAAAACGTCTGCTTTACTGACAAGCCACGCTCTCGGAAAAGCAGAGTTTCTTTCGACAAATGCCCATGAACCTTTTTCAAGGTCAACTTTAACTTCGTATCGGACATTGTACAAATCGTGAATTAATTTCGGATTGCCCACGGGTGGTAAGACCCTGTCGAGTATCAAGGGATTATATCCTTCAATAAGCATAATGTTATCCAGCAAACCCTGATTTCGCTGCATTGCCATGAACCTTATCGGTTCGAAAAGTCTCATATTAACACGGAACAAATCTTTTGGCGGATTGGCAACGAGCATTGATTTTACGTCGGGTTTTAATTCATAAGCTTTAGTTGGATTCTGAGGATTCTGGTTGAAGGACGACCCGGACATAAACAAGTCAATTATTGCTATGATGGTTAATATTATTCCTCCGGCGACCGGACTTAGGATGGTACGGTTTATAAGTATCGCAACTGCAAGTCCTGCAATTATTAATATTACAATTGTGGTTGCAATTTCTTGAATCCCCCCTCTAAGATTTTCAGGTGTGTTCAATCCATTGAAAACAGAACCGGTCGAAACTAAAAGAGCAATTAATAGTGGAATAAGCCCTGCTATCAATAATATTATGTAGCTATGTCTTTTACTATCCTTCCAGAGACTATCAAAACCGAATCCGGCAAGCAAGCTGAAAGCCATTATTGTAAAAAACATCATTCTTGCAGGATTTCGGAAACTGCCGAAAAGCGGCAGCCCGAAGAATATATTAAATATAAAACTCCCGTCACCAAGTGCATAAAGAAATCCGAAGATTGCAAGGAAAATGAGAAGCGCTCCTTCTCTTTTCCTGTAATTTATTCCCGCTCCGAATAATCCGAGAAATAGTGCGATTATTCCGAAATAAAATGCTGTTTCCCAATAAAAATGTTTCTGCACACTACCGTTCGATTCAAGATAATATGAAGGATTTTTCTCGTTAGTTCCGTCAACAAAACCGAAAATTTTTGGTACAACTGCAGAATAGACTTGCTTGAATTGTAGTGAGCCTTCTGTTGCTTTTTCATAAGTTATTTCGTTTCTCTGGGAAAGTCCTGCTAATTCTTTCGAAGGAAGATATTGCACGGAAAAAATTCCTGCAGAGACAATCAGAGGTATTGCTGCAGCAGCAAGAAACATTAATATTTTCGTTCCGGTTATTTCTTTTTTTCTCAAGCCGGCAACCAAATACCATGCAAATACGAAGAAGAGGAAAAGCGCTTCGTAGAGTGTAGTTTGAGGATGACCGGATAGCATACTCATGCCGAAAACCAGTCCGGCATAAATCGCATAGTATAGTTTCTGAGTTTCAAGACCTTTTAAGTATAGCATCAGAACAAGGGGGAACCAAGCCAGATGGTAAACAATCATAGGATGTATTACATGGCAGACCATCAGCATCGAGAATGAATAAGATACGGCAGCAATGAGCGAACCGTAACAACTGATTTTCCAATGCTTTGCCAGGAAAAACATATTGAGCTGGGCTATCAAAAAATGAACAATAATTGCTAATTCAATAGCGATGACAGGTAAATTGTTACCGGATATAAAAACAAGAGAAAGCATCCTGTTTATAGGATAGAAGAATCCCACCTGTAAGTCTGCAATAAAAGGCATCCCGTTAAAAGTGAAGGGATTCCAGAAAGGAATGTTCCATTTTGAAAACTCTTTTGCCGCAAAAGTCTGAACAGGAAAGATGTATTCAACGAAATCTTCCCAAAAAAAAGAATGTTGAAGTAACTGTCCCCAGAAAAATATTACTGTTGTCCCTATGAAAAAAATGACAATAGACCAAATGGGTAAATCCTTCGGTATTTTGAAAGGTAACCTTGTCTTAGTCTCATTCTTCTGAGTCTGGATCTTGTTTTGAGTAGTTTTTTTCGCCATAACTAACTCATGATTTATTGTACAAAAAATATCACCGGTATCATGCTTTCTTCTGAGCAAGTAGAATTATTGACACGCCAAAAGGAAATGACATCCTGTTAAGGAAGTATCTCTCAGCCAGAAAGACTTTTTTGAATATTTTATTGATAAATGGGGATACTTCATCTATTCCGCTTGTATCATCTTTTTTGTCTGTCAGATTTTCAAAAAATCTTTTCACGGAAGCGAGCGGAAAAAGAAAAGTATTAAAATATGATGAAAACTTGATTTCAAATCCTGCATCTTCGACCAATTTTTTAAATGCTTTCTTTGTATATCTTCTGTAATGCATGTGTTTTACGTCATGCTGGCTCCAAAGCCACTGGTAAGCAGGAACAGTTGCTACAAACCATCCTCCAGCAGGAAGAATTTTGCTTACCTCACTAAGGATTTTTTTGTCATCTTCGATATGCTCTACAACATCGAGCATTAAAGCACCCTTAATGTTGTAGTTCTCAGATGGAAAATTTTCCAGAGTACCGTTAAACAAATCATTCAAACCCCTTTTTTTGGCATATTCCAGAGCAATTGGTGAAGTATCCAGACCGACCACTTTGTAATTTTCAGTCATGATTTTTGTGAATGCACCCGGACCACAGCCAATATCAATAAAATATTCCGAATCAGTATTCACGCAGTATTTGTCAATCATACTTTTAACGATTCTGTTGCGTGCAACGAACCACCAGTAGGTGTCTTCGACCTGAAATTGTGTATGATAAACTATGTCTTGCATGAATATAAAACGATAAAAAAATTAAAAAATGATTAATAAAAGTTTATCGAAATTGCAATTTAGCTTTGAACTCGTTATAATGCAAATAATATATTTTTAAAAGTGCAACTTTTTTAATTTTTTTATCTTTTTTGCGTAGTTTTGTATAAAAATTGTACAATTTCCTAAGGAATAAAAATGAATCTAGAACCAAAAATTAATGAAGAGCTTAAACAAGCCATTAAATCGGGAGACAAACTCAGGATGGAAACACTCCGTTCCGTACGTGCTTCGATAATTGAATTTAACAAAAGCGGCATAGGTCGTGAAATGAATGAAGAAGACGAAATAAAACTATTGCAGAATGCAGCCAAAAGACGCAGGGATGCTATTGAGCTTTATGAAAAGGGAAATCGGCAGGATTTAGCCGATAAAGAAAAAGCCGAACTTGTTATTCTCAGCGAATTTCTACCCAAACAGATTTCAGAAACTGAAGCTAAAGCAATTGTTCAAAAGATTGCTGCTGAAGTTGGTGCAACCGAGATGAAAGACCTGGGCAGAGTTATGGGACAGGTTATGAAAGAACTTAAGGGGAAATATGATGGAGCAAAAGTTCAGGCTTTGGTCAGAGAAATCCTCGGTGGGAATGCTTAAGTGGTTATTTGTGATCCTTTTAATATTTCTTCCGGAAATTATTTTTGCACAATTCAGCAGACTTAATCCGGAAGAAAAATATCCTTTTATTCAATTTGAAAAAAAAGTTTGGTTTTCCAATAATAATGGATTAATTCAATATAGTCCGGATGACGATGCTTTCAAAACTTTGTCAATTCCATCCCGTTATGGCCAAAATAAAATAAGAAGAATTTACGGGAATCAGGAATGGCTCTGGTTCTTGTTAGATTCCGGTATTGCCGCACTTCATACAAGACTCAACGATTGGCTTTTTTTCGATTCAACAAATGGACTGCCTTCATCTCGTGTAAATTCTATTTCTTTTCTTGATGACTACGTGTGGATAAGCACAGATAACGGGATTGCCCGATTCGATATGCTGATTGAGCAATGGGAAATTTTTGGTAAGAGTCGTGGGCTGCCTCAATCTAAAATAGAAGATTTACTGACCTTCGGAAAGCAAATCTGGATACTTACAGATAATGGTTTGGGTGAGTACGACCCACAGTTTGAAAAGTGGCGTTTTTTTGACCTAAATCTGAATGCTGGTTCAAAACGTATTTTCAAAGTAGCCGACGATATCTGGATTCCTACAGATGTTGGTTTTTTTAGATTTAATATTCAATTGCATACAAGTCAGAGTTATAACCAATCTTATTTTAGAAAAGAAAATATTATTGATGTATTCTTCACCGATGACCAAATAGCAGTTTTCTCAATGTCCGGTCTTTTTCTTTTCGACAGACAATCTTCAAGTTGGAAGGAATTCGAAGGAAATAGTTCATTAAAAGATATTTTCATAGTTAATGGTTTTATTAATCAATCTCAAATTTGGATTTTAACTTCCCAAAATGTGATGCTTTGGGACAAAACGAAGAAAAACTGGGAGTTTTTCGACTATTCGACCGGTTTATCTTCTTCAGCATTTCAATCGGTATATTCTGACGGAAATCTTACTTTTTTGTGCGGCAATAACTTTTTAGACTATAGGAGAAGTAGTTCTGAATCATGGAAGAAATTTCTTTTGCCATCATCTTCGGGCTCATTCGGAAGTAATATCTTGCAAACTCTCTTCGATAGCGAGGAAGGTGGATTTGTGAAGTTTGGAGAAAAGAAACTTAGTTTTTTCGGAACAAGAATTAATTATTTGTCAGATTGGAAGCGAACTATTCCTGACACCGGAAAAAGAGGAACAATTGATTTCGCCGATGAAAAAAGAATAGATTTTAAAAGTCAGTTTAGCATTGACGAAAGCAGGAGAATAACAGCATATTACAATAACATTGATTTTAGCGAAACAATGTACGGATTACGCTACAGAGGTAAGGACTCGGATTCGGCATCGGGTGACCTGGTTAGGGAAGTTAATCTTGGTGATTTTAGAAAAGAACCCGGTTCGAATCCTTTTGCTGAAAAAGCAAATATCTACGGAGCTAATGTCTGGCTGCAATATGGAAACAAAACCTCAAAATTCAAGAAAAGTCTTTTAACTCTGAAAGCCGGTACCGGTGAAGTCAGAACTCAAAAAACTTATGAAACGTTTAATGGTGCAAGAAATCAAATTCAGACCACCATCAATGATATTAGTTATGTTAAAAACAGATTTTATTCGATTGACGGAATAACAAAAAATGACTTTGTGTCAGAAGTTTCTGTTTTTATTGATGATAAAATTTCATCAAATAATAATCAAAATACACTTGCGGGCTATGTAGTAGCCGGCATCTCTGGTGATTATGACAAACTTGTACCAACAGAGGATTATTTTATTCCGGTTAACTCAAACCATATTATTTTCAATAGTCTTATCGGCTCAACATGGACTATTGCAATAAAGTACAAAGTAAACGGAGTTCCGAAAGAAGAAATTTTGCAGCTTGATAGTGTGATTTCTAAGCAAAAATTGAATGTATATTATTTAAGCGGACAAAATATTATTCCATTTTCGCTGAATATGAAAATCCGTGATTTAGCAAAAAATGAAATTCCATTGAGTAAATTCAGATTGGAAAACAAACAGTTTTCAGGAAAAATAAATCCTGATTTCATTGATTTTAAAAACGGATATTTGATTTTTCCGGATTCAAAGCCATTCCCTGATGAAGTTTATTCTCAATCTCCAGTCTCAAATTATTCGATAGAGGTAAGTTATAACACAGAAGTTGCGATGCTCCAACTTCAAAATATAAACCTCGTAAGAGGCAGTGAGGTGCTAAAAGTTGATGGAACAGTAGCAAGCGGCGGAAATGATTACGTAATTGATTATACCAATGGAACGCTGATTTTTGTTCGGGAGGGAGTTCTTAATCCCGATACAAGAATCGAAGTAGAATATGAATATTATCGTACCGAGTTTGACAGACTTCATTACGGTTCGCTTAATTTCAGTCCGTCAGATAATTTTTTTGTGCAAGCTGACTGGCAAAGTATAAAACCAGACAGCAACAATCTTTTAAGTGTCCATTCAGAACTAAGACAAAATGTTGGAAATTTTCTGGATTTAAGACTAATACCGGGATTAGCTTTTCAAACTAAAGAAAGAAGAATTACCTCAGGATTTTATGATTTCTTTCTAAGCACATCATGGATAAGAGTCCGTAATACCTTTCAGAGATTTGACAAAGACTACTCTAACATATATAAACCTAAAGGTATTATAGGCGATTTGTCCGACAGAATGATTGTTAATGCAGTCTCCGACCTGCTAAAGGAGTTGCGATTAACTTATAATCATACCACATTGACGGGAAACGGTAAAACAATAACTAAAATTAATTATTGGTCCAAAGGACCTGACTATATCGAAAACAACGGTGGAATAATATTTCATGCAAACAATCTGCCGGGTATCCAAATTAATTACCAGAATGAAAGAACAAATTTTGTTGATTCATCGGAAAAGAAACAATTTATCATTGGTCAGCTTGACTATCAGCTTCCCAAAAAGCTTGTATCAGCCATTTTGCTGAACGGAGTAAAAATAGAATCATTTCTAAGAATGGGTGAGCAATACAAATTTGCTTCAGATACGACGAAAATTAAATTCTTTCAGAATTATTACAAAGTAAGCTCGCAATTTACTGAGCAGATTCAAGGCAGCTTTTTTTATCGGATTAACAAACAGGACGATATAACTCATGCTTCGCTCAATCCATTACAAAAGTCAGAAAGACTATTGATTGATTTCTCGCAGGAACAATGGAGGCTTTTGCAGATTAATTTGAGGTTTGAAAGCAATCTCGACCAATATAACAATTTTCTTTCCGAAACAGGAAATTATTATCAAAGGCAGTTTGCACAAGTGAATCTAAGATTTTCACCCGGTCAAATGTCGGATTTATTCAAAACTTTGTTTTTTGAATTTAACTTCAATCAATTCCTGAATTCTTCAGGTAAGTTTTTTAGCAATGCTTCTTCAGATTTATGGTCTTATGGTTCTTCCGGAAACAGTACTGATTCGTATGTTATGAAAGGATATTATTTAAAAAATGAATTCAGACCTTCGACTAAGTTTTTTTTCACGACGATTTTTGAATGGAATTCGCAGGATGTTAACTCAGGGCTCTCCACTCTTAACAGAGGCATAAGAACTTTCACTGAAAAAATGGATATCCGGCTCGATTTGTCAACTCATTTAATTGCTCAATACAAACAAAATTATCAGTATTTTGGTTTTGAAAGATACTTAAATGAATACGAACCATCCTTATGGCTCGAAAGGCGATGGTCTCCCGATTTATCAAATATTTTAAACTTACTCTTTAGGAAAAGTATAACGGATATTGGGCTCATTCATAGTCGTGCAGATGCTATTCAGGCTCAATTGGACATGATCTACAGGAAAAACAAGATATTTTATATGAAATATGTCGAGATGCGTCAAAGTTTCATAACACAGTTTAATACCGAATCTGCTACTACATCAGATAATTACCAATTAGCTTCTTCGACTTCGGTTGATATTTATCCGTTTGCTGCTTTTATCGTCAGAGGCAGATTTGACATTTTGAGATTCGTAAATATTGGAGCACGACCGTCAAGCTTTTGGACAACCGGTTTTAATCTCAAACTCTCCCTGCAATTGTAACTTTAGCCAAAAAATTAAACAATTCGTTTAAAATCAAATATTTTTTATTCTGAGATTTTTTATTAATTTTCATTTCTTTAATTAAACCATATTGAAATAAGGAGTTTTGAATGAAGTTGAGATACTGGAACATATTGATTCTATCTATTATATTATTGGCGGGAACAAGTTCTTATGCACAGAAGGATAGAAAAGACAAAGGTCAGTTCGTTGAACCGAAAAACGAATTTTGGGAAGAAATCAAAAAGAGTGCTGATGATTTTAATAAAAAACCCGAAAAACATGAACCTCAATTTAAGTTGAACTTTGAGAATATAAAAGTTCCAAAGTCTAAAGATGAATTTAAATATTATTGGCATAACGACCCTATTTCGCAAGGTTCAACCGGTACTTGCTGGTGCTTTTCCACCACATCGTTTATGGAATCCGAAGCAAACCGCATGTACAAAAAGAAATTCAAGTTTTCCGAGATTTATGGAGTGTATTGGGAATATGTGGAAAAAGCAATTGGTTTTGTAAAATCCAAAGGCAAATCTGAATTTGATGAAGGGGGTGAGGCAAATGGTCTCGTGAGAATTTGGAAAAAATACGGCTGTGTTCCCGAAGACTCTTACAAAGGTATGCTGCCAGGACAAATTGTTCATGACCATTCAAAGTTAAACAGCGAGCTCAAATCTTTTTTGGCTCACGTTAAAACAGATAATATCTGGAACGAAGATTATGTGATTTCCACCGTTAAGTCTATATTGAACAGTTATCTGACCGAACCTCCGAAAACTTTGACTATTGACGGGAAACAATACTCGCCACAAGAATATCTTAGCCAGATAGTTAAACTTAATATGGATGACTATGTTGACTTTATGTCACTTATGCAATATCCGTATTACAAAAAATCAGAATATGAAGTCCCGGATAATTGGTGGCATAGCAGTGATTATTACAATCTTCCGCTTGATGATTATATGGCTGTAATGAAAAATGCCGTCAAAAAAGGTTATACTCTTGAAATCGGTGGTGATGTATCCGAACCGGGCTATTCATTCATGGCTCAAGCAGGTGTGATACCTACTTTTGATATCCCTCATGATTACATTGATGAAAATGCCCGCCAATTGAGATTCAGCAATAAAACATCCACTGATGACCATGGAATTCATCTGGTTGGCTATAAAGAAGATAACGGTGAATTCTGGTTCTTGATAAAAGATTCCGGAAGCGGTTCGTTTAACTGCGGTTTAAAAGGTTATTATTTTTATCATGAAGATTATGTGAAACTGAAAATTCTTAGTTTCATTGTTCATAAGTCTGCTGTTGAGGACATTTTAAAAAAGTTTGAGTAAACAATATGAGAAAAACTATCAAACAGCCTGTAAAGACTAAACATTATGATGAACCGGAGCTTGTCCGATTGAACAAGTTGCTGGCTGAGTCAGGAGTTTCTTCAAGGCGGAAAGCAGATGAACTGATTGCATCCGGAGTTGTCAAAGTAAATAAGAAAACTATTACCGAACTCGGCACCAAGGTACGTAAAACAGATTTTATAACCGTTGACGGCGACCCGATTAAGCAGATTATTCATTTTACATATATTATTCTTAATAAGCCGAAAGACACCATTACGACTGCTCACGATGAGAAGGGAAGAGGAACAGTTCTGGATATTGTCCGCTCAAGAGCAAGAATTTTCCCTGTTGGCAGACTCGACAGAAATACAACCGGTGTTTTACTTCTTACAAACGACGGTGAGCTTGCGAACAGACTGATGCATCCTCGTTATCAGGTACCACGCACTTATATCGCCGGACTTGACCGAAACATTCAAGCAGATGATGCCAGAAAAATTGCTGCAGGAGTGGAACTTGAGGATGGCATTACATCGCCTTGCGAAGTGTTCGTTAATCCTTCGGATAAGTCAAAAGTAACCTTAATACTTAATGAAGGCAAACATCATGAAGTGAAAAGGATTTTTGAAGCTTTGAACTATCAGGTGAAACGATTAGAAAGAAAACAATATGCCAACCTTACTGCCAGAGGCTTGAATCGTGGGGAATACAGGCATTTAACAAATAAAGAGGTTCTTGGCTTAAAAAAATACTTAGGTTTGGAATGAAAATTTATTATTTTTGCCAATTATTATTTTTTTAAATTGAATTACTTAACATTTTGAAAAGTTGAAAATTAATTTAAAACTAAGGTAAGGTTGAATATGAAAAAAATACTGCTTTCTGCAATTTTATATATGCTTCTTGCATTTCCCCTCTGTGCTCAGGAAAACGCTCTGACAAGGTCAAGGTCTTCGAATGAAACGACAAAAGAAACAATTGTCAGCATTCCTGACGATATCCAAAAGAAACTCTCTAAGTTTTTTGAAACATTGGTCACCAAACAAACCGAAACGGCTTTTACCGAGCTTTTGACAAATAGTCCGGTTAATCAGCGTCAGGACCAGGTTCAGAAACTGATTTTCGAAACAAAAAGAGCTAACAAGCTTTACGGAGACATCAAAGGATACGAAGTAATTAATTCGGAGATGGTATCGCCGGCATTAATCAGAATCCGGTATTTAGGATATTATGAATTATTCCCCATGCGGTGGATATTCACTTTTTATAAATCTCCAAATCAAAACTGGATAATTACAAAT
>Ga0172370_10010639_pt1 | contig 10524 bp, 10 predicted proteins | sample LakKiv5m_FD_114538 | JGI IMG/M metagenome (GOLD analysis project Ga0172370, IMG submission 114538) | Freshwater microbial communities from Kabuno Bay, South-Kivu, Congo - kab_022012_11.5m | ecosystem: Environmental > Aquatic > Freshwater > Lake | place: Democratic Republic of the Congo...
ATGGATTGCCGATTACCATTTCCAATTGTTCCAATAATTACGGTCCTTATCAATTTCCGGAAAAATTAATCCCATTATTCATCACCAATTTATTGGAAGGCAAAAAAGTGCCGGTTTATGGCGAGGGCAAAAATATTCGCGACTGGATTTATGTTGATGATCATAATATGGGTGTGGAATTGATTATTAAAAAAGGAAAAATCGGCGAGACCTATTGTTTGGGTGGCAATAATGAAAGAGCGAATATTGAGATCACCAAAGACATTTTAAATTTATTGGGAAAGGGTGAGGAAATGATGGAATTCGTGCCTGATCGTAAAGGTCATGATTTGCGTTACGCGATTGATTTTGCCAAAGCCAACAAAGAATTGGGCTTTGTTCCGCAAGTTGATTTTACAGCGGGCTTACAAAAAACCATTGATTGGTATAAAAATAACCAGAATTGGTGGAAAAATATTAAAAGTGGAGAGTATCAAGATTATTACAGAAAACAATACGATTCAAGATTAAAAATTAAAGATTAAAAATTGGGAGAATATGAAGTACGATATTTTTGAAGATTTACCGGTTTGGCAGGAAGCAAGATTATTTATTAATGATATTTATAAATTGATAAATAGTACACCAAAAATATATAAAGATTTTTCATTGAGCGATCAATTAAAAAGATGTAGCTATTCAATATTATTAAACATTGCCGAAGGTTTTGAAAGAAGTTCCAATAAAGAATTTGCTAATTTTTTAAATATTGCTAAAGGATCAGCTGGCGAATTAAGATGTATATTATATATTCTTCTTGATAATAATTGTATTTCAAAGAAAGAGTTTGATAATTATCACGATAAAGTTAAGAATATTTCAGTTAGCATCGCTAGTTTTAGAAAATATTTAATTAATTATCATAAATAATTTTTAATTTTCAATTTTTAATTTTCAATCTTCATGAAGATTTTAATTCTGGGGGCGGGCGGACAATTGGGCAGAGCTTTGACCAATGTTTTGGCTGATGAAGAAATTTTGGTGGCTGATTTACCGCAGTGTGATATTACCAATTTTGACGGTATTAGGGAGTGGTTAAAAAATTCGGCGCCTGATGCGGTGATTAATGCCGCGGCTTATACCGCTGTTGATGAAAGTGAAAATAATCAAGAAACGGCCGATTTGGTAAATGGCGAGGCGGTGGGAAATTTAGCCGCCATTTGTCATGATTTAAAAATCGCTTTGATTCATTACAGCACCGATTTTGTTTTTGACGGCACGCAAGATATTTATAATGAACAAGCGGTTCCTAATCCGTTAAGTTATTACGGCAAAAGCAAATTATTGGGAGAAAAATTGTGTTTGGAAAAAAATCCTGACGCCTGCATTATCAGAACCGCTTGGCTTTACGGTTTGGGCGGGAATAATTTTATCAATAAAATAATTGAGCGCGCCAAAAAAGAAACTGAATTAAAAGTGGTTGATGATCAAATCGGTTGTCCGACTTTTGCCAAGGACTTAGCTGTTGCTACCAGAGATTTTTTGCGAGAAAAACACCCGGGCGGCATTTATCATTTAACCAACGACGGCTCTTGCAGTCGTTATGAATTGGCTCTAAAAATTGTTGAGTTTTTAAAATATAACACAAAAGTTATTCCGGTTAAAACGACCGATTTACCGGAAACACCAGCCAAACGTCCTGCAAAAGTTATTTTACAAAATACCAAATTACCAAAACTTAGACCTTGGGCTGAAGCGGTTGTTGATTACCTATCTTTATTGCCAGAAGAATTTATAAAAAATTAAATAAATCATTAACCAAAAAATATTATGAAAGGAATAATTTTGTCAGGCGGACACGGGACGCGGTTGAGTCCGTGCACCAAGGTTACCAGCAAACAATTGTTGCCGATTTATCATCGCCCGATGATTTATTATCCGCTAAATACTTTGATCAAAGCCGGCATTAAGGAAATCATGATTATCGTGGCGCCGGAACGAGCCGGAGATTATTTGAACCTGCTCGGCAGTGGTAAAGAATTTGGCGTGAAGTTTACCTACGAAGTTCAAGATAAACCCGCCGGCATCGCGCAAGCCTTTACCATCGGCGAAAATTTTATTGATGATGACGACGTGACTTTGATTTTGGGTGATAATATTTTTGAGGACGATTTATCTGGCGCGATTAAGGATTTTAAATCAGGCGCCAAGGTCTTTGCCAAAAAAGTGACTGATCCCGAAAGATTCGGCGTGGTAAAATTTAACGATCAAATGAAAGCCGAAAAAATCGTGGAAAAACCAAAGGATTGGATGAGTGATTATGCCGTTACCGGTCTTTATGTCTATGATCATCGGGTAGTTGAGATAGCTAAAAATCTACAACCGAGTGGTCGCGGTGAATTGGAAATTACCGATATCAACATTAAATATTTGGAAATGGGGGAATTGGAAGTTGGAATCGTTAATGGCGCTTGGATTGACGCCGGCACTTTTGACAGCTTATTGGAAGCGCAAATTTTGGCTAAAGAAAAATTACAACATCAATTGGTGATTTAAAAAAAATAATTTAGCTTTAATTAAAAAAACTTTACCGCTGGTGGTAAGGTTTTTTATTAAAATAGTTTATTGGATTTTTATCTTATAGCTAACTTCGGTAAGCCGTATTGTCCTCGCGTAACAATAAATGTATAGGCAATATTTAGTGGCTTGCGTGGATTCCCGCAGTAGCGGGAATGACAGTGGAAATTATTGTATCTTAACTGACCAGAGGCCGGATGGTTGGTCAGCCCAAGCGCCGGCAAAATATAGTTCGTCGCCTTGAGTGTTGGTGGTTATAAAATTTGGAGCGCTTAAGGTTACGTCTTGAAATTCATAAATATTTTTTTGGTCGCGCGTATCAAGCTCGTAAAGTTTTACGCGATTATTGACAATGCCGTAAACGTAAACGCCGTTCGGGTGCCAGAGACCGAATTCTATTTTTTGACTGGTGCGTTCCACCAGATTTTTCAAGTTGCTGTTCGGATAAAAGACGGATAATTCGGAGTCGTTCCAGTAAAGTAAGCGATTTTTGTCCAGCCATTTGAAATTGCTGACATTTTCCAAAGAAGCGCTTAAAGGGTTTTCTTTGTTTTCCAAATCAATCAGATATAGTTTTTTTTGAGCAGCGTCAAATAAGCTTAAAAAGGTCTTTTGTTCCGGCGTAAAATTGAACGAGTAAGTTGAGGTTTTTGGCAGATTTAAAACGCCGACAAATTTGTCGCCTTGCTGAATTTTTAAAATATCCTGATTTTTTTCGGCGGTAACGATAATTAATCCTTCCGGTCGATGGGCGTAGGTTAAAATCTTTTCATCTTTAACGGCCACCACACCGGTATTTTTCGTCAGATCATAATGCCAGAGGACATTGTTTTTATCCAAGCCGAAAATGAAGTTATCGTTATTTTGGTCCCATTTCAAATCCTGCCAAGCGGTGACTGTGGCGGGCAGAGTTTTGACGATTTCGGTTTCCAAATTAGCGACTATAAAATTTTTGGTTTTTTTGTTTTGCAAAAGTAATTTTTGTCCGCTCCATGACCAATCAAGCAAGCTGAGAGTATTAAGCGGAGCGTTATAAGCGTCTTTAACGGCGCCGTTTTGGGAATTATAAATTTTTAAATAATCTTTTTTGTCTTTCTGTTCCAAAAGAGCGATTAACGGTTTGGTTTCGTGTTTTAAAAAGGAAGTAAAATTGCCAACAACGATTTGTTTTGCTTTTGGCTGTTCATAAAACAAAGAAACATCTTCAATAAAGGTAGTCAGTTGCGGTTCAATAGTCAGATTTTTTGTCCAAGACCGGTAACCGTTTTTTTGGATACGCACTGTGTAAGTGTCTGGCAGCAAACCGGTGATTTGAGTAGGGGTTGTTTTTTTATTCCGATCATTGTTGATTATAATCTCGGCCGATTTCGGATAAGATTTAATAAAAAAAACGCCGGTTTGCTGCCAAGTGTGTCTTTGCCAATTATATTTATAGCCCAAGCCGTAAACTATCAGCAGGGGGGCGATAATCAGGAAAAGGACGGAAAAAAAAAGCAATAGAAGCCGACGGGAAGTTATCATAAACATTAAGGTAATGGTGGTTGTTCTTTTTTTATAAAAGTATTAAAATGAGGTAGAGCTTATTTGTCTTTTAAAAGTAAGCTTATTTACTTTAAATAATAATACAATGTCTTCTTACATAATTCAAGGCGGAAAAAGTTTAAGCGGAGTTTTGGCTGTAAAAGGGGCAAAAAACGCGGCCTTGCCGATTTTGGCGGCTTGTTTGTTATCTGTGGATGAGTTTGTTTTGGATAATGTTCCGCATATTGAAGATGTAAATCGGATTTTGGAAATCTTGGAAAGTTTGGGGATAAAATATCGTTGGTTGGGGCAAAACAGTTTGTGGGTAAAAGGTTGTGTGCCAAACTTAGCCACTTTGAATAAAAAAGCTCTAAGCGCCATGCGCGCCTCCATTTTATTATTCGGCGCTTTTACCGCTTTAAAAACATCTTTCAGTTTGCCGAAACCGGGCGGTTGTGAAATCGGTTCCCGTTCCATTGAAACCCATTTGGATGGCTTGAGACAGCTCGGAGTAAAAATTACCAAAAAAGGAGCTGATTATTTTTTCCAAAAGCCAGCGGTTTTAAAAGGCAAGGAAATTACTTTAAATGAATTCAGTGTAACGGCGACAGAAAATATTTTATTGGCAAGCGTTTTATCTTCCGGTAAAACCATTATTGAATGTTCCGCTACTGATCCTTTTGTTCAGGATTTGGCGTGGTTTTTGAATGCCATGGGCGCGAAAATTTCCGGTATCGGCACCAACACTTTAATAGTTACCGGTGTAAAAAAATTACATGGCGTAAAAAAATACAGCATTATTCCCGATCCGGTAGAAGCGGGAACTTTTATCATTTTAGCGGCCGTTACCAAATCACATTTGACGATTGCCAACGTCGCTCCGCAATTTATGCGCAGTGAATTGGCGAAGTTTACCGAAGCGAACGTTCCGTTTAAAATAAAAAACACGAGAGCCGGTCAAAACAATAATTATCAGTTGGCCGATTTAGAAATTTTACCGACCAAAGAAGTGCGCGCGATTAAAAAAGTTCACAATATGCCTTATCCGGGATTTTCCGCCGATCTCTTGCCGGTTTTTACCGTTCTTATGACGCAGGCCAAAGGCAATTCTTTGATTCACGATTGGATGTATGAAGGCAGGTTGCGTTACGTGCAGGAAATTATGAAAATGGGCGCGGAAATTATCACTTGCGACCCTCACAGAATTATCGTTTCCGGTCCGGTAAAATTGGTCGGCAAAGAAATCACCAGTTTTGACCTGAGAGCCGGCGCAACCTTGATCGTGGCCGCTCTGGCCGCTCAGGGAAAAAGCATTATCGAAAACAGCTATCAGGTGGAACGCGGTTATGAAAATTTGGTTGAGCGTTTGTCGGCCGTGGGAGTAAATATCAAACGCGTTGAAGATTAGAAATTTATTAACAAAAAAAGTTGTAGAAAAATGTGCTTAAAATAAAATTTAAAAAATTAAAATAAATGTTTTTATGCAACAGTGTTCAATTTATGACAAGTCATTACGGTTTTCTCGCGCCACTTATGGTGTTATGGTTTTTATCGCTTTTTTAACTCATAACCAGTGGTTACTTTTAATTACGGCTATTTTGTCAATTTTAGGAGCTTTTTCTTTGAAATTTAATATTCCTTACCAACTTCACGCCGTTTTTTCGTCCAAAACGAAATTTTCGCCAATTCAAAAAGATTCAGGGGAATTGAGTTTTGTTGCCGGCGCTACCGGAATTCTTTTATTAATTGGATTTTTATTTATTTATTTTGATAAATTCGTCAATGGCGCTTGGATTTACGTTTTGGTGGTGGATTTATTGATATTTCTCGCTTGTTTTGTCGGTTTTTGCGTGGCGACTTTAATGTATGTTTTGTTGAAAAAGATTTTTAAGAATTAGATAAAATGAAAAATAAAAGCGAAACAATTGAAACCGGTTACGCCGGATGTTTGAATCAAAATTGTTGGCTGGTAAAAAATCTCGGTTACGCTCCGTATAGACGTTGTCAATACTGCGATTTTAAGTTCCGCAATTGTCTGTTTTTGCATTATCAGATAGTTAGCGCGATTTTAATAGTTCTCTCTTTTTCCGCCTTTTTGTTAGTTGAAGGCAAACTCTCGGTTTTAGCGATTATTTCCATTTTTGTTTTGGTTATTGTTTATGGTTATTTCTTCAATAAAAGCACGGAAAAAATCGTGCAAGCAAACTTTGCTCAAAGAAAAGCCAAAGAAACTTTGGAAAAATTTAATGAAAAGCTCAAAGATATGGTTGACGAGCAAACTAAAGACATTCAAGATAAAGCAGAACATTTGGGAAAACTTTTAAAAATGCGTTCGGAGTTTTTGGATATCGCTTCACATCAATTGCGCACACCAACCTCGGTAATTAAAGGCACATTAGCAATGATGAAGGAGGGAGATATGGAAAAAATGTCCACCGAAGAAAAAGCTCATTTTGTTGAGGGCATGTTTCAGAAAAGCGTTAAGTTGGAAAGTATTATTAATGATATTTTGGTGGCTTCGGAAATGGATACCGCTGATTTTGATATCAAAGTTGATGATCAAATAGAGCTTGATCAATTTTTGGAAAAAGAAGTTAAAGATCATCAATTTGACGCTGAAGAAAAGAAAATCGCCTTGTCTTTTGAAAAATTATCGAGCGGTCCATTTAAGATCAAGGGTAACGCCAAGTATTTGGAACAAGTGGTTGATAATCTTTTAAGCAACGCTTTAAAATATACTCCTCAAGGTTTAATTAAAGCAACGATTAAAAATGATAAAGACAGCGCGATTATCGCTATTAGCGATACCGGCATCGGAATTCCCAAAGAAGACCTAGAAAGGATTTTTAATAAATTTATCAGGGGCAAAAACGCTTGTGATGCTTATACTGATGGCTCAGGACTTGGACTGTTCATTATCAAAAGAGTTATGGACAGACACATAGGTTCCAAGGTCTGGGTGGAAAGCGAGGAAGGAAAGGGCTCAACATTTTATCTGCAATTTCCTTTGATAGAAACTTAACGCTTAAAACATATGTCTGTTAAAGCCAAAGTATTATTTATAGAAGATGACCCCGATCAAATCTTTCTTTATCAGACAAAATTTAAGCTGGAAGGATATGATTTTATCTCGGCTAAAAACAGATTAAATGGCGTAAAAATGGCTTTGGAAGAAAGGCCAAACTTAATACTTCTAGATGTATTGTTAGGTAACGAAAATGGCATTGATATTTTAAGGGATTTAAAAACCAATAAGGAAATCAAAAATATACCGGTAATGGTATTTACCAATTTTGACAAAGAGGATACGGTCCATCAAGCGATGTCTTTGGGAGCGGTTGATTATGTGATAAAGTCAAAAGTTGTTCCGAGCGAGATTGTTCAAAGGGTTGCCGGGATTTTAAAAATTAAATAAAGTTTTGATTTGTCGATAAACATAATTAATAAATTATGATTAAGACCAAAATAATTAGAAAATTTTTTCCGGCTATAAATTCTGGCAGAATCGTTTCTAATAACGCGGCTAGCACCCAGGTTCCGATTCAGTTGTTGAATTTATTTAAAAAATTGATTGTGCAGTACGACAATGTTCACCGAGGGCAAAGTAAAGCGTCAATGTTAACTACTGCCAGATTTGAGGCGTCATACGATACAATCGCTCAATTTATCGGCGCTCCATCAAGAAGAAACATTATTTTGTATAGAAACACCACGGAAGCGATTAATTCGGTAATGTATTCTTTATTGACCGAATTTAAAGACGGTGATAATGTAATCACGACTTTTATGGAACATAATTCAAACTATGTTCCTTGGTATGGGTTATGCAATGAGATTTTGAAGAAATTTGGAATTAAAGTTGAGTGTCGTCTCGTTAAATTCAATAAAGAAACGGGTGAGCTTGATTTAAATCATCTAAAATCATTGGTTGATAAAAGAACAAAATTAATTTGCTGTTCCGGCGCGTCTAATTTTTTAGGGACGAAAAATCCAATAGAAAAAATAAGAAAGATTGCTGATGAAAGCGGATATATTCAGCCGAATGGAGAGAAAAAATCGTATCTTTTGATTGATGGCGCTCAAACAGCTCCGAATATGTTTATTGATGTTCAGGAATTAGAAATAGATTTTTTGGCCTGGTCTTTCCATAAAATGATTGCTCCTTTCGGCATCGGCGTGTTGTACGGAAGAGAAAAATTGCTTGAGCAAATGAAACCGTTTCTTTATGGCGGCGATATGATTGCGGAAGGCAAAGTCAGTCCGGAAAAAGTTGAATACAATATTCTTCCTTGGAAATTTACAGCCGGCACGCCGAATATTTTGGGCGCTATTCTTTCCGCTCAAGCCATTAGATTGTTAATGGATTTTTCTTTGCATCCGGAACAGCAAAAATATTTTTTAACAGACAAAGTTTTAACAAGAGCGGCTGTAAAGAAAGCAATGAATAATATAGAAAGTCACGAGAAAATGTTAATCAATAAGGCCTTAAAAATATTAGGAAGCGCGCCGTCAATCAAGATTTATGGTCCGAAGAATCCGGAAAACAGAACTTCTTTAATCGCTTTTACCTGCGATCATAAGACGCCTTTTGAAATCGCCGAGGAATTAAATAAATTGGGCATAGAATCAAGAGCTGGTTGTCATTGCGCTACTTTGGCCCATCATTATTATCAATTAAATCCGCCAGCCAGTTGCCGTTTGAGTTTTTATATTTATAACGATTTGGAAGACGTTAAAAAAGCGTGCGAAGCGGTAAAGAAAATTTGTTCAATTAAAAAATAAACAATGAAAATTAATAAGCAGTTTTTTTTAGAAACAATTTTAAAAAGCAAGCAGATCATAAAAAGTCGCGGTTTTTATATCGCGGTTTTAGTTTTGGCTTTATCCTTGTGTTTTTTTATCGGCTTGGCTGTCGGCTTAGGCAGTAAAACGCCCGCAGATTGGTCAATTACCGATAATAAAATAACCGACGGCAAGGTGACGGGAACCGATGCCAAGTTGCCGGAATATTTATCAAAAGACGTTGATTTTAAATTATTTTGGAAGGTTTGGGAAATCGTCAAAAATAAATATATTGGTCGCGATCAAGTTACCGACACCCAGTTATTTTACGGCGCGCTGGCCGGCTCGGTCGCCGCTTTAGGCGATCCTTATTCCGTGTTTTTGGATCCGGAAAACAATAAGGTCTTTGATGAGGAATTAAAAGGCGCGTTTGAAGGAATCGGCGCGGAAATCGGTTTGCGTGACGAACGTCTGACAGTAATCGCGCCGTTGCCGGAATCGCCAGCCGAGAAAGCCGGCCTAAAACCGTTGGATAAAATTATTTCCATTGATAAAGTTGATACGACCGGCATGCCTTTGGAACAGGCCATAAAATTGATCCGCGGGAAAAAGGGTTCAATAGTCGTTTTGGTAGTTGAAAGAAAGGATGTTAAAGAATTAAAAACCATTAGCGTAACTCGGGATACGATCGTGGTAAAAAGCGTTTCCGCCAAAAAACAGGACGGTTTTGATTATATAAAAATCGCCAACTTTAACGCTGATACCGCGGGCGGTTTTGCCGAAACGGTAAAAGGTATTGTCGCGAACGGCTCCAAAGGAATTATTTTGGATCTTAGAAGCAATCCCGGCGGTTATCTTGATACAGCGGTAACAGTTGCCGGTTATTGGTTAAAATCCGGCGAAGTAGTCGTTAAAGAAGAATTTAATAATCCGAATTTGGATAATGATTATCGTTCCACGGGCGCCGGTGAATTACAAAAATATCCGACAGTCGTTTTAGTAAATGGCGGTTCGGCCTCGGCTTCGGAAATCGTGGCCGGCGCTTTACAAGATACAAAACTTGGAACCTTGGTCGGTGAAACGACTTTTGGTAAAGGTTCCGTTCAAGAATTGGAAAATCTTGGCGACGGGTCAAGCATAAAAATAACCATCGCTCATTGGTTGACTCCGCTTGGTCGTTTGATCGATAAAAACGGCATAACGCCAGATATAAAAGTGGAACGCACCGAAGATGACTACCAAAAAGATATTGACCCGCAATTATTAAAAGCCGTGGAATTATTACGTTCCGGAACATTAAAGAAGTAGCCGTCATTCTGACGAAACTTGTCCTCGACCCGATCGGGGAGTCAGAATCTCAGGAATAAATAAAGTGATGTTTATTTATATAATTCCTATTAAAGTTAGTGGCAGAAACCTTCGACCCAGCTATTCGCGAACGGCTGGGTGAATCCTCCGGTCAAGCCGGAGGATGACGAGTTAAAAAATAATTTAATTTAATATGAAAGTAATATTACTTGCCGATGTCGCGGGTCTTGGCAAAAAAGGCCAGACCAAAGATGTGAGTGACGGTTATGCCGGAAATTTTTTGTTGCCGAAAAAGTTGGCGAGCGGTGTCAATGAGCAGGCGTCTATTCAGTTGCAGGCCGAAAAAAGGCGCGCGGA
>Ga0172370_10010644_pt1 | contig 10521 bp, 8 predicted proteins | sample LakKiv5m_FD_114538 | JGI IMG/M metagenome (GOLD analysis project Ga0172370, IMG submission 114538) | Freshwater microbial communities from Kabuno Bay, South-Kivu, Congo - kab_022012_11.5m | ecosystem: Environmental > Aquatic > Freshwater > Lake | place: Democratic Republic of the Congo...
CCAGGCGCGGCAGCCCTCCCCTCTCCACCGGGCCGCTGTGCCGACGAACAGGCGCTTCGTACCGTGGCCCGTGTGGAGAGGGGTCGGGGGTGAGGGCCCTGCGGCCGTCTCGCGGACCGGGCCTGGCGCGAGCCGTACCCATGTAATCTCTATCCATGACGTGTTGCCGGTGGCAACACGTCATGCGGTTAGAGTATCGGGCACCGACGCACCCTCGTTTCGAGGGTCCGGCGGCGCGAGCTGCGCACGCAAGGCGCGCACCGCGTGTGCACTCCGCCGCCGCCGCGTGTCGCAGGGATTCACCACTCGGGGCGGCAGTTGACGCTTGCTGCCGCCGTGGCCACCCACCGATCCGGGATCCGGGGGGACCCACAATGGACAACGGGACCGAAAGGATTGCGCCGGGGGTGTGGTCGAAACTCAATCTCGCGATCGATCTCGCGCTGCTCGCCGCGTCGCTGCGCGCCGACTCGATCCTGTACGGCACGCCCGCGCCGCACGCGGCCCGGGCCGGTCTGTGGTGGCTCGCCGCCGCCGTCGCTCTCTGGATGCTGTCGGCCACGGCGCTGCGCCACTACGCGGGCCGCCGCACGGCGACCGAGGAGCTGGCGGCCACGGCGCTGCTCGTCGCGTCCCAGGCCGCCGTGCTCGCCGTGCTGCACGCGCTCGGGGTCGCGGGCCTGCCCGGTGCCGGCGCCTTCATGGCGTTCGTGATGCCCGCCGCGCTCGCCGCGAAAGCCGCGACGGTGCCGCTGCGCGCCCGCGAGGCTCCCGTGCGCGACGTGCTCCTCGTGGGCGTCGGGCCGCTGGGGCGCGCCACCGAGGCCGAGCTGGCCGGCGTGCGCGCGCGGCTCGCCGGGGCGCTGAGCCTGCCGGGAGAGAGGCCGTCCGAGGCGCTCGAACCGTGGATGCTGGGTTCGCACTCGGACCTGGCCCGCGTGCTGTCCGAACGCGCCTTCGCGGAGGTCTTCGTCGCCGTCGACGAACCGCGCCACCGCGACGACGTGCAGCAGGTCGTGCGCACCTGCGAGACGTTCGGCATTCCCTTCGCGCTGCCCGTACACGGCTACCGGCTGGACCGCTCGCGTCCGTCGGACCGGCGCCTCGCCGCCGAGGGCTACGTCCACTACGTGCCGTTCGAGCCCAAGCCGGCGCAGCGCGCGGTCAAGCGCCTCGTGGACGTGCTGGGCGCCGGAGCGGCGATCGTCCTGCTGTCGCCGCTGCTGGCCGCCGTCGCCATGCTCGTGAAAACGACTTCGCCGGGGCCCGTGCTGTTCCGCCAGAAGCGCTCGGGCCTGCACGGACGCGTGTTCCACATGCTGAAGTTCCGCTCCATGGTCGCCGACGCCGAGGCGCGCCGCGCGAAGCTGGAGACGCTCAACGAGCAGGACGGCCCCGTCTTCAAGATCCGCAACGACCCGCGCGTGACGCCGCTGGGACGCTTCCTGCGCAAGTTCAGCCTCGACGAGCTGCCGCAGTTCTTCAACGTGCTCGCCGGCGACATGAGCCTAGTGGGACCGCGCCCGCCGGTGCCCGCCGAGGTGGCGAAATACGAGCCGTGGCAGCGCCGGCGCCTGTCGGTGAGACCGGGTCTCACCTGCATCTGGCAGATCAGCGGCCGCAACCGCATCTCGTTCGAGGACTGGATGTACCTGGACATGCGCTACATCGACCACTGGAGCCTTCTGGGCGACTTCGACCTGCTGCTGCGCACGGTGCCCGTCGTGGTGACCGGTCGCGGGGCGAGCTGACCGGTTCCCTCGGGGCGAAGGAGGATGCACGTGCAGGACGGCGCGACAGAGCCGACGAAAGGCGCGGGCGATGCGGCGACGCTGGTGCGCAGCGCGGCCAAGCTGGGCGGGTCGCTGGCCGCCGGATGGGCCGTCGCGCTGGGCGTGCGCGTGCTGCTGCCGCGCGCGCTGGGGCCGGAGCTGTTCGGGTCGATCACCTTCGCCGACGCGTTCTCCACCGTGCTCTTCGTCCCGCTCGGCCTGGGCGTGGACACGTACGTGCGCAAGGAAGTCTCGCTCCGGCCCGGCCACGCCGAGGACTTCCTCGGCGGCGTCGTCGCCGCGCGCCTCGCGCTGTCCGCCGTGCTCTTCGCCGTCGTGGCGATCGTGATGGAGGCGACGGATCGACCGCACGCGGTGCGCAACGTCGTGTTTCTGTTCGGCGCCGCGCAGCTCTTCGTGAACCACAACGCCACGCTCGCCGCGCTGCTGCACGCGCGTGGCCGCGTGGACGGGCTCTCGCTGACGACCGTGGCCGCCAAGCTGGCCTGGGGCGCGGGCGTCGTCGTGGCAGTGGTGGCGGGAGGCGGCATCGCAGGCATCGCGCTCGCGCTCGTCGTGGCGGAGGGCGCCAAGTGCGCCGTCCTGCACCTGTTCGTGCGCCGTCACCTCGGAGTGCGGGTGCGCGTTCATGCCGCGGCCACCGGCGCCGTGCTGCTGGCGAGCCTGCCCTACTTCGTCAACGCGCTCGCGAACACGGCGTACGCGCGCGTCGACGTGACCTTCCTCGCGTTCGTGCTCGACGACCACCGCGAGCTCGGGTTCTACGGCGCGGCCTGGAGCCTCGCCGGCATCACGCTGCTCATGTCGCCCCTGGTCGGCTGGGTGCTCACGCCGCACCTGTCGCGCGCGCTGGAGCGTTCCGAGGCCGCGTTCGACGCGACGCTGCGGCGCGCCGTGCAGCTTCTGCTCGCCGCCGCGGTGCCCGTGTCGCTGATGGCCGCACTCGGGGCCGACACGTGGGTGCGTCTGCTGTTCGGCGACGCGTATGCCCCGGCGGCCTCGACGCTGCGCGTGCTGGCGCCGGTGTTCGTGTTCACCTACCTGGCGACGCTCAGCGCGGTGGCGCTCATCCTGCTCGGGCGCGGATGGCATCTCACGGTGCTCTCGCTGGCCGGACTCGGCGCGAACGCAGGCCTGAACCTTCTGCTGACGCACTTCGGGCTCCAGTGGGCGGGCGGCGCGGGTGCGCGGGCCGGAGCCGCGGCCGCGCTGGTCGCGACCGAGGCCGGCATCGCGCTGCTGCAACTGCGCGCCATCGGCGGCCGCGCGTTCGATCGCGAGAGCATCGCCGCCGTCGGCAAGTCCCTCGCCGCATGCGCCGCGGCCGTGCTGACCGACCGCGTTCTCGCGCCGCTGGGCCCCGCCCGGCTGATCGTGGATGCCCTTGTCTACGCCTCGATCGTGATCGCGTGGGGAGCCCTGCCCCTGCGCCAGATTTCGCGCCTCGCCTCGCAGGCGTTCCGGTGGTCCGATGAGTCCGCGTCTCCCGCCTGATTTCTTCCGCGCGCTCGCACCCGTGCTCGGGCTGTGTGCCTGCGCCTCCACGGGCCGCTACGTGTGGGTCGACGATCTGCCCGCTCCGCAACCCGCCGCCGGGGCGGATGGTTACGTCATCCGTCCGGGCGATCTGCTGGGCGTGCGCGTCTGGAACCAGGACGCCATGTCGGCCAAGGCGCGCGTGCGGCCCGACGGGCGGATTTCGCTGCCGTTCCTGGGCGACGTCGTCGCCGCCGGGTACTCGCCCGGCGTGCTCGGGCAGCAGCTCCAGACGCGGCTGAAGGACTTCGTGAACGTCCCCATGGTGACGCTCACGCTGGAGGAGGAGCGTGCCATCGCCGTGCCCGTGCTGGGCGAAGTTGCGAGGCCCGGTATCTACAGTGTGGAGCCGGGCGCGGGCCTGCTGCCGGCGATCGCGGCGGCGGGCGGTCCGAACAGTTTCGCCTCGAGTGATCGCGTCTTCGTGCTGCGTCCGGGCCCGCAGGGGCCGGTGCGCATCCGTTTCCGCATGGAAGCCCTGCTGCACGCGGAGGGAGCCGCCGCGCTCTTCCGTCTGCAAAACGGCGACCAGGTGGTGGTGGAGTAGCCGTGACTTCTCTTGCACTCGTGCTCGCGATGGCCGGCGCCGCGGCACCGGGAGCGTCGGGTCTCTTCGACTGGGACGCCGCCGTGCGTGCCGAGGCGAGGAACCGCTCGACGCGCGACGCCGAGGGGAAATGGACGAATCGCCCCGAATTCCAGCTCGATCCGCGCATCGGGATGCGGCTGGGCTCCGTGTGGCTGTCGTATTCGCCGCGCATCCTCCAGGGCGATGGATGGCCGCCGGCGCTGCTGCACCGGGGAGAGCTGGCCGCGGCGCTCGCGCCGAATGCGAACTGGCGCTTGGGGGCGCTGCAGCGCGTCTCGTACGGCACGACCGATCTTTCGCCGTTCTCGCAGACGGACGCGACGACGCCGGTGCCGACCGCGACGCCGCTGTCGCTGCTGACCTCGGAGACGGCGGCCGGCGCGGACGGAGCGCTGTCGCCGCGGTTCGGGACCACCGTGCGGCTGTCCTGGCTTTCGAGCGGAGGTGCCGATGCGGCGGCGCAGCGGCTGGTGCCGCGTCAGAACGGGCCGTCGGCGTCGTTCGCGCTGCGCTGGGACGCCTCGCGCGAGAACGTGCTCACGACGGGTCTCGCAGGCGGGTCCACCGCGATGGAAGCGGGACGCCGCGCCTCGCTGGCGACGCTGTTCCAGGCGCTGGATCGCCCGCTGCGTGCGGACCTTCGAATGCGGGCGGAACTTGGCGTCGCTTCGGGCTTTCTGAGCGACCCGGCGATGCCTGCGCTCGACGTGTCGGCGCTGCCGCTCGCGGCGACCTACTTCTCCTACCGCGCGGGCACCGAGCCGGGCTCGCCGCAGGCCACGCTGGGGCTGCGTGCGGCGCCGTTCCTGGATCGATACGAGGGCGCGGCCTACGAGCGCATGGAGGTCGCGGCTTCCGCAGGGTGGTCTCCGGCGCGCCGATTCGACCTGCGGGCGCGGGGATTCTGGGGCCTCGTGGTCACGGGCGCGCAGGCCGGCGCATCGCTCTCCAGCGCCGAGGCGGAGACCGCGTGGCAGGGCGGACCGGCCTGGTCGCTGTCGTTCGGCCTGCGCGCGGCGCGGCAGGACAAGCCCGTCTCCTTCGTCCAGTGGGGTGCGTTCGTCTCGTTCTCGGCCACGACGCCGCGCAGGGAGTCGCCGTGGGGAAGCTGATCCTCATGTCGGTGCTGGTGTCGAGCCTGGCACAGCCGCTGCTCGCGGCGCGCGACCCGGACCCGCGGCGCGGGCTGCGGCGCGCGGTCCTGGGAACGGCCGTGTTCAACCTTTTCTACACGGCAGCCGTGCTGTACGTGTACCCGCGACTGTGAGGCCGTCGTGCACGGAACGGGTCGGCGGCAGTCCGCACTTGGTCCGGGCCTTCGGCGGTGCCCGCGGCCCTCACCCCCCGACCCCCTCTCCACACGGGCCAAGACGGCACTGCTCGTCTCACCGAACAGCGGCCCGGTGGAGAGGGGGAGAAGAGCGCGTCGAATCGGGCGCCTGGGGTGGAACCGCACGGCGCGCGCAGGTGGGAATATCCGCGCCAGCCGGATCCAGGCGCGGCAGCCCTCCCCTCTCCACCGGGCCGCTGTGCGGTCGAAGGGGCAATGCCGTCTTGGCCCGTGTGGAGAGGGGTCGGGGGTGAGGGCCTCGCGCGCGCCCCGCAGACAGGATCGGGCATGAGCTGCCCCCGTGTCGAAAGGTCATTCCCGTCCTCCCGCCGACCTGCGGGAATGGAGCTGCAATGAACGCCGATCGTCCCCTGGCTCTCATCGTCGACGACGACCCCGGGTGCCGCAGACGCCTGCGCGCCGCCCTGGAACAGATGGGCTTCGCGGTGCTCGAGGCCGCCGGAGGGCGCGCCGCCGCGTCGCTGCTGGAGCGCGAGCGGCCGGGGCTCGTGTGCCTGGACCTCACGCTGCCGGAAATGTCCGCCTACGACCTGTGCGAGCGCATCCGTCGCACGCCCTCGCTCGCCGACGTGCCGGTGCTGGCCGTCGGCGAGGGCAGCCGTCCGCTGGAGCGCGCGCACGCGGAGGAGGCCGGCGCGTCCGCGTATCTGTCGCGTCCGGTGAAGCCCGCCGTGCTCGCGGCGACGGTCGAGGAACTGGTCGGCGCAGGCACGCGCGCGGTGGCGCTGCCGTGACCGCCCCCGAGCCGCAGACCGCCGAATCGGCCGACCTTTTCGACTACGCCCTGCTGCGGGCGTGGGCCGGATTCGGCCTGCGATCGCTGAGCCGCCACGCCTTGCGGGCCGCTCTCGCGTTCCTGCTCGTGGTGGCCGCGGCCGTCGCTGCGCTGGCGCTGATGCCGCGCACCTGGCACACCGAGACCACGCTCGTCGCCGAGCGCAACCAGGTCATGCCCGCGCTCGGAAACCCGAACCGCGCCGTGCCGCGCGATGCCGACGCACCGACGCGCCAGGCCTCGGAAACCGTGCTGCGGCGCGACAACCTGCTGGCGCTCATACGGCAGACGAACCTGGAGAAGAAGTGGGACGAGAGCCGCGCCCCGCTGATGCGCACCCGCGACCATCTGGTGCGGCTCGTGACCGGCCCTCCGACGCAGGACGAGAAGCTCGACGCGCTCGTGGGGCTGCTGGAAAAGCGTCTCAAGGTGACCACCGGCGACGGCACCGTGACCATCGCCGTCGACTGGCCCGACCGGCGCATGGCGTACGAGCTGGTCGAGGCCGCGCAGCAGAACTTCATCGAGACGCGCCACACCGTGGAGGCTTCGGCCATTTCCGAGGCGATTTCGATTCTGGAGTGGCACGTCGGCTCGCTGCGCGGCGACATCCAGACGCTGGTGGACCGCCTGCGCCGTGCCCAGAAGCCCGCGCCGCGTGCCGCGCCGCGCCCCGTCGTACACGCGGTGCCCGCGCGCGTCGCCGCGCCGAAGCGCGCTCCCGACGCGCCCCCGGCATTCGTCGACGCCGCGCAGCCCGCGCCCGAGTCGACCGAGGACCAGGAAATCGCGCAGCTTCGCGGCACGCTCACGGCCCGTCAGCGCGCGGTCGCGGATCTGGAGGAATACCGGCGCAAGCGGCTCGCGGAGCTGCAGGTGCATCTTGCCGAGCAGAGCGCCGTCTACGCGCCGGCGCATCCGGCCGTTGTCGCGCTGCAGGAGAGCATCTCGGCGCTGTCCAAGGACTCGCCGCAGCTCGAGAGCCTGCGGCGCGAGCGCGACGATCTCACGCGCGAACTGGCGGATCGGGTGGAGGAGCGATCGAAGGCGGTTGCCGCGGCACGGGCGGCGGCCGTGGCGAAAGCCGCTGCCGATGCGCTGGCAGCGGCCGAGGCCGAGACGGCCGCGAGGGCGGCGGAAACGGCCCAGGCGAAGGAGACGCCGCCTCCGCGGCCGGTACGCGTCGCGAAGGCACCGCCGCCTCCGGACAGGGACGAGGGCACGGCTCAACCATCCGTCGCGACCGAGACCTCCGCGACCGCGCACGGGGACATCGAGCCCGACGACGAGGCCACGCTCGACTACACGAGGACGCTGCTGCGCATCGCCACCGACAAGTACCAGGAACTCGTGGGCAGGCTGGAATCGGCCCGCATCGAACTGGATACCGCCCGGGCGGCGTTCAAGTACCGCTACAACGTCGTGCGTCCGCCGCAGGTCCCGAAGCGCCCGTCCAAGCCCAACCCGGTCGTGCTGGTGGCCGGCGGGCTCGCGGGCGGGGTTCTGCTCGCGCTGTTCATGGCCATCGGCGCGGATCTGCGCGCCGGCCGCATCGAGGAGCCCTGGCAGGTGGAACGTCAGCTCGGCATTCCGCTGCTGGCTGTGGCGGAGCGCACGTGAGCCTCGCGCTGCCGCCGGCGGCCGCCCCTGTCGCGTGGGAACCTGCGCGCGGCAGGGGTGCGTCGCTGGCGGGAGCGGCCCTCGCGCTTGCGACCGTGGTGGTGGCGCTCGCCACGTGCGCCGCGCTCTTCGTCGGCGAGGGCAGCCCCGGTGCGGTCGCGGCTCCGGTGCTCGTGGCCGCGCTTGGCTTCGCGGTCTGGAAGCTGCCGCTGCGCGTGTCGGTGTTCGGGCTCTTCGCGCTGGTGGTCTTCACCTCGAACCCGCAGGAACGACCAGCCGCGGGCGAGTGGGAGCCGCCGCTGCACCCGCTGGCGAGCCTGCTGTTCGAGAACTTGAACAAGGCGACGGGCATCGGCGCGCTGCGGGTCGCGGCCATCGACCTCGCGATCGTGGGGCTGGCGCTGCTGGCCCTGCGGCGCGCGTCGCAGCCCGGACGGGACGGAACGGCTCTGCCCGCACCGTCCGTGCTGCGCCGTGCGATGGCGATTTCACTCGCAGGCGTGCTGCTGGCGGAGGCGAGCGGCCTGCTGCGCCACGGCGACGCGCGCAACTCGCTGTGGCAGGTGCGACAGCTCGCGGCCGTGCCGGTGATGGCGCTGGTCTTCCTGCAGGTGCTGCGCGGCCCGGCGGACCTGAAGCGGCTGGGCGTGCTCGTCGTGGCCGCGACCTTCGCCAAGACGCTGGAGGGCCTCTGGGTGCGGTTCGTCGTGTGCGACCACGCCGACCCTCCGCCCTACGTGACGACGCACTCGGACTCGATGCTGTTCGTCGCGGCGCTGCTCATGGTGCTGGTGTTCTGGCACGAGGTCGGGACGCGACGATCCTTCTGGCTGATGCTGGGCGTGGGTTCGGTCGCGACGGCGGCCATCGTGCTGAACAACCGGCGTCTGGCGTGGGTGGCGCTGGCGGCGGCGCTGGCGACGATCTACTGGCTGCTGCCCCGCACCCGCTTCACGAGAAGCGCCGCACGGGCGGCCGTGCTGCTGCTGCCGGTCGCGATTCTGTACACGGTCGCCGGCCTGTCGTCGCAGTCGGCGGTGTTCAAGCCGGTCCACATGGTCGTGTCCGTCGTCGTCGGCAGCAAGGACCGCAGCACGCAGACGCGCGACATCGAGAATTGGAACCTCGTACACACGCTCAAGGCGAACCCGATGCTGGGCACTGGGTTCGGGCATCCGTACGCCGAGTTCTCGCGGGCCGACGACATCAGCCGCCTGTTCCAGCAGTACAAGTTCATTCCCCACAACAGCCTGCTCGGGCTCTGGGCGTTCGGCGGACTCGTCGGCTTCACCGCATTCTGGCTGCCGCTGGTCGTGTCCGCGTTCCTCGCCGCGCGGGCGTTCCGGCGCTCGCGGGTGCCGCTGGAGCGCGCGGCGGCGCTCGTCTCGATCGGAGTGCTGATCGGCTACTCGATCCAGGCCTACGGCGACATGGGCCTGCAGAGCTGGGAGAGCACGTTCCTGCTTTCGGCGGCCATGGCGACCGCGGGACGGCTGGCGATGGATTCGGGAGGGTGGACGGAGCGGACGGCCGGGGCCCTCACCCCCGACCCCTCTCCACACGGGCCCCGATGCGGATCGCCCATCCCACCGCAGTGCGGCCCGGTGGAGAGGGGAGAAAGCGCGTCGATTCGGGCGAACGAGTGGCAATCGATTCGCCGTCCAGCGACGAATCGAGACGCGGCAGCCCACCCCTCTCCACCGGGCCGCACTGCCGTGGAACAAGCGGGGACTTCGGGGCCCGTGTGGAGAGGGGACGGGGGTGAGGGCCGTGCCAACGGCCGCGAGTCGCAAAGGGGGATGCAATCGTGAACCCTGTCCTCCTCCTCGCGGCGCTCCCCGTCCTCGCGGCGGCCTCCTACCTCTTCCTTCTGACGCTGCTCTCCCGGCGGCCTGCCCGCCCCCTGCCCTCTTCGCGCGCGCTGCGCGTCGACGTCGTGGTCCCTGCACACGACGAAGAGGCAGGCGTCGCCGACACCGTTCGCAGCCTGCTCGCGCTCGACTGGCCCGCGGAACGACGCCGTGTGATCGTCGTGGCGGACAACTGCACGGACGCCACGGCGGCGCGCGCACGCGACGCAGGCGCCGTCGTGTGGGAGCGCCGCGATACGCAGCGGCGCGGCAAGGGATTCGCGCTGTCCTTCGCGTACGAACGATGCCTCGCGGAGCAGCGGTCCGACGCCGTCGTCGTGGTCGACGCGGACACGGTGGTGTCGCCGAATCTGCTGGAGGCGTTCGCGACGCGTCTGGAGCGCGGCGCCGGCGCGGTGCAGGCGGCCTACGGCGTGCGCAATCCCGACGAGCACTGGCGCACGCGCCTCATGACGCTGGCCTTCGCGCTGTTCCACGACGTGCGCTCGCTGGGGCGCGAGCGTCTGCATCTCTCCTGCGGCCTGCGCGGCAACGGCATGTGCTTCTCCGCGCGCGTGCTGCGCGAGATCCCGCACGACGCGTTCTCGGTGGTCGAGGACGTGGAGTACGGCCTGCGCCTGGGCGAAGCCGGCGTGCGCGTGCATTTCGCACCCGAAGCCCGCGTGCTGGGCGCGATGACCGGCGCGACGACGGCCTCCGCCACGCAGCGCAGGCGATGGGAGGGCGGCCGCCGGATGCTGGCGCGCCGGCATGCGGGACGCCTGATCCGACGAGGGCTCGCCGGGCGCGATCCCGTCCTTCTGGAGCTCGCGGCGGATCTTCTCGTGCCTCCGCTGGCGCGCCTGGGGGCGGCGGCTCTGGCGGGAACGGCGCTCGCGGCGGCGGCCTCCGTCGCCGACGGGCGCGCATACGCGGCCCTGTGGGCCTGGGCGACCGCGGTCGCGATGCTGATCGCACACGTGATGCGGGGCTGGCAGCTTTCGGGC
>Ga0172370_10010645_pt1 | contig 10520 bp, 4 predicted proteins | sample LakKiv5m_FD_114538 | JGI IMG/M metagenome (GOLD analysis project Ga0172370, IMG submission 114538) | Freshwater microbial communities from Kabuno Bay, South-Kivu, Congo - kab_022012_11.5m | ecosystem: Environmental > Aquatic > Freshwater > Lake | place: Democratic Republic of the Congo...
CGGCTTATCTGAATGCCGCGGTGATAGACCCGCAGGCAATCGACCTGTTTCGCATCAAGAACAAAGACATTTCTGATCTCTTTGTTGTTTTGCAGAAAAGCCATCCCGAAGTGGAGGCCCGCGCCTTGATGCTCTTTCAGGGCTGGCTAAATGGATTGTTCAAGATACCCAAATCCTTTAGCAAATTCTTTGATGAGAACCAGGCCTTTCAAACTATACTCGACGAGGAGATTCCTCAGGATAGAGTAACCCGAATTCATCATTTTTCGATATGCCTCTGTCGTGACCAATCGCAGGCCGGCGACGGGCCGCACGACTACAGTTTTCGCGAGCGGATGCTGGAATTGGATGCAGAGCTGTTTGGGCAGTATATGAAAAAGCTGGGAAGGTGATCTAACAGGCCGCACAAGTCTGGTGACCTTTGGCGTATGCCGGGTATACCACGAGTATAGGAGGACTATAGGACGAGTATAGGAGAAAAATGGCCCGATGCCGCGATCGGCGGTGGGCAACGGCAGGGAATTTGGTTGGGATTCGGTAGCCGCCCCATTTTAAAAGTTTTTCGACATTTGTTTTGCGTTTATTACGAGAATTGGGTATTATTGGCTAGTTAATACTACGGTGACTTTTGGAGAGAGCATTTTGATGGGAGATGCAATGCAAAAAGCACAATTAGCTCTGTGGAAACAAACAGGCTTGGTTGTGCTTTTTTCGTTTGCTCAGCGCAGGCTTGCTTGGAGAACTATGAAAGCCATTGCGCATCGCTTGGGTAATGTCTCTCGTTGAGAAACGTCAATCGCAGTTTTCGATTAGATGGTGGAATACAGGAGCTAAAAAATCTCATGATAAATTTGTTCTTTGAACGGCCAATTCTCAACTCACCGTATGAATATCCTCAGAGGCATTGGGAGTTGGATGAACAGGGCCAACCTACGCAACGGATAATCGAGAAACGTCGGCGTGCGGATTTCATCACTCCCATTCCGAAACCAAGGAAGAGAAAGGGATCTGCTGAGCAGCAGCAAATGATTTTTGATGAGGGCAGGAATCTCTCCACACAAGCGCAGCAATATGATCCTACCGCGATTATTAATCAAGTAAGAGCACAAGTGGATCAGTGGCGAAGCGAGCCCAATTCAAGTAACTGGCATGTCACTCCGGAGACTGCCAGGCTCTTGCAGCATTGGCGGCTTCATCGCTTTAGCAATATCCGGCCATTCTTTTGTCAGGTGGAAGCGGTGGAGACGGCTATCTGGCTCATTGAGGTCGCCCCAAAAATCGGCAAAACCGGTAGGACAATTCTTGATCACATTGCCAATGCCAATAATGATGCAAATCCAGAGCTTTTGCGTATCGCTCTAAAAATGGCGACCGGCTCCGGGAAAACGACGGTGATGGCCATGCTCATCGCCTGGCAGACCATCAATGCCGTGCGACGGCCTTCCAGTGCGAAATTTACGCGCGGATTTCTGGTTGTCACCCCGGGCCTCACCATCCGCGACAGGTTGCGCGTGCTTCAGCCAAATGATCCCGACAGTTATTATCAAAGCCGCGAGTTGGTTCCCGCGGACATGCTGTCGGATTTAGATCGCGCCAAGATTGTCATTACCAATTATCATGCCTTTAAGCTGCGCGAGCGGGTGGAGCTTTCCAAAGGTGGTCGGGCACTGCTGCAAGGCAGAGGCGCTGACTTGAATACTCTGGAAACCGAAGGCCAAATGCTCCAGCGCGTTATGCCGGATTTGATGGGTATGAAAAATATCTTGGTCATAAATGACGAGGGACATCATTGTTACCGGGAAAAGCCGGGAGAAACTGATGAGGTCGATCTGGTGGCTGAAGACAAGGAGGAGGCGAAGAAGAACAATGAAGCTGCGCGTTTGTGGATAACCGGACTGGAAATAGCGAAACGCAAGATCGGCGTTCCCTACGTCATAGATTTATCGGCGACTCCCTTCTTTTTGCGCGGCTCGGGATATGCTGAAGGAACACTGTTCCCATGGACGATGAGTGACTTTTCCCTGATGGATGCCATCGAATGCGGCATTGTGAAGCTGCCGCGCGTACCGGTGGCGGATAACATCCCCGGCGGCGACATGCCCAAATTCCGCAATCTTTGGGAGAACATACGCACACGAATGCCAAAGAAGGGACGGGGCAAGGCTAAGGACCTTGATCCGCTTAGTCTCCCCGTTGAATTGCAGACTGCGCTCGAAGCGCTCTATGGCCATTATAAGAAGACGTATGATTTGTGGCAGGAGAGCCGTATCAAGCTTCCTCCGTGTTTCATTATCGTCTGTCAGAATACGTCTATCTCAAAACTTGTGTACGACTATATCTCTGGCTTTTATCGCCAGAATGAGGATGGCACGAACACTCTGGAAAACGGGCGTCTGGAGCTGTTTCGCAATTTTAGCGAGCACGGGGATCAATTTGCCCGTCCTCGCACGCTGCTAATCGACAGCTCCCAACTGGAATCGGGCGATGCCTTGGATGCGAATTTTCGTAACATGGCTTCCGATGAGATTGATCGTTTTCGCCGGGAAATCATCGAAAGGACGGGTGATCGTCATCAGGCCGAAAACATTACTGATCAGGATCTGCTGCGCGAAGTCATGAACACCGTCGGCAAAGAAGGTCGGCTTGGGGATTCCATTCGTTGCGTGGTCTCGGTTTCCATGCTCACAGAAGGCTGGGATGCCAATACGGTAACCCATGTGTTAGGTGTCAGGGCATTCGGAACTCAGTTGTTGTGCGAGCAGGTCATTGGCCGGGCCTTGCGCCGGCAGTCTTATGATCTTAACGAGGACGGCACTGACCAGGGCAAGTTTAACGTCGAATATGCCGACATCCTTGGCGTTCCATTCGACTTTACCGCCAAGCCCGTGCTGGCGCCGCCGCAAAAGCCGCGCGAAACGATTCAGGTGAGAGCGGTGCGCCCGGAGCGGGACCATCTGGAAATCCGCTTTCCTCGCGTTGAAGGCTACCGAGTAGAGTTGCCTGAGGAGCGGCTCACCGCAGAGTTTAACGACGATTCCATTCTGGAGCTTTCTCCTGATCTTGTCGGCCCTTCCATAACCAGAAATGCCGGGATCATTGGCGAGGGCGTTGATCTCAATCTGAAACACCTGCAAGACATGCGTCGCTCCACGCTGTTGTTTCATGTGGCCAAACGCTTGCTCTATACCAAATGGCGTGATCCGGGCGAAGAACCCAAGCTGCATCTATTTGGGCAGCTCAAACGCATCACCAAGGAATGGCTGGACATCTGTTTGGTCTGCAAGGGCGATACCTACCCTGCTCAATTGATGTATCAGGAGCTGGCAGATATGGCCTGCGAGAGAATAACCGCCGGCATAACCCGCTCTCTGGTGGGACGACAGCCCATTAAAGCAGTCCTCGATCCCTATAATCCCACCGGCTCGACAATCCATGTAAATTTCAACACCTCCAAGACGTATCGCTGGGAGACCGATGCTCGACGCTGCCATATCAATTGGATTATTCTTGACTGCGATTGGGAAGCCGAATTTTGCCGGGTGGCGGAGTCTCATCCAAAAGTTAAGGCGTATGTTAAAAATCATAACCTGGGATTTGAAGTCCCCTATCGGTATGGTTCTCAGATGCGAGCCTACCTGCCGGATTTCATTGTACTGTTAGATGATGGTCACGATGATCCGCTGCACCTTGTTGTTGAAATAAAAGGCTACCGGCGGGAAGACGCCAAAGAAAAAAAGTCAACCATGGAAACCTATTGGATACCAGGTGTGAACAACCTTGGCAAATACGGTCGCTGGGCCTTTGCCGAGTTCCGGGACGTTTATCAAATAGGCTTTGATTTTAAAGCACGGGTAGAAGCCGAATTCGACCGTGCTCTTACAAAGGTCATGGAGAGCTAACCATGTCGGAAGCGGATCCCCTGATTCCGAAGCATGGAGGCTACCGAAAGCTCAAAAGCTTTCAATTAGCCCAACTTGTTTACGATGTTACGGTGAGATTTTGCAACCGATATATTGACTGGCGCAGCCGAACCCATGATCAAATGGTGCAGGCGGCGCGATCCGGAGTGCAAAATATTGCCGAGGGAAGCCAGGTGTCCGGAACTTCTAAAAAAATGGAGATGAAGCTGACCAGCGTGGCGCGCGCCAGCTTGGAAGAGCTGAAGCTGGATTATGAAGATTTTTTGCGGCAGCGGGGATTGGAGCTTTGGCCAAAAGACGACCCAAGGCGCCAGGGTCTCATCGATCGGCGCTGCAGCACTGCAAATGAGGTGGCCCTTTGGGTTAAAAGAGCCTCTGGACTACATGGACAATCTGGACAGTCTATAAAGTCCATGCAGTCCACCCTGACGGACTTTCCTGAAACCGCCGCCAATGCAGCTCTAGTTCTGATCGGTGTGACCGTCTCATTGTTGGACCGCCAGCTTGCCGCACAGGCCTCGTCCTTTGAAAAAGAAGGCGGCTTTACTGAGCGGCTATACCAAAGACGGAAAAGCAGCCGAAAATATTAATCTGTTCTGAAATTTTAGCTACAAGGATATACGGCATGGCAAAAAATGATAGAAAAAAATCTGTGGAAACGCTGAAGCACCGGGAGGCAAGGCGCAAGAACATTCCCACCGCCGAATACCAATCGGTAATGCACAAGGAGGAGCAAAGTCCGCTGCAGATTGCTTATGAGCGCCGCAACCGCGACCTCGATCCGCAGCTCGTTTGGCGCGGCAAGGACGAGCAGGACTGGTCCGATCTGGTGGTGCAGGCGCCGCCGCTGTACATTCAGGAGAAGGTGCACCCCAAGGTGCTGATCGACGATTTGCTGCGCCACAGCGCCGCCGACAAGAAAAAGGAAGTGCAAATCGATCTCTTTGCCGATTTCAACGGCTTGCCCAGCGAGAACGCCAAGACCGAGTTTTACCAGCACGACGCCAATTGGAGCAACCGCATGATCCTTGGCGACAGCCTTCAGGTTATGGCCTCTCTGGCCGAGCGCGAAGGTCTGCGCGGAAAGGTGCAGTGCATTTACATCGACCCGCCTTATGGGATCAAATTCAATTCCAATTTCCAATGGTCAACCACCAGCCGGGATGTGAAAGACGGCAATCCGGATCACATTACCCGGGAGCCGGAACAGGTGAAGGCCTTTCGAGATACCTGGCGGGATGGAATTCATTCCTACCTGACTTACCTGCGCGACCGGCTGACGGTGGCGCGGGATTTATTGACGGAATCCGGTTCGATTTATGTGCAAATTGGGGATGAGAATGTGCATCGGGTGAGAGCACTACTTGATGAAGTATTTGGAGACAGTAACTTTGTTTCTCAGATTTCCATCCAAAAAACTGGTGGTTTCTCCCAGTCAAAAATTGGCAATATCCTCGATCATGTTCTTTGGTACGCACGATCGATTGAATCACTAAAGTATCGACCCTTAAATTTATTTATTCCTGAACCTCCAGTCGACGATCCGAATTATGTCTTGCTGGAACACCCCGATGGCAGCTTTCGACGGATGACATGGAAAGAGAAATCTCGGGAGCAATTACTTCCTGAAGGCTTGCGTGTATTTCGATACGGGCCGCTTCAATCAGACGGGGCAAGTAAAACCGATCAACTAGTGACTTTCGAGGGAGAATCGTTTCTACCTACCACAAACTCTCATTGGAAAAGTAATGTTGAAGGAATGCATCGGATCGGTCGCGCAGGAAAACTTCTCAAGGTCGGAAAAACGATCTATCACCGACTATATTGGGATTCTTTTTCTGCGAAGACTTTAGACAATATTTGGTTGGACACGCAGTCCGGGGGCTTCAATGACCCAAAAGTCTATGTCGTTCAGACCACGACGAAGGTTGTCCAGCGTTGCCTTCTCATGTCCACCGATCCCGGCGACCTCGTCCTCGACCCCACCTGCGGCTCCGGCACCACCGCCTACGTGGCCGAGCAATGGGGCCGCCGCTGGATTACCATAGATACTTCTCGCGTGGCGCTGGCATTGGCCCGCGCCCGCATCATGGGGGCACGCTATCCCTATTACATTCTGGCCGACAGCCGCAACGGGCAGCTCAAAGAAGCGGAAATCACCGAAAGCATTCCTTCCGAAGCGCCGACCTACGGCAACATCCGGCAAGGATTTGTCTATGAACGGGTGCCGCACATCACGCTGAGATCCATTGCCAATAATGCCGAGATCGACGTGATCTGGGAGGCTTTTCAGAAAAAGCTGGAGCCGCTGCGGCAACAGCTTAACAGAGTGTTGAGTGAGAAGTGGCACGCAAAAAGTGGAAAGTGGTTAGTGGGGAGTGGCCAGAAAACCAGCCATCCACCAACCACAAGTCACCAGCCACTAACCACTAAATTTAAACCGCTCGAAGAGTGGGAGATTCCTCGAGATTTACCCGAAAACTGGCCCCCAGCCACTCAGCCGCTTCACACTAAATGGTGGGAGCAGCGCATTGCCCGGCAAAAGGAGATCGACGCCTCTATCGCTGCCAAGGCCGAGTTTGAATATCTCTACGACAGGCCTTATGAGGATAACAAAAAAGTGCGGGTGGCCGGACCGTTCACAGTTGATAGCCTCTCACCGCATCGGGTTCTGGGAGTGGATGAAGACGACGAGATGATCGACCGCGCCGCGGATGGCAAAGGCGGCTATGGGGAAGAATGGAATTTCACCCAGGTGATTTTGGAGAATCTCAAGACTTCCGGCGTGCAGCAGGCGCATAAAGAAGACAAGATCAATTTCACATCCATTAAGGCTTGGCCCGGCTACTATGTCTGCGCCGAAGGGCGCTATTTCGAAGGCGAGACTGAACGACGCGCGGGCATTTTCATAGGTCCGGAGTTCGGTACCGTTTCCCGTCCGGATTTGGTATTAGCCGCGCGCGAAGCCGGCGACGCGGATTTTGACACCCTCATCGCCTGCGCCTTTAACTATGACGCCCATTCCTCCGAGCTCGGCAAGCTGGGGCGGATTCCCATCCTCAAGGCGAGAATGAACGCCGATTTGCACATGGCCGGCGATCTGAAAAACACCGGCAAAGGCAACCTCTTTGTCATCTTTGGCGAGCCGGATATTGAAGTGGTTAGTGGTTTGTGGTTGGTGGACAGTAGAGGAAGAATGGTGGCAAACTATGAGTGCGTTAAAGAGCTATCAGGACTTGGAAGTTTGGAAGAAATCAATCGATTGGGTGGAGCGGATCTATCAGGTTTCAAAAAGCTTGCCGAACGAAGAGAGGTTCGGCTTGACCAGCCAATTGCGCCGGGCGGCGGTGTCGGTTCCGGCCAACATCGCGGAAGGAGCAGCAAGGACGGGGCCAGCGGAGTTTCTGCACTTTCTGAGCGTGGCGAGCGGCTCTCTGGCAGAAGTGGAGACGCTCCTCATACTATGCGGGAGGATGCAGATGCTACCGGAAGACAAAACGCAGGAGCTTCTCGAACAGGCAGCGGAGATCAGTCGCATGCTCGGCGGGCTAAAACGATCGCTGCGCTCGAAGCATTAAAATCGTCCGATTTCCCCCTCAAACTAACCACCAACCACTACTCACAAGTCACTCTTCACGGCATCGATGTCTTTCATCCCAACACCGGCGAAGTCCGCAGCGACAGTGCTGAGGGCATTGCCTGCTGGTTCATCGACACCGATTACAACGGCGAGAGTTTCTTTGTACGCCATGCCTATTTTCTTGGCGCCAACGATCCGTACAAATCGCTCAAGACCACGCTCAAAGCAGAGATCAATGAAGAGGCTTGGGCCACTCTCAACAGCGACACTTCGCGACCGTTTGATAAGCCGCCGTCCGGGCGCATTGCCGTGAAGGTGATAAATCATTTGGGGGATGAGGTGATGAAGGTGTTTAGGGTGAAGTGATGGTGTGTACATAGCTTAACGAGTTCGTCACCTCACGGAGGTAGATCGGAAATAGAGATTTTGATTGGTGCAATTCTGGATCTTGCGAAGAATTGAGTTGGAATGATTTTCAAGACATCAAGTAGGAACTATGGAATTCCGTATCGCCGACATATTTACCGACAGCCTGGCAAAACTCAAGAATGATGAGCAAAAGGCCGTCAAAACCACCGCTTTCGACCTGCAACTTAATCCGGCCGACCCGGGCATGCAGTTTCATAGAATAGACGGAGCGAAGGATCAAAATTTCTGGTCGATCCGGGTCAGTCAGGACATCCGCTTGATTGTGCACAAAACCGAATCGAGTCTGCTGTTGTGCTATGTCGGTCATCATGATGACGCTTATCGCTGGGCTGAAAGGCGCAAGCTGGTAACGCATCCCAAGACCGGAGCCGCACAGTTGGTGGAGATTCGAGAAACGGTGCAGGAAGTTACTATTCCAAGTTACGTCCTTACAAAGCAAGCCAAACCTGCGCTGTTTGCCCACCTGCCCGATGACGATCTTTTAAGTTATGGTGTTCCGCCCGAATGGCTATCGGATGTGCGTCTCGTCGATGAGGATTCGGTGTTGGGATTGGTCGATCATCTTCCGGGCGAAGCTGCCGAGGCGCTGCTTGATTTGGCCATCGGCGTGACTCCCCATTTAGTTCAGCCCTCCGAGGCAATTGTCGCTGCATTCGATCACCCCGATGCACAACGCCGTTTCCGGGTTGTACTAGACGTGGAAGAGCTCGAACGCGCTCTCGAATATCCCTGGGAAAAATGGATCATCTTTCTCCATCCTACCCAGCGGCAATTGGTAGAGGCAGACCATAGCGGGCCGGTGCGCATTTCCGGCTCTGCCGGAACCGGCAAAACCATTATCGCACTTCACCGCGCTGTTCATCTTGCCCGAAAGAATCCGGAGGCCAGGGTCTTGCTTACCACATTCTCTGATACTTTAGCAAATTCTTTGCGAACGAAGCTGAGGCGATTGATCAGCAATGAACCGCGAATCGGGGAACGCCTTGAGGTCTATTCCATGAATGCAATTGGCCGACGGCTTTACGAACTGAACCTCGCTCGCCCTCGTTTTGCTTCCAATGATTTGATCAGGCAGCTTTTAATGGAAGCTTCAGCCCAGGTCGGGGGACATAAATTCTCTCTGCATTTTTTAACGACCGAATGGAACGAAGTGGTCGATGCCTGGAACTTGACGACCTGGGAGGCTTATCGCGATGTGCGAAGATTAGGAAGGAAAACTCACTTGCCGGAAGGACAAAGAGCGGTGTTATGGGCCATCTTCGATCAAGTGCGCAGCGAGCTGAACAAACGGCAGTTACTTACGGAATCGGAGCTGTTCAAAGAATTGGCTATGAGATTCAAGGCGGGTAAACGTTTTCCTTATGATCACGTCGTTGTGGACGAGGCGCAGGACGTCAGTATTTCTCAGCTAAAGATGCTTGCGGCACTCGCTTCTGATCGACCAAACGGTCTTTTCTTTACCGGCGACCTTGGCCAACGAATATTCCAGCAGCCCTTCTCATGGAAAACGCTCGGCGTTGACATTCGAGGCCGTTCCAGCACCCTTCGCATCAACTATCGCACATCGCATCAGATCAGAATGCAGGCCGACCGACTGTTGGCGCCTGAGCTTTCGGATGTGGACGGGAACATCGAAACACGTCGCGGGACGATTTCCGTGTTCAATGGCCCAAGTCCGGAAATTGCGATTCTGAAGACTCAAAAAGATGAGGCGGCTGCGGTCCGGAAATGGATTGCTGATCGAATTGGTGAGGGCATCAAACTGCACGAAATCGGCATTTTTGTGCGTTCCCTGGATCAACTGATCAGAGCGCAAGTGGCAGTAGAAAAAGCCGGATTGAAGTATAAGGTGCTTGACGCCCATGTCGAAACCACTAGCGGACATATTTCGATTGCCACCATGCATCTTGCCAAAGGACTGGAATTCCGCGCCGTTGCAGTAATGGCGTGCGATGATGAGATTATACCGTTGCAGGAAAGAATCGAAGCGGTCGCAGATGATTCGGATTTGGAGGAAGTCTACAACACGGAACGGCATCTGCTCTATGTTGCTTGCACCCGGGCGCGGGACTTTCTTTTGGTGACAGGGGTCGAGCCGGTATCAGAGTTTGTAGATGATCTTCGAGGATGAATATAAAGGGGGTTAGGCTGTAGGCTGTTGTGGTGTTAGGCTATATACTGTTCGTCGGGTAGGTCTGAATCAAACCATTGCGGGATTGAAATCAAGCCAAGCTATAGCCTGTAGAGCATTAGGCTGCGATAGCCTCGGCTGGGAATCTGCAAGACAGAGAACTAAACCCTACGGCCTAACAGTCTAATAGGCTAACAGCCCATCATCCTACAGCCCGCCTCCACTTACCCAAGTCAGCAAATACCCCAACATTGCTCCGCCCACAACAACACAAGCAGAATTCATTTTCCTGTAACGCAAGAATGCTAGGACGGTCAATAGCGCGATTAGAATGGGCTTCCAATCAACCATAACCTCTACGCCGAGCTTGATTCCCACCACGAGCATAACCGCCAATGCACTGATATTGACCGCGTCCAAAAAGGCGGACAAGATTTTCGAGTTTCTCAAGCGCGGAACA
>Ga0172370_10010646_pt1 | contig 10520 bp, 13 predicted proteins | sample LakKiv5m_FD_114538 | JGI IMG/M metagenome (GOLD analysis project Ga0172370, IMG submission 114538) | Freshwater microbial communities from Kabuno Bay, South-Kivu, Congo - kab_022012_11.5m | ecosystem: Environmental > Aquatic > Freshwater > Lake | place: Democratic Republic of the Congo...
ATCGAGTTGTTCTATAATCGGCGGCGGCTGCATTCGAGCCTGGGCTATCTCAGCCCATCTGAGTACGAAGAGCTAGCAAATGCCGCCTAAAGAAAGTGTCCAGCAAATCGGGGGCAGTCCAGTCCGGCACGGCGATTCGCCGTATCATTCTCGACCGGATTCGGGAGGCCCCGGTGTGCGTAGCGCCGATGGAAGAGCAATTGGAAATAGCTTCGGAGGTCGGCCGACGGCTGTCCGTCATCGACGTTCTCGGCGTGGAACTGGAGAAGGCGCTGCGGCTGTGCGCCATACAGCGGCAGGCCATCCTGAAGCGCGCGTTTGAGGGGCGGCTGGTGCCGCAGGACCCGTCCGATCCGCCTGCGGCTGAGCTGCTGGCCCGAATCAAGGCCGAGAAGGCGAAACGCGAGGCGGCACAGCCCAGGAAACGGAGCGGGAGATGATGCGGAATCCGGTCGGCCATCGCCGTTCGATTCGGATGGCCGGATACGATTACGCGTCGGCAGGGACGTATTTCATCACCATCTGCACGCAGGACAGGGCGTGTGTGTTCGGGGATGTGGTGGATGGCGAAATGCAGGCGAATCCGGCAGGGGAAATCGTACGCGCCGCGTGGGCGGAATTGCCATCACGATACGCGAATGTGGAATTGGATGCATTTGCCGTGATGCCCAATCACGTGCACGGCATAATCGTATTGGTGGATGTGGCGCCGGGCCAGGGCGCGATGAATCACGTGGGCATGATGAATCACGAGGGCGTGATAAATCACGCCCGTACAACATTGGGGGAAATAGGGGCGGCGAATGCGCGGGCGGGGGCGGCCGGCGTGCCGCCATTGGGGGAAATCGTGCGTGCATTCAAGGCCGTATCCGCGCGCCGAATCCGGCAGCAGATTGCGCCTGGGGCCGTGATATGGCAGCGGAATTATTACGAATCGATTGTCCGCGATGATGAATCGCTGGAACGGGTGCGGGCATACGTGCAGGCGAATCCGCGGCGCTGGCTGGCCGACCGCGACAATCCGAATCCCATTCACGGCATCGAACGGAGGCCGAACCATGACTGAATCGATTGTGGTGGGTGAAAACAATCAGCCCTTTGTAGCTAGGGGATTTCTCCCGCACGGTATGGAACCGGCTTTCACTGGCAAAGGGCTACCTGTAGTATATGGCAGCGTGACAGCCAGTCAAACGACAGAAAGGTATCACTAGGCCATGGGCACTGAGGCATCCACCATCGTCCAACGGCTGTGGAACTACTGCAATGTGCTGCGCGACGACGGCGTTAGCTACGGCGACTACGTGGAGCAGCTCACGTATCTGTTGTTCCTGAAGATGGCCGACGAGCAGACCAAGGAGCCGTACAACAAGCAGTCGTCGGTGCCGAAGGGGCTGGATTGGCAGAGCCTTGCGAACAAGGACGGCGACGCGTTGGAGGTGCATTACCGGCACATCCTTGAATCGCTGGGCAAGGCCGAGGGCCTCTTGGGCGTCATCTTCCGCAAGGCCCAGAACAAGATTCAGGACCCGGCCAAGCTGAAGCGGCTCATCACGCTGATTGACGGCGAGACGTGGCTCGGGCTCGACATCGACGTGAAGGGCGAAATCTACGAAGGGTTGCTGCAGAAGAACGCCGAGGACATCAAGGGCGGTGCGGGCCAGTACTTCACGCCGCGTCCGCTCATCAGGGCGATGGTCGAGGTGATGCGGCCGGAGCCGGGTATGACTATCTGCGACCCGGCGTGCGGGACGGGCGGGTTCATCCTTGCCGCGCACGACTACCTGGCCGACCCGAACCGGTTCAAGCTGGACCGGAAGCAGAAGGAGTTCCTGAAGCGCGGGACGTTCTCGGGCACCGACATCGTGGATTCGGTCGTGCGGCTGTGCGTGATGAACCTGCTGCTGCACGGGATAGGTGGAGAGGAAAGCCCGATTGCGACCGGCGATTCGCTGGTGGCCGAACCGTCAGACCACTACGACATCGTGCTCACCAACCCGCCGTTCGGGAAGAAGTCGAGCGTGACCATCGTGAACGGCGAGGGCAAGGCGGACAAGGAGTCGCTGACCTACGAGCGGCCGGACTTCTGGGCCACGACGTCGAACAAGCAGCTCAACTTCCTGCAGCACGTGAAGTCGCTCCTTGTGATGAACGGACGGGCCGCGATTGTCGTGCCGGATAACGTGCTATTCGAGGGCGGGGCGGGCGAGACGGTAAGGAAGCGGCTCCTGGCCGAGTGCGACGTCCATACCTTGCTGCGCCTGCCGACCGGGCTATTCTACGCGCAGGGCGTGAAGGCGAACGTGCTTTTCTTCGACCGGAAGCCGGGGCGCGAGAAGCCGTGGACCGAGAAACTCTGGATATACGACCTGCGGACGAACAAGCGCTTCACGCTCAAGACGAGCCCGCTCGCGCACGACGACCTCAAGGACTTCATCGCGTGCTACAACCCGGAGAACCGGCACAAGCGCAAGGAGACCGAGCGGTTCAAGGCGTTCACCTATGACGAGCTGGCGCAGCGGGACAAGGCGAGCCTCGATATCTTCTGGCTCAAGGACGAGAGCCTGGAGGATACCGAGAACCTGCCTGAGCCCGACGTCATCGCCCGCGAGATTGCCGACAACCTCGAATCCGCCCTTGAGCAATTCCGCGAGATAGCCAAGGACCTGGAGGAGTGATGGCAGAAGACGCAGAGGGAATCAGAATCGACAAGTGCCCGTTGTGTGGGCGCGCTCACTTCTATCCCAAGAAGGTAGAGCGGTCCACGGTATCGGCCTACACCACGTTTGGCAACGAGAGTAAATCCAAACCGAAGGCGGAAGCGTTCATCGTCAAGCGGCTGTTCCATTGTCCCAAGAAGAATGAGGACTTCGTGGCTACGCTGCGATACGAGAATGGCGGCGATACGGTTGTGCAGGTATAGCACAACGACTCTGAGTCAGGGGATCCTGACGCTGGCGAGTTGAGTCGGTTGGGGTCTCGCGAAGACGCGCGAGACAAGGACAGCAGGGGCGAAACTACATGGAGGAGATATGGCCGAAAACGACGAGAGCATAACCATCGAGAAGTGCCCGCTGTGCGGGACTACGCACCGGTACTCTCTGAAGGTACAGACCGGCATCGTGATGTACAACATCCTGTCGATGCGGGACGTGCCGCCACCGAAGGTCCGCACGTTCGTCCGGTTCTTCGCCTGTCCCGTTAAGGGCCAGGACTACCGAGCCACGTTTCGCCTGCTTGAGTCACCATCCGCGCCCATCGAGTCTGTAGATGTGGCAGGCGAAGCACGGGACTGAAAGAGGCCAGCAATGGACAATCCCAAGGATGACAAGGGGACGCAAGTGGTAGACGTCCAACCCCTTACTCCCCACGACCGAGCGCTCTATGAAGCTGGCAAGACAATGCTGGTTGAGTCCGTGGAGACCGGTCGGAAGTTCTGCGAGACAATGATTGGCGTCGCGACCGGCGCCGTAGCGGTCTTCGTGGCGCTACTAGGCATAGTCACGCCCAAAGACCACGTCCTGACCGTGGTAGAAGGTACACGCGGGATCATTGCAGGCGTGCTATTCCTGCTGGCCGCGCTCTGTTTTGTATTCGGCTACCTGCCACGAAAGAGCAAGCTGTCTCTCGATCTGCCGGGAGACATAGAGAAAGCCAGGGCGTCAATAATAGCTTGGCGTCATACGTGGGGCTGGGTTGGATTCGGTCTCTTCGTGGTCGGCGTGGCGCTGGCTGCCTATGCTGCGTTCTGTATGATAGGCGCGCAGGCACCGGAATCAGGGACAGACATGCTACTCCGCCCGCCCATTTGACACGCGACGCCCGCGTATTCTGAGCGGCTGACCGACGGGCTTCCGGTTTCCGGTTCCGGTCTCTAGTCTCAACTCTCTGATTCTGAGCTTTGCATTTCTGTTTCCCAACTGGAGTGGCCAGACTCCGCGGTTGAGCCGTCGGACGGCACCGTTCTCCGGGACCGGATAGTGCAGAGTCCAGAAACCAGAGACCAGAGTTCAGAAAGACCGGTCACCCTGCATTCTGGTATCTGCATTCTGAACTCTGATTTGTCCGGCTCCTCTGGCCGACCGAGGCAGAGCATTTAAGTGAACCGCAGTGAGGAGCGGGAGAGGGGAGGAGGAAGCGAGCGGGGGAGAGCGGAGGGTCCCGCTAGACGTGGAATTCGAGGATGTCTTTGTCCGAGAGGACGTGGGTGCGCTCGACGCGCTGGCCGTCGTAGCCGCTGTTGTTCCACAGCCGGGCGAATTGGAGGTTCTGGGCAAAGTCTTTGTGGAGGTGGTAGGCCGCGTCGATCATGGTGGAGCCCACGCGTAGAATCACCGGGTCGCGGAATTCGACCGGCTTTCCCGGCTTTTTGGTGTAGACCCGGATAATCTCGAGCATCGCGAACAGGCGGCGTTTGAGTTCTTCAAGCCCGGTGTGGTGTTCGACCGACACCGGCAGGACTTCGACGTCGCCGATGAGTTCCCGGAGTATCGCCAGGCGGTCAGTTGCCTGCGGGTCGTCGGACTTGGCCCCGATACGGAGCAGCTTTTTGAGATTGGCGATTTCCGATTGTCGATTGTCGATTGCCGGAGAGGAGGAGGCATTGACGATTGGCGATTGGGGATTGGCGATTTGCGGAGTCGGGTCAGCTCTGTCGTTTGTCCTTTGTACTTTGTCCTTTGGACTTGCGAAGACAATGTGCGCATTGTCGAGCAGGCCGGCGGTCTGTTCGGTGGTCTCGAGGAGGTTGTCGTCGGAGAGGTCGAGCAGCCAGAGGAGGATGTCGGCGGTGCGCATGATGTGGAAGAGCCAGGCCGGGGATTCGGGGGCAACCGGCGGCGTGTCGACGAGCTGGATCTGGATGTCTTCGAATTCCATCATGCCGGCCGCGGGTTGAGTGGTGGTGAAGGGGTAGGGGGCGACTTCGGCGTGGAGGCCGGTGAGTTCTTTGACGAGCGCCGATTTGCCGCAGTTGGGAGCACCGAAGACCACGACCTGCCCGGCGCCCTGTTTCTCGACGTGGAACCAGTCGGCCCGCTTTGCCCCGACTTTGGATGGGCCCGACATCTCTTTTTTGAGCTTGGAGATGCGGGTCTTGATGTCGGCCTGCATCTTCTCGGTGCCTTTGTGTTTGGGGATGGTGGTGAACATTTCTTCGAGGCACGCGAGCTTTTCTTCGTTCGTCGTCGCGGAGCGGTACCGCTCTTCGGCTTTGAGGTAGTCGGCGGAGAGATTGGCCGGCAAGGTCAGGCTCCGGAGAGTTCAGAATTCAGAGACCAGAGACCAGAATGCAGAATGGGAGGAAGTAAACGATGAACGATGAACGATGGACGATGAACGAGACACGTCAGAAGGCGGAGGGCGGAAGGCAGAAGTGCGGGAAGTGAACGAATGGCGATTGGCGGACGGGAGAAGGAAATGGCGAATGACGAATGACGATTGACGATTGCCGGACGGGAGAAGGCAGAAGTCAGAAGGCAGAAGGCAGAGCGCAGAAGTGAGGAGAGAGAAGCCGGGCGCAGATTACGCGGATGGAGGTCCCGGAGAAACCAGAAACCAGAGACCAGAAACCAGAAACTGGACTGTGAACCACGGATGGACACGGATGGACACGGATGGGGAGAGGAGAATCCGGAGTGCAGAGTTGGCGGCAGGGACCGGAGTTTACCACCAAGGCACCAAGACACGAAGAGGGAGGGACGGACGAGGGGGACTCCGGAGAAACCAGAATTCAGAGAGCAGAGACCAGAAACCAGAGTTCCGGACCGCCACTCAGAAGCAGACGTCAGAACGCCGGGCAGGAGTCCGCGAGTTCTGATTTCTGGTTTCTGGTTTCTGACTTCTGGTTTGTCTTGCACCGTGGTGACTACTTTCTCGCGCGGCGTTTGCCGCCTTCGAAGGCGCCGAACACGATGTTGAGCGTGACGAAGGGCATGCCTTTGGCGATGGCCGGGCCGGAGGCGAGTTTGCCGCCGCCGGCGAGTCCCCACGTGGGTGTCATCGGGGTGTAGCAGTAGCCGCCACGAAGCTGTACTCCGACAAAGCTGATAGGAACGGTGACCATCAACTGCGGGGAGAGGGTGAGAGATGAGAACGAGACCGTGCTGGTCCGGCCCGGATTGGCGAGAAGCGAGTCAAAGGTCAACGGGTCGGTCGAGAGCGCCTGCAGTTCTATTGTGTACCCGCCGCCGCCGATGCCGAGCACCGGCGCGATGAGGAGGTGCTTCATCGAGAGGACCTGGTAGCCGAGGTCGAACTCACCGCCCGCGATTTCGATGGAGGCGCGCAGGCTGTCGGAGCCGACGGTCTGGGAGCCGCCCCAGCCGCCGCCGCCGATGACAACCCGGTCGACGAGCGCGAAGCCGGCGCCGCCGAAGCCCCATTGCATGGAACTGGGGTTGTGCGTGAGCTGGACGCCGCCTTCTTCGAATGCCCGGTTCAGCCCGCCGAAGTCCACAATCCCGACCGTGGGGCCGAAGCAGCCGAACCCGCCGTTGAGCGGGGGAGCCGCAACCGCGGCGGCAGCCAGCAGGAGCACAACTGGTATCAGACGACGATTCATGGTCGTTCCATCCTTTCGGCTTTGGGACAGCCCCCATTCGGGGAGAGTCCCTGCCTTCCTTCCAAGGCCGAATCCCGGCAGGCCGGGATTCGGCATTCTGAGTGTCGGCCTTTTGGTAGTCGTTTAGAGCCGTTCTTTGTCTCCTATGTCCATGAACACGAGCCCGGAGATGAACTTGGGATAGAAGTCGGTCGATTTCTGGGGCATCCGTTCGCCGTGGGAGGCGACCTTCTGCACCTGGTCGGCCCGGGTCGGGTTGATGATGAACGCAGCCTGGTGCTTGAACGAGTCCACCTTGGCCAGGGTCTCAGCCAGGTCCCGCTCGTACGCGACGTGGTCCTCGATATCGGCCACTCTTATGCCCAGCACGTTTTCGATGAGCAGGGAGTGGAGGATGGCGACGTCGAGGTCGCGGTAGTCGGCGCTGTGGTCTTTGATGACCTGTTCGACGGCGGCCTTGTCTTTAAGGCGGAGCACCCAGGTCCGGTTCCGGCCGACGTGGAGCACGAAGACGTGGTCGGTGCCGGCCCTGGCGAGCTCCGACTCGACCTCGGTATCTTTGATTGGCCTGGCTTCGAACCATTGGCCGATTGCGGCCACGATGTCGTTCCATTTGGGGCTCTTTAAGCCGTAGATGAGCCGGTGGGTGGGGAGAATCACGAGGCCCGGGTCGGAGATGTTGACGAACGCCGTTGACTTGAACCGGAGCGCAGCGTCGTCCGGCACGTTGCCGGCCCGTTCCATCTCCTGGCGGAAGTTGAGCGCGGTTTCGTAGCGGTGGTGGCCGTCGGCGATGAGCATCACTTTGTCGGCGAGCGCCTTGTGTACGGTGGCGAGTTTGGCTGGGTCGGTTATCGCCCAGACTTTCTGGACGACGCCGTAGTCGTCGGTCGCCTTCATCGTCGGCTCGCCGGTTGGAGCTAGCGTGCTCTCGACGACGCCATGGGGGTCATCGTAGAGCATGAAAATCTGCTCGTAGTCGGCCCGGCTGGCGCGGAGCAGGCTCAGGCGGTCGGCCTTGGGCTTGGAGAGCGTTCGTTCGTGCGGCAGGACTGTGCCTTTTTCGAACTCATCCACCCGGATGGCCGCGATGAATGACTTCCGCGTCTTCTTCTGGCCCCCGATTTCGAATTCCTGGTGCAGGACGTAGATGGCCGGGTCGGCGTCGCGGGCAAGGACAAGTTGCTGCGACCAGAGCCTGAAGGTGGTGGCGGAGAAGGCGTACGGGTCGGGCGCCGCCGGCAGGATGAGGTTCACGAAGCTGTTGGGGTTGCGCGCTATGTACTTCTGCTGCAGTTCTTTGGGTATCTTGTCATAGGGCTGGGTGATCACCTGCGACAGGTCCCGGAACTTCATCAGGTTGTAGTGCCAGCCGCGGAACGGTCTTACGTCAGCCAATTGAACTCCTTCAAGAACAGGTTAAGGCTGAGGTGAAGGTTGAGAATGGGACACGAGTTTCTCCGCATCTCAATCTCAGCCCGTGCCTCGACCTGTGTCCGATTTTACTTTCCCAGCAGGACTTTGCGGACTTCTTCGGCGATGCCGATGCCGGCGCGTTCCTGGCCTTCTTTGGTCTGGGCGCCGACGTGGGGCGTGCCGATGACATTGGGCAGGGAGAAGAGCTTGAAGTCTTTGATTGGCTCGCTTTCGTAGACGTCGAGCGCTGCCGCGCCGACCTGCCCGCTCTTCAGCGCTTCGTACAACGCCTCCTCGTCCACGACGCCGCCCCGCGCGCAGTTGATGATGACCACGCCCTTCTTCATCTGCGCGATGCTCTCTTTGTTGATGATATGGGCCGTCTTCTCGGTCTTGGGCACGTGGAGCGAGATGTAATCGGCAGCAGGCAGCATCTCGGACATCGGGCAGACCCTGCCGTATGGGACTTCCACGGGTTGGCGACGCACGACCAGCACGTTCATGCCCATCGCCACCGCGCGTTTGCCGAGCTCGGTGCCGATGCGGCCGGAACCGATGAGGCCGAGGGTCTTGCCGTAGAGCTCAGTGCCTTTGAAGGCCTTCTTTTCCCACTTGCCTTCTCTCAGGGACTGGGTCGCCTGCGGGATGGAGCGAGCACACGCGAACATCATGCCCAGCGCCAGCTCGGCAACCGTGATCGAGGTCGCGGCGGGCGTGTTCACGACTTTGATGCCGCGCGCGTCCGCGGCTTTCTTGTCAACGTTGTCGAGGCCGACGCCGGCGCGGCCAATGACTTTGAGGTTCTTGCCGGCGTTGATGACGTCGGCAGTCACCTTGGTGGCGCTGCGCACGATGATGGCATCGTAGGCAGGTATCGCCTGCATCAGGTCGGGAGGGGGAAGGCCCGGGCGCTCGTCGACTTCGAGCCCGGCGTCCTTGAGCATCTGCACGCCGGTCTTGGCAATCGGGTCGGTGATTATGACTTTCATGAGTGACTCCTTATCCTTGCGGCTTCGAGCCGCCGCTCATGCTAGCCGAACCGGCGGGAAAGTCAACCATGCTGCGTTCCTCCCGAACCCGATATTGAACCACCAAGACACCAAGAACATCAAGCAGACAAGACCACCTGAGTTATCCACGCTCTTTGTGCCGGAATCCTGCGTCGGATTCGAGATGTTCCGTCATTGACTTAGCCGCAGGTTCTGCTAGTGATTATAGTGAGTTTGACTGGAGGTGCCCGATTCCGGTATACGAGTTTCAGTGTCAGGACTGCGGTAAGAAGTTTGATGTCGTCGCCACCCTGGCCGAGAAAGAGGCCGGGCTGGACCCGGCCTGTCCGAAGTGCGGGAGGACGCGCGCCCGGCAGGTGTTCAGCCGGTTTATGTTGCTGACCGGGTCGAAGACGGACGAGGACTTCGACGAGGGACCCGACGACATGGGCGCAGGCGATGATTTGGGCGGGCTTCCCGATGAAGCCGGCATGGACGGCATGGATGACCTCGGCGGAGGTGACTCGGGCGACCTCGATGACCTCGACTAGCCCGGAGGGCTAAATGAGTCCGAGGAGGACAAGGTGATGCACTGGTATGACTGGATGACGCTCGCGATCGTGGTGGGAGGGACGATAATCCAGACCGTGCGGGGCAGCAAGGCCGGCGGCATGGGCCTGCCGCTCTTCGAAGCCGGTGGCGTCGTCGTGGCCGCCGTGGCGGCTACGGCGTTCACCCACGGTCTCGCCGGTCTGATTCATTTAAGCGAGAGTGTCGTGCTGCTCGCGCTGTTTTTGGTCCTTTCGATACTCGCATTCATCGTGGCCCGCTGGCTGTTTACGGTGACTTCGCTTTCGTTCCAGTCGCTTGACGGATTCTTCAGCTTCCTGTTCGGGCTGGTGCTCGCCTGGACGGTCGCGCACATGGTGCTGAGAATCTTCATCCTGTCCCAGGGCGGCAACGGTGAGATAGCGGCGCAGATGGCGAACTCGCCGGTCGCACGCGAGGTCCTCCGGTTCCGGAGTTGGCATGCGCTGATGCGGCTGCTGTTCAAGGCAAGACTCGCCCCGGAGTTCAACCCGGACCAGGGGTAGCCAGGTGGTGAGTCGGAAGCAAACGATGGTGGCCGGAGCGCGCGAGCAACGGGAGCGACGTTGAGCTGGGTTGACGGGATGACGCTTGCGCTGATGGCGCTCGTGACCGTCGTCCAGACCGTGCGCGGCGTCAGGGCCGGGGGCATGGGCCTGCCATTCTTTGAAGCCGCCGGCGTGATAGTCGCCGCCGTCGCGGCCACGTCGCTGTCCCATGAGTTGGCCGGCTCGCTCCACGTCAACGAAAGTACGCTCTTGCTCGTCCTGTTCATCCTGTTGTCGGTGCTGGCGTTCGTCCTGGCCCGCTGGCTGTTCGCCCTGACGGCGTTGTCGTTCCAGTCACTCGACGGCATACTCAGTTGCCTTTGCGCGCTGGTGATGGCCTGGACGGTTGGGCACATGTTTCTGAGAATCATGATCGGGTCGGCGGACAGCGAGTACGTCGAGGCAATCGCCAACTCGCCG
>Ga0172370_10010651_pt1 | contig 10516 bp, 12 predicted proteins | sample LakKiv5m_FD_114538 | JGI IMG/M metagenome (GOLD analysis project Ga0172370, IMG submission 114538) | Freshwater microbial communities from Kabuno Bay, South-Kivu, Congo - kab_022012_11.5m | ecosystem: Environmental > Aquatic > Freshwater > Lake | place: Democratic Republic of the Congo...
CCCAACTTTTGAGCAGTAGTGTTTTAATCAAAGTGTAAGGGTATCAATAAGACCATCATCTCCGATCTGCCCGATAAGATGGAGATGAAAGTGTATTGCCCCTTGACCAAAGAGCAAGCGACGTTGTATCAGGCAATTGTAAAAGACGCTTTGGCGCAAGTGGAAGCGGCGCAAGAAGAAGGCGACCCAATGAAACGGCGCGGCTTGGTGCTGGCGATGTTGATGAAGCTCAAGCAAGCTTGTAATCATCCGGCGTTGTTCTTGAAAGATGGCAGTGAGTTGCCAGAACGTTCCGGCAAAGTGTCACGGTTAACCGAAATGCTTGAGGAAGTTTGCGCCGAAGGAGATCGGGCTCTGATCTTCACCCAGTTCGCCGAGATGGGCGGGATGCTGGAACCGCATTTGCGCGAGACGTTAAATGAAGAAGTCTTGTTCCTGCACGGCGGCACGAAAGCCAAAGAGCGCGATGAGATGGTGCGCCGCTTCCAATCGCCCGACGGTCCCAAAATATTCTTGCTGTCGTTGAAAGCCGGCGGCACGGGTTTGAACCTGACCTCTGCCAATCACGTCTTTCATTTTGATCGCTGGTGGAATCCGGCGGTGGAGAACCAAGCGACGGATCGCGCCTTCCGCATCGGGCAGACGCGCAACGTGCAGGTGCGCAAGTTCATCTGCGGCGGCACGATGGAAGACCACATTGACGAGATGATCGAGGGCAAGAAGGCGCTCGCCGAAAGTGTGTTAGGCGCGGGCGAAGGCTGGTTGACTGAACTCAGCACGAAACAGTTGCGCGAGTTGGTGACGCTGCGGCAAGAAGCGGTGATGGAGGCTTAACGAAATGAGTTGGTATTGGGATTCTTACCCGAAGCGGCAGCGGATTAAACCGAAAGACGGCTTGCAGGCGAAAAACAAACGCGGCAAGTTCGGCGAGTCGTGGTGGGCGCAGCAATGGATCGGCGTGTTGGAATCGTTTGGTTGGGATAACCGATTAGCGCGTGGGCGCAGCTATGCCCGCGGCGGACAAGTCGTGAGCATGGACATCAAGAAGGGCGAAGTGAAGGCGAAAGTGCAAGGCTCGATGCCGCGCCCGTATTCGATCTCGATCGAACTGCCCGCGCTCAATGAGGTTCAATGGGAGAAGGTGATTGAAGCAATGTCCGCGCAAGCGATCTTCGCGGCGAAATTGTTGGCGGGCGAGATGCCGCAAAATATCGAAGAGGCGTTCAAGTCAGCGGGTGTGCCGCTCTTCCCACGCAGCGCGAAAGATATTAACGCCGAGTGCTCTTGCCCTGATTTTGCCAATCCGTGCAAACATATTGCTGCCGTGTATTATTTGTTGGGCGAGCAGTTCGACGGCGATCCATTTCTGTTGTTCGTGCTGCGCGGCAAAACCAAAGAGCAGGTCATCGAGAGTCTGCGGGCGCGACGCGTGGAAGCGGCAGAGGACGGGGAAGATGAACCGGATGCGCCAGTGGCAGAGTCCGCGCCCCCTTTGACAGATTTGCTGGCGACGTTTTATCACGCCGGAGATGATCTGTACCAGATCACGCCGAACATCGCCGCGCCTGAAATCGAATCGCCTCTATTGAAGCGGCTTGGCGCTTCGCCGGCGAATACGCATACTGATTTGCACTTGATTTATGAAGCGATGATGGAGCGCGCACTGGGCAAGGTGTTTGGGGAGCAAAGCGCGTAAACCGCTTCTTCATCAATCAAACTTCATGGTCAACTTGGTGCATCGTCTATGACCAAACTCCTTCCGCGCCTTTGGCTTATCACCGAACAAGTTTCGAGCATTCTTGTTTTCGTCGTTCTTGTGACCTACACTATTGCCCTTTTAGTCCAAACTCCATATGCCGGTTTTCACTGGGATTCGCCCAGCAAAGAAATACGAGCGATCTATGTGCCCAGTGCCAGTACGCTTAGGGTAGGGGATCGTATTGCTAAGATCGGCCTCATAAACATGGCTGATTATGATATCGACCTACGGTTGACATTATTTGATAACGTGAAGATCGGAGAGTCCGTGCCAATAACGGTGGTGCGTGATGGTCAGCCGATCCTGGTGGACTGGAAATTCCCAGGTTACTCCAGCGATGAGTTTTGGGGGCGGATGAGCAACCAATGGTGGTTGGCCTATCCCTTTTGGATCGCTGGCATTCTTGGATTATGGTTTCTCCGCCCCAAAGATGCCGGCTGGCGATTATTCATCGCCTTCAACTTCTTGACCGCGATCTGGCTTATTGCGAGTAGTGTCTCGCGTTCACATACTTGGTACAGCGCGATCACGCTGCGATCGGCTATTTGGTTATATGTCCCTATCAGTTGGCATCTCCATTGGGAATTACCGCGTCCGCTGAGACAGTTTCCTAAAGGTGTGTGGTGGGCACTGTATGTAGCCGCCGGGTTACTGGCTGCAGCAGAATGGTTCCGGTTAGTGCCAATCAACGCGTACGCGATTGGTCTTATGTCGGCATTCGCCGGCAGTGGATTATTGTTTGCCATTCACTTTATCTTCCGCCGAGATGAACGCCGCAATCTCTTTCCAATTTTGGCTGCTGTGTTATTCGTCTTCGGAATGCTAACCGTATTAAGCGGCATATATATCGTTACACTTGCACCTACTATCCTCTTAACGTTGCTACCTATGCCCATCTTGCCCGTCGCCTATTTCTGGGCAGCGCATCGCCGCAGGTTTAGCACACGCGAACTACGATCCAATGATATTTTCATTACTTTTATATTTCTGGGATTGCTCGGCGCAGTTGTTTTACTCGCGGCCTCTTTTCTTAAACCGTATCTGGACTCGCCCGGGGCGAACATCGTCGTCGCCGTTGGATTTTCCTTACTCGTCGCGCTGATTGCAATTGCAGTATTTGCGCCTTTCAAACGTTTCGTTGAGCGCCGTGTATTGGGTATTACGCTACCAAAACAGGAACTTATCGAAGCTTATTCTGCGCGTATTACCACCGGGCTCAAACTACCTGCGCTGATCACACTGTTAACAAAAGAAGTTCTCCCGACCTTGTTGATCCGCCAATCTGCCTTAATCGAAATAAACGACGGCACACTGACTGTCATCTACGCTCAAAATGTGGATGCACAACAACTGCCGAATTACAGTAATCTCCCCGCGTTGTTAGATAACGCGGGTCGTTATCATCCTCCTGCCGAAATTGGATCGCTTCCGCTCGGCTGGGCGCATCTTGTTCTTGCCCTATCGGCTGAGCAAAAACCGATGGGTGTTTGGCTGCTGGGGCGTCATGATCCGGATGATTATTACAGCCCTCAGGAGATCAAAGTTCTTCAATCGCTGGCTCACCAAACGGCCATTGCTCTGACAAATATTGCGCAAGCCGAACAGCTGCGCGCGCTCTATCAGCGCGATATTGACCAGCGGGAAGTTGAAAGAGCCAGTTTGGCGCGTGAATTACACGATCAGGTGCTAAACGAGCTGGCGGTGTTCAAAGAAAGTCTTGACGACGATGTCATGTCGCCGAATTCTCTGGATAGTTTTGAAAAAGTCACGAACAGTTTGCGACAGACCATTTCCGGTCTGCGCCCGCGCATGTTGGATTATGGGCTGTACTCGGCACTCGTTAGCTTGGTTGACGCTCTGGAAGATCGCGTGGGCGACAGCAGCGTGAAAATAGTGTTTGATGTCGACGAAGACAGCTCGGCGGTGCGTTATCACGAACAAGTTGAGCTGTATATGTATCGTATCGTGCAACAAGCCTGTGAGAATGCGCTGAAACACGGACAACCCCGCGCGCTTACCTTGAGCGGCAGACTGGAGGCAGAGTCGTTTCATCTCGTAATCGAAGACGATGGCAATGGGTTTGAATGGGCAGGACAGGGCGATTCGGCGAAACTACAATCGGGGGGTCATTTTGGTTTGGCAGGGATGCTGGAGCGGGTGTTTATCATCGGCGCCGATCTGCATATTGAGTCATCTCTTGGACACGGCACTCGGGTGGAAATTCGTTGGCGGTTTTCTAGTTAATCGGCCAACAAGGCAAACATATAGACAGATGTAATGTTTTATTCTTTAAAGTATTGAAATTAGAGAATGACTCTGTTATTGTGAGTGAAAAAGAGCACGATGGTGAAAGGCACTTGCCTCTTCCATTGTGGAGTTGAGCGGAGGACACCTTATGCTTCCCAAAATTAGGCTGGCGATTTTAGAAGATCATCAAAGTATTGTAGATGGTTATATGCTGCGGTTAGGCAGGACTCCGCAGATTGAAATTGTGGGGGTGGCGTCGTCAGGCGCAGAGTTAGAAGAGTTGCTGCGGCGAACGGCTGTTGATATCGTGTTTTTGGATGTTAACGCCCCGACGGACTCCGATAATCCCAACCCTTATCCCATTCTTCATGTCATCCCCAGCCTAAAACAAAAATATCCCGATCTCTCGATTCTGATCATTTCGATGATTGCCGAACGAGCCTTGATCAATGGTGTTATGAGCGCTGGCGCAAGCGGCTACATTCTTAAAGACGACTCTGCATCCATCAAAGAGCTAGGATCGATCGTATTGGCGGTGGCAGAGGGAGAGATCTATTTAAGCCGTCGGGCGCAGCGGGAGATCCTCAAGCGCAAATCGGAAGATTTGCCGGATCTTACACCTCGGCAATTGGAAGCACTCTCGATTGCAGCGGCTTACCCAGAATTTTCTCGCAATGAACTGGCTGCCAAAATGTGTATCACCAGTTCCACCGTGCGTAACCTACTTTCTCAAGTCTACTTTCGTCTTGGGGTCACTAATCTCGCGGCGGCGGTGGCGAAGGCGCGCCAGCTTGGTTTGATCACTCCGCCATCCCCTTCGGTTCATTAATTGTTAGAAACAACTGCCGCACCGGTTCAACCTGTTCTTCTAACAAAGATTCCAGCGACTCTTTGTGTGGAAGCGGCATCCCCCGTAAAAGATCACGTCCCTGCTCATAACGTTCCAGCAAATGGTGAATGCCGTAACTGATCGCTCCACTTTGCAGCAAGATTGTTTGCGCTTCGTTCAGTGCTTCAGGATCGGCGATGACCTGACGCAATTCCCGGAAACGTTCACGCTGGGGATGGTCGACGGTTTGCGCAAATAGAATTGGGAGGGAGGCGCGTCCCACTTTCCAATCGGGGTTGGCGGGAACCGCTAGACTGTCGTTTAAATCGTCATGGATCTGGATCATCTCACCATAAAGTTGACCGAATTGCTTGATAAGTTGTGCTGCTTCAGGCGACGCACCACCGCACAGCGCGCCAAGGTACAGTGATGTGCCGAAAAACGGTGCGCTTTTGTTTTTCACGACATACCAATACGCGGCTTCGTCTAAAATATTTTGTGCATCCAGATACTGACCAAATGAAGTAACAAGCAGCGTCCGATTCAAGTTATCTATTGCCGCCGTTTTGATCGTTGGATCAAGTTCGGCACGGGCTAAAGAATCCAACGCGACACAGTGAAAAGCGGCAGCGAGATTGGCTGTGGCGGGCGACCCAATTTTGTGATGTTCACCACGCGGATCGCAATCTAGCATGTCATCGATCAGGATGATGGCGATTTGAGCAAAGGCGATAGCGACAATCGCCGGGGCGGACTCGTCGGGGTCGCCGCCAACCGCTTCGCAAGCCACCACTGGCAGTCGCCAGTCGCGCGATTCTTTGATAGCGATGCGTTCCAAAACACCTTGCGCGTCGCTCCATTCACTTTGAAGATTGAGGGCGTCCCAATGTTTGATAAGCAATTGATACGAATCCATCAGGATAATTCCTTGGGGCTAGTCAGGTTTTATTCCTGACTAGCCCAGCTACAGTGACAGGCCGAGTTACCAGCCCCACCATTCGAGAGTCGAGACTTTGACCTGTGCCAAATTGGCGCGGGTCAGCTTCGACAATGGCCCCAAATCAGAATTGGCCGGCGCCGAGGAAAGTTGGTGGTAGAAAACTTGCATGTGTGACATGAGTCGATCTCCTTTTGATAATTCCGGGGCGGATAGTATTTAACCTGTGTGTCTGGCTCCCCGGAAAACGCGACACACAGCCTGCTGTCGCGATCAGCATTGATTGCAGTGTAGGGCGTATTTCCCTGACGGACATGACAGAGGCTGGCATCTTTTCTTACAGTTTTGGATAACCACGGAAACCGGGTTGCCCTGTTTAGTGGATGGTGGGAGAGATACATAGGTAATATATAAGTGTTTATAAGTATGTTATAATGCTCTCGATGAACACTTATAAAGCCGCTGAATTTGCCAAATTAGCCGGACTATCGGTCAAAACGCTTCAACGCTGGGATCGGGAAGACAAACTTAAGCCGGTGGCACGTACACCGGGCAATCGCCGTCTTTACAGTCAAGAACAACTGAATAAATTGCTTAATCGTGTGCCAAAGCGCGAACGTGTCGTGGTCGCTTACTTGCGTGTTTCCAGTCAAGCGCAGAAACCCGACTTAGCCAACCAGAAGACGGCGCTGGAACAATTCTGCATTGCCAAAGGGATCGCCACTGACGAATGGCTCTCAGAGATTGGCGGCGGCTTGAACTTCAAGCGACCGAAATTCACGGAACTGATAGACCGGATTATTCGGGGCGAGATTTCGATGCTGGTGATTGCCCACAAAGATCGTTTGGCGCGTTTTGGCTACGAGTTATTGGTTCACCTCTGCCGGACACACGATTGCCAACTTGTCGTTCTCAACACGGAGTCGCTCAGCCCGGAACAAGAGATGGTGCAGGACCTGATGACGATCCTTCATTGTTTTAGTTCACGGCTGTATGGCTTGCGGAACTACCGTAAGGCAATTTCAAAGGCGCTGAAAAAAGATGATCAAAGCTCACCCGATACGGCTCAATCCCACGCCTGAGCAAGAAGTTTATTTCCGCAAAGCCTGCCCTCAGGCAGCCTGACGCTGTGGCACCGCGCGGTTTGTCTATAACTATGGACTGGCGGAATGGAAACGACACAAGGCGGAGCAACCCGATCAGGCCTACGGGGTGATGGCGATCAAGAAAGACTTCAATGCCCTCAAGTTGGAGCAGTTCCCTTGGGTCTATGAGGTGGCGAAGGACGTGGCCGAAGGGGCTGACTCTCTTTCGGCAGGCGTTGATCTTAATGGAGCAGATTGGAGCGCCCGAGACTGAGAACTTACGCCAGTGGATCACGACGATTCTTTCGCAAGCGGTATGACGGCAGGAAGACGGCGGTCATATGTAAGTGACCGGTGACGATGTTGGCAGTAATGATAATCTCCAGGGTTGTGGGGGAATGCCTAGATCGATGTAATACCGAATCTATGGAGCTCTTGCTAGCATTCGCCAAGGAGAATTTTCGTGTTCATGATGCTCTTTCGGCGGAGCGTGTCAATTTGCTCGGCGCTGTGACACAGGCTTACGAAAGTCATCGATGGTCGATCACTATAGATTACGCTTTGGTTCTCGATACTTTTTTAGATACCCTGGGTTATTGGGAAGAGGATAGACACAACATAGAACTGGCATTAAGAGCATCCGAGAAGTTGAGCCCTGACTACGAGAACCGGACCGCGTTGCTCCTGCACGACTTAGCGGTCATCCACTTGTCTCAAGGTACGTATGAGCGAGCCGAGTCCTATTTTCAACAGAGCATAACCTTACAGCAGCGGTTGGGGAACAACCTTGCTGTATCGCGAGCGATGCATTATCTTGGCCGCCTTTGTGCGATAGTGAAGAACTACGAACAGGCTCGTCAATATTTCGACCGAAGTCTCGCGCTGGGACAAGAGGCCGGCGACAAACGCGGTGTGGGTGCCACATTCCATGAGATGGGAACTCTATGTTTAAGCGACGGAGATTTTGCTGGAGCAGAAAATTTTTATCGGCGTAGCCTTGCAATCTCTGGAGACACAGACAACATACGTGACACTGCTGACACTGTACATCAGCTCGGTATACTGCACTACCGGAGAAGCGAATTTGATCAAGCGCAGAATTACTTGGAAGAAGCGTTGCGTATTCGACAACGTATCGCGCACCAAGAAGGAGTTGCCAAATCACTAGGTGCGCTCGGCCAACTCGCTCATGATCGCGGCAACTTGGAACAGGCGGTACAGCTGTGGAGCGAAAGCTTAACGCTATTCGAGAATCTTGGAGCTGTAGAAGCAGAAGAGGTCCGTGCTCGACTATCTACATTGCACACTGGATAGTATCTCTTCATGGACTTAACCGCAATGAGATTGCCTTCACGACCCTACCTACTTCCACGCCGTACGAGAAACCTCTTTGGATTCGGACGATCTAACACCAGACCCTTGACAGGATACATATACTGCCTCAGCAAGATGAGCAATCACGCGAAGAACTCATTGCGCTAACTTATGAAGTCGCCTGTCCGTGTTGCGGGAAACTCCAACGGGGAAATTACCCGAAGGCTTGGAAGCCGGGCGATATTTTGGACCGCGATTAGAAGCGACAGTGACGAATCTGCATCACGACCATCATATCGGGTTCAAACACTTGTTGCAGATTTGCGACGAGCTGTTTGGTTTGTTCTTGAGTCCAGGCGGAGCCGTATCCATTGTAGAACGAGCAGGTCGGGTGACGCAGGCAGAACAAGTTCGTCAGAGCCAAGTCATTGACAGCGATGAAACCAGTGTCCGAGTGCATGGCAAGAATTGGTGGCAAAGGGTCTTTGTCGATGAGAAGGGCGCGTATCATTTGATCAAGCCCAATCGCGGATACGATGTTGTTGAGGATTTCATGGGGGAGTACGAAGCAGAAGTTTGGGTGAGTGATTGCTGGAAAGCACAACTGAACGCTCCTGCCCAATCTCATCAAATATGCTTGGCGCATCAAATACGAAACTTGCAAGGTCTGATGGAGAAGCGTCCCTACTTGGCCTGGGCAAGAGCAATGCAAACCTTGTTTCGCAAAGCCGTTCACTTAGGAAATCGTCGAGAAAAAATGACACGAGGTGGATACCTCCGACAAACAACGAGTATTGAGAAAGAATTAGAGCGGCTACTGAAACGTAGGGTCACTGGTCTCGGCACTAACTTGCTGGATCGCTATCGAAAATACCGCGATTCACTCTTGGTCTTTTTATATCGCAGCGACGTATCAGCTCATAACAATGCTTGTGAACGGGCTTTACGTCCCTCGGTGATTCATCGCAAAGTTTTGGGAAGTTTTTGCTCGGATGGGGGTGCCCAAGCATATCCTTCTTTAGCAACGGTTTTGAATACAGCCAAACGCAATGGATAAAATGGATTTCAAAAATTAATCCAGTTGATAGGTAAACCCGTTTTGCCTTTTCTTCATTACTCATCTTTTGTGTGAATAGTTACTATTAAGCTATTCCCTGAAAGCCAGCGCACATCCGCGATGGCGACGGGGGTGGAAGCCTCACTCACTCCGAGCCGTCCGCAGTTTTGTGCGGGCGGCTTAATTTGTTTATGGCACAGATCTCAAATCCAACTCTGTCGTCCGCGGGCTGATTTTCTCGGAGCCGGTGCAGATCATTACTGTGGTGCCGATGGGTGCTTCAGTAAAACTCGTTGGTAAAGGTCTGCGCACGGGACAAGTGCACGAGCCGATTTTATCGGAGCAGCAGTTGGCAGGATTGGAGATTAGCTCTGTCATCGAACCGTTCGACGGTGACGTTGCCAAATTTCGTTTAGGTGTTGAGGCAGTGCGTCTCGGGCTTGCCTACGAATACTCACCCTCTCCATCGCTCGCGTGATCCCCTGCCTCATCAACTTGAAGCCGTCTACGATTACTTCCTGAAACTCCCACGCATCCGTTTCTTGCTCGCCGATGACCCCGATGCTGGTAAAACAGTGCTGGCGGGTTTGCTCATCAAAGAATTGAAGATACGCGGCTTAGCCAAGCGCACGTTGATCATCACTCCCGCTAATCTCACCTTTCAATGGCAGCGTGAAATGAAAGATAAGTTTCACGAGTCGTTTGAGATCATACGGGGTGATGTACTGCGTGCCAATTACGGATCGAATCTGTGGCAGGATAAGAATCAAGTTATCACCTCCATCTCTTGGGTCTTCACTGTGGATGCGGCGCAAACGAGTTTGCTGCGCAGTCATTGGGATTTGATCGTCGTAGATGAAGCCCACAAGATGAGCGCCTACAGTTCCGATAAGAAAACCCTTGCGTATCAACTTGGCGAATCGCTCCCGGAGATGACCGATCACTTTTTGTTGATGACTGCCACGCCACATAAGGGCGACCCAAAAAATTTCTGTTTGTTTCTTAGTCTGCTCGATAAAGATGTGTACGGCGATGTTAAGAGTTTGGAGCAAGCAATGGAGCGCCGCGAAGCCCCGTTCTATTTGCGGCGTGTCAAAGAAGCACTGGTCTCCTTCCCTGCTCCTGACACAGGGCAATCCAAACTGCTCTTCGCCAAACGCAAAGTCGAGACGATTGATTGTCCGAGAAACTCTTTAGCCGCCGAAGGCGGAAGTGGTACAAACCACCTGCTTTCAGCAGCATCACTTTCAGTCGGCTTCAGCCGACTCACAACCCACCGTCTTTAGAC
>Ga0172370_10010654_pt1 | contig 10514 bp, 9 predicted proteins | sample LakKiv5m_FD_114538 | JGI IMG/M metagenome (GOLD analysis project Ga0172370, IMG submission 114538) | Freshwater microbial communities from Kabuno Bay, South-Kivu, Congo - kab_022012_11.5m | ecosystem: Environmental > Aquatic > Freshwater > Lake | place: Democratic Republic of the Congo...
CAAAATTATACGGATTCCACAATGGTAATTCAAGATTTTTTTCAGCTGAAATCACCAATTCCCGCCAAGGATATTGCTGACGCACAGGATCCGTTATTAAAAAATTCTTGAATGGAATCCCATTTGGATAATTTTTAGCGTAAAAATCTCTAAATGGATGATAAAGTCCTATGATTGTATCTGCCGGAATAGGAACTAACCCCTTAACAAAAAATTGCCAAAAAAACACAAAAATTACTGACAATATAAATAAATACGGAAATATTCTTTTCATTATTTAATAATTTTCATTAACTCATCACAGAATTTATTTCCATTAAACATCTCTGATCTTTTTACCGAAGCCATAGACATTTTCTTTAATAATTTTTCTTCCTCAATTAATCCGTTGGTTTTTACTATAAAATCTTCTATATTGTTACATAAATATCCATTTTTATTATTTTCAACTATTTCCCTTTGTCCTCCTGCATTGAATACCACAGGCACACAACCTGCTCCCATTGCTTCAACTGTTGAAATTCCGAAATGCTCTGCTTTTTCTGGATATTTTTGCAAATCCTCTCCATATCCTGTTGCATGCCAATAAATTTTCGCTTTTGAATAATATTCCCAAAGTTCTTCGTTTGATACATTTTCTATCAATTCTATCGGATATCCTTCTGACATTTCTTTAAGTTTATTTAATTTTTCTTTATCCTGATCTTTAACGCTCACTATCAATTTAAATTTCCAGCTTTTTAATCCCGTATCTATCATTTGCTTAAAAATGTCAATCATAATATCCTGTTTTTTAAAATTTGACCCATGAGGATCTACATCAAATCTACCAACATGTAAAATAACATTCTCTTTTTTCATATCTTTGATAACGTGCAAATCTACCGGAGGATATAGAATTTCACTTTTTACATTTAATTTTTTATCAATAAAGTTTTTTGTAAAATATGAATTGCAAAATATTTTTTTTATAAAAAACAATTTTATTCTGGTTTTTATAGATTTTCCATTAACCCATTCTATTGGAAATTGAAAGTGGACAAATAGTCTTGTCCATGCAAACGGAATGCTACCGTCACTTAAGTAAACTATTGCGTCAAATCTTCTGGAGTCAAAAAAACGAGATATCAAAGAAGTATTTTTACTAAATATATTTTTATAAAATTTAATCAAAGATAAATCTATCCCTAATTTTTTAAGAGCCGTTTGTTTTATTAAAACTTCTTTATCCTTATCCCAAAAAATAAATACTTCATGCTGAGAAGAAAGACATGATGCAATAGATAACATGTATTTTTCTCCTCCACTTAATGTATCCAAGTATGGATCGAAAATGCCAATCTTCATCATTTGATTCTATCAATTTTTAATCTTCTTGCAAAGCTTATAAAGTTGTGATACTCTTAAGATATATGGACCCAGTTAATGCCATTCCTGTTCCTTTGCAATACATTATTCTTATTTGGTCTATCACGTGGAAAGGAATAGCCTTATGGAATGCTGCAAAACATAGTCAGAGAAATTGGTTTATTGCAATTCTTGTTATAAATATAGTTGGAATTTTGGAAATTATTTATCTTTTTCGATTCGCAAAGAAAAGGATGACTTTGGGTGATTTGTACTTCTGGAAACCAAAATCAAAATCGTAGCTAAAATTCCAATCAATCCTCCAATTGCCAAATACACTCCACATTTAAAACTCCACGGATCATACCAAAATTTAACATTGTGTTTGCCTTCATCAATTCCTATTGCTCTAAAAGTATAATTTGCTCTTAAAATCGGAACAATTTTTCCGTCTACGCTTGCTTTCCATCCCTTAGTATAATTTTCTGCTAAAAACAACAAAGCTTTACTCCTTGAATCAACTAAAATTTCTATATTGTTTGGCTGATAACTAACAATTATAGCGTTACCAATATCCCCGTCTGTTCTAGTAATCTTAGGATTATCTTCTAAAACTATTTTACTTCTTAAATTAAAATCATCGCTAAATATTGTTTTTAAAGTTTGTTTCTCATCCTTAACTATTTTATATTCCCCAACCAAAAAAGCATGAGGGAAAACATTGTTATTTTGATAAAATTCGTAATAGCTGTCTTTATAAATTAAGCTAAATTGACCTTTAGGATATTTCCAGACAGGGAAAGTCCATGAAACACCGTTGTCCGCAAGTTTATGAACAATATACTTTATGTCCAATAGGTTAATTGCCTTTTGAGTATTTTTAGAATTTTTGGGAAAATTAACAACTGACCATGCAGATTGAACAAATTCACCATTTTCTATATATCCAATAAATTGGCCATATCTTTTATTATATAAAGCATCATATCCCTCAACCGAGGGTAATTTATAGTACATTGAAGCTTCTCCTCCTAAATTACCAAAAACCCGATTAAACCCAGAAATTTTAGAGAAAGCTTCTGTTGTAGAAAAAGTAGGAAAAACAAGATTTTTAGGATCAAAAGCTTGCCATTTTATTGCAAATCTTAACAAATCGAATGAAACTAAAGCTACAAACCCTAAGGTTAAAATAATATGTAATGCGTTTTTATATCTTATTTTTCTAAACTTTATTGCAAAAGTAACTAAGCTAAATGATGCAATAAACAAAATTGTTGGCAAAATTAAATTTTGTCTTGTAATATTAATTTTATCCAAAGGAATAAACAGCTTTTGAAAAATTATTATCCAAAAAGCAGTAAATAAAAACCCAAATAAACTAAGCCACACCAAAATTATTTTTTTACTGTTGTTTTTAATATCCAGAAAAAGCTGATCGTAACCAAATCCCGCAAGAACAGCAAAAGCAAAACTGAACAAAACGATAATCCTATTAACAGCGCTTGTTGAAAAAACCGGTATATGAAGATTTTGAATAAATGCAGAAATTGGATTACTTATTGCTAAAATAAGAGACAATAGACTAAAAATGAGGAAAAAAAGTGTTTGGTGTTTTTTCATCCTCAAAAAACTATAAATAGCAAGCATAAAAGGTAAAACTCCCATGTAAGCATTCCACTCAGCATAATTTCCAAACCAAGTGTTTCTAGTAACGGGATTGCCAAAAAAGTCAGGAGCTAAAAATGAGGGTAAGTATTCAATCGGAATACCGCCTGTCTGAAAAAAAGAACTTCTAAAAGATTCTAGATATAGTTCTATCGATGGTAAAACTTGCGGCATTATAAGAAGTAAACCAAAGAAAATAAAAAGTATTAAGAATAAAGTATTAGGTATTTTTTTTGTTATAAAAAATTTGTAGAATGTATAAGAAATAACAATAATTAAAAAATACAAGCTTATTTGAAAATGTCCACTAAAAAAGGATAAAGGTAATGTTAATGACAATAAAAATAGAAAAATATTTTTATTTGTCTCACAATACTTTTCTATACAAAAAAGAGAAAGCGGCAAGAATAAAATAGCATATCCTAAAGTTGCATAACCCATCCATGTAGTAATAAAGCCACAAAACATAAAAGAAAGAGCAGATATTAAGCTCCCCGCTTTGCTTATTTTCAAGCTCTTTGTAAAAAGATACATGAATAAACCTGCAAGCAATGGTTGCAAGAGAACAAGAATGCTCCATGCATCTACGAAAGGCAAAATAAAGAAAAAGACATTAAAGGGTGAAAGTACGCCTGACTGATAATTAGCCAGAAGAGGATTGCCTGAAAACGTGTATGGATTCCAGAGAGGTACTTGTCCTTGTCTCCAAATATCAATTGCCAAATGCCTCCACGGATATATCTGGGTGATAATGTCGGGCATAGCTCCGTTTTTAACAGGGCCCCAAAATTTACTATTAGCACTCCAGGGAGCAAAATTATTCACTTGATACGTGGAGGGAAAAGGAACTTTATTTTTTAAGAAATAAGGACTTGCGAAAACAAACCAAACTGAAAGAATAAAAATTATTGGCCAAAATTTTAAAAAATATTTTCTCACAAATAGAATTTATCTATTCTTTTCTTGCTGCATTTCCCATAATCTAGCATAAGTAACAAAAATGCTAAAAGATTGATACATGCTTTCTACTAATCCTGCCGTCCCAACTTTCCACCCACCTTGCCTTATGTAGGAATCGAAAAAGGCACTTAACATAACTCTGGGAAATCTCCACCAGGTCATCTTAGGATGCCCTGATTTGAAACGTAATTCTGCTTCAATTTTTGACCATTCTATAGTTTTATTTACCATTGATGTGAGATTACGATGGGAATAATGAAAAAGATATCCATCAAGTGTTCCAATATTACCTTTTACCTTAGGACTTTCATGCAGTTTTCCATACCATCCTTCTAATTTATCCTTCCTAAACACTCTTTCTAAATGTTCTATGTAAGGCCACTCATGATTTCCAAAATAAAAATTCTTTCTTTTAATTCTAAATGCGGAAAAATTATTACTATCATCATCCAATGCTTGACGCTTAATGCTTGATGCTAATTCTTTTGTTATTCTTTCATCTACATCTACATACAATAACCATTCTCCCATTGCTTTTTTCATGCCTACATTCCGCATGTCTGAGAAGTCATTCGTCGAACACTCAACGACTTTAGCTCCCATTCTCTCTGCAACTTCTCTAGTTCTATCTTCTGATTTATTATCAACAACTATAATTTCTTCACAAAAGGATAATAAATCAAGACAATCTGCAATTGTCTGTTCCGCATTTTTGGCAATTACAATTCCCGAAATTTTAATCATACATTATAGCTCCCTTTACCTAATTTCCCTAAATAAAAATCTATGACCCCTCGCTTCTGCCATTGTCTTCCTCTTAAAAACAAGGACAAGCTTTCTCTGAAAAGTGCTAATTTGGAACGAAAGCCAGCAAACTTAAATCCGAACAACAAGCGATTTCTTGTTATGTAATAATCCTGGAGCACAGATCCGGATCCTCCCGCTGATCCTGCATTTTTATGCCAAATTATAGAGCCGGAAACATACATAATTTTAAAATCTTTTCTTCTTGCCCGTATACTTAAATCACTATCCTCGTAATAAAGAAAATATTTGTCATCAAATAAGCCAATATTTTCAAAAACTTCTTTTTTTATTAACATGCAGCATCCTGTTGCAATCTCTGTTTCTTCAGTTTTATCATATTGTCCCTTATCTACTTCATCAACTCCCCTATTTTGCCCTATTATATTTGCCCAATCCATTTCCCCTCCTGCGTACCATAAAACTTTTCCAATTTCATTTTTTAAGTATCTGTCTTTATGAAATTCTGATCCTGACGCAAAATAAATCTTAGGAACTAAAATCCCAACGTTTTTATCCTCATCTGCTGTTTTTAAAAGTTTTGCAAGAAAATCTTTATCTACATATGTATCATTATTCAAAATCAATACGTAATCTGCTCTATTATCAAGCGCATATTTAATGGCCACATTGTGTCCTCCGGAAAATCCCAAATTTTCATTATTTTTAATAACGACCAAGGATTTATGTTTAACAATTCTGCTATTTAAGCCAAAATCTTCTTTGGATGCATTATCAATAACTACGATAGTTAATTTGAAATCGTCTTTTCTTATATCTTCCAGAGATTTTAGGCAATCAAGCGTATTTTTTTTACTGTTAAAATTTAGAAGAGAAATAACAACATGCTTCATGACTTAACTTTTCTCAAAACTTTGTGGAGAATTTTCCTTAGGGGGTTTTTTATAAGCTCTGCTTCTTCTTTTGAAAACCAATAGAATAAATCCTTCGAAGACTGAATTACTTCCTTCTCTATTTCAGCTAACATTGCCCTATCATTAAATTGATTGAACTTGTGTTTTTCCCAAATATATGAAAAGACAATTAGATGATAAAAGGCCATAAGGAGAGAAAGCATTAATCCATGAAATCCATCTTTGTAGCCCTTCCTTGCAAAAAAACGACTTAAAAATTCCTTCATCGGAAATCGAATAGCGTCTCTCCAATCAAAGATATATCCTTTTTTGATCATCTGCTCTGCTTCATTTGGACCATAGATATTAGTTAGCTTATTGAGAAACTGAGAAATATTTTTATAACTATTGTGAATTATATTATTTTTTAAATAATTCACATTCCCGCCAATTTTTATCATTTCATGTACGTGTTCTTCTGGAAAACTTCCTTTTCCCCGCCTAAATAAACGCAATTGATGATCAGGATACCAACCTGTATGTTCAATCCATTTGCCAAAAATGATATTTTTTCTAGGGATCCAATATCCGTTTATTGTAGACTTTGGACTTAGGATTTTGGACTTAATTTCTTCTGCAAGTTCTGGTGCAATTATTTCATCTGAATCAAGACATAAGATCCATTCTTCAGTTGCTTTTGAAAAACCAAAATTTTTATTGACATTAAGCATTAAATTATTTGGCTTTGTAAAGATTTTGTCTGTATATTTTTTGGCTATTTCTAAAGTTTTGTCTGTTGAGGAATTATCTACAATTATAATCTCTTGAGCCCAAGATACTGATTTTAAGCACTCATCAAGCACTTTCTCACCATTAAAAACCGAGACTACAACAGAAAGCATGTTTTTATTGTTCATAATTTTATTCCAAATCTTACTAAGTCAGCTTTTAACTCTTTACCTGAGAGAATAAATAGACAAACTAAATAGAATATTCCTCCTGTAAGTATAACAAAAACAAGAGATAAGAGATTTTTTGCAAAAAGATTAGAAAGAATAAAAACCACCATTATCATCAACACCGATCCGACTAAAGGATTCCTGATGCTGGAAAAAAAATTAAATTCAACAATTTTTTTAACTAAAAAGACCGTATAAACAATTGTTGTGGTTACTAAAAAAGACGCCACAGATACCCCATTGTACCCATAGAAATGTATGAAAAGAGGAGTTAATATCCAAATCAAAAAAGTCCACATTACCATTAGCCTCAATGTAACTTTTACTTTTCCAGTTGCATCTAGTACATTTACCAAAATTCCTGACAGAGAAGAAACAGCAGCATTAAGACAGAAAAATATGATACTAAAAGCTGCCGGTTCCCATTTATTATGCCAATTTGGATAAAATCTTATCAAATAGGGAGAAACTACAATGAGTCCGAAAAGAATCGGAAACATGCTCGCACTGACGAAAAACAAAGATTTTTCAATCGCCTGCCTTAAAAAGGCTAAATCATGCTGAGCTCTTGAATAGGCTGAAAAAGTCACTTTGGTAACGCTGTCTACTACATAACGAAAAACGTAAAACGCAAGGCGTTGAGCAAAGCCAATATATCCAATTTGCGTAAATGACAAAAAACGGATAAGTATGACTGTTAAAAGATCGTCTTTAATGGTACCCAAAATGTTTTTTGCCTGAAACTGTATCCCGTATTTAAGATAATTAAGAGATTTTCTACTTATCCCAATACTTATTTTCCAAGGAGAAACAAAATAATAAAACGGAATTCCTATAAAGCTCGAGATCAAAAAGGCCCAACTGAAAGAAGAAATTCCATAGCCTTTGAGAACTAACGCCACCAATATTCCATTAAAAGCTAGTGACTCAGCAATTTGAGGAATAACTAATTTGCTAAATTTAAGAGTACGCTCAAGAAGAATTGAGGGAATTGTTTTAAAAGAAGAGAGGAAAATTGTAAAAACTAAAACTAGAAGAAGTCTTTGGGCCTCTATATTTAGCTTTAGAAACATTGCGAATTGTCCTAAAGAAACCGCAACAATAATGAATATCGAAAGTGTAATTAACGCCTGAACAGTAAAGCTTGTAGTTATGTCTTCTTGCTTTAATTCTTCTTTTTTTTGCACAAGAGCTGCTCCTAAACCGAAATCTGTAAAAAAGGAAATAACTCTTTGTATTGCAATTACAGCTACATAAATGCCTATTTCCGAAGCGCCTAATACACTTGTAATAACCAAGAAGGAAACGAAGGAGATAATGTTTAGAATAAACGTCCTCGATATTAAAGTAAAAATACCGCGTATTGATCTTTTGATTATCAAATCCACATTTAGTTTTTCCATGTTATTCTTTGTTTTTCCAAGGCTTAGTCAAAAACAATCTCTTCATCGACATTAAATCTCCCCATATTGTAGATATCAAGCGCACTGTAGATCCCGGGTTGTCAACCCAATGGACAGGCTCTTCATAAATTTTGTAACCGCTTTTTTCAGCAATTATCAAAAGCTCTCCGTCGAAAAACCAATCATTATCTTTAACTTTAGGAACAAGATCTTCAACAACTTGACGCGTTACCCCTTTAAAGCCACATTGAGCATCAGTAAAATGAGTCTGAAAAAAGAATTGAATAAAAAAGAAATTTAAGACTCTTGAAGTCAATTCGCGCAAAAATGTTCTTCCTTCCACCTTCGCCCCCTTAGCAAGTCTTGAGCCAATCGCAACATCATAGCCGTTTTGCAAAGCCCGTAGAAGTTTTGGCAAATGAATAAGATCTGTAGAAAGATCCAAATCCATATAAACGCAGAGGTCGCTTCCTGATTCAACCCACACTCTTTTAACTGCTCTTCCTCTTCCTTTTTGCTCCAGCCTAAAAAGAGATATTTTAGCGCTATTCTTCTCAAGCTTCGATGCTACAAGAGGCGTATTATCGGTTGAAGCATTATCTGCAATGGTAATATGCCAATCATAAGATTTTAAATTTTTTTGACAAAAATCATAGAGAACTTTAATATTCTTTGCTAACTCGTTTTCTTCATTATAAACAGGCACTGTTATTTCAACGCTTTTTTTACTCATATTTTGCTTTATCTTTAAATAAGATTATACCAATAACCAAGGCTAAAAGACCAATAAGGGAGACCACGTTTGAATTTTTTTCGATTGGAGTCTCTTGAACTTTAATCTTTGATTGCCCTCTGTAGATATCATTTTGACTCTTTGGTTTTTTAAAATTGGAAGGAAGATATTCATCTGAAATTCTTGAAACAGTCCATTTTAAAGTCATTTCATTGGTATAGTCTTTTGCAGATTTTGAAAGAACAGTCTGTGGAGCAAAAAGTTTTAGATTGAAAAATAAGAGAAAAAATACTAATGGTAGCGCGACTAAATAAATTCTTATGTCAAATTGTTTTAGTAAAAAAACTAAAGACCCTGCAAGTAAAGAAGAGAAGAAAGACACAAGTATTAAAAACCTCCATGGATATTGAAAAAAAGCCATTGTTGAAATTGCTTCCCAAATAGGTTTTGAAGCTTCAAGCGTAAAGAAAGCTGATAACAAGAATCCCAAGAAGGAAAAGAGAATAATTGCCCCATTCTTGCTTTTTCTGATTTTTCTGACGCAGAGCGTAAGAATAAAAACTGTTACGGATACTAAAACATGAAGTTTGCCTATTTTAAAAGATAATCCGTCAGTACATCCAGCAACTGATCCTCCAAATCCCCATAAGCTGTTCCAAAGTTGTCCGATACAAGCAAAATGGTCGCGAAAGTCTGCCCCACCTCCAATTTGAGAAAGTACATTGGTGTATTTCATTTCAGCAAGTGCAGGAATCCAATAAAAAGCAGATAATGCTAAGCCCAAGAAAATATAAGGCATTAAATATAAAGCATTAAGCATGCGGGTCCCTTTTTTTGAGAAAACAATTAATAGTAAAACAGTAATAAGCAGAAATGGAGCTACCATAAGAGCAGTTAAATTATGGGAAAGGATCATACCAGCAAATCCTAAAGCCCCAATAACCCCAAATGCTCGAATTTTGAATTGCTTTTTTGAGTTTTCGAAAACTTTATAAAAACCTAAAAACATTAAGGGAATAAAAGCATATGCCCAGAATTCCGCAACATCACCTCGAATATAAATATCAATTGCATGGTAAGGCGCATAAAGATAAAATAGGCCTGAAACTATGCCTCCAAATTCTCCGAAAAAATTTCTTGCCAAAAAGTACATAGAAATGCCTGCCAAAACAACACCTAAAACCATCATTATCTTTGTCGCAATAAGGGCATCAAATCCTAAAAACATAAAAATTGCCCCCACATAATAAGCAAGTGGCGCATAAAAATTAAAAATTGGATATCCATATCCATATCCTAAATCAGGAACCCAGCGTACGGGAAAAATGCCATTTTGAAGTACTTTTCCCATTTCAAAAACTCTGGCAACCTGCGTATCATCATGCATTGGGAAAAAACCCGGAATAAAAAAAGATTTTATTGCCCAAAAAGACAAAATTAGAACTATAAATAAACCGTAATATTTTTTAAGAAATTGCATATTTATTTCTTTTTATTATAAAAAACAAAAGCATAATAAAGCTTGATAAAGAAATTATATCGCTTATTAATCTCAACTGTGTCTCTCCAAACTTTGCTTGAACAGCGTGGTCTCCGGATGAAACAAATATGTCCATTACTCCTCGCTCATTTGAATAAGAAATCGGAACATTCACGCCATCAACATAGATTTTCCATCCAGGATAATAAATTGTATTAATTCTAATCATGCTTTGCGATAGTGCATTTACATAAAAATTGGTTTGCTTAGCATCAAAAGAGACATTCTGTATGATTACATCTCCTTTTA
>Ga0172370_10010660_pt1 | contig 10510 bp, 7 predicted proteins | sample LakKiv5m_FD_114538 | JGI IMG/M metagenome (GOLD analysis project Ga0172370, IMG submission 114538) | Freshwater microbial communities from Kabuno Bay, South-Kivu, Congo - kab_022012_11.5m | ecosystem: Environmental > Aquatic > Freshwater > Lake | place: Democratic Republic of the Congo...
CCCAATGAATGACTTCATGGCTTTTCTTGTGCGAATGCCCCAAACAACAAGCGCCGATGGAGCTTGGACGGACGATAGTCCGACACACTCCTAGGCACGGACCCAGTACAAATCCAGGTTGGTATGCGTCGCCTGCGCGCCGGTTTGGAAGGCAGCATGCACCTTGGTGCCAATCTTGATCGGGCTGTCGGTGCCGCCAGACAGCCAGCTCTTGATGATCGTGGCCACACCGTCCAGCTTGACGTCGACCTGGAAGTACGGACACGGGATTTCGAGGCCCGTGCCGCCGCGCTCGACCTTGGTGTAGGCGTAGACGTAGCCTGCCAGCGTCGGCGCCTCCTGCCACGTCATCGGCATGTGGCAGTCCGGGCAATCCATGCGCGGCGGAATCCACAGGTTGTCAGCGCCATTGTCGATCGGGCACTGCGGGTTCGTGCAGCGTGTGCCGAGCAGCCTGCCTTCCGTCAACCCCTTGAAATACGGCGTCAACTGGCCGTAGGTGTGGAAGTGCGTGCCTTCCGGCCCGAAGCGCGGATTGTGCAGGATCCATACGCCTTTCTCTTCGGTGATCGCGGACGGCGCCATCTGGATGTTCGAGTTCTTGCTCATCGCTTTTCTCCTACCACGCCTTTTCGAGGACTGCGCACGTCACGTGGCTACCGACGCCCGCGTGCGAAATGGCCAGACCGCGCCGCGGATTCTTGACCTGCAAGCTCTGCCAATCGGCAGGCTTGGTTTTGCCGTAACGCTGCCACAATTCCTCGCGGCCGTGGAACCAGTCGTACTTGCCCTGCAACTGCCACAAGATCTCCATGGCTTGGAAGATGCCTGTCGCACCGACGGCATGCATCGTGCCGAGCAGGCCACCGCTCAGGTTCGCCGGGCACTTGCCTTGTTTGCCGGTGTGCGGGTTGACGAGGTAGCACTCGCCGCTGGTGACGTAATCTTGCTCGCGGCCATACGGCGTGAGGCCGACATCGCCGTACGTCTGCAAGTCGCTGATCGTGAATGCATCGTGGGTCTCGACGAGATCGAGGTCCTCAAGAGGTTCATGAATGCCCGCCATGCGGTACACCATGTACGCGGCAAAGCGCGCGGCACAGAAGCTCTCGAAGCCGGGCCAGCGGCCGTCCCACTTCTCCATCTCTTTGTAAAGCCAGGCGTACTGCTCCTCGGTTTCATTCGGCAACAGCGGAATCCGCATGTGCCGCCGGTCGCCGCAGCGCAGGCTATCCGTGCCGCCCGCGATGCTCAGCTTGACGGGGTGGTCGGTCAGCGAATAAGCGACTTCCTCCGAGCAGAGCAGCACTGCCGCGGAACCCACGCTCATGGCGCAGCATTCGAGGAAGCGCAGCGGATCGCTGACGATGTCGCCGGCAAGCACTTCGTCGATGGTGTGGTGGCCGGACTGCTGAGCGTAGGGTGAGTTGGTCGCATAGCCGCGGTTCTTCACGGCAATCGAGGCCCGCACGCGCTCATCTACGTTGTACATCTCGCCAAACCGGCGTGCCATCGGGGCGTAGTAGCTGGCGTAGTTGCGGGCGAGGCGCGTCTCGAAGTCCTTGCAAGCCGCTGAAGCGATATAGTAATTGCCGGTCCAGGTCTTGACCTCGTCCATGCGTTCCCAGCCTAGGACCAGCGTGCAGTCCGAGTAGCCGCTGGCGATGGACTGGGCGCCCGCCAGGATCGTCGACCCGCCCGTCGCACCGCCGGTCTTGACGCCGATGTTCGGCAGCGGTTGCAGACCCAGGTAGTCGTGCACTTTCGATTCGCACAGCAACTGATCCTGGAAATGGTCGGCAAACTCACCGTAGGCGCAGAAGTTGATGAGGCCCTTGACTTCCTGCGGCGACTTCTTGAGGCCGTTCTCTTCGAGCAGCATGCGAAAGGCCATCATGCACAGCTCTTCGAGCCGCTTTTCCGGATAGCGCTTGCGGAAGTCCGACGTGCCTGCCGCGACCATGTAGACCGGGCGTGTCCATTTCGGAACGCGGAGGTTGCCTGTTTCGAACTTGATCATGCCGTGCCTCACGCTTGGCGGTTTGGACTCCGCAGAGTCCGCGGGTTCAAGAAACGTACGATTCCCAAGGACTATCGACCGTGAGAGGGGCAGCCTCGCAGGCGCGCCACCCGGCTTTGGGGGCCGTACTCTACGCCCACGTTCCGTCCGCGGTCAAGGGCAGCGCCGAGAATGCAATCCTATGACTCGGCTCACTTTTTCGACACGAAACGCAACACGGGGCATGTCTCTCGGCGGCGGCGAATGATCGGCCGACCCGCGCTCAGCTGGCCAGCGTCAGCAACATGGCATAGACGCCAACCACGAGCGCGCCGACCCAGACAGCCGCAGCCACGGCCACCAACCGCCAACTGGCTGGCGCATCGTCGGGGTCGACGCGCGCAGGCAAAGGCGCCGATCGGGGCCGAGGTGTCGGGCGGTGTGGTGCGGGCTCGTCTGGCAACGCATCGAGAAAACGCGTGCGCGCCTCTGCTTGCGGCACGGGAGTCTTGGTACGCGGCGGTTGCAGCGTGACAGAAGGCCGAGGGCGGGGCAGTGGATTGACGGGAATGGGCAGGCGCTGTGAAGGACGGGACGGCGAAAGGTCGGCCGCCACTGTGAGAATCTGATCCGCGGGCGTCGCCAACGCCTGAACCGGATCATCGGCCGGAACCGCAACCGGCGCTGGAACCGCAGCCGGAACCGCGACCGCAACCGGGGCTGGAATCGCAACCGGAACCACCGCAAGATCGCCCTGCAGCTCCACTTTTGGCGGCCGCAAGGGCAGCGCCTTCAATTCCGTCGTCGGTGGCACGTGGAGGAAGTCGGCGAGCGCCTCGCGATCGCCCTCCAGCCCGGCCGCCCGCGCCGCCACCAGCAGCGCCTTGCGAAGAGCCCGCGCGTTTTCGTAGCGATCGTACGCAGCTGCATGTGTCGACCGCTCCAGAACCAGTTGTAACTGTTCCGGAATTTCCGCAGGATTCGCAGGCAGCAGGGCCTTGAGGATCGCCACAATCGCCAGGAGATCTGAACTCGTGTCCAGGCGCGGACCACGCGGCGCCTGCCGCGCCGGTTCCGGTTCGCTTTGGTAGCGATCAAAGGCAGCCGCCACACCGAACTCGGTGAGCAGCACCTCGCCCGCCTTGCTGATCAGCACCCGATCGGTTCGCACTGCCCCATGCACGACACCCTGCGGCGTTCCATCCGGCGCCGCATGGGAATGGGCATGCGCAAGTGCGGCGGCTAGTTCTGCGGCAATGTGACAGGCCAACCCCACCGGCAATGGGCGCTGTTCCGCGGCCAGCCGGACCAGCCACTGCGCCAGATCCAGACCGTCGACATAGTCTGTCACCAGGAACCAGCACGCATCGATCGCGCCTGCATCATGCAGACGGACGATGCCGGGATGGGCCAGCTCGCTGACTGCACGCAATTCCGCAGCCAGCATCGCGCCAAAGCGCTGATCTTGGCCATGCGGTGCCAGGAAACGATGCACGACGATGGGGCGCTGCACGGCGCCCGGACTCGCGCGTGTCGCGAGAAACGCTTCGGAAATCGTCGAGCCGCCGAGCCGTTCGCGCAGCACGAAAGGACCAAAGGGCTGGGGCAGCGGCGGCTCAGGCATGCAGTGTGATGAATTGTTCTCTGGGTGGAAACAATGCAGGGGCATCCCGCCCCGGCCACGGGGCAACTAGGAGTGTGTCGAGTCTGGCGCCGACACGTAGTTTCAATGAGTTATCCATCGCTGTTGAAAGTTCTCCGACAGACTCCTAGTGCGCCGGGATGGTGGGCCTTTGCGGGTACGGTGCCTCGAAACCGGGCGGCGGGAACTGCGCCATGAGGTCCTGAACCTCCCCGGCAATGCGCCGCAGCGTAGCAGGTTCTTCGCGGCCGCGAATCGCACTGGCGATCCAGCGACCGATCTGGCCCATGTGCGCCTCCGTCAGGCCGCGTGACGTCAGCGACGGCGTCCCGATGCGCACACCGGATGGATCGAACGGCGAGCGCGGATCGAATGGAATCGAATTGAAGTTCGCTTCCAACCCCGCGGCGTCCATTGCCTTTGCCGCCTGCTTGCCGGTTGCCGCGAGGCCCGTTGCGTCAAACAGGATCAGGTGGTTGTCGGTGCCGCCCGTCACCAAAGTGAGGCCTTGCGTGAGCAGGGCTTCCGCCAGCGCGCGGCTGTTCGCGACGATCTGGTGGGCATAGGCGGCAAACGCTGGCGTGGCCGCTTCATGCAGCGCCACCGCGATGCCCGCGGTCGTGTGGTTGTGCGGGCCACCCTGCAGGCCAGGAAACACAGCTTTGTCAATCGCTGCAGCATGTTGAGCGCGGCACAGGATCATGCCGCCGCGCGGACCCCTCAAGGTCTTGTGCGTCGTCGTCGTGACTGCGTCCGCAAAAGGCACCGGGCTCGGGTGCGCGCCGCCCGCCACGAGGCCGGCGATGTGCGCCATGTCAGCGACCAGCAGCGCACCCACTTCATGTGCAATTTCAGCAAATTTCGCAAAGTCGATCACCCGCGGATAGGCGGTCGCGCCGCACACGATAACCGCGGGCCGGAACTCGCGCGCCTTCTGCGCGATCGCGTCGAAATCCAACAGATGCGTCTTCGCATCGACGCCGTACTGGTCGGCCGCAAAGAAACGGCTTGTGATCGAGACCTTCCAGCCATGTGTCAAATGCCCGCCGGCCGGCAGACCCAGTCCCAGCAGCCGTTGGTTCTCCGCGCCCTTGGGAATCAAGCCGCAGTAGACAGCGAGATTCGCGGGCGAGCCGGAATAGGGCTGGACGTTGGCATGGTCGGCGCCGAACAAGGACTTCGCCCGCGAAATGGCCAGTTCCTCAATCTCGTCAATGACCTGCTGGCCCTCGTAGTAGCGCTTGCGCGCGTAGCCTTCGCTGTACTTGTTGGTCAGCACGGTGCCGGTCGCCTCAAGAACCGCGCTCGAAGCATAGTTTTCCGAGGGAATCAGCTTGGCTGTGTAGAACTGCCGCGCTTGCTCCTTCGCGACGAGCGCGGCCAGAGCAGGATCAACAGCGGCAAGAGCAGGTCGGGGGTCCATGGTCGTCCTTTGCGCGAAGAGGTGGGTTCGCGATCGCGCACATCTGTTTTCAAGTAGTTATGAACCCGCATGGTCCTAGCCATGAATGAAGGGCGCCGGCGTCTTGGGTCCATTGGCCACGAAGTGCCCGACGCCGATGCGCATGTCCTGCAGCGTGCAGATACGCCGGAAGACGTCGAGTTCGTGTGACAGCCCTTCGTCCAGCGTGCACTTGGCGCCGTGCAGCAGTGATTCGCACACGAGTTCATCCACTTTGCGTGATCGATGGCCGATGTCGAGGTCCGGCAACGAGGCCGGCGTGTCCTGCAGCGGCGCCTCGTTCATTTTGATCCACGCGGTCTTGCCCGCTGCCATGTCCAGGGCACGCTGCGCGGCACGGTCGATCACGGCGTCGGCTGGTGCGAGTTCCGAAACGAGGCCGAAAGCCAATGCATCTGACGAGTTGAGCGGCATTCCTGTGCGGATGTACGCCTGCGCCCGATCCAGCCCGATGAGGCGCGGCAGCCGCTGCGTGCCACCGCCCGCGGGGATGATGCCGAGGTTGACTTCCGGCAGGCCGCACAGGACCTTCTGGCCCTCCAGCGCCACCCGCGCGTGGCAGGCCATCGCCAATTCCAGGCCGCCGCCAAAGGCGATGCCGGTCAGGGCTGCCACAACGGGCTTGCCCATGCGCTCGACCTGACGCGCCACGTCTTGGGCCAGCTTGGCGATCGCATAGCCGGCATCCGCGTCTTGAACCGCGTGCAGGGCGTGGATGTCTGCGCCGGACACGAAGGCCTTGGTGCCAAAGCCGGACAGCACCACGGCAGCGACGTGGGGATCCGCATTCGCGCGCGAGAACGCCGCAGAAAGTTCTTGATATGTCGCATGGTTCAACGCATTGAGCACCTTCTGGCGCCGCACCCGCACGACGCGCACCACCTGCCCCCCCTGGCCGCGCACGTCGGTCTCGATGAGGTTGGAGGGCGCAAACGGCTTGTCCGCATCCGCCTGATCGCGCAGCACCATCGGCACATCGAAGCCAGGGTGGGTCCTGGCATAGGCCTTGACGAGGCGCAGTGCCTCCGCCACGCCAAGCTTGTTGGCCAGCCGGCAGGGGCCGATCAAGTCCAGCGCCATCTCGATGCACAACTCGTAGTCACCGAGGGATACGATGCCAGAGTCGACGATTCCAAAGCAAAGTCCGAGATATGCGCCGCGCAGGGCTTCGGTGATGCGCTGCGTCTGCTCTGCCGTGAGGGTCACCGTTTCGCTGCGGCCGCACACCGGCCAGTTGCCGGCGGTGGCCAGCATGTCGTCCAATAGTTTCGGCGAGTAGAACCACGACGCGAGCCGCGTATGCATGAGGTTCAGGCCATGCTGCGTGATCGGATTGCCGCCCGTGAGGTTCATCGCGGTGAAGGGACCCACGGTCATGCCGAGTGCCGCGCGGGCGACGAAATCGACCTCCTTGACGGTGCCAAGGCCTTCTTCCACTGCCAGACAGGCCGCCTGGAAGATGCCCTCGAAGATGGGATCCGCAGCGTAGCCATAACGTGACTTGACAGAAATCGGAATCTTTCCAGTGGCTTCATAGAAGCGCAGCAGCCAGGCTGTCAAGGCGGGGCTGGTGTCGACGCCCGAAACGACCTCGACGATCGGGTTGCGCTCAGCAGGAAAGAAGTAGTGCGCGACTGCGGTGCGGTCGCGCTTGCGCAGGGTCGCGAAGATGCGCTCCGGCTCTAAGTGTGAGGAATTCGAAAGGAAGATCGTGTCGGCGTGGCACAGGTTCTCCAGCTGACCAAAGATGCGCGCCTTGAGCCCCTCGTCCTCCGTGGCTGCCTCGACGACGAGATCTGCTGTCGCGGCAGCAGCATAGTCGGGGGTGAACGTCAGCAGCGCCTTGATGGCGTCGGCCTGCGCCGGCTTCCAAGCGCCCGTCTCTGCGCCCTTGTCGAGCTTCTTGACTATCTTCGCTTTTCCCGCTGTCAGCGCCGCCTCGCTGACGTCGATGACCGTGACGCGCCCGCCGAATGGCTCCAGTACCTTGCCAAAATGCAACGCGATGTCGGGACCGATCTGCCCGGAACCTAGGACGACCACGTGCCTGATGGTGCGAGAGCCAATGATCATCGCCATGGGGAACCTCCGGGCCAGCGCAGACAACGGCGTGGCGGGATGCTTGCTACCAAGGACCCCGTGCCATTGCAACAACCGTTGCATCGGACAGTGCGCCGGCTGACGATGCCGCCCCTGCACCTCAGCGCGATTTGCCTGCGAAGCTTGCGTCGTGCGGGACGGCTGGCGCAGACGCCGCTCATCAAATAGACTTTATTCAAAGGGTTACCGATAGCAGCGATAGGTCTCGCGGCAGTTGTCGACGCACGGGCCGCCACTGCGCGCGAAGATCTCGCCCAGGATGTCGCCGATGACCGAACTGCCCCCGCCTTCATTCGAACGCGTGTGCGAAGCGGTGCCGCAGGCGGCGACGCACTTGTCGAAACTCCGCTGCGTGCTGCCTTCCCGGCAAGCGTCTGCGGTCGCTGAGCTGCACGCGGCCAGCACGCAGGCAGAGAGCACGCCGAACCAGATTCGCACCGATTGATTCGCGGAAACAATCCGACACAACCTGTTGACTATGGTCACGATACGCCTCATCGCTACGAGGCTCAAGAAGCTGGATGTCTGCGAGCCATATTGCGCTGGCGTGGAAACTGCAGGTCTTGCCTTTCTTTTCCGCGCAATCGCACATGCCTCACCTCGCGACTCCCGCGCTCGGCAAAGCCATCGTCTTCCGGGCGCGGGCGCTCGTCAACACCAGCGGCATGGTGGAGCGCAGACGCGGTACGCGTAGACTCCGACAGCAGGGCCGGGCGGATCCTGGCAATCCACGACGATGGTGCTCGAAATGAACAAGCGGCGTCACGTCGTTTGGCATGCGGGGCTGGTCGCATGGTGCACGCTCTTGGGCAGTCTGCACGTGTGGACTGTCCGAACGCGTCGCGTGGAGTGTGGCGCTGCGATGGGTTTGGGGCAATGGGCGGCCGATGCCGTGGCCCGGAAAGCGGACTGCGAGGGCACAGGGCCGGCAGAACTGTCTGCGCTGCGGCAGGGACCTGCCTTGCGCGCGGGCTGCGTGCGCTCGCTGTCCCAGAAGCAGCCCAGGCCGAAGTAGGCGGTGGCTTCAGCGCAATCGGACACATGTCACCTCGCGACTGCCCGGGCAGATGCCCGCTCGGACCATCATGGCTGGCACGAGCGACAGATCTTGTCGGTGCCGCAGTCAAAGCCATGCGCGCATAGCGCGATACCGGTGCCAGGCGCAGCGCACGGTTCGCCCGCAGCCGGAAGCACTTGGCAGGTGCCGCGCGGATGCTCGCAGGCCTCGTCGTCGCAAACCTTGTTGGCGCACCAAAGCTCATACGCGCACGAGGGCGGCGTGAACTCGCACGGTTGCCCAAACTGCCCACGGTCCAGGCAGACTTGCGCCGCCCAGTCGCACACATTCGGCGGCGCACACGACAGGTCTTTGACGGGAATGCCTGGGCCACACGGCTCGCCCTTGGCCGGCAGGCGCACGCACGTCCCGGCAGCCCCGCAAATGGTCTCACCAATGCACTGATCGGAAGTCTTGCACTGGCCGCCCAGGTTGATGCCCTTGGCGCACGATGTCGTGCCATCGTGGCCCGTGACGCATGTCAGCCCGCTCGCACAGTCGCTGTCTGGATCGGTGCTCCACTCCTTGTGGCAAGCCTCTCCTGCCTGGCGCAATCGAGTGCACTTGCCTGTCGTGCCCGGGGCGAAACAGCTGCCCCCTCTCGGGCATCGGTCGCACAGCGAATCCTCTGCGCAGTTCATGCTGTCGTGGCACACGCCCCCGATGGCGACCAGCGGCGTGCAAGTTCCGTTCGCGTCGCAGAAAGCGCCGATTTCGCAGCGGCCGCCGCCAGAGGTGGAACCGCCACACGCCTCGCCTGCCAAGCCAGCCTTGTCTTGGACGCATGCACCCTGGTTGCACATGAGGGGCCCGGCACATTGCGCGTCGCGGGTGCAGGGCTGTCCAGTGCTGACCAACGGCCGGCAAACGCCTGAACAGTCGGGCGGATTGTCGCAGAACCCTTCAGCGCACTCGAAATCGAAGGTGCAGCTTCCGGTGTTCGCGACGTGGCCTGCCAGCGCCTCGCTGCACGCGGCCGGCCACTTCGGGTGGTGCCAGTAGCCGCAGGGGGCAGTCGCCCACCCCGCGAGGCAGGCTGCCGCGCCGCTCGGCCTATAGGCGACGCGGCCAACTGCGACTTGTGAAACGATGGAATTCAGGCCGTACATATTGAAGGCTTTGGCCTCTTCAATGCACGCCTCGTCCAGGAACCAGGGCACTTGGCCTGGTGGATGGCAGCGTCTGAACCAAGTGCACCTGGCTGCATGAACGGCGTCGACAAAGGCGGCGACCGACAAGCCTGGCGGCGTTTCCGCGTCGGAATCCCCGCAACTCGCTAGTATCGCAAACACCAACGTGGCCGCCGGGCTGACATGCCGCAAGTTGGCCGGCCACGGTCCCCCGATTCCGGGCCATGGCGTGGCGTGCAAGTTGCTCCCGTGCCTCATGGCGTACAACCGTCTGGCTTATCTGGCGTAAACGAGCCCTTGCAACCTGCCTGCGTGGAGAAGCCCTTCTGTCCATTCGTAACACACAGCCCGTGGCATTTCTCTGGCGTACAACTGCCGCACTCAGACGTCGTTGACCCGCCCGATTGGGTTGCCCCGGCCTTCAATTTGCAGGTCCCACTAAAGCAGTAGTGGTCCTTGTCGCAAGGACAATGCACTGAATCACAGTCGCCGCCGCAGGTGCAGCCGCCCTTGTAGTCGCCGATCTGCGGCGCAGGACAATCGGCCCTATAGAAGTGACCGTTTATACAGCTATACGGATGGTCCGCCGGCGCGACATTCTTCTCGCAACCCTTGCCACAAGACAGCGTCGGGCACACGCAGTGGCCCAAAACCGAAACCTGCTGACCACTACACTTCCCCTTCGCGTTCTGCGTCTTGGGCATGGTGTACGGCTGCAGTTCTGGCCAGAAAGGCGCGGCGAGTTGGGCCCTCTTCTCCCTGCACGTGTTGTTCCCGTACTTGTCCGTGTAGCCAATGCACTCGTGGCCGGCCTGGCAAGGCTTGCACGCGCCGCCGCAGGCATCGCCGGGACAACCGCAACCGCCTGGAAGTCCGGTCAGATTCACCATCGGATAGTCGCAGAAGAGGCCGGGCGGGAAGGGGCCGATCGGTGGCGAACCGAAGAGATTCGAGCAACCGGCATTTTTGCCGACGTGGGTCCCGTCCGGGCACTGGCACCAGGACACTGATTTCTCGACGCCACGGTTGTCCATGGTCTTCGCAGACTTCTTCACGGCGGGATAGACACTGTCCTGCTTCATGACGATCTTGGCGTCGATGATTCTGGCCGGCATCTGCA
>Ga0172370_10010666_pt1 | contig 10505 bp, 13 predicted proteins | sample LakKiv5m_FD_114538 | JGI IMG/M metagenome (GOLD analysis project Ga0172370, IMG submission 114538) | Freshwater microbial communities from Kabuno Bay, South-Kivu, Congo - kab_022012_11.5m | ecosystem: Environmental > Aquatic > Freshwater > Lake | place: Democratic Republic of the Congo...
ACCGAAGGGATGTCCTCTCCTACTATCACCAATGAAGCGACAATCCAAGCAGTGAAAGGCGCCAGCATTAATCCATGACCGCTGAAGCCCGCGGCATGAATCAGATTCGGAACATTCGGATCGTGCCCGATAAACGGATTGTGATCCGGGGTGTCTTCGTAGAAACCGGCCGTCACTGCGTAAAGACGACCCATTTGTTCAAAGTCCGGAAAATAACTCGTCAGCTCCTTGCGGAGAGCCACGCCGAAGCCTTCCTGATTATGAACCTGGAATCGCCTTTCGATTTCGTCTTGCGATTCAAGAGAAGGGTCCTGTATCGGATTGGTATGATGGAGCCACCCCATCATGATGTGATTGCCAGTTTCTGGCCGGCAATAACATCCGCGAGGAGAGATCGTCATCGGCATGCGACGAATCAATTCGCCATCCAAACCAAATTCGCCAACTTCTCTATCCCGAAAACCTTCTAGGAAATAGAGATAGCGCCGCCGAGCGGCAATCTGTAAGACCTTTCCTCCCTCAGGACGTTCTTCCTTAGTGAAAAGTTTCCGAATCGTCGGAGCCCAAACGCCGGCGGCATTAATAAAAATATCGCCGCTGATTTCTTCTCCTGACCTGAGTTTGATGGATTTTGCCGGACCGAATGCGCCGCCAAGTTTCAGAACTGCGCTTTCTACCGGATTATTCAGGATGACCCGAACGCCCAATTCGCGAATTTTTTCGCCAGCCGAATTATAAACAACGTCTGGCTGAAGAAATCCGTCGGTCGGACACCAAGTGGCATACTGAACGCCGGTCAATTCCAGATACGGAAAAATCTCTTCAATCTTTTTCCGATTGATAAACTCAACCTCTGCCAAACCGGCTTTTTGTTGCATAGCCACCAAAGATTGGCATTTCTCCGGATCAGTTCCCCAATCCTTCAGGAAAAGGTAACCGTTCTGCCGAATTGGCGATTCAGCATTGAACATTTCCGGCCAACGCCTATAAAATTCCGTCGCATAACGCATGCCTCGAACTGTGCTCTCTGTTGTCCATTGCTGCCGAATACAAGCTGCGGATCGCGAACTTGATCCATTCCCCAAAGCTCCGGCTTCAACCAAAACGACTTCGTGTCCAACTCTCGTCAACTCATAAGCCGACAAGACACCGGTCACGCCGCCACCGATGATGACGATTTTTCTCCGTACCCCTAAGGGCGGGGGCGGGAAGGGATTTATACCCATTGCTTTTGCCTCCTGGACTGATGATTTATTCAATTGACAACTAACTGATATGACTATAATTCCAAAAGCCCTCAAAAATCAACAATTAGCTGTAAATTATCAATATATCAGTTACATCCCCTTTGATAATTTTGTGATTCTGATAATGATCCAATGAATCAAAATTAAAATTTGACCAATCGCCTAATATAATATCTTTCTCGGGATCAATGACTGCCTCCTCCTCAAAACTATTCAAATAATCAAAATATCTTTTCCGGATTGCCATTGCATTTTCATTACGATTCCAAGTAGAAAGTAAAATTACATCGCCTTTCTTCAAAAAACGATTTATCACCGAAAAAGGATCCTCTAAATAAGGGAAAATATTGAAAAGAAAAACATAGAAGCAATTGCCAAAGGGCAAATCTTTCTTTTCTAGCATTTCGAATTTTTTATCCACCAATGTTATCTCTCTATTCCTTTCGATAAGAAAACCGATATCCTCATTCAAGAAATTCTTCAAGGAAGGCTCTACCCCCACATAGCCGTAAGTAAAACGCAGGGCGTAACGAAGATGTCGCAAAGCGCCGGCGCCAATGCTCACGAAATTCATATTTCGAGCGGACGCGTGATTCAATAAAAGATCCTCAATAATCTTCCCTTCTTCGATATGATAAGGATCCGATATCTCCATCGCGACCGGAGAAAACATCCGATAAAAATAATCGTCTTTCAGATTTCTTATTTTTTCTTTGTATAGATCGTCCATATTTGATAAGGGGGGCGATTTGTTTCGCCCCCCTTCCCGATGAACTGCCGGCTTCAGAACACTCTGCTGCCCGGCATTGCTCCGTCGTCAACAAAAAGCGGGGTTGCCTGATGCTGATCTTCAGGGCTTTGCGGATGGGGCGCCCCCATCACGAGAGCTTCTGAAGTGTAAGGCCCCATTTCCCGCGTCCCGAGATTAACGCAAGCTATCACGTTTTTGCCGACCAAATCCTCTTCTTCAAGAAGGGCAAACTGGCCGACGGAACTTATCTTCCCCAAGGGACCGGCATCGAGAGTGAAAATCCGGCACGGGAATTTGGTGCCTTCGGCCATTGGCGCTGAAATCACCTTTACTACCCGCATATCGATATTCTCAAACTTGCCGAAAGTCGTCTGGGGTTTTCTTTCCAGGTTCATGAATTTTCTCCGAATTAGGTTCTAAGGAATAATCTTAGCACAGAAACCCCAAAAAGGCCAAATATGAAAAGAGGGGGCTGAAAATCAACTCCCTCCTCGCTTCTTTATTTTCCTTTCATTTCTGAATTCAGCCTTCTGACAGAACCCCTGATGTAGCCAAGAATCAATTTCTCTTCAACTGAAAAACTCTGTTGAGTTTTCAATTGGGAAATCTTATCCCTGCTCTTCAGTAAGATTGAGCGAAAATGACCCGTTTCCGAGAATCCTGGCCGCAATGGACACAAAGACCACTACCCTCGCTTCCCTCGAAAGGAATGCACCGAATGGTGGCTTTTGTGGATGCTTTGATTTCCGATTCGCATTCTGCCTGACCGCACCATTGAGCCCGAACAAAGCCGCCCTGATTCCGGACAATTACCTGGAATTCTTTCCAGTTGCTGGCTTCCCGGGTATTCGCTTCCCGAAAATCCCTGGCGCGCTGAAGCAGATTCGCCTGAATCGCATCCAATGTTTCCGGCAAACGATCAGCCAAAATAGATTGCGAAACAGTGATTTTCTCCCCAGTATCGCGCCGTACCAGAACCGCCTGATCCGCTTCAACGTCGCGCGGCCCGATTTCGATCCGGACCGGCACGCCCTTTCTTTCCCAATCGTAATAACGCTGGCCCGGCCGCAAATCCCGATCATCGACTTTCAAAAGGAAGCCGGGAACCGAGACAGCTATTTTCTGAGCCGCCGCTACCACTCTCGTTTTCTCTTCATCAGTTTTCCAGATCGGAATAATCACAGCTGGTATCGGCGCGATCCGCGGCGGGAAAATAATCCCCTTGTCATCGCCATGAGCCATGATCAAAGCGCCGATCAAACGAGTGCTGACGCCCCAGCTGGTCTGCCAAACATATTGCTGTTCGCCTTTCTGATCCAGAAAACGGATATCGAAGGCCTTAGCGAAATTCTGCCCGAGATCGTGGGAAGTCCCGCATTGCAACGCTTTCCGGTCCTGCATCAAACCCTCGATAGTGAGAGTTGCCAACGCTCCGGCAAATCTTTCTGATTCGGACTTGAAACCGGTCATCACCGGCAAAGCCAGCTCCTCCTCAGCGAAACGCCGGTAAACCTCGAGCATTTTCAAGGCTTCTTCCCGCGCCTCCTCATGGGTGGCATGAGCCGTATGCCCTTCCTGCCAGAGAAATTCAGTCGTTCTCAGGAAAAGACGGGTTCTCATTTCCCAACGAAGCACATTGCACCATTGATTGATGAGAAGCGGGAGATCCCGCCATGATTGCACCCACTTGGCATAACTGGAATAAATGATGGTTTCCGAAGTCGGACGCACCACCAGATTCTCTTCCAATTTTTTGCCGCCGGCATGGGTCACCACGGCCAGCTCCGGCGAAAAACCCTCGACATGCTCCGCCTCTTTTTTCAAGAAACTTTCCGGAATCAAGAGGGGGAAATAAGCGTTCACATGGCCGGTCGCCTTGAAAACCGCATCCAGCTTGCGCTGAATGTTTTCCCAGATCGCGTAACCGTAAGGCTTGATGACCATGCACCCTTTAACCGGGGCATAATCAGCCAAATCAGCGGCCGCAATCCCATCAAGATACTATTGGGAAAAATCATCTTCCCTTGCGGTGATCCTGTCTTTCGTTTCCTTGTTGTCAGTAGCCATAATCCTTCCTTAGTGATATATTCTTTTGACAAAAAACTTCTTATATAAAACCATTGAAGATTGTTTTTGTCAAAATCAGTTCAAAGACCAAATTGCGTAAGTAAGATAAGTAGCGAAAATCACCCAAATCAGATACGGCAAAAGCAAAACTGTCGCCCACCGGTTCAGTGACTTTTTCCGAACCGCCCCGAAAACCTCTTCTTCGGTCTCATTATGAGGCCAAATCATAAGAATTAAGCAAACCACCGACAAATCCAGCCAAATCGCTTCAATCACTGCCCCTTGGAACCAATGCTGGACAAAAAACAGCCAACTCCAGCCGATATTCAATAAACCATTAATAATGAAGCCGGCGGCAATCGCCCGGCGCCGCCAGCCTGCCGGTCGGATATTAAAAACAATCAGGGCGGCTAAGGCGGCTGCGATAAAAATGAAAGTCCAAGCTATCCCGAAAACGAAATCAGGAATCATCCAAGCCGGAAAATTCAATGATCGGTACCATTCGCCGGTATCCGTCAGCCAACTGCCGGCCACTGCCACGGCAATCGTCGCCAGCGGTATTATCAGATAATTCAACTTCATATTTACATTCTACATTAAACCCAAATTGACACCAAGAGGGCCTTTTATATTTAAATTCTGCCCGCCTGAAATCAATCAGGCGGGCTTTAATTCAATCCCACTTCTTGCCGCGTTGTCTTGATATCCGGATAACCGATAGCAAAATCAGCTCCGGTCAAAAAATTTCCGCAAACCGGACAGATCGGCCGGGCGGCCATCTCTTCGCCGAAATCGCGATCAGCCTTTGGCCACCACCAGACTTTTCGGCAAGTCCGGCAACGCCCTCCCCAATTCCGGCTCATATCGACCAAAAAAGTTACCCGCAAGGCATTCTCCTTTTTTCGCGGCCATTGATATTTCAAAAAATCTGTCATTAAAATAAAGGCAAAACCGGATGCTGTCAAAAACAAAAAGCCCCGAATCCGGGGCTTTCCGCAAAAAAAAATTAACAACCGCAATCTTCTTGGCAGCAGCGGCACAACATTTTCAAACCGGCTAAAATCACCAAAATCGGCCAAGCCACAGCCACGATCTCCGGCGCCAGCCAATTCAACCCCTGGAAAAGGAATAAGAGGCCGAAAACTGTTATGCCCGCCGCTTTAATCGCCGCATTATGGCAAAAACAGCCGCAGCAGGTCTCGCACTTTTCTTCTGTCTTCATGTTTTTTCTATTTACATATGATCATGAATTTCGACCGTTTTCTGCCGGCTGAATAATCCGCCGATTATCCTGATTTGCCAGGAATTTATCCCGAAATAATCCGCCAGCGATTTAATTATAGCACTGTTCGCCCGGCCCTGGATCGGCGGCTCTTTGACCGCCACAACAAAATGCGACTCGTCGATTTTTTCAATGAATTCTTTTTTAGCGCCTGGTTTGGCTGTTATGAAAATTTTCATCCCGTTAGAGACAGGTTGTCATTGATAACCGCAAATCAGCGGCATTTTCATAGTTCATATCAAGAAAAAGAATAGAATAATTATTCACAAAACAGTATTGGGTTTGTCTCTAACGGGACTCATTTCTCAGATAATAAAAAACCAAAAAACCAAGCCGGCTAAAATCCGATAAACGCCAAAATAAATGAAATTGCGCTTTTGGACAAAATTCAATAGCCACTTAACAGCCACTAATGCCGTCAAGAAAGAAACAATGAAACCGACAGCTAAAATCTTAAAATCGCCTATTTCGAAATCGCCGGCACTCTTCAATAAATCCCAGCCGCTGGCGGCTAACATTGTTGGCACGGCTAATAAAAAGGAAAATTCAACGATGGTTTTTCTTTTTAATCCCAGAATCAAACCGCCGACAATTGTTGCTGCCGATCGTGATAATCCCGGCACCACCGCCAAGGATTGGCAAACGCCTATGCTCAAAGCCTGTTTATAAGAAATCTCCCCTATATCGCCGGCGGCCATTTCTTGTTCTTTGTGTCCGCCCAAGGCGGATCCGCCCCGGGTGGACGATTTCTCAAAAATGATCAAAGCCAAGCCGCCTAAAATCAGAGCCCAAAGCACCACCGTTTCATTGCCGACCAAATACTGCTTGATTATCTTATATAGAAAGAAGCCGATAATCCCGGTCGGCAAAAAAGCCACCAGCAATTTCCGCCAAACGGCGATTTTCAAGAAAGACCGCCAATAAAGGAAAATCACGGCCGCAATCGCCCCTAATTGGATTATTATCTCAAAGCTTTTCAGAAAATCTGTCTGAAACAATCCCAGCAGATCACTGGTTAGAATCAGATGGCCAGTCGAAGAGATCGGCAGAAATTCCGTAATTCCCTCGATTATGCCCAAAATTAAGCTGTCAAAAATAGGCATCGGTTAAAAAAATATCTTGGCGGCCAGGCCAATCGCTAAAATCCCCAAAAAATTACAGACAAAAGAAAGCGGCAGAAACATTGCTGTTTTGGTTTTAGAAAAACCCAGCAAACCTATTCCCAATTCATCTGGCAAGGGCGAAGCGATAATCAGGCCGCCAACCAAAAAGGTTAACCAACGCATTATTTTGAATTTAAACAAGGCCCTGAATCGGCGGCCGCTTGTTTTGTGCTTCAATAATTCTTGGAGGTGCTCCTCAAACCGATCGCGAACAAAACGAAAAATTATCAAATCACCGATCACCGCGCCTAAAGCCCCAAATAGAGCTGTCAGCCAGATGGAATCGACTTGAGCCATTTGGCCTAAAGTCACCATCGCCGGCGCCGTGGTCAAAACCGAAGTGAAAAACATCCCGACTATAAAACTGCCCAGCCATTCCAATTTCTCTGAAGTTTCCAGAATGCTTATTAAAATTTCGCTTTTCACCAAAAACAAAGCAATGACGACGCTGAAGAAAATTATCGCCAAATCCTGAAACAAATCCCTCTTCTCCTGTTTTGTCATATTGAATAATGTGAACAGATTATTGCGTTTTTCCGGTTATTTTGAAATTAAAATGCAGATTAACCAGGTAAAAAATCGCGCCGACAATGCCAGCGACAATCACTCGGCTTGTCAGATAATACAAGCCCATAATTTCCACCAAAAAAATCACCAAACCGGTCGTTAAGATCACTCCGCCCAATGCTGAAATCAAAAAATAAAAAAATCCTTGATTCCACCGCCGCGTTGTCCCGTTAAAAACAAAACGCCGGCTAATAATATAATTCACCGTTATCGCCAATAAAAAAGAAATGCTGACCGCCAAACGATACGGTATTCCGAGTCTGACTGCCGCAATCAGCAACATCATATCAAAAACAAAAGTGGTGAAACCCACCACGATGTATTTGCTAAAACGCTTTAAACCAAACATCCTCTCTCTATTATAACCTATCTAAAATCAGCGAGGCCCGGACTCTAAAGAATCCGGGCCATCTATTGACGAAAAATTCAGCCGGCGATCGAATCAAACCAACAGAAATCCGATTTGGTCTGACTAACGAAAACCTCAACCAAGCCAGTCTTAGGAAAGGATTTTCTTGTTTCCTCCCCAATCGCCTTCTTGAGGCGATTGATAACTTCAAGCGTCCGCTCCGGCTTTTCCAGAAGGCCCTGAACAAGAACGATAATTTCCTCTCCCAAACCGTCCAGGACGAGATCGCGGGGGAAGAAAACCGATACTTGTTCCGGCTTAAGACCAAGTTCCTTGATGCGGGCAATCTCTTGTTGATAGGCGCCAATCAGCGCCGACAGGGACAGCTTTGAAGTTTCTTCCGACACGCCCAGCACTACTAAAATAGGCATTGATGCCCTCTTGATTAATGAATTGACAAATGCTTCTGATTAAAAATATAAAACAAAATAAATAAACTGTCAATCCCGTTAGAAATCACGCCCACGCATGGCGCGCAGAAGAGGCCTAAGGGCGGGTTATTTCTAACGGGATCAAATTATTAGCATTGCGTCGCCGAAAGAATAGAAGCGGAATTTTTCCGCTTTAGCGATGGCATACAAGTCCAACACTCCTCTTTTGGCTTTTTTAAATTTCAAGAAAGCATCCACTAATAAAAGCAAAGAGCTTTTCGGCACATGAAAATTCGTGATCAAAGCGTCGGTTCTTTTGAATTCGTATCCGGGCATTATGAAAATATCGGTTTTATTGAAACCTTTCTTTCCGGAAAACGATTCCAGCGCCCGGACAACGGTGGTGCCGACCGCCACTGCCTTGCCCTTTTGCCGCCGCGCTGCCATCGCCGCCGCGATCTTAGGGTCAATCTCAAAATATTCTTCATGCAATTTCTTCCGGCTGACATTCTCCGGCCGCACCGGCGCAAAAGTCCCCAAACCGACATGGAGAGTCAGGAAAAATTTCCGGATTCCCTTTTGGCGCAAATCGCGGAAAATTTTCTCCGTAAAATGCAGCGAAGCTGTCGGCGCCGCCACCGAACCCGGCCTTTCGGCAAAAATCGTCTGATACTCCCGCCGCAAGGACTTTTCCGTCAGCGGCGTTTTCTTGATGTAGGGCGGAATCGGCATCCGGCCATTTTTTTCCAGAATGCCCAAAAGGATCTTTTCAGAAAAATCCGGCTGAACCAAAAAAACATTGTCTTCCTGGCCGCTGACAACCATCTGATGCCGGCTGTCAAAATAAAGCCGATCGCCGACCCTGATTTTCCGATCCGCTAAAATCCTGTATTCCCTTCGTCCCGGCCGCTTATCGGCCGGCCGGCCGGATTCATTGAGCAAAAACAAGACCGTGATGCGACCGCCCGTTTCTTTTCTCAATTCGATTCGCGCCGGCAAAACTTTGGTTTTGTTCAAAACCAAGAAAGACTCCGGCGGCAGGTATTTTCCAAGATTGCGGAATTGATCCAGCTCCACTCGATTATTTTTTGTGTCATAAACCAGCAGACGGGCCGCATCCCGCGGCCGGACCGGCGCCTGAGCGATCAGCTCCGGCGGCAAATCATAATCGTATTGCTCCAAATTCCAGGCCATTTGTTATATAATAATAGAAAGGTTTAAAAATCATCAAATAAACAAATGAAAAAAGTCTCTCTTGCCCAGTTTGTTGCCGGCCTGGCCATGACGGTTATTGAACTCGTTATCAGTTTCGCCATGAGCGCGATTTGGCCGGCGATCAAAGTGGAATATGCCAACTCCCTAATGTTTCGTTCCTGGTCCGATCCGGCAATGATGTTCTACTTCCTCTACCCGTTCATTTTAGCCGTTATGCTTGCCCGGATCTGGCACTGGGCTTTGCCGCTTAATCCCAACTGGCAGAAATTCGGTTTTCTGGGATTTCTGACTCTGACTGTGCCGGGAATGCTGATCACTTACGCCAGCTTCCAAATATCCGCAACTATGGTCATTAGCTGGACCATCACCGGTTTTCTTCAGCTTTTTTTCGCCAGCTGGCTTTTCGCCAAGATAATAAAATAAGATCCGATCCAAATGCCCCGCTTCGGCGGGGCATTTTCATTTAAACGATTCGCCGGAAATATTCCTCCCAATAGGCGCTCGATCGGCGGTATTCATCAGAATCTTCCGGCCAGGGAATCTTAATATTATCTTCCCTTTCCGGCGGAATATCAGTCGCGCCTTTTGTCCGTCCCGTCTCCCGGGCCAGCAATCGCGACCAAGCTTCATATTCCTCCAGATCCGCCGGCGTCCCCCACTGGCAGAAAAAATCCGCCGGATAGACAAGCGACGGCAAACCGTCTTCAATCATCGGCGTGAAAAGCAAACTGGTGTAGGATTCGCCTTTCAGCAGCCAATTCTCCCGAAAAGCCCGCTCGCAATATTCTTTCAATAATTTCCCTGAAGAAAAATAAAAGAGGCCGGCCTGCTGCCAAGTGTCCATTTTGTTTTCTGTGAAAGAAAATTTTTCCCGGACTTCCAAAGCGTTCAGCTGATCATCGGCGCGGACGCCAGCGTAAAGATTCGGCCGCAGCAAATGCGGATGAAATCCCTTATAACAGACCGCTGCGCTGGCCGGCTTCCTCTCCGCGATTCTCTTTTTGAAATCTTCATGATCCCAAAGAAGATTGAAATCGCAATAACTGACCAGAACCGGCTCATCATCCAAAAATTCGGCTGCCCCTAAAATCGCATAATTCGGCCCTCCCGGCTGTTTAGAAGGAATCGGCACAATCTGTCGATTGTTTCCTAAATCGGAAAGAACTTCCCGCAGATGTGACTGCGGATCCGCCCATTGTTCCTGATTGACCACAAAAATAAGCCTATCGTCCGGCTGGAATAATTCGGCGACATATTGAATGATCGGTTTGCCGTCCACTCGGATCAGCGGTTTCAAAACATTGTAGCCGGCTTCCCTGAACCGCCGGCCATGCCCGGACATTGGAATAATAACCTTCATTGATTCTATAATAATACCAATGGTATCCTATATCATAATCGCCCATCGGATCAACACGCTGGCGAAGCTGGCA
>Ga0172370_10010668_pt1 | contig 10504 bp, 10 predicted proteins | sample LakKiv5m_FD_114538 | JGI IMG/M metagenome (GOLD analysis project Ga0172370, IMG submission 114538) | Freshwater microbial communities from Kabuno Bay, South-Kivu, Congo - kab_022012_11.5m | ecosystem: Environmental > Aquatic > Freshwater > Lake | place: Democratic Republic of the Congo...
CTGGAAGAAGGTTTTGGAACTCTGAAGCAGTTTCTAAAAAGCAAAAAAGACCAAGAAGACAGGGTGTGGGCTCAACATGTGCACGATACTATAAAAGCGGGAGAAATGGACAGATTATCAATGGAGTATGACCAAAAACATCCACCACCCAATGCCCCACGAGCCTCTAAAAGCAAAAGATAAAAAACAAGAAAAGCCAGTTTCAAAAATTTGAAACTGGCTTTTAAAATTTTAAAAACAAAAGGGGCAAACGAAAATGATATTCGTCTGCCCCTTTAAAACTACGCTTCGTCTTTGGCCAATTTTGATCTTAAAAGGCCAAATAATTTTTTGGATGGATTTTTTACCGCCGTCCAAACCGCTTCAGATAAAGATGCCGGTTCTTCTATCGGCAGGTCTATGGGTATCCACTCTTTGCCAATCTGATAGTACTGCTGCAATTTAAGTTGGTTGTCGTAATTCATTTCAGTCAGCGTAACGACACCGTTCTGGTTTTGGCTACCACAATGGTTAAGCACGAAATGTGGCTGAGTCGGAAAGATAAAATAGGTTTGTTTGTATTCAACGGCAATGAAAGTGCTTGGCCATTTTCCATCTTTTGGCAATCTAAACCGCTCTTTGTCTATCCGGTGAATCCTTTGTTTGTTTTCCCCGTTTTTTCGCAATTCTAAATAATTAAAATTATCGGTGCTGATAATCCGGTACTTTACTCCGCACTCTAAATGATCAATGGGCAAGCCCCAGCTTTTTTGTGTGCCGATTTTAAAACCCAGAAAAACTAAAATAACGCCTGTCACCAATACTACTGAAATAATAGCCATTGCTTCGTACATAATTCTCTCCTTTCTTTTTGAATATTGTTTTTTTAAGCTGCATTCTTGCCTATTTAAGACTTTTTAGTATAGCGCAAAATTTTAGCTTTGTCAAGGGCAAAAAAAACATCTGTATATAGATGTCTTATCTTAAGAACTTTCATTACTACCATATAATGTTATATGGTAGCGCTGTCTTTGCCTTACTTATTCAACATCAAATCTGAATTCAGAGTTAAATCATAATCCTTGAGCGTGCCGTCCGGATTAGTTAGATGAACTTTGACCGGAATATCATTTAATCCTGCCTGTTTTTGGATTTTCAAATCATAATTTAAGGCAAATTCTTTTGGCAAAGTGTAATCCAATTCCACAGTTTTGGTTTCACCTAATGGAACTTTTACAATTGACGCGAAAACTTTTTTATCCAAATCGTCGCTGTAGCGCGGCGTAAAATTTTGCGAGTTATTGAGCCAGGCTCCTTTGGGTGCGTAAACCTGCAGATATGTCAGGTAATCTTTGGTCATCCAGTCTTTTTCGGTAGCGTTATGTTTGTAGGTAATTTTCAAAACTGCTTTCGGCGCGTCGCCGGAAAGGTCAATAGTGTAATCAATGGCGCGGTCCACGAAATAATCGCTTTTGAAAGCGCCCAAGTTGGCATCTACCGCGAAAAAATAATCCCGGCTCCAGTTCTGGTCAACCAGTCCGGCCCAGCCGGCTTCGGTGGCGCGGTTTTGCCAGCCGGAATCGGCAAAATATAGCTGGATATCTTTTTGCCGCAGATCTGCCAGGATAATTTTAGCCAGTTCAATTTTTTGGAGATTATCCAGTTCAAAAACTTTTTTCAAAATGGCGTTGCCCAAGTCGTTGATGACTGATTTGCGGTCGCCCTTGGCTATGCCCTGCTCCACATAGGCTTTTTCCACCTGGTATTCCAAATCAATGATGCCGTTGCCGTCGCTATAGGTACCCGGAAAATTGTCCAGCTGGATCGGTCCGGTGGCTTTGAGGAATGAAGTCAGCACATTGGCCGTGAGCCCGATGACGCCATCAAATTTTTCTCCGCCCTGACCCATATAGTAAAACTCCTCGGCCTTTCTGGCATTGACGGCAAAGTCAGGCGAATAATTGGAATCGCGCAGTTTCCAGGATTTGATGGCCAGCGTTTCTTGCATCGGGTATGGCGGCTCAACTGTGTCCGGGATCCGGCCGTCAAAATTGCCGGTATCGTGGATCTGGAACGCGGTCACTTTGCCGCCTTTTAATTTCAAAATTCCAAAAGAACCGATAAAACCGCCGCCTGGACGGATTTCCAGATTGTTTTGGAATAAAATTAAAAAAGTCCTTTCGGTGTCGGAGTTGAGCAAATTTTCGGAAAAGTAGGCGATGGCTTTCCATTCTTTTTTCTGTTCCTCGCCAGCCGGAATCAGGCTGATGGTTTTTTCCAAAAGCGTTTCAGCCACTTGAGAGTTGCGGGTATTCCAGTACCAAGACCAAGCAGCCAGGAATAAAATTGAAATTCCCCAGAAAGATATCCAGAACTTTATGGAATGCGTTTTTGGCATAGATTCAGATTAAATTTCTAATTTCGAATATCTAATTTCTAATCAAATCTCAATTTTCCAATGAATAATGAATAAAATTTAGGCATTGGACATTCAGACATTAATCATTGATTAAAAATTCTGAATTAGAAATTGAAAATTTTATTTTAGACGTCTCCGCGCAACAGTTTATTGAGCCGTTCTTTAACTTCTTCCGGCGTAGCTTCGCGGGAAGAATTTTTAGAAACGATGCGGTTGACCGAAGCTAAAATGTGTTCTTCTTGACGCAATTTGGCATTTAAAGCGGTTTCCGGCTTGGGCATTGCTTCTATTGGCAAGTTTTGCGGCGCCGAAGCTTTTTTGTCATCAGTGATTTGTTCTGCCGCTTCAGCCAGAGTATCCGGCGCGAAAAAATCAAAAGGTTCTTCCACCGGATAAATTGGAGCCGGAAATTCATCACGCCGCGTCTGCGGATAAGCGACTTTTATGAAGGGCGATTTTCTGATCGGCACGGACATCTGGATAAACAGGGAAAAAATCAGATATAAAACCATGGCGCCAGCCAGGCCTAAAAAGAAACTGAAAGCCAGCGTCCAGCCGGCCTGGGATAAAGACTGCGCATAATCCAAAACTGGACCGTCAACAATGCGGGCTTGCAGCTCAGTGCGGATATCATAATACTGTCCAAGTTCATCACCCAAGCCTTTGGCGGTAGCCCGCGCTAAAGCTTCGGCCTGCCACTGATCCGGGTCGTTTAGGGAAATTTTTAAAATGCCGCTCTGAGCCAGTACTTCCAGTTTGACTTTATTGCGCCAATATTCCAGTTTTTTATTGCCTGGCAATTCTTCCACTTCGTCGGTGACTTCCGGATCAGCGGCAATCCGGTTTTCGTAGAAATTAAGCGTGCGCGGCAGATAAGCGGCGTTGGCCACAATCTGGCCCATATTCTGGGACGCGATCTCGTTTTTCGGCAAAAGCATAACCTCAATTTCCGCGCGATAAGCGCGGCTCATGTTCAGGTTAAAAATGAAGATAATAATGGCCAGGATGACCGTTACTCCCCAGAAAATTTTTGAGGTAAGCATTTTTTCCATATGTTCTTAGTCTTTAATTGGGTTATTTCTTTATACACCGATTCAAACTGGTCTGCAATAGCCTCCCAATTGTAGCGGGTGTCGGCCAGTTTTTTGAGTTCTCGTCCCATTTCTTCCGCCGCTTCCGGATTTTCAACCAACTGGGCAATTTTTTTCGTCAAATCATCAACATTTTTATTGCGGAAAGTAAGCGCCTGATTTTGAACCGCTTCAAGATTTTCCGGAATGTCGCTGGCGATAACTGGCAGGCCGTAAGCCATCGCTTCCAGGAGCGCCAAAGACAAACCTTCCGATTCGGACGGCTGGACGAAACAATAGGCATGCGAGCAAAGCTGATGCAGAGTTTTCCCCGACTGGATCCCTGTAAAAATTATATTTTCCCTCCCCCAGGAAATTTTTTTGAGATAGTTAACATAGTCACTGGTGTGGAAACCGTCGCCCACTAAAACCAGTTTCATATTTTTAGTCCGGCCGGCATCCTCCAGAATTTTAAAAGCTTCAATCAGGTAATGCAGGCCCTTGTGGCGGATGAAACGGCTCACCGCCAAAAAGTAGCGGCCTTTTTCCAGATTCCATTTGGCCAGGCAGTTGGCATCAGCGGTCGGATCGGCGCTGGCGCCGTTCGGGATAACCGGAAGATCCATCCCGTATTTTTCTTTGGCCAGTTCAGCCAAAAGTTTAGTGACGGCGATAGTTTTGTCCGGCACCCGGCAGGTTATGTATTCGCTGAATTTAAGATAAGCTTTGGCCAAACATCCCCATTTGCGGTGGAGGTAATCCCGACTTTGATAGATGGACAGCACCGCGGTTTTAGGGTTGAATATTTTCGGAATAAAACTTAAAGAGGTTGGACCAAGCGAATGATACTGGATAACATCGTAATGCTGGAAAAGCGCGTGGATAGTCGCCAGAAGTGTATGCGTGATGGCGTCCAGATTTTTAGTGTGGATAGCCGGCAGATGGATAAGTTTTACGCCCTTATATTCCTTGAGATTTTTGTCGGTGTAATTGTCGCGTACATAGGCAAAAACCTCATGGCCTCGTTTGGCCAGGAGAATAGCGATTTCTTCCGTGTATCTTTCCACGCCGCCGATTTTGGCGGGTATTCCTTTTTGTCCGATAAATGCGATTTTCATAGTATTTTGGCTCCTTCAGATGACTCTGGAGGATAGCATTAAATTAGGGAAATGTCAACTTTTTGTCCGCGCAGCAGGGTCTGGTAAATCTGCCTGATTTTCGGGTAGTAATTCTGACTGGAAAACCGACCGGCTTTTTCCAAAGCGTTTCTGGAAAAAAGGATGCGCAAACCCTGGTCGGCAAAAAGTATTTCCAGGCTTTCCTTGATTTCATTTTCATCGCGGCACAAAAAACCTTCGCGCTCATTCTGGACAATTTCCGCGTAGGCGCTGCCGGTAAAACCCACAAATGGCTTGCTATGAGTGAGGGTTTCCAGGGCAATCAGCCCGAAAGTTTCCGGCAACCGGGAAAAAGAAACTACAATGGCCGCATTATCTATCTCTTCGGCCAGTTCCTGGCTATTGAGAAATCCGCGGTAAATAATTTTATCCGTTTCTTTAACTTTAAATTTGGGCGCGCATTCGCCGGCCAAGTGCAGGTGTCCGCCGCCAATTTGTCCGAAAAGTTTGATAAGTTTGTCGGTGCCTTTTTCGCGGCTTAATTGTCCGAAATACAAAGCATACGGCGCTGATAGCGAGGCATTGGCGAATTTTCGCGCATTCTCCCGGGGCATATCCGCGAAATGCGGCAGTACGGCGATTTTTTCGGCCGCTATCCCAGAGCGCACCAGCTTGTTTTTGGCAAAACGGCTGGGCGAAATATATAGGTCAATATTTTTATCGTAAATATCCAGCTTTTTATGAAAAGCGAATTCAGCGGCGGCTAAAAAACTTTTCAAATAGGAATTTTTGAAACACTTATTGCGGACAAAACCCCGGAAACTTAAGCGGCTGGCATCGGTGCCGCGGCAATCCAAAAGGTAGTTCGGACAGATCAGTTTGTAATCATGTACGCTCATCACAACCGGTATTCCCTGTTTTTTGATAACCGGCAGGATGGACGGCGAAAGCTGGTGGTAGATGTTGTGGATATGCACCAGATCCGGCCGGAAATCAGCCAGAAGCTTTTTCATTTTCCGGCGGGCTTCAAACGACCAGAACATCCGGGCCGCGCCTTTCAGTTTTTGCGCGAGACTGTCTTTTTCCCCATAGCCGACATAGCTCACGAAATATTTCTGCCAAGGCGAAAAATTATTTTTGGAATTTTCCATGGCAAAGATAGCCACTTCGTGACCCTGGGATTTCAGGAGTTTCACCAGATCCAGGAAATGCCGGTCGGCTCCCCCTTTTGCGTAATTGAATTTATTGACCATTAAAACACGCATAACTTTTATTTTGGACATTGGATGTCCAAAATTAATTTTTTATCTCTGTCAGCTGGCGGCCTAGTCCCAGGCTTATCCAGAAAAATATGGCCAGCAGGTTGGTTTCCAGATACGGTTGGAACATCAGCGCCACCAAGTAAACCGCGATGATGGCGAGTACGGAAAATTTATACAAATCAATTTTTTCGTTTTTTATCTGCCAAACATTTTTCACCGAAAAAAACAAAAATATAACTAGCGGCAAAAATCCCAAAAGTCCCAGCTGAATGAAAACTGAAAGGTAGGAATTATGGATGTTGCGGATCTCAACATAGTCGCGGTAATTTTCGCTTTCCACGTAAATGAGTTTCCCGGTGCCGATGCCGGAAATAATATCCTGCCGGAGTTCATGGTAGGCGCCGCTCCAGACCAAATTGCGCCAGGAAAAACTTTCATCCGTTCGGAATTGGCTGATTGATTTGGTTCTTTCCAGAAGCGCGCCGGAAATTGAATTGGTTTTGGCGCTGATTTCGGATTGCGGCAGCAGTGCGGAAAAATAAAAAGTGAAAATAGCGGCTGACAAAACCAAAATGGCAAAGCCGAAAATCAGGCGCCGGAAATCCGGCCGGGATTTTTTTGGCAGCAAAATAAAAGCTAAAAATAAAGCAATCAAAATCGCGACCCATAAATGGCGCATCAGCATGCCGGCGATGCCGACCGTCCAGGCCAAAAGCAAAATCTGCGGCCACGGCCGGTATTTTTCCATTAAGTCTTTTCTAAAAACCAAAAGGAAAATGACCGGGAAAATAGCCAGACTCAAATATAAACCATGGGTGAAAGCCAAAATGCGCACGCCTTCGGTTGAGAGTGGAGTGTATTCGGTCCAAAGCCCGCTTCCACTGGCAATCCCGAAAATTATAAAACCGACAATGGCTACGGCGCCGGCCAGGAAAAAATGCAAAAGTTGGCGCCAGTCGCTGGCTTTCGGGAAAAGGTATAAAGCGATGAAATAGAACAAGCTGTAAAAAGCATAATTTTTCAGCGAGCTAAAAGCCAGATAGGTGCTGGATTTTAGGATGAAAGCGCTGAAAATAAAGTATGCGATGTTGATGATTATAAACAAAACCAAAAACCAGTCAGTTGCGTTGAATTTTATTCTTTTTATTTTATTCTCCAGCCATTGAATAACCAAGCCGCCGATGATGCCCAGCATCAAAATATCCAGCGGATAAAGTTTGTATTCAACTTTGCCGACGAAAAACGACTGCAGGGTGAAAAACCTTTCCCAGACCATTGTCAGGAAAATGATTGCTAAAAAACCGCTTTTGGGATATCTAAGCGAAATCAAAAAACCTAAAGCCATAGCAACGGCAAACAGCGGCCAACTGAAGCCGACCAAAAAATTGGCCAGGATAAATAAAGAGACCAAAACGATTATGAAAATCGCCCAAACCGTCTCGTTTAAATTATGCAATTTTTCGTCATTTTTTCCCATAAATAAGCCAAAATACTGCTTATATATTTAACCTAAGATTATAGCATATTCCTGGAAAAAAATCAAGCCCCAAAGCTTGGATAAGCTAAGGGGCTTGTCGTTCGGGCTACTTCACAATTTTAAAGCAGCATCCCTTCGGGTTGGAGCAATCAATTACTATATTGCTGCCGATAAAATTGATTTCGCCGGGAGTCATTTCCGGAGTGAGAAGGGCATAAACATTCTTTCCGCCATTTGAAAATTTGAAGTTAAATTTTTTGCCCTCGCGGAGGTTGATCTTAAAGGTGCTCACCGCGCCGAGATGTACAACCTTTTCATAGCTGTAGAACTCAACTTCGGACGGCGTTACCCCGGAGATTGTGATTGTGGCAACATCGTCTTCAATCACTGCCGACACCTTGGTGCCAGCTGGCACCAGTTTTACTGCGGCATAGGCGGCAGTCAGGCAAACAATCGTAATCAAGACTACTGTGATGGCTACTAACTTTTTCATGCTTTCATCCTCCTTGTTTTATGGGTTGTTGTAGCGCATTTATTTATTGATTTATTAAGAGCTGGGATATCCAACAGCTTGGTGCTATTGAATACCCCAGCTTAATCCAGTGGAAATATTTTGTCAAGCTACTCGTTGATTCCGAGTTCCTTGTAATCAATTTCACGGACTTGGTTCATCCGAGTCGTGTAATCCCAATTACGGATTGGATTACCCAGCTCCACTCTGACAAAACCCATCCAGGTAGTCAGGTCGCCTGAAGAAAAACCTTCATACAAAGCATGGTTGATCCCGAAGGGATACCAGGCTACTGAAGGTCCAAACATCAGCATTTCCTTGTAGCGAGCCTCTAGAATGGCTCGCATGCCCCACATATTGTCCCATCCCGCATAGAACGGACCAATCGCGAAGCGTCCAGACCAATTATCGGTGAATTTCCGCTGAGCCAGTAGAAATACCGACAGCTGATCCCGATTTTGCATCTTATCACCGCTCCAGGATGATTCCAGGCTGCGATGAGTGGTCAGCCAGCCTTCAGCTTGCAAACCGAATACTGTTTTTTCGTCATACTGATAAAGCAATTCGGTATACAGGCCGGGCTTTTCATTCCACTGCTTGCGGCTATACCTGGATTCGGAATTGAATCCTTTTTGGTATTCCCACACATAGCGGAACTTCAGCTGCCACTGCCAGAAGTTGCCTTCTTCGGTGAGACCGATGTATTTGATACCGACCGACGGTCCCCAGGCTCTTTCATGCCAGCCATACTGGGAAAGCTTTGAATCGCCTTCCGCGTAAGTGGCATAAAATCCGATGCCGGGACTCCAGCCGTTTTCATACAGGCTGTTATATGTCCGGCGCAGCCAGGCCATATATTCAATTCCGCCGCCCCAGCCTTTGGCAATATTGTCGTTTTCCCAGTAGTAAGCCCAGAAAATAGGCTCATTCTCAATTGCCAGACCGGTTTGGCCGATAATGATTGGATATTCTTTGACAACCTGCTTGAAAGGTTCTGCAGGCGTTGCTGATTCCAGCAACCTGGGTTTAGGTTTAAGATCGTTATAATAGTTTGTGCACTCCTTCATCCAGCAGATAGTGCCGATTTCCCGGCCATCCAGGATGATTGAGTATTCCCAAGTTTTTAAAGGTTTTGAAATCCGCACGTTATAAGTGTGGACTTTTCCCTGGCCGTGGGTCATTCTGACGAAATCGCCCGGTTTCAGGAAAGAATAGCCTTTGAATTTGGTCTTTGAAATTTCGGAGAACCCCAGGAGAGCTTTAGCTTCCGTAATTGTCCCCTGATAAGCGTCAGTATTAATGTTTTCGTCCGAGTAAATTTTTATTATCTCGGAATTACGAACGGTATTTTTTTCGGCTGCTTTTTTATTAGCTCCTTTCGCGGCCGGCTTTGCCGTGGTTTTCACATTAATAGTTTTTTCTGGAACGTCCAGATTTTGGCCCGGATAAATAACATACGGGCTGACGATGTGATTGTTTTTGGCAATGGTTTGCCAGCGTGTATGGAGTTTGGCTCCAATGACGCTAAGACAATCGCCTCTGGCAACTCGGTATTCCGACGCGTTAGCCGCGCCGGCAAACACTAGCGCCAGCAAGGCAGCGACCAGAATGGTGAGTCTTTTCATTACTCATTCTCCTTTCTTATGAGTTGTGCGTTGTAGCGATTTGTTTTTTGCAGTAATTGCTGCTTCATATCCAACACCTGTTTGATAATGAAAGCCATATTGCGCCTTGTCGGAATTTGGGAATTATAATCCCAGCCGACACTGGGGACAGAACGGGCCTTGAGCATATCCATCGCCATAGCCGAAACCATGGTTATGGGATCCATTGAAACAGAAAACTTTCCCGAACCGACCAGCTTTTCAAAATAAGTGTACTGCGGATTAATTCCCGCAATCAGTTTTATTTCATCATTGCCCAGTGGAGTCAAAAGAACTCCCTTAGGCGACTGGAAACGGTTCCATTTGCTCAGCAGGTTCACCAGCTGTGATTTGGGAATTTCTTCCAGGTTGCTGACCGCAGTTCCTTTTTGCAATGCGATTTCCTTGCGGTAATCATTCTGCATCAGAAACTGGCCGCGGTTAAGTTGGATTTCTTCACCCAGCAAATCATAACCATATTCAACCAAAGTTGACAGGATAATGATTTTTGCCGTTTTGATTTTTTCGCAGTTGCCTTCAACTATGACGGTTTCCACGAAATAACCGGCAAAATTTATGCCAGAAAGCAAAGCCTGAACGAAAAATTCCTGGCCGTCGGTTGTGACAGCCAAGCCATACCAAGCCATTCTGCCCGGCGAATACTCGCCGAAAAGAAGGTCTGGGAAGATCCCCTGGTAAACAGCGTAATTTCCATTGCGGATATTTTCTGTTTCCAGGATGCCTACCGACTGGTAGGGCTCAATCAGGTAATTTATTCCGCTAGCGTTAGGCATAGTGGAATTTTTGAGTTGGATATTGGTTCCACTGCAGCCAACACAAACACAAACTAAAATCACTAAGAATATCTTTTTCATTTTATTCTCTCTTTCTGTATATATTTATTTTTTAAGTTGCAGGTTTTTTACTTCTCTATTTAAACTTTCAATTGGCTGAATTTATAACTGTTCCAGGCTGTTACGATAATCATCTTCAGAAGTGAAAACATTGCGGTATTTTTTTTCTTC
>Ga0172370_10010670_pt1 | contig 10504 bp, 9 predicted proteins | sample LakKiv5m_FD_114538 | JGI IMG/M metagenome (GOLD analysis project Ga0172370, IMG submission 114538) | Freshwater microbial communities from Kabuno Bay, South-Kivu, Congo - kab_022012_11.5m | ecosystem: Environmental > Aquatic > Freshwater > Lake | place: Democratic Republic of the Congo...
ACCGAAGTTCAACGCGTCCGCGGTGATGATCTTACCGATGCCCAGCGTCCGGTCCAAAAAGAGTGGATTACGAGTCAGCAACGCCTCATACTGGTCAATCCGCTTGGGGAAAATCTTGATGAAGTGACGCACAGCCTGTTCGAACTCCGCCGGTACATCCCGCCACAAGCCGCCAGGGCGGATGTAAGTGGTCATCATACGCTGGCCGGAGCAGAGCTCAAGGATATCCAAGACGCTCTCTCGCTCGCGGAAGCAGTACAGGAAGGTGGACATGGCAGCTACATCGAGGGCGGCAGTACCGAGCCAGATGAGGTGCGAGGCGATGCGTTGCAGCTCGGCCAGGATTACGCGGATGGCCTGGGCGCGGGGTGGCACGTCCAGATCCACCAGCTTTTCGACCGCCAGTGAATAGGCCAGGATGTTGCCGACCGTGTTCAGGTAATCCAGCCGGTCGGTCATCACCTCAGCCTTCTGGTAGGTCTTAGCCTCCATGTTCTTCTCGATGCCAGTGTGCAGAAAGCCAATGTCGGGAATGCAGTTGACGACGATCTCGCCATCCAGCTCTAGCAGCAGACGCAATACACCATGGGTCGAGGGATGCTGTGGCCCCATGTTGAGCAACACAGTCTCACCCTGGATGGCGCGCTCAGAGACGAGATGCTTGAGGTCGTCAATGGTCACTTCTTGAATATCAGGCATATCACCTCAAAGTGGCGACTTCCCTGGTCCAGCCCGCCACCGGCCGTGCCGCGAACACCGGCGGCACGCCGGTGCGAGACGGCAGGGCAGGCGGTCGCTCTTTGGACGGCTGAAGCCGTCACTACAAATGCTATTCATTCGCGTATGGCTTGCGCAGGTCAATTTCTTCGTAGTTGAACGTGAAACTGCGGCTCCTCGTAGCCGAGGGGGTAATCCTTGCGTAGCGGGTGGCCTTCCCAATCGGCAGGCAGTAACAGGCGGCGCAGGTCGGGGTGGCCTTCGAACTTGATGCCGAACATATCCCACAGCTCGCGTTCGCGCCAATTTGCGTTGCGGTAAATGTGCGAAATAGTTGGCATCAAGGGATTCACGCCAGGCACAGGCACGCGCATCTCCAGGCGCAGGTTCCTGGAGACCGAGGTGAACTCGTAGATAACATGGAAACGGGGTGACTCCTGCGGCCAGTAATCCACCGCGGTCATCGCCGAGAGCAGCTCGAAGCCATACTCCTGTATCTGCTTACACGCTGATACGGCTTGCTCCAAGGGGATCGTCACGCTCACCGCACCCCGCCACTCGCTGACGGTTGCGCCGAGTCCTTCTTCCAGTTTTTGGACGATGGTTTGCAGTTTCTTGTCCATTACTCTCTCTCTAACCCACGAATTACACGAAGTAGCCCGAATTCTTCATGCGTTTTTGTGTGCCTTCGTGGATCATTTTTCTTGCGAGGCAAACTTCATGCCGCGTACCTTCTCGTAAAGTGTGATAATGCCATGGATCAGTGCCTCGGGGCGCGGCGGACAGCCCGCCACGTAGACATCCACCGGCACCGCCTCATCCACACCTTGTAAAATGGCATAATTATTGAAAACGCCGCCGCAGGAGGCGCAATCGCCCATCGCAATCACCCACTTTGGTTCGGGCATCTGGTCATAGAGGCGGCGCAGAACCGGAGCCATCTTGCGCGAAACGCGCCCTGCGACGATCATCAAGTCCGATTGACGCGGGGATGGGCGCATCAGCTCCATCCCGAAGCGGGACATGTCATAGTGCGAAGCTTGGGCGGCCATCATCTCGATGGCGCAGCAGGCCAGGCCGAAGAGCATCGGCCACATGGCTTTTTCGCGCGACCAGTTGACTGCCGCCTCCAGCGTGGTGGTGACGAACCCCAGGTTGCCAAGCTTCTGCTCCACTCCCATTTCTACTCCCATTCCAGTGCTCCCTTCTTCCAGGCGTAGAAGTAGCCCACCAGTAAAATGGCAATGAAGATTAGCATTTCGACCAGGCCAAACAACCCCAACTGGCGAAAGACGATAGCCCAGGGCAGGAAGAAGACCACTTCGATATCGAAGAGGATGAACAGCACGGCCACCAGGTAGAAGCGTACCGGCATTCGCCGCGTGCCTGGCCCGATGGGGTTCATGCCGGATTCATACGGCATGGCCTTGCGGCTGGTGGGGTGCCGGGGTCCGAACAACATTCCCAGCGCGATGGCGATGAAGCCAATACCAGCTGTGACAATAATAAAGACGGCTATTGCCGCGTATTGAAGCAGCATAAGGTCTCCGTAATAATGTCTGGCGACATACTGGCACGAAAGTATATCATAAAGAAACTTTAGGCGAGAATTTTCACAAAAGGAGGAGCGGAGGAAGTAATGGAAATCATCGAATCGGGGACTTTTGTCATCCCCAAAACGAGAACGACACGCTAATCACTCCCCGGTGTCATGTCCTAACAAGACTCATGGTGGCAGGCATTTCATCCCATGTCCGCCCGTCCAAGATGCGACCTGCCGCTTTCTTTCGCACCCCGCCCCATTGTTTGAAAAAGAAAGGTACTTTCGCCTGTAGACATTGATCGCGAACACATTTAACCCATTCCTTTTCCACCGGCCGCGCGCCTGGGCCAGATTCACCGCCAACAATCACCCAATTGATGCCATGGAGATCAAGGAGAGACAGCGACCCTAAAAGTGGTTCCAATGAGAGAAACTTCACCCGCGCCCTGGTTTGCCTTAAATCCTCAATACGGAAGGTGTAATCCTGGTTCTCGACGCTGACCCCCATCCAGACATTATCCGGCCATTCGATTTGCGGGTCGAGCTCCAGCAGCCGCTCGGAGCGTTTGGTGAGCATCTGGATCTGGTGCCAGTGCGCCCGCCGCATAACGTCGAATGTCTTTTGGATGAAGTCCAGCGGCACATCGTTGTCTAACAGGTCGCTCATTGAGTTGACGAACACCATCTGAGGGGTTTTCCATTCCAGCGGCTTTTCCAACACGTGTGCGTGCATCGTCAGCTTGAATCCATGGGCATAATTCGGCTGGCCCATGGCCTTCAGCCGTTTCGCTATGCGCTCGGCATAGCAATGCTTGCAGCCCGGGCTGACCTTGGTGTATCCGGTGATGGGATTCCAGTTGTTTTTCTATCCGGCGAAAAACCTTTTCCTGCGGTTACATCGATATATCGATATATTGGGCGATAATATGGGTTTTTTAGAAGAACAGCCTGTGTTACTGCCAGATGCATATCAAGGATTTTAAATAGGACTTCAATTTTTTTTGGGTGTTAATTCACCGTAGCCTACTTTATTTACTATTGGCATATGAGTTCTTTCAAAACATGAATCACCCCAAGTAATCCCTCAAATGCCGGCTGCGGGTCGGGTGGCGCAGCTTGCGCAGGGCTTTGGCCTCGATCTGGCGGATGCGCTCGCGCGTCACGTTGAAGTAGCGGCTGACATCCTCCAGCGTGTGATCCATGCCGTCCACCAGGCCAAAACGCAGCTCCAGCACCTGACGCTCACGTTCGGAGAGGACCGAGAGGGCACGCTGAACCTGCTCACGCAGCATTTCACGTGAGGCGGCGTCCAGCGGCTCGAGGGCGTCCACATCCTCGATGAAATCGGCCAATTGACTGGAATCCTCATCCCCCACCGGGCCCTCCAGCGAGACCGGCTCCTCCGAAGAGCGCAGGATGCGTTCTATCTTCAAGGTGGCAAGGTTCCAGTGACGCTGTACAACCGGGTCGAGGGTCGTCCCCTCTGCTTTGGAGCGCAGCACCGCCTGCACGTCAGTCGGTGAGAGAAAACCCACCTCCAGCGCCAGCTCCTCGGTGGTCGGCTCGCGGCCAAGCTGCTGGGTGAGTGCCCGCTGGGTGCGCAGAATGCGGGTGATGGACTCAAACAAATGCACCGGGATGCGGATGGTGCGAGCCGTCTCGGCAATCGAGCGGTTGATGGACTGGCGGATCCACCAGGTGGCGTATGTGCTTAATTTATAGCCTCGGCGCCGGTCAAATTTGTTGACCGCCCGCAGCAAGCCTAGATTTCCCTCCTGGATCAAGTCAAGAAGGGATATGCCGCGCCCAAGGTATTTCTTCGCCACACTGACCACCAACCGGAGGTTGGCGCGAATGATGGCCGCGCTGGCTTCCTCTTCCCGCATCCGGATGGCCTCGATCTCGCGCTTAAGCACAGCCTCCGCTGGCAGGTTTAGATACATTTTTTGCCGAACAGGCAGGGAGTGGTTGGCGTGAATGTATTCGAACAGCCACTGGCAAAACTCGCCGGGCAGGGTATAGAAAGCCAGATAAACGTTAAAGGTGTGCCCCACCAGACTATCCCACAGTGGATCTTTTCCCCACATTTCGCTCTCGAGGTACGAGCGCAGGTAGGATGAGGTGTCGGTCTCCCACGATCGGTGGAGCATCTGCGCCTCGGCAAGCATCAGGGTTGCATCCGGCAAGCCGGTTCCCAACCGTCCGGCGTCCTCGTGCATCCGCCCCCAGGCAGTGCGCAGCTCGCCCAGCAAGCCATGATAGATGGCAACCTCGGGGGATTCAAGGCGGCGGCTGCCAGTGGTGCGCCTCCGGCTCAAGGTCAGGATCAGGCGCTGAGCCTCGATCATCGTCGCCAGCCGGAACTCAGCGTCAGCGTCGAGAAGTTTCACCCGCCCGATCTCGCGCAGGTAGAGACGCACCGGGTCTTCGGCCAGTTCGGTGGCAAGCTCTGGAAGGCCCAGGTCGAAAGGCTCTTCGGGTTCCAATTCGCTGAACTCCTTGCCTTTGCGCAGGAATTCACTCACGACCGACCCGGTCCCATCCTCAGGTCCCGACTCCTCAGCCAGGTCCCCTTCGAACGCCTCAGTATCCAGCAGAGGTTCTGCCTGATTACCCTGGTCAGCTTCAATTCCAGGTGACGCCTCGCCTTGCGGAGGGCGTGGCAGGCGAGGCTTGGGTTTCGTCTTGCGCGGGGTGGCTCTCCTCCGAGGTTTCGTCATTTCTTCCCAACCCGATCGAGGCGGCGTAAAAGCAGGGTGTAATCTTGAACCATCTTCTGGCACCAAAGAATGGCTTCCTGGTTGCCAGTTTCCTGTGCCTCTTTCTGCGTAAAGCTCAACGTAGCAAGGTTTTCATTGGCCATTGTGCGACGCATCTTCACCACGCCGCGCAACAAGTCATCAAGCAGGACATCTTCCTCCGGTTCGCGCGCCTGTGTCCCTGTCTTCTCCACCTGCGCCTGTAATTCGTCGCTCAAGCTGACCAGCTCAGGCGGCAGGTTCATCGCCATATATTCATCAGCGTCATGTGCATCCTGTTCGAGTGACTGGCGCACCAACCGGAAGATCACCTGATAATCAGTATACTCGAAATCCTCCGGCAGGAGACGGTTCAACTCCGCCTCCTGCAAGGCGCGGTCGAGACGGTAGAGGAGGCCGGGGCGGCGCAACAGGATGCCAAGAATATAAGCTTCTACGCGATGGAAAGGCAATATCGTTACCCTCGCACCAGGAGCCGGCTCCTCGACCTTTAGCGTTGGGCGCAGCCTGGAGCGTTTCCCTTTCCCACTCATCATCTGCCGTCCAATCAGGGCACGTTCGTCCACCCGCAGGAAACGCGCCAGCTGCTGACGGTAGGCTTCGCGTTCGACCGAATCGGGCAGGTCCTCGATCAATGGCAGCACCTGCCCGGCGATCCCGGATTTAACGCGGGCGTCATCCATATCGCGCCCGGATGCCAGCGCCCGCATCACGTGGATGACAACCGGCTGGGCATTTTCGATCAAACTTTTCCATTGCGCCGGATCACGCTGGACGATCTCGTCCGGGTCGAGTTCATCGGGCATGGTCGCGACCCGCAGGTCAGCCCGCAGGCGCGACTCGTGCCGTAGAAGGCCGCGCACATCAAAGACGACCTCCTGCTCACGGTCAAGCGATTGGCGAGCGGCATCCAGCCCGCGCAGAACGGCGGCTTGCCCAGCGGCATCCGGGTCGAGGGCGAGCACGATGCGTTTGCTGAAGCGCTTGAGCAGGCGGAGCTGGTCTTCGGTCAGCGCGGTGCCCATTGGTGAGATCACGTTCTCGAAGCCGGCCTGGTGCAGGGCGATCACATCCATGTAACCTTCGACGATGACCGCCTGGTCCGCGATGCGAATGGGTTTGCGCGCCCGGTCCAGCCCATAGAGCAGGTGTGATTTGCTGAAGAGGGGGGTTTCCGGTGAATTTAGGAATTTCGGTATATCGTTGGGGTCGAGGATCCGGGCGCCAAAGCCAGCCATTCTGCCGTTTTCCCCGCGAATGGGGATCATGATGCGGTTGCGAAAGCGATCGTATGTCCGGGTGACGGGCGAGGAGTGATCCGCGCTGCGTGGATCAGCCGTTCCTTCGCGCACGGTGAGCAAGCCAGAGTCGATCAGCTCCTGGGGCGTGTAGCCCTTGGCGGTTAAGTGTGCCTGGGCGGCATCCCACGAATCGGGGGCATAGCCCAGGCCGAAGGTCTCGAGGGTGGTGTCACTGAGGTGACGCTTCTCGCGAAGGTAATCGATGGCGGGTTTGCCGGCGGGGGTATTGAGCAACTGGTGGCGGTAGAAGGTGGCTGCCTCCTCCAGCAAGGTGTTCAGGCGCTCGTGCTCCTCCTTCTCTTCCGGCTTTTGGGTGCGGAAAGGCTCCAACTTGACCCCGGCGCGCCCGGCGAGGACCTTAAGCGTCTCGACGAAATCCCAGCCTTCCTTCTTCATCACAAAGGAGATGACATCGCCGCCCTCGCCGCACTGCCCGAAGCAGCGCCAGGTCTGGCGATCGGGCGAGACGATGAAGGAGGGCGTCTTCTCGGCATGGAAGGGACACAAGCCGGAAAAGTTCTTGCCGGCGCGGCGCAGCTTGACACTCTCGGAGACGATGTCAACGATATCGATGCGGGATTTGATTTCGTCTATCTGGGACATGGTGGCTACGCAACCATTATAGACTCAGTTGGGAGGGGACGCAAGCGATGCGCGGGTGGGACGCGGACGAAAAAGAGGCGGGGAGCGAGCCTAGGCCTCTTATTTTTCAACCTGGCAGTGCAAGATGACTTTTAGTACCTTACGAATGAAATTCTTGCTCTTTGTGCAAGGATTTTGAGCCCGCCAACTTCGCGAATTTTCACGAATGGTATAAGATAATTAGCGCAGATTGGCGCAGAATAGCGGATTCTCTGAATGGATGCTCAAATTTCTAATAGTCATGGAACTCCCAGGGCAAGTCCAAAACGCCCGGGGAAGTGCGGTCGGCTGTGATCTGGGTTACCTGGGAGGCTTTGAGCGTGCGGAGCAAGTTGCCCCATGCCCACCTTCATCCTCGCCCTCGGAACGAACCTCGGAAACTGGCGCGCCAATCTGCGCCGCGCCTTCGCTGCCCTGCTCTCCTGTGTTTGGGTTGGTGATTTGTTAGACCTGATGCCAGAGAGGCGCCTTATATCTGCCATGGAAGTATCATCCCCGCCGCTGCGTGCTGATCTTCCAGCCCCACCCGCCTGTAACCAGAAATCTATCTCTTTCTTGTCTCGCGTCCGCCAGAAATGGATGTTATTGGAAACATATCGTTTGATCGGAAAACCAAATATAAGCGTAGAGTCATTCGGCGCAAAGGACTTTATTCACGAATATCACCAATAATTCGTATTATTCGTGTCAATTCATGAAAATTCGTGGAAGAAAAAAAAGGGACCACGTTTTTATCCGGTGCTACTGCTTGATTAGCTCGGCAAAGAAATTTCAGAGTACTGCGATAATATTCGGAGTGTCATTCCTGTTTCCGCCTGCCATTGGCAATTAAAGTTCAGATATTTGTGCAACAAGCAGTAAAAAAATTTTACTGGTCAACAGGTATAAATGTTTTTTTACAAGGTCATGCACCAACAGGACCCCGGCGCGGTGCCTTTGTAAAGGCATACGCGCCCGGGAATTTCGGAGTAAAATACCTCCCTCCGAAGATAACCCACCTACTATCCCATGCCCACCATCCACCTCGCCCTCGGCACCAACCTCGGAAACCGGCTCGCCAACCTGCGCGCGGCCCTTGCCGCGCTTCGCGAAGCACCCCCGAAAGGAGAGCCTCCCGCGGTGATCGTGCTGGCGCAGTCGCCGGTCTACGAGACGCCGCCGTGGGGATTCACCGGGCAGCCGGCTTTCCTCAACATGGCTCTCAAAGGCGAGACGGCACTCGCCCCGCTGGCACTCCTGGCCCACCTGAAGCAACTGGAAATCGAACTTGGGCGAAAGCCAACCTTTCGCTATGGGCCGCGACGGATCGACATGGATATTCTCTTTTACGACGATCTGGTCCTCGATGAACCCGGCCTGAGCATCCCGCATCCGCGCCTGCACGAGCGCCTCTTCGTCCTCGTCCCGCTGGCGGATATCGCCCCGGATTTTTATCATCCAGTGCTTGGAAAGACGGTGGCGGAGTTGCTGGCAGGGTGTGATATAAGAGGCATACATCGGTACACGGATGACACGGATTGCACGGATTAACAAGGAAATCTTTTTTTTAACTCGTCCGTGCGTTTCTGTGGTGTCCGCCTGCCCTGCTTGCTCCTGTGTCGCAGGCACAGGTGGCGGGCTGGGCCAGGGCGTAATCCGGGTACGAATCCTGATCAACCTGGAGTAATAGAGATGTTCATGGACAAGCTTCTCAACCAACTTCAATCCGAGCCTGCACTGGCCTGGAAAGTGGCGGTCAGGCTGCGCGGCTGCGCGCCAGATTCCGCCGAGGCGCGGCAGGCGGCCGAAGTTACCCGCAGCTCGCCTCTCGCCACCAGCCTCCTTTCCGAACACGATGAAAACGGCCGCATTCCCTTCCACCCCTACAAAAAGTGGAACGGCGCGCACTGGGTGCTTTCGATCCTGGCGGACCTGGGCTATCCGCCCGGTGATAAATCGCTCCAGCCGCTGGCCGAGCAATCCTTCGACTGGCTGCTGGGCGAGGCGCACCAGAAGTACATCCGGGCGATCGATGGGCGCGTGCGCCGCTGCGCCTCGCAGGAGAGCAACGCTGTTTGGTATTCATTACGATTGGGATTGGCCAACCACCATACGGAGGAGCTGGTCTCCCGCCTGCTCAAATGGCAGTGGCCTGATGGCGGCTGGAACTGCGACAAGCGTCCCGAGGTGACGATCTCCTCCTTCATGGAAAGTCTCATCCCGTTGCGGGCGCTGGCGCTGTATGCCAAAGTCTCCGGCGATGGGCGCGCTGCCCAAGCCGCCGAGCGCGCCGCCGAGATCTTCCTCAAGCGCCAGCTGTTCAAACGGCAACGCGATGGAACAGTGATGGACGAGCATTTCACCCTCCTGTGTTACCCCTGCTACTGGCACTATAACATCCTCTTCGGGCTGACCGTGATGGCCGAGGCGGGCTTCCTGGCCGATCCGCGCTGCCGCCCGGCGCTGGACTTGCTCACCGCCAAACGCCTACCAGATGGCGGCTTCGCCGCGGAGGAGACCTATTATCGCACGACGCGACCATCTCTGAGTGGTTATTCGCTGGTCAGCTACGGGGGAACGAGCAAAGTGCGAATGAACCTCTTCATCACCGCCGAGGCGCTCTACGTGCTGAAAGCTGCGGGAATGATTACGGGTTGACCAGCGAGACGAGGATCACAGCGCTCTCCACTCGCGCATCCCCACGCACTACCAGCAAACGCAGGGCGTAAAGGCCGTCCAAGCTGCTGGTATCCCAGGTTCCCAATATTTCCTCTTCGACAGGCGCATTGACATTCGTGCCGATTTGCACCCAGCTTTGCGGATTCAGACCCTTCCCATATTCCAGGCGATAATAACTAAAATCCGCTCCTGAGGCGGTACCCATGACCTCCACCGTTCCACGGAGCCCGGCGAACATCGCCGGCGTGGTGATGTGCACATCGGGCAGCACCGGCGGGGATTGGATCGTATCGTAAGCCTCCGGCGGAGTGGGCAGGCTGGATGTCTCAGCCCACTCCTTCGCCTCCTGTGGGACGACCATGTAGACACGCGCCTCCACCAACTCCGGCGGGGTGAAGACCGTTGCCAGGTAGCCTGTCTCCCGATTGACCTGAAATGCCCGGTAAAGTGTATCGACCTGTACCGGTTCGTTCTCCGCCAGAAAAACCTCACTGACCACGTTCGGGCAGATGGATGTCGGCAGCATGCCGGAGGGATCGCAAACATCCACCTGTACGATGCCTTGGGGTGCAGCCCAGTATTCGACCGGCAGCCCGGCAATGGTATATTGCATCAGCGCATGCCACAGGTCGCCAGATAACCGGGATAAATTGACATTTTCATCCCCGGCTCCCATCCAAACGATAACAACCCTCTGTGGAGTGTAACCAGCAACCCAGGCGTTCTTCCCATCGAAGGAAAGACCCAACTTCGCCCCGGCAGGGCGACCAATCTCCAGCGGATTCGGATGTCCCTGCGAAGGCCATCGGGCTGTCTCGTCACTCAGTACATGATTCATCAAGTAAGCAAGTCCCGGGCTGACCACTGCTTGTACTTGTGGTTGG